>Ga0179593_1448675_pt1 | contig 11363 bp, 4 predicted proteins | sample CZODoug2_1_08_16_FD_185931 | JGI IMG/M metagenome (GOLD analysis project Ga0179593, IMG submission 185931) | Vadose zone soil fungal communities from Angelo Coast Range Reserve, California, USA - CZODoug2_1_08_16fungal (PacBio error correction) | ecosystem: Environmental > Terrestrial > Soil >...
CCCTTTACTTACCGCTGAGACGCGACCCACAAGGGTAGGTGCCAGTCGATCAAATGTCAGCGTGGAAATAGAAACGGCTCTAACCAAAGCTCTCATACTGAGCTGGCTGCAAATGATACACGTACACCACTTCTGACGACCGCTTCAAAGCGAGGTGAACGGAGCTACCGATTGTGGGGCGCGGGGAGAGGGGGCGTGCTGGCCCACCAGCGACTAGTGGTTGTGGAACAAGAAGGCAGCAGGTGCCGTGGAACTCCGGGAAAAAGGAGGAAGAGAGAGAAAGCCTCTCACCAAAAACTGGTAGTGGCGAGGCGGAATGGGGGGGCAAGGGATGAGAACGCGACCGTGTGGGGTACTGTAAAAACCGCAACAGTTGGACTAGTTATAGGAGTCGGGACGAGAGGTACAGCCATTGTAGGGAGACCCAACGGGGACACATAAGTATCGCCCCGAGTGTGGACCGGAATCTGAGGGGAGACCTCTGCCAAGGACGGAGTAAGTTCTCCTGAACTGGGAGGAATCGGAACAACGCTGATTCAAAATCCCGGGAGAAGCCAAATGGTCCACAACGGGGGGTTCAGATAGGGATCACTTTTATGAAGGAATGCAAAAATAACTTACGGGAGTGGGTCTCCCAAACGGTGGTAAAACGTACCCAGGAAGGGGGAGACGATGTCAAGCTCCAGAGAGAGAATTGCTGGGCACATTGATAAGAGAGAGGGGGGGCCAAAAGCCGTCCTGGCAGGGAGGTGTGTGTGTCGGATGAGCGGTGCCGGGGAAGGTAAAGGAAGAAGAGGGGCAGCGAGGCGACATAAACCTGGCGCCACACGAAGACACACGGTTTAGGAAGCTTGTTGTGGATGGTTGCACGTGAGGCCACGATGGCTTGGTAAAGGGGGGACCACAGTGTACACCTGTTTCAGGGAGAGAAATCACTGACGACGAAGAAGGTATCCTACCCGGCAAAAGGGGAAGGAGAATAGCCCAGAAAGTCGTCAACCCGGAGAAGGTTCTCCGAATATAAAGAGCCAACTGGCGTACGGGAACAGCAAAGGGGGGTCAAGACTTGAAAGGACGCATCTATCGATGGGAAAGAACGGTCCCCTTCATGAATGTACCCAACTATGAATCTCTCAAAAGAAGAAGCAGCGGTATCAGCCGGACTGGGAAAAAGCGACAGAAGAAGAAAGCTGGGAACTGCCGTCCTGTGTACCGGGCAACGCCGCGATTGGGAGGGGGGCTCTCCAAGCGACGCAGAGCCCGTGACTGCAATCGGAGGTTGAACGTCTAGAGAGCGTCTGGGCAACCGCCTTGAGATCAATGGGGTGGTGAGGAGGACACGTGCCTGTGAAACCGAAACCGATGCTTACGAAAAACGTCAACATGGCGGCCACACGACAAGACGGTGTTAGGTCGGTGGGGGAACTTGAGGGAAGTCACTTTTCCCCTTCCGGGGGGGACCGGAACCGCCACTTGAGACGTTTCTATCAAACGATGATCACGGAGACGTATCCGTACAACCGGTGAAGCGTCAACAAGCCCGCCGTATCTGCCAACATCTTTCAAGGTGGAGTATGAGGGGAGGACCTCGGAAAATGTTGGTACCGCTAAGTTTAAAAAGCAAATTGGTCGAATCGTTCAAGCAGAGGATAAAAATTCACCGGTAGACTCTAGGGTAACACCAAAACCAAAAACTTATTTCAAAACTGCTCCGACATCAAACCGCTGGGGGATCTAGAAGTAGGGCTGCCAAACGACGTACTGGGAAACTTGGATGAAGTAACTGGGACAAGACCTACTTCGAGGAGTTGACGCTCGAGCAACGAGAAAACTTGGGCTTACCGATCGAAGAAGGCAGTGAAAGGGGGGAAGAGGTTGTCCCACAAATCTTCGGGAGAAAGTGGTGTTCTTTAAAGGAGTACACATCGAGGGGAGAGCAGCAAGGAAATAACTCTCCGAGAAAAAAATGGAGAATCCGGGCTGTTGGTAAAGGAGCAGCATATTGCTTTGCTGAAATAAGCCGGTTGTAGTAGGCAATAAGCAGTTGGGGGAAAGGGGGGGGTAGGGGGCCCGGCTAAGACAGACGGACACTAGCCGGAGAAATGGGAACGGGTGGCGGCAACACAAGATACAAAGACCACCCCATTGAAAGATTCACCGCGGGGGCCGGAGGGATTGGGGTGGGAGCGGGAAGGAATCGATTGATTGCAGCGTTAATGATCCGTTTAAGGGGGGAGGGAGGCGGTAATTTTCCCGGACGGAGGATATGGGACGTTGACCCCATAAAGAAAACAGCGGGAGGAGAAAGGTTGCAGTCACGGGGCAAATTTCAGCATTCTGCACCGGAAAAAGACACGAACGAGTCAAAGGGATTGGACCTAATTCAAGACGGGGGCAACATCAAAAGATGCCGTTAATCTAAGAAATTCGGCACGCAGGGAAGAAAGATTTGTTCTTCCGACGGTGGGACACATTCCACTGGTGTACGGGAACCGTTAAGGTGATACGCCCACGAAAAAAAGTCTCAAAAGCGGCGGCCCCTCACGAAGCGAGCAAATCAAGTTGCTGCGTCCCCGGAAAAGGGAATCTCGCCGTCCGGAACACTTGGGGGACACCACCCAAAAAAGGGGGACAACGTTGTCCTCGATTAACGTGAACGATAACCGCATCTTCGGACAACAACGAAAGGGGGGGGGAGAAACCCTAAGTTGGAAAGGGCAGGAGTCAAAAAATTGGGGCGTGGGGCGCATCGGACCATAGCAATTGCAAATGACGCAGAAGCGAGTGACGCCGAAAGAGACTTCTACCAAAAAAAAAAAAAAAAAAAAAAAAAAAAAAAAAAAAAAAAAAAAAAAAAAAAAAAAAAAAAAAAAAAAGAAAAAAAAAAAAAAAAAAAAAAAAAAACAAAACAAAAAAAAAAAAAAAAAAAAAAAAAAAAAAAAAAAAAAAATAAAGCTGAGGTAGAGAGACCGGAAACGGTGGGTGTTGTACCCATCAGGGAGAAAAGACAGGAGGGTCCGAGAGGCGGGGCCATCGAAAAAGATTCGGGCGGTAGCTTTCTGGGGGGGAAAGCTTCCAGGTCCTCGACAACGCAGATCAAAAAGTCCTCCGCAGAACTGTTCAATACTGGTCGGCTTGGTGAATGGGGACGGCCCCGGCAATGGGTGGGCTTCTTGGGCGGGCGTCTCCCTATAACTAAAGACCTTGGGACACTTACGGGAAAAAAAAAACACTAACACGGAAAGCAAAGGGGAAAAAATCAAGTTCACCGCACCACCCACAGCAGTACACCACTTCCGACACTTCGGGTTAGTTGGAGCCGGGGAGGCATGGTCTCGGGCGAGGGAACCGGCAGCTGACGGCCGACAACACGAACCAGAAAGTAAGGCGCGGTGGCACCAAAGATCGCTATAACGTTAAACTGAAAATCCATACTTGAGCTTCTCGGAAGCGCAACCATAGATTCTTTCAGGATGTGCAAACTCAGTAAGGACAGAGGGGGGGCAGCGAACATCACCTACGTCTGCTTGCGAAGTAAAAATCAACGGTGGTGTGGGGTACAGCAGGAGTCGCACGTAAAAAATCCTGGTTTCCGGATTAAGAAAAACGCTGGGGGGGCGTATCGTTACTTAAATCGTCATGGACGAAAAACTACCCGAAGGAAGGAAAAGGGGGGAAGATGACCCAGGTTACGTCCCCGGAAAGGGTACGGAGCGGTTGCGTCAGTCGCCTATAACCTAGACAAGGGGGGAAGAAACAGGGGGGGGGGAGGGTCATAAAAAGGAAGGACGGAACACGGGACAGGGTGAAAAAATTCAACCGTACGACCTACAAGGGTGGGAGTGAGGGGGGGGTGGCTAAAGGGGGGAGACCGTTATTTGAGCTACGGTCAAGCACTGGACACAGGAAATACAAGGTGAAATGTCTCGGTGGGCCACTGGACTAGGGAGGGAATCACATCCAAGGGGACCATCTTTATAGCTTTAAAGACGACCATCGCAGTCGACAGTCAGGACTTAAACAACATCATCTCAGTCCTTCTCAACCTTTGGACAGCGAAATCACTCTGACAAACTTGGATCAAGGGGGTGGGGGGGGGGGGGGTTACCCGCGGTCTACACTTTAAATGTGGATCTAGCTCGGCGGCGACCAACGATGGGTGAACTAGCGGGGCTGAACGAGTCATTGGAGTAAAAAAAAACTGAAAGATACTACACCTGACTCCCGGCAGTACGGCCTTTGCGTTTGAAGAAGGGGCCCAAGCAACAAGGGGTACGGTCGGAGTTGCATCGGTATCGCCCGAACGAGAACAGGGGATAAACTGTGAGGTGGAGATACAACGAACGAAACCGCGTGTCATCAAGGGCAAAAAATGATAACAACCACGAAAAAGAAAAACGGTGCGGTGGGGGGTGTTAGGGGGGGGTTAGGAGTGGTAGAGTGGGGGGTGGTTCCATAAGGTACTGGACAAAGCAGGCAACCACAACCTTCAATACGGCCAGGGTGGGAAAACGCCGTCACTGAGACAAAAACGGTTCAAAGACTGGGGAAGGGAAGACATCGATCGTGCAGGTTTTTATCGGCGAATGGGCGAAACGGGTGGCAGCGAGCTGAATCAACGGAAAACCTCACCTTTGGGGGGGAAGGACTAAGAGAGGGTAAAGATTGGGGTTGAAGGAATCTCGAGAAAAAAAACAAGGAGAGACTTGCACTATAGAGATTCCTTTAGAAAAAAGCAACCATTCACCATGACCGGATGGAAGACACACCCACACGGTTGGTAGGTTCCAAAGACTGGGAGACGTGTATAGCCGCTTGACTGCCAAGCTCGATAACGGAAAAAAGGGGGAGGCCGGACCGGCTGAGAAGAAAATTCCGACGGCGATAGACGCGTCAAAGGGCCGGGAATTGTGGGGTGAAGGTAGCGGTCCCGCGTAGTGAAGTTGTGAATGTATTGGAGCGTGCAAAACTCTAGCTGGACAACGTGAAAGAGCCTCAAGAATACACCGCAGCCCACAAAACCAAAGTGTGGGTCCAGGGGGGGCAACAAATTTACGTTGCAGCAGCTGCGTAACTTGGGGGGGGACGTCCGACCGAAACGAAAATGGTGGGGGAAAACCGTGCAAAGGAAAGAGGGCGATCTAGAGTAGCTGTACAAGGACGGGCAACACGGAGGACACGCAAAACCAAGGACTCAGGTAAGGAAATGGATTGCGGGCGTAGGCAAAGGCGAGGTCAGGAAAAACTCATAAGACAGCTGTGGAGAGGCCCCAGAGGGGACTAATTACTCTGTTCCCGGTAGAAGCAGGGTCCAACCCCGCCACAGGGAGGTGTAACGCTCCCTCATTCCTAGTCATCAGTTGATGGCCGTGCAGGAAAAGGACGAAGAAAGGGCTTAGGCCTCGGTTTACACGGACGCAGAAAAAAACGCCTGCATGGAGGGAGGCCCACACGCGACGGAGAAACCGGTGAGGGAAAAGGGAGGGGAACGTATAGGAGGCCACCAGCCTTAATTTGCCAAGGGGGGGGGTGGGGTTCGCAGATCGGGAACAGGTTTTCAACGCCAACGCTACGTCAGACGAGAAGGTCGCCGACCTGGAACACACTCACCAGAAGAGGGTGTCGGGGGAATTTTTCACTGCTGACCGTGGTCTTTGTATAAGAACGGAGTTTGATCATCACGATTTGAGGCCAATTAAACTACGGATCCGTAAAATGGGGAGGGGGGCGGAAGGAGGAAACGCCCCGGCCAAGTATTGGGAACCAGGGTGCTGGAGAAGGTGGGAGTCTGGAACTTCGTTCCCAATTGCCAGGGTACCAGCTCCTTTAAAAAGCCCGTTTTGGGAAAAAATGAATCCAGGGTCCCTGCCTTGTAGACAAGCTGGGGGGCAAGGGGGTAGGTGAAGGCCTAACGCAGACATTCACAAGCTTAGAAGAGAGACTGCGCCGACTAGAAGGATGGGAGACTGGCTGGGACTTCTTTACTTACGCTACCTCATGCGATTTCTTTCTCCACTCGGCCTAATTTCCAAGCGGGGGGGCGTTTAACGGAAGAAGCAGGAGGAAAACCAGCCGGACGTTTAAGGTGTTGGGGTGAGTCTTTGGACTCTCCAGATGAGTCAAGAGGGAAAACCTCCTAAGGGCTTTGCCAACTAACCGACGGTGGAGGTCCCTTTTGTTGGGGAACGGCGAAGGGGGCACTTGCTGCCCTCGAAGGTGGTGTTGTATACGGACCAGGACACGGTTGCAGGGGGGCTATCGGGTCCGATCACTGACGGGCAAAAAGGGGGAGGAGACCCAGAAAAATTGGGGGAAAGGACTAAACCACGAGGACACGCCAAGACAAAATTATGGCCAAATTGGCCGGGAGAAAGTGTAGTCGGCGGATGAACTTAGGCCTCGAAAATTACCCGATATACATTTGTCGAATCGGGGAAAAGCATAAGCTAGATTCACCTGTCCAGTTAGAGCCCGGCCACAGTTTCTGCAGGAGAACAGCGCATCAGCATAGAAGGCCAGCTAATACTTATTACGGGTACACGGAAACCTGACCGCATTTTTCGATGCGCGGCAGACACAGACGTGGAAAGAACAATCAAAGGGGTGGAACGTGTGAGCGGACGTTTTGGGGGACACCCCCTTCGAATATGTGCTGCTAAGGGGGGGAGTGGATTTTCCGAAGAAATCTGGCAGCGAAAATCAGGAGGCCGCGTACCTGAGGGCGGAAGGTGGTAGTACCGGCAAGGTCGGCGGAATGCCACAAAAGTAAGGTTAAGCAAGCCTCAGATTTTAGGAAGGTGGGGGGTGTAGTGGGACGGCTCGGATCACCGGTCTTAAACTATCACTTATCACCAGTGAAGGAAGTGAAACAACAACACGTAAAAACACCAGGGGCTTACCTTTCATGAGAAAGGTATAAAGAAAGGGCGAAAGAGGGATTGAGTTAATTGACCTTTATGTAACAGGCGATACGTTGACGTGGTTTTTTCGTTCGGAGGGTGCCGGGCAAAGGTAGTGTTGTACTCCAATCCTCTCAAACAACACAAAAAGAAGAGGAGGAAAGTAATTTCACAACTTCCGAAATACAGGCAGAAAAAAACAAAACGCACCCCCTAACAAGAAAAACATCCAAACCCAGACACACAAACCAAAAAACCAAAACACTTGACCCAGCCGCGAAAAAACATCAAGGATCGGGGGGGGAACGACAAAAAGTAAATCAGGATGGGAAAGGGAAACCGACAACTATTCTCCGGCAAGGGGCAGAGAAGGTTGGGGGTAGGGAAGAAAAAAACTCCGGGACGGTAAGACGTACGAAAAACAACAGAACAAAACGTCAGAACGGGCGGCGGCCACGGGAACGGACGGAGGGCAGCAAAGCAAAATGCCGTCGCTCACAGGGTTTATACACAGTCCATGTGGAGCAAGAGGTCCGGGTAATCGGCGAAGCTCAAGACAGCTGTAGTGAACGGGAACGATCAACGCCATAAGCAAGCAAAACGACTGGGTGCCAAACGCAGGGACAACGTCCCTTCGGGTCGGCAGAGAGCCAGGGGAGTGGACGGCCTCGAAAAGAATCAGCGTCATGTACTTGAAAACCGGGGACGGCACCAGACTCAGTATAGCGGGGCAGCGACGGCTATATCAACTGAGAATATCCGAGGATTAACAAAAATTTGTGCAGCGGCGGAGAAACGGAATCATATCTTGAATGGCTTGCTGGTAAACAGGGGAGGGGGACTGAACGCGTCAGCAAGGAATGATTAAAGTCCGTACTAACCTAGAAAGAAAGGACAGAAACGTGGAATGGGAAGGGCCTCCGGGGTACGGCCCCGCCATGGGTACTATCGGGCGTACTGTGCAAGGTGTCGAAAAAGATAACTCGTAAAACGTGGGAAGAAACGCGTTGGCGGTGTATTAAAGAGAAAAACGGAAGGCAGCTGATCAATTTAACCATGGTCCCCTAAACCCCAGTGCGGTGGTGCCAGGTAATTCAGCTACTTTCTCACGAAATCACGCTGCGACACAACAACGGGAATTCAGTACGGGAGTTCAAAACTCTCGCTTGAAGGTTCAAAGAAAAAAGGGGGGCCAGAACGGGGGGACGGAGCGGAAAGAAAAGAGTGCATGCGGTCATACGGTGTCAACCAAAGCTACGGCGAGAGGGGGGCGAAGGACTATAGAAGTCTTCTTTAGAAGACCTACACGGGGGGGGGTAACCAAAAGGCGTACACGTTAATAATCTATCAGGGTCGATGACAGACCACCTCTGTCGGGAAAGGAGACTGTACTGAACGCGATTAAAAGGTTAAAAACAAAAAAGACAGAAGAACCTATCCGGAAGAGGGGGGGAGATAAGGCTGGGTGACGAAACCTGCCAATGGGTAGAGGGGAGTCCTTATCGCGCGGGCTCGACCACGGGTGATCAACTGGGAGGGGGGGCGGGAGGAACTACAACGGGGACGGGGCCAAGTGGAACCGAAAGGGGAAGTTTAATACACCGTGAGGGATTGTGCTCATTGAGGCGACGTGTTCTCGAGGGACAAGCTGGCGTGCTGGGGTCAAAAACGGCACGCAGGCAGGGGGGGAAAAACAAAAGAATTCAGTACGGATTTGGCGCATAACGAGAAGCGGAACGTGCCAGTGGCAAGAAAGTGAGAAAAAGGGAGTGGGGACGAGAACCACGAGGCGGGAAGGCGTAAACTTGGACAATCTCAAAATCATTACGGAGGCGGGGTTCATAGACAGGGGGCTAAATAGCCAGGATGGAGTTAAGGACCTAAAACGTTGTGGGTGGCCCGGGCGTCTGACAAGGGACAGGGAAGAAAGCGATGCGGTAAAAAACCACGCTTTGAACGGAGAGTGGACCAGGGCTAAGGGCAAAGATCAGGGAAAAGGGGCGGGTCTTGATGGGGGGGACTTTCCTCCGTGTGAAACGCCCCGGGTACGAAGGTGTCAGGGACCCTACTGGGGGTGAGACGGGTAGTGGGGTTGGTTGAACAGACGTAAGGTCAGAAACGTTCAGAGGGACAAAAATTCACCCGGAACACCCTGGAACCTAAAAGGGGACGGGTTATCGTTGGTCGGAAAACTCGGTCGACTTGTTCAAAAAGTGAAAATGGAGGTCCGAAGGAGGGCAAACACTTGACTACGGAGTGGTGCCAGGAAGACGCGACAACGGGCAAAGCCAGCCAGAACGTCAAAAGCTGGGTGAAAGGGTGAGAATAGCCGGAGGGGTACGTTTCTACGGGATCAAGGCCGGGAGAGAGGGGGAAAGGGACGCTCGATCGCTTGACACTTTGTGAGGGAAGCACATCACCGTGTGGGGTTCGTAAAGGATGATACATCGGTCGGTGGAAAAAACGTGGGTACTGGAAAAAACAATTGACTCAAAAAAACAACAACGAGGGGAGAGAGAGATTACTTTTCATACTGGGCCTCACGTGAAAGTGACCGATGAGAAAAAGGGGTCGAAAACCACAAACGGGGTGGGGGAAAGTTCAACAAAACTGGGTTAAAAGGTACTTCGTGGCCAAGCTCTGCGGGGCGGAAAAACGGCTGATACACTGACATGACGGGAAAAAGTTCAATCAATTGACGTTCTGCAACGCGGTGAACCGTGTAGCGGGGATATGGCAACACCGCGAAAAGGAGTGAAAAGGAAGAATCATCGTTCCCGGGACAAGCGCTGGACTAACGAAGCCTCGATAAAACCAGAACAAAGCGGGTAGGGGTAAAAGGGGGGGGCAACGCCGGCGTAACTTTCCAGCTGGCCTTCCGGGGGGGTGTTAGGGACGGGGACGGATTTTAAACCGGGGGCGAGGAAAGGGCCAAGGGACTTATCCCTACTTGGCCGGAAACAACGGGGCCGGGAACCACAGGGGAAGAAACAAGGGTCATGCCCCAGCGGGAGTTACGGGAGCTGACCTCGGAGGACACGTATAACCGAATCCTGAAGCGGGGGGGCGGCCGCAGCTAGGGCACCTTGTCCCGGGGTAGAAAAGACGCTGGGACCAACAAAAAGGGGGGGAGTTCAAGCAAGCTCAGAGGAGAGTGAGAATAGCCTGGCTGGGGGAAAAAATTGGCTCCTTGCCTTCTTGGGGGGGGGGGGGGTTGGGGGGGGGGTGGTACACGAAAGCAAGAAGGAAGTGGTCTGCGCAAGAGACAACTAAAGTCCGAAGAGTGTGGGGCGTTGACGAGACGCGTTCTGGGACAAAACGCGAATAAGAGGTTGTATTTGGTATTGTGGAGGGGGGCACATCGTCGGGGAAAAACTCGCCCTATAGTAGGTAGAGAATAACGTCAAAGGCCTTTCCAATAAAAACAAGGGTGTAGCCGGGTTGTGGGACGGCAGTAAAAGTTGGAGGGAGGAAAGAGGGACGTTCCGGTGGTAGTAGATCCAGTTTACCGTGTGGAGGTGTAGAAGGCGGGGTCACTGACCGCAACGCCTGTAAAGTGCAGTTCACCACGGGGAGGGACTAAGCCAAGGCCAATGGAGCACAATGGGGCCAGGGAGAAGGTGTTAGTCGCGGTGTGACCAAGGACAGCGTAAGGAAAGGAGACCAGGGTAAGGGCGGAACCTCATCTCAGAAGAAAAAACCGGCCAGCTGGTTACCAAAACCTGGTGGGTCTCCGAAGACAGACAGAGTCGTGATTAAACGAAACGAGGGAAGTACCTGGAGCGACTGCCGTCCACCTTACGGCTATTAGAGTCTTCCGCAAGCTCAAGTGGGCGGGAAGAGTGGATTGAACGGACTATCGTGAGGGCAAACCGCAAGTAGAAGGTTGGGTCTTTTTAACGCCAGGGGGGGAAAAACGAAACACAAAAAATTAGTAAAAGTTAGAAAAAAGGACAGAAAGGGCCAACTCACACCACGGTAGTAACACCTGTGTTGGGGGCAAGTTCAGCAAGGGGAGAAAGGACTTTTGTATTACGGAAGAAACAGCCACAGGAACCGGGGTTTGAGGGGGGAGTGATCGAGAGGGGGGATCACTGACAAAAAAGAGGGGCAAACGGGACCCGGTAACTGCGTCACAAAGGAGGAACACAAACTCAAAAGAGGGGAGAAGGGGATTCTCTGTTCTGCCTTAGGCCAATGAAGGACGTTCAGTACAGCAGCAGGGACACTTCGAAGCGGGTTGGTATAATGCACACGAAAGCGCTAGGTCACACAAGAACTCTTTGGTAAAAACAAAAATGGGTATGTCAGCTCTCCAGCAGATAGCCAGCGGGGTGTATATAGAAAAACTCCGCTTAGAACGTAAATGAGATGGGAAGCCACAGCCCAGAAGATGGGGGAGGGAAAAAGAAAAAGACTAGCAAAACCGTTCTGAACCGATCGCACTGGTCGGGGGTGGCCCAA
>Ga0179593_1514398_pt1 | contig 11363 bp, 8 predicted proteins | sample CZODoug2_1_08_16_FD_185931 | JGI IMG/M metagenome (GOLD analysis project Ga0179593, IMG submission 185931) | Vadose zone soil fungal communities from Angelo Coast Range Reserve, California, USA - CZODoug2_1_08_16fungal (PacBio error correction) | ecosystem: Environmental > Terrestrial > Soil >...
GAAGTGACTTTTAACTGGTAAAACAGTCTACATGGGGAAAGAGTCGGGGGGATCCACGCGGCTTCACCTGATCTGGGGGGGAAGGAATTTTAAGTTCGGGGCGGGGCAACGTCACTAACAACGTCAGGCCTCTCAAAAAAAAGGAGTAAAGGAAAAAAAAAAAAATGAGATTAGGAAGGAAAGTTGTTTTACCTCTTCAAAAGAAGCCTTACATTCTTATGATAAAAATCATTACCTCCTCTAAGAAAGAGAACCACTCTGCTATCCGGATTGGGGGATGAGACAGGATCCCCTGTCTCCAATAAAAAAAGAGATGCATCCAGCGGAATCGGGGGGCAACACGATTGCAGAATCGAGCTCATAATTCGGAAAACAGGAAAAGAAGGCGCCGGGAAAAGCCGTGGAGAATGCTGAAAATAGAAAGTTGGTCAGGAAGGGTCGCCATCTGCCAGCGGAAAGGGGCGGGAAAAATTCCGAATCTTCCAGAAGGCCACCGTCGAAATAGTCGTGGGCGAACACAGGGCGGCTATAATTATCAGAGGGTGGAATCAGAGTCAGAATGGGGGGAAGATCTGTAAAAGGGGTTGGAAACGAAGAAATCGACTCCGCCTTCGCAGAGTCCGAAAACGTGTAATTCTGTACAAAAAGGGAGACAGAAACGGAGTCGTTAAGGAACCGTTTGAAAACGGCATAAATCGTGAGCGACTAAAAAAAGAATGATTCCTGCTATTGTGAAAGAACGTTGTGTAAGTTGTATATGATCCACTCCCGCGGCTCATAGCTCCAGACGGTATGGGGTGGCAATCCGAAACCGGGGAGGTTGGCGGTCGCAAGTTTGGTGAAGAAAGGGGAAAAAAGCGTCTCCAGTGGCCACAACGGTTCTTACCGCGTAACAAAAAGGAACTCGAGAGGGGAAACGCTTGAGAGAGTGGGGGAAGCATCGGCTGCGTGGTGCGCAGAAGAAAACAACGATCGCGAAATCGGGATTTTGTCAAAACCCGCCGAAGCGTGGCCGCGTGCAACGAAACGGGAAGGAAGGAAGTGCACGAAGTGATACGTAGATAGTCTTAGGAAGAGCGGCGCACGGGGAGTTGATGTCACCTGGAAACGAACACAGGTTTTAGGAGATGAATCCCGCCAGCGCGGACCGGCTAACACGATAAAGCCGCTGATCGGAGAACGGCCGATTGGAGCAATCGTTAAAATCACTACGGGGAGGTGTTGAAACCTTGGAAGGTCGACCGGGTAGAAGTGCTGTGCTTTTGACCAGCCTACCACTCGCCAAGGGGGGTCAACGGCAAAGGGTAAAGGAGCGTTCGGCATTGAGAGGGTTGCAGAAAAGGGTTCAAAGTTCCTGCAGGGGGATGAGCTTTCAGGGGAAAAAGGACTCTGAGGGACATTCAACGATCACATAGCGAAGCCGACCTCATTCCGCCCACTGACACCGGACTGTTTCACAAGGGGAAAAAAAAAAACCCAAACCACGGCAAGCATAGTTGGGGGGGGGGCGGACCCCTCCAAGCACAGGAAAGGGGTTGGAGAAATTGGATCCTGGCTGGATCGATACACACGGACACCGCCGAGGTCTCGAGAAAAGGGACCTGTTTCGTGGGGAGAAAATCACGAAAGATGAGGAAGCTGAAGACCCATGGGAAGGATGGGTTTACAGGAAGTCGGGACCCTTTCCCGGGGGAGGGGCAGTTAAAGGAAATCTCAAGCACAGCAGCGTTTTAGAAAGAACTGAATAATTCTTTTGCGAAAAACAAAATTCCCCATGGAGCAATCTGGAGAGCGAGAGAGAAAACGAAATGGCTCGAGCGGGGGGGTTTCGCGCAGAAAAAAATAGTCACGTGGCATAAGCACCGACCGGGGTCTCATCTGAAATCATCCGTTCTGTCATCATATTGCTGCGGGGGGGGGAGAAGGAAGCAGCTTCGCATTCCGACACCGACTAAAAACTAATGGAGAAGACCTTCATCTCTCAACGAAAAAAAAAAGTAGGAGGTTCAAGGATCTATATACGTGAAGAGTTGATAGTCTTATGGTTTAGTCATGCTCATTGGGGGGGGGGGGGGGGGGGGGGGGGGGGGGGGGGGGGGGGGGGGGTGGGGGGGGGGGGGGGGGGGGGGGGGGGGGGGGGGGGGGGGGGGGGTGGGGGGGGGGGGGGGGGGGGGGGGGGGGGGGGGGGGGGGGGGGGAGGGGGGGGGGGGGGGGGGGGGGGGGGGGGTGGGGGGGGGGGGGGGGGGGGGGGGGGGGGGGGGGGGGGGGGGGGGGGGGGGGGGGGGGGGGGGGGGGGGGGGGGGGGGGGGGGGGGGGGGGGGGGGGGGGGGGGGGGGGGGGGGGGGGGGGGGGGGGGGGGTGTTTTCTCTTCATTTCGAACCAAAGAATCAAGAAACGCTGTAAAAGAAAGTGAGGGTGCTTTACCAGAGCTAAATGAGGTTCTGTTAATAACTTTGAAGATTGGGTTTCCCGAAGGCAAGCATAAAAAAACGAGAAACAAAGATTGATCTGCGGTCATCAAACGTATAAGTTCTTCCAAAGGCTGTGAATTCTAAAAGAGGAAGAGGGCGAGAATCCGATTTCTTGGAAAAAGGGGGAAGGGGGGAATACTAGTTCCAGATGAAAAACATGGTCGTTCATCTGACCTAGGAGGAGGATGAATGGGGCTCGCACGCGAGCAATCACTTGTGGTCAAACTATTCTGTGGCCCGGAAGGCGGACTCAAAACAGAAAGGGATCAGAGTTGTGGTGACGTGAGTACGAGCGGCCGGAATGGCTGGGGGGAAAAGGTTGGACGGTTACCCAGGTGCAGGTTCAGCGGGAGGGGGAAGGCGAGTCGAAAGGAGCCGGGCGGGTACGTTAATGTGGATCGGCAACCCGAACTCGCACGGCGAAGGGGGAGTAGACCCATGCGAGGACCCAATGACGCCACCGATCTCTCATTCCGGCTGCCGGGAAAAAGCGAGAATTTCGAGTTCGGCTGGGGGAGTAAGCTCAAAGACCATTTGACGTAAAAGGCGGATCTCAGAAACATGTAAGAAGAGGCGTCGGTAGACAGGTTCCCCACTAGCAACGAACTGGGGCTTGGATCACTACATACGGGCCCCGCGGGGGTTGCTACAATAGGGGACAAAGCTGGACTCCACGGGGACAGTTCCTCGGTATGGCGAATACCGGGGAACCACACGAAGGTTCTAAGAGGTAATCAAGAACTGGACGCGACTCACATTCGGGTGACAAGACGTACGATGTCACAACGAGGAGGGCCTCGGGAAGTGTTAACGGCCTACTGTGGGGGAAGTGTTATCAACCTATCGGATGACAACGTGGCGCGCTGGAAACGCAAGGGTGAGCTCGGACATTTACGTAAAACGCAAACACTGCAACGATTCTAGGGGGGGGGGGGGGGGCGGTAAAGACATCCTTTTCCAAAGGGAATGGGCTCTCTAACTCAAACACGGTGTATCATAACAGAAGGGCGGAGAACTGCTAAGTCACGCTCCATAGCGCAAAGTCTGCTCTTTGGGTGAAGTCTCTAAAAGCATAACATCCGTGAAAAAAAAAAGAGGGGGAAACCAATAGCTTCATCTAGATGGGTGCTCCACGATGTTCTGGACGTTACAACGAGCTTAACGAAAGGAAACAAGCGGGTGCCAGAAACGGGGTTTGTTTACGTGCTACTAGGAAGCTCACGTTAATTTCGGTGTCCGAAGGCAGGGAAGTCGAATAAAAAAGGGCCGGCTGGTAGAAACAAAAAATCGTCGGAAACTGTTGGGAGAATCGTCCTTTTCTAAAAAAGGTGAACGATGCTTCGACGGGCGACTCATCGGGAAAATCCGATATCGGGGGCAGAGGAAGAGCACATCGGCCTTTCCCGGCGGGGAAAAGTTTTTTCAAAGGGGCGGGGGGAGTCAGATCGGGAAAAAAAGCAGACGACTAATGAAGACCTCTGGTATTTCGGAATGCGGGACACTGGACCAGTGAAAAAAGTCTATCATGGCACGCGAGCGTGGGAATCGCCGGGCGGCAAGGAAGGAGGCAGATGTGCGTTCTTGAGTGTCCAGGGGGCCAACGGGTTGGCCAAGGCTAACAAAAAACTTAGGAGGAGGAAACGAAGAGAAGGACGGCCTGCACGTTGTTGGGGGGACACGAAATCCTTCACATGAGGAAAAGTCAACCAGGGGGGGCGCCCGCGCAGATGCTGATACCCTCAGCGGCCATTGCGAAGAGCTTGTGTTAGACAAAAGAACTCCTAAGAACGCGGATTCGGCCGAGAAGGGGGCAGAGGGAAACTAAGAGACGCGCGTCAAATAGGAAACAAATCTTCCCAGGGAATGCTCCGACAGCGAGCTGAATTGGAAAAATCCAGGTAAACGTGTTTCCGGAGTAAGGGCCAGATGCAGACAGGGGGAACCCCTCGTGAACTTCCGAACACCGTGAAAGATCGGAGTTCCGAGACAAGAGAAGAAACCTCGGCGATAATTGATATCGCTATCGACTTCAGAAAAATCGAGTACCCCGGTGACGGGAAGCGCGAGCTTCCCTCGTCTGAAAAAAGGACCCCACTGGGTTTGCCCCACGCTGGACGAACTCTGTGAAAATGGTTATAGAGAAAAGCAAAATAGTGAGGAGAGCCTAGAACCTGCTTGTCCCGCGGGACCGCAGGGACGTTTTCGACGGACCCTAAAAAAATGAAAGAATGCCGAGGAGAATCCGCCAAAGCGTATAACGCAAATGGGGAAGAAGAGAAAGAAACTTGGCAAACACGGGGGGAAGGGGAACTCGACTCGCTCATCTCGGTGAACTTTAAGTAAGCTCTTAGATTCCCGTGGAAGGGGATCTCGCCACGGAGATAGCGAAGCAGCCCGTGACAAACAGAGCACTGGAGTTCAAAGACGACCGCGCGAGGGTGACATCGTAGAGGCTTAAACAACCAAAGGACTGTCTACACGGTGGCCACCTTGAGCAACGGTTGGGGTAAAAAAAAGGATCGGCTCCCGGGCGCGGAGGCGCCCCAAGGTCTTACCCGGCGGGTGATCTTCGAACCTTCGCGTGCATCTTTATCATACACGGATTCACCAAAAGTAGATGCCACAGTCGCGAAGCTTTTCTGTGACACCTAAGAAACGCGCCCTGTGCGTCACACGGCAGCGCGGAGGATTCGGCGTTGGGAAAATCTGGGGGTGCGGAATCGCATAAGGCGCGGAATGAACGGTCAAGTCTCAAGTGAGCACATTCACGTACACCAAGTCTCGACCGGCGAAAAATTTCCTCCCTCCACCCTGAACCTGGGTACCCGCGGAAAGAACGGGACACCCCAGCCAGCCGCGGGAAGGGTAGTACCACGGTCAAACAAAACTGGAATTGGGCGCTGTAGGACGATCGAACCTGAAGGCCCCAAAGAGGTATCCTATAAAGACTGAATATGCATGTTTAGGTACGAAATTGTAGGAGCACGCAAGATGTTGCTTCTCCCAGGGTTAGCCAGTCTGGAACCTTTCCTAACTTAACCAAATCATCTGGTAGAACCGGGGAAGATCAAAGAGACGGGGGGAGAAAACCCGGCCTGGAGTGAATCGGTTATCGCAACGTGATCCTAACGCAATACCGGAACTCAGGGCAAGGGCTGGGGCAACTCGAGGAATATAATCTTGGGCATAAGGGCCCTTACGCAACGAATTCTGCCCAAGTCTTATGGGAAGTGACTACTTCTCAAAATTGGGGGTTGAAATCAGAAGGGGAAACCCGTCTAAAAGGGCGAGCCCGCCCACCCTAAAGAGTCCTAAAGACCCTAAAAAAGGGCAAAGATAAACAACACCAACTTCAGAGGTTCGGAGAGGGAGGTCGTGTAGTTAAGATCCTTAGGGGAGTTTGTAGGGCGTGGTTTCTCGATTCTCCAGGAAAGCAGGCCCTGCCGAAAAAGATTTGTCGGATCGATCGCGGAGGGGTGCGATTACACAGGTACGCGAGGGGGCTCAAGAAAAGAGATGCTGAACCGAGGCTCTTCTGGGTCGGGGAGCCAAGATTCTCTAAATATTCCACTACTGGCTGTTACTTTCTCCACCGAGTAAGAAGTCCCTGATAGAAGACAATGGGCCTAGACCGTCTAAGATGCCTCTAAAGGTGCTGCCTCTATCTTCTCGAAGTTGGAGGGCATCCAACTAACAGAGAGTTCCTGAACCTAGGAGGTCCGGCAAAGGGAATAGCGACGCAAAGAATCTCCAACAAGTTGGTGGAGCTGTCCTCCTATCAGGGCAGGCGGCTGGGGGGTTTTAAGACGCAGGTGAACCAGGGAGGGGGGGTCCACGACGGGCGGACAGCTCGGCAACTCTAAGGAGGAGGGGAAGGGCAAAGAGACGCATAACGGACCAAGGAAGTCATGTTAACTTGAAACCTAGATACACGGCCTCAAAAGATTATTAAAAGGGCCTCTTATTTTGGATCGGGGAGGGGGGCTATTGTTTTCTGCCTGGGTCATACCGAAATTTCTACTGAGGATTGAGCATCGAGATGATCTTTCTTATACGGGCAATATAATTTTGGCGAAGCAAGGGCCTTAATGGAGCCAACCGTAATCGCCTTTTCAATTCTGGGGGAAAAGGAATGAAAAGAAAAAATTTTCTCGAAAATTTTGAACAACGGCTCGATCCCAATCATGTCTTCAGGAGCAGAGCTGTTATCGTACTTCGCGCTGGGGAGGGGTATCTTTGGACTGGTCAAAAAGGCCTGGCTGGAAAACGTGGATCAATAGGTATTCAGGAGAAAAAAAAGATGTCCTACGCGGGTCGAGACTCTCGGGAAACATGGTCAACGTACACGATTCACGAGCTGAAGATGACGAAAAAAAGAAAAGACTAAAAGGTGTGGCGCGATCGGGTGAGAACCCACGTTGCGAACATGCAAGTATACAAGGTTTCGGAGGGAAAAAATAAACCGGGGCGCCATAAAAAACTAGGGAATCCTCTAACAGGAATTACTCGCAAGGACCGTCACATAGGGCAAGCTAAGGGTTGCGTCGAACAGGAGGCGTGAGGACAGCTGAAAAAGGACAACAACGGTACTGAAACGTGAGAAGAACCCACGGTGGGGTTGGTGACACCGAAGGTCCGACTGGAGAGGGGGAATCTAAAGATGAATTTCGGTCATACATCTACAGGGAGGGGGAGCGAGGGGAGAAACGATAAAATAGCGCGGCTGGGTCTCCTGGGGAGGACAAGGAAGCGGCGACGTTGTTCCCGGCATCGGACTAACCTTGTGAAGGGAACGAGAAGGGGGGGGGGGGCGGGTTCTCTAGGAAAAACAAAAAAGTCCGAAGTCTCTTCGGACTCGCATCGCCTGTCTCTTCCGAGGGGGTCGAATGGTAAAGGTCCAATATGGAAAGCTGCCAAACCTAGAGTTAATCCGCTGATGAAAAGTTCTTATGAAAGGGAAGGGAGGCCGGAGATAAACGAGCCAATGGCACGCGTTAGCGTGGGGGATAAGAGGCGCGGCTAAACAACCTGATAGGGAATCAGGGGGGCCGTCTTCTTTGCCGGGAACGAACAACGGGTTCAGGGGACCGAGGGCGAGAAAAAACAACGGAGAGAAAGGGCGCACCCTTGAAGGACGCCAAGAAGAATCTTAGGAAAAGACACGAGGGAAGAAGTCATAATATACCCCACGCTCACTTGGGGGCATTTAGGGGATCTGGGTTGGAGTAAGCGAAATCTCACAAAAAAAAGAAAAGCTTCTGCATAACGTCTGATTAGAAGGGGGGACTGAGGGGGGGGGGGGGGGGGGACTAATATTGTCGGTCAACTCAGCACAGGAAAACACCGGGAGGACCCAAAACGGCCCCAAGACAGGATCTTCCGAACTAAAAAGGCAGGGGGTGGTCAAGCACGAGCCTGAGCTGAACGGAAAGGTAACAGGCCAATCGGGAAAGGAAACCAAAAGGCCTCCGCTCTAGGGGGCGACACAGAAGACAGACGCTGGGGTGAATCTTTCTCGTATCAGGCTGAATTAAGGACACCGAAATTGTAACGTGAGTACGCGACTCCGGAAATTCAAGGGGCCTTCCGGAAAAACCAAAAGTTTGGAGGGGAAAAAAAAAAACAAAACCTTCTGTCAGCTTAAAGAGGGGGGGGTCCGTGTTATACCCTCCCTGAAGAAACTTCGTGATACGAAAAAGTCCGCGATTGAAACCGCTGTAAGGGGGGGGGCAGGGATCGGTTTAGGACTACCCTCAGCTATTAAGAGGAAAAAAAACTTAGGTCATGGGAGGACGCCACCGAGGTCGCGGGGGGTTGGTAGTCACCAACGAGCGGATGTTCCAAACCGGCTGCCGCGGGACTTATGAAAGCTGGAGCGGGGGGGGGGTTGAAGTGGGGTGAAATGTCCGGCGAAGCTAAGTCACCGGAGTAGACATCGCCACGTTCCGGGGGAGGAGATAAAGGGTTATCAGTTTGCAAGACGCGCTGAAGAGTTTAAAAGAATACCGACGGAAGAGAGGAAGTCCAAAGGGGGGGATGGCCTGTACCTATGCTGACGGGTTCAAGAGTTGGAATTAGTGGATGAGAGGCAACATCGTGTTTGTTCCCGGGATACTCAGACCTTAGGAAGGAACGCGAAAAGAGTCGTAACAGAAGGGCAGTGGAGGAAGGTCAGGGGCGCAAGAGAGAACAGGGTTGGTTGCAAAAGTTAGCGGATAACGTGCGGCGGGAAACGGCACCGAAAAAATCGCCCCGTGTACGATGGGAACACGTCCAGAGCGTGAAGACCGGGGTGGGGGTCTTGGAGACGGTTGCGGGTGGAGGGAAAGGTCGCCGTGGCGCGGAGGGAGCGGGGGCGCGTGATAAAAATCAATTCACGCAGCAGGAGACACCCGACCGAATGTCGGGAACCACTTACAAAACAGGCCAACGCCACGCAAAAAAAAAAAACACCCCCAAAAACATAAAAGAATCGACATCAACCACAATTTTTGGGGGGGGGAGGTGAAACCCCCTCTTCTTAAGAAATAGTACTGAAAAAGGACCGGGCAAACTCTAGTTCACGAAAGGGACTGATTGCTATCATTTTACGTATGAACAAGATCAGAAGAAGCTGCTACTGAGAGAACAGGCTTGACCAGTGTCTCGACACTGGTCAGAGGGGAAGTCGGATGAGCTCGCGAAGGCATCGGACGAGTGGCCAAAGTCCACCGAAAGATAAATTTTTTACGAAAAGAGGGGGTACGCACGTGGTCGAAGAATATCAATCAAGAAGGGGACATAAGGAAATTGACTGCTTCTAAAACCGACACTATAAAGGGAGATACACCCGAAGCATTTGAAGGCTGAGGACCACTCCTTGGGAAGGTCAACAGCAATGCTTAGGTGTCGCCTGGCGGGGGAGACAAAAACCTGCAGGACAGAACACAGACCACAAAACCTAAAGAAGGACCAACTATAATCAAAGCACGAGAATACCCCCCCCCAAACAACGATGGTCTTCACCTACGAGATGCCTGCATTGAAAGCTTCGGGGAACGGGGTAAGTTCTGCCGGCTGGGGAATCTCAGAGGAAAAATCTGCGGACCGGAAAGGTTCAGATAGGAATAAAAGACCTTGGGGCAGTATAACGAAGCATGAGGGGGAAAAAAAAAAGAAAAAAAAAAAAAAAAAAAAAAAAAAAAAAAAAAAAAAACAAAGCCCACACTCGACGAGGCGAAACAGAGGCGGGGCGTCATGCGTTCGAGAATTGGGCGAGAAAGGGGATCAGACTCGGGTGAAAGAGAGCCACCGTTCCCGATTTAGAACTTGGATGCGAAGCAGTGTCTTTGCAAGGGGAGAGGAGACCTGTGTCAGAAACCTTGCCTAGTTTCTGTAACTCGCTTCGCTGCCTGAAATCCGGGGCTCGCCAAGAAGCAAGGCTTTTCGAGGGAAGAGGAGGGACCGTCAGGGCCTCTCATACGTCATACACTCAGGCATCCAACAATTGTGTGGTGGCGGAGAACCAATGAAGGCCGATGCTGGGGGTTTTACAGGGAAGGGGAGTGAACCAGGTTAAGTTTTGGTCAAGAGGAAAGGCTTAATCACCTCTGTCGGAGGGGCGAGGGGCAGTGTAAGGCACGCATCGAAAGGAACTAAAGGCCATCGAAGAATTTAATAAGCAAAAATCGAGTGCATTGCCAAAAGCTATATCTAATGAAAAAGAGCCGGCAGTTGACGCAAGAGAAAGTAAAAAATTGGGTGGCTGCTAGGTCCCGCTGCACTTTGAAAATGGAGGAGGGAACTTTTAGAACTCAGGTGGTTACGGAATCAGGGTTCTTTCAGGGCGCGCGAATGTGGAACAGAATAACTTCCTTTACTAAAACGAGGGGGTAGAACGGTCCTCGCCTGTCACGAAGTATGACCGACCTGCAAACACGAAAGGGGGGCTAAAAAGGTCATCACAGCAACGTTGCGCGAAACCAGAACTTGTACAGCGAGAATGGTCAAAGAGGTAATAAAAAAAAAAGCACGGAGCGTGAACTTTCCCATCCGAGGAGTCGGGGAAGGGGGCAACTGGGTGAATCAGAGAAAAATGGGGAGATAGGGATTGGGGCTACGCTGTCCAGTCCACAGGGAAAAGGTAAGATCGTAGGAAGTACAGATCTCAATCTAGGGAGGTAGTCTAAGTTCAAATGCCATCGAGTTTCCAATGCTTACGATGACGGTCTCACCAAAGGGCTACAGAATAAGTGGCGGATAACGTCAAGGAAACTGGTGACAGCATTGCGCTGTGGGGGAAACTTCCAGACTACTAAAAAAAACGATACCATCATAAAATCCATCGCGGACTCTGCTGTGTGAGTAGGAGAAAGTGTTCCCAAGGTCAGGAGTGGAAAAAGGCTTCACGAGGCGTTAGGGGAAAGAAAGGGGACGCAATACCAACGTTGTTTTACCGGGGAAGGAAGAGAGGAGGATCTCACGCAATTTGGGACATCTTCAATTCTGAATAGCGAAGGGGGATGGAGAGTGGTAGTCGCGTGGGTCGCCCGAAGCGGGCTGTTTTCCAAGAGGAGGTTAATGTTCAAAGACACCGGTCCGAGCTGGCGAAAGAATTAAATCCGTTTAACCCCGTAAATGGGCATCTTCGGAAGAGACATCAAAAAAAGGCTAAAAGCCCTGAAGACGGTTTGGAAAGGGGGGAAAAATTGTGAGCGCGATTGGCAAAAGCGGGGGGAAACCAAACCTCTCGATTAAATAAGAGGATGAAATGCGTATTCTAAGCAAGTAGCCTTGATGACAAAAAGAGGAATGGCAACCGGAGGGGTTATCAAACAGAGGGAGGAGGGGCTGCACCGGGAAGGAAGGTGAAAGACTGTGCCTTGGCGTGGGAGAGGAAAACTTTTGAAAAGA
>Ga0179593_1627803_pt1 | contig 11363 bp, 9 predicted proteins | sample CZODoug2_1_08_16_FD_185931 | JGI IMG/M metagenome (GOLD analysis project Ga0179593, IMG submission 185931) | Vadose zone soil fungal communities from Angelo Coast Range Reserve, California, USA - CZODoug2_1_08_16fungal (PacBio error correction) | ecosystem: Environmental > Terrestrial > Soil >...
AAAAAACACTTGACCAGCGGGGCGTGTCGACTATCTTCTCCCGAGAGGGAGAGCGCCACAAAGGGCTACCAGGGAACAGCAGGTCCCTGCTCTCCCCACAGTCTAGCGGACGACAGTTGGGGAGCAGTAAAAGACCAAAAACACGCCTCTGCCAGGTTGGTGGGTCCAAGGGCCAGAGGAGCAGGCCCCGCGACTAGACTGCAACAAACCATAAAAATAGCACGGCCGGGGACCGCGGGAAGCACTCTACTACCCAGTACGGCGGGGTTAGTAATCACTTGGTGCGAGCTTCGATCAGTAAGGGATAAAAAACTTGAAAAGGGCAACTTTTCCGCGTCCCCGTGTGGGGGATCGGGGATAGCGGCCAAGAACATCTACGAGGCTGATGTAAGCAGCGGGACGACCGTGGAAGAACCCTGAACCAAGTCAGAAAACCGAAGCCGGTCTCAAGAAAAGGGACAAGGAGAGAAAAAAACAAATCTCCAGCAGCCCGTGGATTGGAGCGTGACCGATAGCCACGGGGGTCGACTAGAGTCCTCGACGGGCACCACAGATCAGATACGAAAAGGGGTACCGATTGCCCTCAGTCCCAAAAAACCACGCAACAGTCGAGCGAGCGTTGCACGTGTCCGGCGATGGCGCCGCTACGACCATGAGTCGACTGGAGAGAACAAATCTTTACCATTCACGCCCAGAAAATAGAGCAACATATCCGTACGGGCACCACAAATTACAGCACGAATCCCGGCGAACGAGTACGTCAGGGAAAGCGAAGCAAAACGCGCGTCGTCAAAAAGCGGGGACCTGCGATCTTACTCTCAGGAAGGAGAATCTGCACAAAGGTCAAAAGGAGTCCACCGGGCCGGCTTGGGATAGTGCCATAGCCCCGGTCCGGAATCGAAAGACCCTGATCGTCACGGGGGGTGGCAGAAACACGGAAAGATAAAACAAAGCCCGGGTAACCCACATCAAGCACCTCGTTACTGAAGAGGTCACTCGAAAGCGCGCGCTGCAGAGTGAGCAGTACGTCCAAAAATTGGACTATGACGGGTTGAGAACCGGGTGTTCAAGAAAGGGGCGAGAGGATGAATATTAACTAGCAAGGCGGAACTTCGCGGAGGTTCTGGACGATGTGTCGGGGGGTGCTGGGACATAAGATGCACAAAGTCGTTGACACCATCTGCCAGGGCTGCTAACCGTGTGCGGAAGGTACAAAGAATTACCCGACAAGAGTAGCCCTGAAACATAACAGACCAGGCACGGTATGAACCAAACGTGCGAGGGGCTTCGAGGGTCAGTATAAGATCGCAAAATACAAGCTCTGAAGCGTTCAAGCGGGCGGGACTCTGCCAGGAAGCAAAGGGCGTTGCCGAAGGGTAAGGAACTATCGGGACCAGAAGAATGCGGTAACAGACGGAACAAAGAGGCCAGGAGCCTGAGCAGCTTTCCCCGGAATGCAACCACGGAGAAAAACGCGTCGCACCGATAAACTAGAAAGGTAGAAATGCTACCGAGTCGTTATGGCGGCCCAAAGTCCTGTAAAAAGAAAAGTACAGGGATCGAGGGGAGAAGAAAATGTGGGGGTAACCTCCCCAACGAATGGATGGACTATAGAAAAAAACTCGTGCGTCGGAAATGTCAGACTCGCCTAAGGCGACGCTTGGAAAAAAGCCTCCCCTGCAAAGGGGGGTGGGTGATTGAAAGCGAGGACTCACGTCCTAGTGGGGGACGACTGAGCAGAACTCCCTACGCGGTCTAAAAAGGGAATAACCGAACTCTTAACACAAGAAGCGGTACTAGGCCGGGTAAGGCTCAGTTAGATAAAAAGGAAAGAAACGAGCACTGTCGTCTTTGCTCCTGGCCAGCAAACGAATACGACGAGTAGTAATGAACTCGCCATTGTACGGACGACTTGGGGTCAAGGCTGCGCAAAACGAAGGAAAAAGAACGGCCAAGTAGAAAAGAAAAAGGTGGGGGAGGTTTTCAGAGCGTACACCGCAAATGACGGTCGTCTGAGAAAAATCTTAGTCAACTATCTTTAAACAAAACATAAAGGATTGGGGAGGATGTGTCCTCGATAGAACAGGAGGACACTACCGGGGGTCAAGCTTTATTCAAAAATTGGGACGGCCGCCGATGAAACCCCCGTGGTGGGGGAGTGGGGGGTGCTGGGGGTTCATCAATACCAAAATTGCCTAGGGGGGGCAGTCTGCAAAATAGCCAAGCATCCGGGTCTCATAGTGGGAAAAAACCGCAGACGAGGGGTGAAGGATAGAACTAAAGCGGAGAGCATCGATACTACAAAAGGGCAGGTGGGACCGACTGTATTCGAAGCTCTGGTCAGAAAGGGGCAATGCCAAGGGGGGGGGCGAACGCCGTGGACTGTAAAGACGAAAAAAAGAAAGGGGTGAGCGCGCCCATCTCCGCCTGTGGCGCCCTCTGCAGCAAAAAGAGGCAACGCCCACAGAACACGGTGCGCCGCCCATGCTCAAGGTATTTGGTGAACGGACTGTCAAAAACGGACATGCAACGCCCCGGACAAAGTAATTACTCGTTCAGGGGCAGAACGTCGAAAGACCGGAATACCTTCAGTCCACCACCGAGAGGATAAACCCAAAGAGAAAACAACACCAACGAGAACAAGGAAAAAGATAGAGATAGTCTCGCGAAAGCATTGGTAAGGGGTTAGACGAGTGGAACGGATTTAAAAAAAGTAGACCGCATTACGCAAAATGAGCGGCTTTTGCCCAGGCATTCACCACGGAAAAAATAAAAAAAAGGTCTAGAAAGCATGCCCGGGGTGATGAAGAACGGGGAAAAAAAACCAAAAAAGCGGCGCAGCGCTTCACCCGCTGGCCAAAGAATACAGCTCCAAAAGCGGGAGGTAGGCAACCGAAAACGCGAATACAGGGGAAGAGTTGCGCCCTCCGTCCTGGAAGGGCGAGAACGACCCGATGAGATCAGCCTAGAGTTTCTCTCGCTCGCCGGAAGGCGCGCTACATCACCGGGGCAACGAGAGCCCCCGTCGGCCCCCAGCGGAGTAGAACGACGGAAAGTTTCAGTGAAATAAAGATTAGAGCCCGACCAAACAAGACAACAAAAAAGAGAGGGCATGGGTATACTTGTGCGCAGGAAGTCGCCATCGCAAACAAAGCTACGTGAGCCGGTAACGGACTGAGAGACCAATCGACATCCAGCGAGTACCGGGAAGAACGTCGGTCGCTGCTGCTAACATCGAGCGGGAATTAAGATCTAGAGTACTACTACAGCGTCATGACAGTAGCAAATTCGGACAGGACAGGGTTCTAAAATTAGCCCTACCCGGCGGTCGCGACGATCATGGTAAGGCGCGCTATGAAAGAGTCAGATGATGGGCCGCCATTGCGGCAGCGGGGCAAAGGGAGGCAGAGAGAAACACAAAGATCAGACACAGAGGCGGCTCAGGCGCTCGCCGGGAGCGTACCTAGTTATGCAAACCAGCTTGTGGAGGAGGCATCCACGGTTGGGGGGGAATCAATCAGAAAGAAACAGGCAGCCGAGCAGGTCCAAAGGGGGGGAAAAGGATTCGCTCTAAACAGGACGTGGGCAAAGAAGCCCAACTCGAAAAGACAACAGAGTGCATTCGGCGGCGGCCAAATCCATGGAGGAAAAAAGGGGGAGGTAAGCAGGCCGCGACGACTCACGCCCCCCGAACTTGCCGCTTCGGAGGCTTAGATGGGGACGCCGCACCGGACCCCCGAATAAACATGGAGGGGTCGAGGATCAGGAAGAAAAAAGGCTGAAAGCCTAATCCCTGAAAGAAGGAAAAAACCATCTCAGGGCTTAAGCGAGCCGCAAGAGGCAACCGACAGAGCTGCACAAGGGATCTGCGAGAAAAAGGAAGTCGCAAAAAGAAACCTTACCCAAAAAGAAAGGAGCAACACTTGACGGCAACCTCGATGCTTCTGTGATCTACAGGAAAAGATCAGACTTAGGGAAACAGTGCTACAACAGTGCTGGGTAGCGAGTGTGGGGCTGGAACCAAAAGGGACAGGATCACGGTCGGCCACACTCATGTCCGATCCTAGCCCGAACCACGTGAAGGCGATCAAAGATCTCCGGAGCATTACCCCCTAGACTAGGTGGAAGGAGAAAAAAGAAAGATCGCGACGGCGGATGGCGGCCGGGCGTAGATCTGGGTGAAGGGATAAAGGCGTCCATTCCTAGTCGAGAAGAGAAGAAAGGTACAAGGAAAAAAGGAAAAATGGAAAGGGGAGCGTCGTCGTAATGCCTTAAGAGCAGCTAGTCGAAGAGACGCCGGTGGAAGGCCTCGCTCTTCTATAGGAGGGCTTCCTCAACGCGGAGCCGTCAAAAACCAATCAAGAAGCGGGATTAGGCCGAATTGGTCAATTCGACGGAGAGGGGGCAAAAAAGTATGGCACGGGACACGTCTTCGCGATCGAAAGTTTACCTTAATGAGACGCAGAACAAGGCGAATGCACATAAAACCGAGGGAGGGAAGAAAGGCTGAACAGGCAGGCGGTCGGCTGCCGAGTCGAAGCTCGCAATCACCCACGCCGTAAAGACTATCGCAGAAAGGAAAAAAGATCGCCCGGGTGAACAGAAAGAATGCAGGAGGTGGGTGCGGGAGCGCTTAAAAAAAGAGACCGAAGGGGGAGACCCCCACCTCGCGGCCCCCCTGGGAAGCTTTCGTCACGCGAACCGTTACGTGTTCTGAGAAAAAATCGTCCGAGCACCGGTATGGGCGCAGTCCCTCACGATGAAAACTCGGTGGAAGGCCAAAACAGAAAATCCCTCACCTCAGGGGTTGATCGCCTCGCTCAGAGCAAGCGCGGATTCTTCCAAGGAGGAGAAGCAAGCGCTAACTTCAAGAAGGGAAAGCCGACAACGTACGGAAGGAGGAGATACGCCGAGGAAGAGAAACGGAAGGAAGGGGCCGGGCGGGGATTCTAGTCGATCGTGGCGCCTAGGCCGGCCTGAACGAAGAGTCGCAGGTATAAGCGGTCAACAAGACGATAAAAATCGTAGACGACGAGGAAAGACCATTCCTCCACATGTGCCAACCGTCTCGGGACCACCTTTCGTTGGGATTGGGAGAGGCCTGACGCGTCCGAGTGGAAAACGGGAGGAAAAAACTGGGAGGCAAGAGGGAAGGAGAAAGGGGCGACTGAAACGGGGTGGCACTTCGAGCGCCAGCTATCGGGGAAGAAGAGTCGACCGGGTCAAAGCGGCGCACGCTCGAAGCAGGACCTATGACAAATAGAGGGAGGGCGCAAAGGTCACGTCGCAAAGACACTTTCTGTGCGCCTACTGAACGTGTTAACCGGTGTCCGGCGTAGCTCCAAACCAAACGCTCCGTTCCACTACGGGGGGTTCCATTGTCTACCGCGAGAATAAATAAGAAGGGGCCAGGGGCCAGTCGCCCACTCCACCGGGGGAAGGGTGGAAGAAAAAGATCGAAAGTACTAGCTCGGCTGACTTAGGGACGCGAGCCTCGACCGTAGTGAGAGAAAGCCCCTCCACCTTCCTGAAGCCCTCCTTCAGTCGGCCCGAAAGTGGAGGGGATCTCAAAAAAAAACCCAGGGTGTGTGTTGGTTAAGGCTGTCTGCAGGAAAAAAGACGGGGGTACAAAAAGCTACGCCTTTCACAGCTACGCCCCGGCCGACAAAAGAAAAGGGTCGAAAGGGGACGACCAGGAAAAAGGTAAGGGCGGAAGAAAAGCGAGCCCGAAGAGGGTCTGTTTTCACAGGAGCCAAACCAGGTTCCGCAAAGGTTATGGCCGACCCGGAAGGAGTTCGGAAGCGACCAACTCGCCTTGGCACACGCGAAAGGTACTGGCTGATCGCTGGGAAGTCCGCCGGCGAAAAGCCATCAGAGAGTTTTTTTCCCAAACAAGGAAAATTTGTGAGACCAAACAAAACGCCCCCCCCCGCCCCCACCCAACCAAAACACCAACCACCCGGGTTACGCAACCCCCCCAATCACAAGGGGGTTTTTTTTTGCAGGGGACAAACGGAGTCAAGAAGGGCTCATGGCGCCGATAAGGGAAGGAGCAAGGCGGATGGTCCGGGTTCTGTGTCTCAGTTCGAGGAACCAAAAAAGGCAAACATCAGGGAGCTGGCGAGCAGTGGTCTCGGCACTCGCCGCCAAGATAAAGAAACTCTGGAGGCCATCGTGAAGGCCGGCTAAGCGTGTGGAAAAGGAAACACTCTTGTTTGAAGGGGGCGAAGAGAAAAAAAGGGAGAGGAAGAGTACGGACTCGCCTGAAGAAGAGAAAAAGGCTGCCCTCCGGGATCCTATTCAGAGGGGAAACCGGACGGGAAGTCTCAAGAACGGCGCTGGGGGGGAGGACGAAAATGGGGGATGGGAGAAAGAAGGTACGATCTGCCTTTGCTAAACCCAGGGAAGATATAGGTACTCGGGGAAAGTCCCCACAGACTGTATTTCACGCGTTAGAACAACGAGGGGGCCGCAGAAAAACCTAGCGTCTCCGCCTCCTCTTCAAAAGGGGGGGGTGAGTGGTGGGCATCAAGTCACGATCTGGTTTCGGGGAAAAAAGGAAGCCGTAAGGAAAAAGGTCTGAAGAGACGGGACCCCCGAGCCCTTAAGTAGATCGTAGACCCAAAGAAAACTGCAGAAGAACATAACGATCGATTAGTGAGGAAATCGCCCCTTGGCTTACAGTGGCGCGCAACCCGAAGAAAAAAGTGGGATGGGGGGGTATGGGGGCATCACGAGATCGGAGAGGTGAGTTCGGTCCCGCGCTGTATCGACGGCCGGTGCTCGGGGATATTTTTAAAATCCCTGGGTGGGTGAATTGTAAACGGACCGGGCTGTTTTCCTGGAGCTACAGGATTCGCGGGGTACGCTCGGCCAATAGAAAGGAACGTTGCCCCATATTAGCGCTCGTCCTTCTCGGCAGGAAGAGACCGGGAGAAAGGAGATGAGGTCTCATCACCGCAAAGGAGGTGTCGCCAGAGCTAAAGCCGCAACGGTGGGGTCCAAAGCCCTGACCGGGCGACGGGTCTCAGATGCAACCGGGGAGGGGGTGCCCCCCCGGTTGGGGGGCGTCAACGAGAAAAAAAGAAAGGGTGGTGGTGTTGTTTTGTAAACGGGACGACCAACAAGCTAGCCATCCACCAAACCCCCCGGAAACGGTTGGTGGTACAACCCACCGGGGGGGGGGGAAAGTCGGACCAAAAGATTTCTGTAACGGGGCCCGAATGACCCACAGGAGTTAGGTTGAGCCGCCAGCTCCTCCCTTTTTGGATGCTTCAGGAGAAAAACCCGTGAGAGTCCGTACAAACATTTCTGAAAGCTGGGGGTGTTGGAACATGAGAAAAGGTTTACAAGAGAGCAGCATTCCCTGTGAACAAACGCCGAAAAAGCAGAGCGCAGCTCACATCGGAGAGTCGTAAAAAACTCGCAGGGGAACTAAAAATCGCTCGAAACACGCGGGAAGAAGAAAGATGAAACATCACACCAGATCTTGGGTGACGAAGGCGACCGGATGTACGAAGCCAAACGTACAGAATAGAGGGGTCATCCAAGGCGCAAGGAGCCGCGAAAGTCAGATGCCGGCAGGGGGGAATGAAGGGGTGCTTGTACGTCCCACAAGGCAGAGATGGAGCAGTAATAAGAAGAGAAAGCATCACGTGGGTTGAAACACCTCCGGGGGAATTGGAAATAATCGCGCCGAGACCACGTTCGCCTCCGGCTCGACACTACCATCCTGGGCGCGTCCGTCCTCTACGAGGCTGAATTAAGATTAGAGCGGACACAAGGCTACACCCAAACGGCACGATCCGCAGGAGGGGGAAGACCGATCTATACTACAAGGAAGGAAACAGCACATGGGAAAGAGCTAAGGCATGTAGACACTCATAGGCAACCCAAAGCACGACGATTGGAAAAAGAGGACGGTACTAAAAATGGGGGGTGCCAGACATTCTTCGTACTCATACGGCGGAAAGGAGACCATGAGAGAACGGAACATACGATGTCTAGCTTCAAGTTAGAGCGCCGCGAGCAAAATAACTGATCCCAAGAGACCAGGGCGATTCTCCTACTACTCAGATAACCGCTGAAAGAGTCAAGGCACAACGCGTAGAACTGGTCAGAAGGGCATTCAGAAAGAGTCTTAAATCAGCGTCCCAGAAAGAGACTGAGCAGCGCCCAACCAAGACCTCACACACCCGAAGACTAGGGGAGCACCTCGAGGAAAATTATGCGCAAAAAGTGTTTACGACTGCACATTCGGTTGGGAGAAAAGGATTCCAGAGCTGCCCGGGGGGCAAGGATTCGCTCTGACGTTGTTGGAAGCAAAAATCAGAAGTCGAGGGGAGACCCGCATACGGGAAAGCTAAAGGTTGCAGTAGAAAATCGGAAACGGGGAAGGGGAATCCTTTCGGTCGACCTAGAAGGAAAAAATACTGTGAAAACAAGACAAAAACAGCAGGATGAACGGGAACAGGTAGCCTATGCCACAGGGGGAAGCAGCAGCCGGCTCTAAACGATGCGCAGCCCGTTATCTAGACTGCGCAAAAGAGGAGTAACTGGAACAAAGAAAAGCCGACTGATGTTCTACTACGTGGGCAAATAAAACGACAACCAGTACCCTCAGCACCAAGACAGACAACTCCTGTCGGGGGCACCGGCGCAGAACCACAGATGTTGCTCGCACAAAAAGAAGGCACCGGACAAACGAGGTGAACGAAAAATAGGACTTCCGGATGAACTGAGTGACACAGAGACGTCCAATCAGAAGTTCTACAAAACCCAGATCACCTGGGAAAGTAGGTGAAGAGCGGGGGGGCCGCTCTTTTCGAACAAACCGTCAACACCCTCAGAGACGGAGCAGATGAACTGCCACTGCAGCAATGGTCTGTCAGAAATACTCTTGGGGCGACAGCGACTCTCAGCAGAAACAAAAAATTGCGGCCGCACTACTAGGGCGGGTCTCGGAATGGGATCAAAAGGGTAGACAAGGGGAAGTGTCGTAGGGGGAGTATATGGGTTAATTTCTTTGCCGGCCATCTCCCTTTCAAAACATACGCCTTAGAGCCGAATACCGAGAGCCGGGGTGGAGGAGGAAAGACTTAGTATGTTCGGCGTAAGCTGAGCGAGGTGTAGAAAATAAGGTCATCCGGGGCGATCAAGGCGTGCCAGGGAAACGCGAGGCAACGACCGAAGGGGGGATTCAGCGGTGCCGACTCCAGCTGACAAAAAACGACAAAAGATTGGGGGGAGAGGTAGGGGGGAAAAGCCGAATTCAATCGTGACTTCAGGGACGTCGGATCGAAGTGTCGGGACGGAAAAGGGGGCCCTGGATCGATCAAAGCCACCCGTGCGGGAGCCTTAGCAGGGGCGGTAGAAGTGCCGCGGAAAGTCGCCACATCACCCAAAGTCGCAGACCAGATGGAAATACGTTAAAACTAGTAGGGAAAAAATTTTTAAGCTTCGGAGCTCCTGGCAGATCCAACACAAGAGACCAGGGACAGGTTCCGATCCTGGGGGGTACACGGAGTTAAGCCAACACACGGGAATCCAAGAAACACAACCCAAAAAAAGAACCCCAACACAACCGGGTAGAACCGTACTCGACTTAGAGGCTCTGCCGTCCAAGGAAAAGATTAGCTCATCGGCCAGGGGCGGTCATCAGATCAATAACTAACGAAGGCGAGGAGCCAAACCGCCCTCACCATAAGGTCTGGAGGCAGGGAGGATCAAAGAAAAAACTTAAAGGAAGGCAAAAGGAGACAAATGATAAAACGAAAAGGCTTGAAAACGCCAGAGATCGAGGCGTAGATCGCGACTTCTATCTGAGCGCGGGGATGACATCGAAGCCTGCGAACCAGTGCGAGAAAGAGCTTTCAGGTAAATAGAGTTGCGAGAAGCATCGTGTCCCTGCTAAACCAATGAGAACCAAGCAGGCACATGTGTGGGCCGGAGTTGATCTTAACACCGACCAGAAGGGGAGGTTGCGGCGGTCCACAAACAATCTGGCTGAAGGACCCACCTATAGGCTGTGGGAGACAGGGCTCAGCCATCTCTCTGTCGAGACCGGCGGAAGCTGTGGGATAAAACGTTCCAAGAGACCCGCACTCATGGCTCAGGAAGAGGTTCCTGTCCAAAAGTCTGCCAGGAGAAAAAGGGAGGCGGACCTTGACGGGGGGAAGAGAACGAAGACGTTACGTCCCTATCGAAACATCCTACGAAGGGGCCTTGAAGGTCCGAAAAAGGATGTTTAGCTGAGCGCGCGCGTAGCTCCCTCCTGGACGAGAGCGGACGGAGGCGGGAATCGGCTCATAGCAACTCAAAGTGAAAGGCCATAACACGCACCCAAAAGGTCGAGCTAAGCGGGTGCCACGGCAAAGGGCGGGGAAGGTCCTGCGACGGACATCCACGGCACCCATATCCGAACAAAGGAAACCAACCGAGCCGAACGATAGGGAAAGAAGCATGACCGAGAAAAACAAGCGTCATCGGCGGGACCGAACGCGCTCACCGGCCAGAAAGCTTCAAATTCGGAGAAAAGGGGAACGAGGCCAATGGTCCGGGGGAGATCGGATGCGAAAAAGAACCTCGCTTGCACATCAAGACGGGCACTGGATCAGGACAACCGAAGCGGACGAGAGGGAAGGAGCCTTAAGGAAAATAGGGTGTGAACGCACTGGTGCTGTGAGGACCTGGGTGGGGGCGAAGCTGCAGGTGACGCGACGGTGAAGCAGCTTCGCGTCGGTGAGCCGGCATACATGGGTAAAGGTAGTCGGCTCTCGGACCAGTCGTAAGAAAGAGCTAGAGTCGGGAGGAAGACCCGCGCCACGTCCTCATCGGCGAGCGGGGAAGGCTTCGGAGTCTACAAGTGGGGTATTGCCACCGGGCTGGAGGGCGCGGCGCAGGCCGCGAAGTAAGTCTTTGTCAGAATTCGGGAACCACCTATCAAGGGCGATCCTGGGAGGCCAACAATGACAACCGACGTATGGAGTTCCTTTCTTCGCGTAGGGCACATACGAAGGGCTGAAGCGTGAGACTGGTGATATCGAGGGGACGGGAAGGCATACTAACGGCCGCTTGATTCCCAATCACTGGGGGTAAAGCCGTGAAAACGAGGGGGTCAGAGTAGTGAATCCAAGATCGATCCCGAGCTCTTCGGCCGAAAAAACTCTTCGAAATTATCCAAAGCTGTCTTACGGCATCTATCTTCTGGGATCAGGTAATCAACAGAGGTCTGAAATATGGGAACGGTGGAACCCTTGATCTCGCTAAAACCGCCGTGGGGGGGAGAAAGGAGAACCATAAAAAATGGAACTGCTGGTGCCGCGGGGAAAATCGGGAGTAGGGGAAGAAGAGGAACAGGGACG
>Ga0179593_1667048_pt1 | contig 11363 bp, 13 predicted proteins | sample CZODoug2_1_08_16_FD_185931 | JGI IMG/M metagenome (GOLD analysis project Ga0179593, IMG submission 185931) | Vadose zone soil fungal communities from Angelo Coast Range Reserve, California, USA - CZODoug2_1_08_16fungal (PacBio error correction) | ecosystem: Environmental > Terrestrial > Soil >...
CAAGAGTAGAGTCAATGGGACATGAGTTCCCATAAACTCATGTCTGTGAAAAGCTGAGAAAAACCAGAGAAAAATGAAAAAGCTAACGAAGGGGTGCATGCCACGGGGAAAATTAAAAGAGTGTACTGACATCTCATCGACAAAAAACGGATCAATTACGAGTTGTAGCCCTGCAATGAAACCTGACAAGGCCATCACATTGAGCTCCTACGAGGACTCAAAAACGCCCGAAGGAGAGCAACACATCAGAAGCTTTGTGCAAACCATGAACCCGAAAACGACACGGAAGCCGCGGTCAGGGGGGGGAGAACGATGCAAGAGGGCACAACTGATTCTTTTATCAGGGGAAAACGGCAAACGTCAACTGTCCTGGAGCCTACGGCCATCCAGTGTGCCAAGCCGACCGGGACTCTCAACAAAAGGAGAAACTCAAATTCCGGCCAAAAAAATAAAAGGACCAGGGGGAAGAATGACAAAGAACCATCCATTAAGGAGACGCAAGGGGAGGGAAGGGGAAGGGGAGAATTTGATTAATAAGAGCCCAGTCGTGAAGGTGCTCTTTCGGGAGGCCGTGATTATCAAGTAAACGCGGGACAGGATAAAAACCGGTGGACAAACGAGCATTAGAACGGAGGGGTGAAATAAGTCGAAGAAAAAGGTTCTCGCACGAAGCACCTCTAAATTACGTCCGGACGGAAAAAAGAAAGGGAGCCTGCACGTTCCATCCTGGTCCTATCGTGGGCTTCGTAAGGAGGGGACGGGTCACGAAACAAAAGGCAAGGCGATACTATAGCCAAGTCCCGAAAGACGCGTCGTACTGGGACCTGGACGGGTATACGCTGGCTCAAGGCACTGGGGGGAACACGACTAAAGGACTCAAGGTCACTGCGAGCAATCACGGAAGCAGAACGAAAAAAAAAAAATCAACATTAAAGAAACCGCGCTCGCCTCGGGGGGGGGTCGAATCAAATGTTAGCCACTCATCCACCAAAGTAAACGTGGGAGGTGCAGTTTTGAAAAACGCAAATCAAAGTGGGAGAAGCGGAGGAGGAACAAAACAGGTTTGTGTATCATGAGCCATACTCGATCTGAGCACGACAGTACGGAGCGATGATGTGACCGAACCAGGGCGAAACCAACCGGCAATGTGGGTTAAAGGATTTACCGGGAAAAAAAATAAAGTTCGGAGGCACTTAGGGAAGACTGGAAAGTGAAGTTGTAAGTTCTCTGAGGGTCCTGGGTATCTTAACGAGCACGTGAGGAGCGCCGGTGAAGGGGATGGAAGAGGCCAATGACGTGAAGGGGGGAAATCATCCTCCGGACAATTGAAGGAACGAGGAATGCGGGGAGAAAAGGGAAAAGTAAGGGGGAAATGGTCATTGGAGACAGGAAGGGGGCGGAACCGCTACACGGCTGGCGCGGTCAACCTGTCCGTAAACGATGTATCGAACAGATGGGCCAGCGACTAAGGGGAGGAATTTTTCCGTGGGAACAACAAGGCCTCGCTGGAGGATAGGCTTGTGTGGCATGGAAGGGGAGAAGACCGGAGACATTTGCGACAAGAAACAGCGAAGCGCGGCCCGCAGAACTCTCGGGCAGTTATAAGAGTAATGGGGGTGTTATGGAGTTACCTTGATAGCAAACCAAAAAATCAGAAAACTATAAGGGTTAGGAAAAGCGGAAACATCAAAACCCGGAACAAATTGCAATGTACTGAATCGTGGAAATAGGGGATGTAAGTTGGCAGAAAAAAAAAAGAGGAGCTGAAGGGGAAGGCAAGACAGAGGAGTGCTCGAAGAAAGACAGTCAGCATTTGGAAAAAAAGTCATGTGCCTAACTTTGTTTTTCAGGGATTCATGAAAATTTTCGCACAAAATAATGATGGGGGGGACGGGGGGTGGTTGGCGGCTCGAAGGTAGAACGAAGGTGGGAAGGGTCAGTGGGGAGGAAGCTGACAAATAAAATCGCTCGACATCGTCATAGGTTTTACGCGCGACGAAGGATGATTCAGATGCGGTGGTTCCGGTCAAGAGCAGGAGAGGGACACTAGGAAAAAGTCCCGAGACGGCGGAAACGCGGAGGCATGTCGGTAGGTGGCTCATGGAAATGATCAGGAAATGTCAGACCTTGGCTTTCTCTGCGGGGGTTTCCTACAACGGAAAGAAGGGCGGGGTCAAAGCGACGAGCACGGGGGAACGTTTCATAGCTGGTGGCGACAGGGGGAGGCAACCTTGAGGCTGAATAAAGGTTCAGGGTGCGTCTAACGGCCGCGCTGATTATGACAGCGGGCCTTGGGGGGCAAAAACTTGGGGAAACCCAAGGTTGCGGTGGAAAGGACCTCGCCCAGCTAGGCATTGACTAAGGCGCCTGGGGAAGGGTCGTGACATGAAATACGAGTATCCGCCCGGAAAAGCCAGACTACAATACGTCGACCGAAACCGGATAATGACACACGCTTTCCAGGAGGGAGGAAAGAAGGAAACCATCCAAAGGACATCTGTGATGTGTATTCCAGGTCCAGCGGTGAGATGGCTGGCGCGGTGGTCCGTCTACATGGCTAAATACCAATGACTCCAGCGAAGAGCAGAAAGGGGGAAAATCGTGGCCCTATTGATGTGTAGGTCGGATTAGGAGGTGGGGTGAATGGCAGTGTGGGGCCTAGGTCCGCTTCGGGTATTACAGCACAACGTCTGCTTGACCCGTTGTAAACAGCCAAAACTGGAGGCGGATCAATTCACCAGGGGAGGGGGACCACAGGAAAGAGGCAAGGAGTGGCCCAAAATGAAAACGGGGGGAGCAGTTGGCAGACGAACTCGAGAAGGGCGGGGGTAGGTTAGGTGTCTGGTCATAGAAAGGATCTAGAGGGGGCGGAGATTGAGCCGAAACATGCGGCTACGTCGCGAGTGGTAGGGGCAAGGGGCGGGAGCGACGGGTCCAACTAAGACAAGAAAAATGCGCGTCGGCAGGGCCGGGAGCAATAAGGGCGGCGTTACTACTCGTCCTCAGGTATCACCTCAGTAGCAGTACTTTGTACACATCAGGGGTTGTCATGACAGCGAATAACTGAGGCGTCGGTGGAGAGGTGAGAGGTCACCCAAGCTTGTCACTCGGAGGATATACTTCAAGAAGACCGTCAATGAACCCACCAGGATAAGATTTTAAGCAAGCAAAAGCTGAGAGCCAGAACGATGAGGGGGGTCGGGTGGCTTGCAGGGTCGGGAACTGTGGCGGGTAGGGGTTATTTCAGACGAGCGGGGGGGCTACTCATATACAAAACCGTTGGGGGGTCGTGGGGCGTCGGGGCGGGGAACAAGAATGAACAAGAGTGGCAAAAGCCAGTGGTAACAATATATTGTGGGCCGATAAATCTGTGCCTTACTCGTCGTGGGGCCGGGTCGGAGAGGAGCAAGGGAGATGTGTTAAACCTTGGGCCAGATCGGAGTTTGGAATTGGGGGACTGAGACGGGTTCAATTGTCGACGGGGAATGTACAGACCGTACGCGGATAACTGACGAATAATTTTCAAGGGATGAGTTACGATACCGCAGGCCAACGGACAAGGGTCTAACCACAGCCCGGTGTAAATGTGTCACGGCTAAGCACACATGAAGTCGGTCGGCATAAAGCAAACAAATAATACACGCAGGGACACATTCTCGATTTGAACCTGCTGCCCTAAAAAATGGGGAGGGGGGGCTAAAACAGCAAAGAAAAACGCAGTACCGGGGGGGTACGCGTTAAACCATGAGCTCACGCCTAGAATTCCAATATTTGGACCAAGGTCTTTGTGAACTCAGGGGGCCTGGCACCAATGACGCAAACGGAGAGGGAGGGGACACATTAACGTTAGAGGGGGAAAAGAAAATGCGGATAAGAGGGGTAACGCGGACTGATACAATAGGCATGCGGTCAGGTGCATACGGCATCATCAACGAAAAGACTGTATAACGAATGCGCGAACTAATATGACTCTGCAGTGCACATGAACAGTGAACTGTTAGGCAAAGGGGGGGACAGACACATGAGGGCAAAATCAGAATCCACATGGTGGATACCAAAGAAACTAACGGTGCTACGAAGAATAACGCACCTGCGAAAACGTCGACCCAAAGGAAAACCAGGGCCTTAGTGGACTCGCCAACAGCGGGGAATGGACAGCCCAATAAAACTTCACGAGGCAGTGTGGATCGGCAATCTACTACTCAGTGGAGTTTCAATCAGACTGGGGAGGGCGTTTCGTCCAACGCTGAATGGAGGCCATTGGACGCTCGATGTGACACAAAGGGCAGTAATATATATGTACTTTGTGAGGCCGCACTAGGCAATTGTATGGGAGGAAGAAAACATCAAGTTGATGCTGCTAGCAACCATCATTCGGGGGCAGGGTCTAAAGAATAACAGAAGCGAGTTAGTCACTTAAAGAAAACATAATGGGAGGTCTGGGGATGAGCAGGGCGGATAAAAAAAACAGGCGTAAACGGGATCCAACTGCACACCTAGCCTTGATCGGGCCAATAAACCGGACGGGGAAAGGGGGGGGGGAGGCCGACGTGGAGGGACCAAAAAAGAACAGCGCTGCAAGGTACATTTTGGCCCATCGGGATGGGGTTCGGTGAAAATTTGACACGACGCGTTATTAAAAACACGAAGGGTAACCACATTTGCTGTCATTAGTCTAACGGTGCTACGGAAGCTCAACCAAAAAAAAAAACAGCCGACAATAAGATAACGAGATAACTTAGGTCCATTTTCAGGACAGATAAGAATAAAGGGGGGAAGAACAGCGAGGCTAAGCCGTCTAACACAGAGGCAACAACACAGCAAGATACCATATAGCTGTGTACAAAGGGGGCGAATAATCACTTATGGCTGAGCTGTTACTTAACCAACTACTTCCATCAGTCTCGCAAAAGAAAGGGTGAAAAGCGGTGGGGATCTTTACATTGTAACTCAGGGGAAATAACGTGGAGGGCCATAACAAGCCAAGTACCGCGAGGGGGAGAGGTGCAATACATCCATTAAAAGACAAAAAACAAAGACCGAACGCTTGATACCTGTGTGATCGTCATGACATTGGAACAAATTAAGATTAAGGACGGACTCTTTACCCGGGTCTTGAACATCATCTAGGGTTAATATCCAGAATCACGGTGAAAAAAGGATGAAGCAAGACGACACGGCTGAGAATTGGTCGATCGCTGGCCTGTCGCCGTGTCGATACCCTGTGTATCGTAGAGACGTTCGAGAGTGCAACCACTAAGAGGAGAAAAGGAAAACATGTGAAAAAAAAAAAACAGGAAATACTACGAGAAGGGTGGTTTTTTGTCGGGGCGGTTATTGGAGGGGAGGGCCGTGAGACTGAGAGGGGCAAGGTTTAGTAAGTTAGATAAACAGCAAACGGGGACGGGGCAAAGTCAACTGCATGGATCCAAATGGGTACGGATCAAGTTGTGGGATTGAAGTTGCCAATCCCGGCTTCGAATTGAGAAAGTCAGGCGGATCAGAGCAAGGAGGTCAAGAAAGGTGGCGGAAAGTCCCGAAGGGGGGGGCTGGTCCAATTTCGAGGAGAGTGGATTGGGTACCGGGCTCCAAGCCTCGTAGGGACCGGAAAATGAAGAAACACACCAAGTGTTAGCCAGGAACACCAACAGCTCAACGACACTGCCAGAATAAACTTTTACTATCCCTCAGTGGGTCCACGGATAACTTGGTCAGGTGGTTTAAAAATCAAGGGGAAAGAAGCAACAAAATCGCGCATGCAATTATTTGAAATGTGGGGGCAAAGCAGGGTATACAGTGCACCCAAGGGGGGGGGTAATGGAGGAAACAACCTACCAAAGCACGGGAAATCAAACTGAGCTTAATAGCAGTGCCGTAATAATTATGAGATCGATCGGCTATCAGAATGCGTGAAGGCACGGTACAGTGAGGAGACGTTCCAGCTCCCGGAAACCGGGGGCACAGGGGTCGGAGAAAAAAAGACAAAACCCAAGACGACCTGTGCGATGTGGGGGGGCATTCGCTCTATTACAACATACAGCAAAATCCGGAGCAGGAGATGGGTAATTCGCACTTATACCATCACAAAGTTCTTCCACTCGCTCCACAAAGATTCTGAAAACGATGGCACAAGAGAGTAGAAATGAAGTCTGGCTAAAATGCGTTAGGCGGCCTGGCTGCAACCGGAACCCATCGTGGCAAGGTCAGGAAACAGACAGGGCGAACGTGGTATGGCTTGTATACGGGGTCGGACTTTACGGTCATCGTGGGGTAGGTAGAACACGAGCAAACACTGGGAGTGCCCTGAAAAGGAAAGGAGATCAAGGGAGAGAAAACGTAGAGGAGAGGAGGGGGACTCGGGGTAAAGGGAACATAGGAAAGCCAGGCCTCCATCGCCGGAAGGGGAAGCGTAGAGAGTATATGCGCAACAAGCTTCACCAGCGGGAGGGTGTCTAATTAAGGAAATGGGCTACATACAGAGGAGTGGCTCTCTATACAAAGGGGCACCTCGAACAAAGAGGGAGGGAGGTTCCAAGAACTAACAATTGGCGATGTTTGGTGAGGAGTAGGAAAAAATGCGGAGCCTCCCAATACGGGTCCCTGCGGCCTATGAAGAGTCAATTCTTAAGAAGGGTCAAAAGTGGTCTCGGGGAAGGAAGTTGTTCGAATAACGTTCACAGTTTAGAGCTGAAGGGCAAGGCTATCGTTCCGAGAGAAAACGTCACGTGCCTGATTGCATACACGATTGTGCGTACAGATAATGACGTGGGAGCAGGAACAATCTAGGGACAAGGGGTGGTGCATTAAGCTAGTAAGCCAGAAGAGCGGATTCCCGGGTGACTCTCGGACGGTTCGAACAATTCGTCTTAGCGTACGGGAAGGGGATCTTCCTTAGTCTGGATACTCTGTTGTGGAAGAAGTATTACTCCTACAGGGAGCAAAAATAACGGAAGGGGTAAAGAATAACTTCATGAATTTACAGAGGCTAACAAAAAAAGTGTTGCGAAATTTGGGTTGTCACTCGACGGACGTAAGGCATATTGTCGGCGCTTCACGTGACACGGGAACGTCGGGGGGGGGAATAATCCAAGCTAAGGGAGAAAGTGCACGGCTAAATGTAAACCAAAAAGATCGGGCGCAGATGCGGCGTGCGACACACTTGCTCTAAGACAGGGCTACCTGTAATTGTGAGCATACTACTCGGTCAGGAAGCATTGACAGAATGGAGTGGACGTCGTAACTCATGGAAAATGTGGAATCGGAATCATTTATGGGGCACAAACACTGGCAGTGTACGGGGGTGGCTGCCGGGTGCGTTGTTGGGGGGAAAAACTGCCAATCTTTAGGCATGCAAAAATGAAGGCATCGAAGGGGGGGGGGGTAGAAGGGCTCATCAAAACGTTGAAAGAAATGCAAAAATGCTGTTGGCGCATGGGGGGAGTTGAGTCCTGGGTAAAGTTCAGCTACCCAGAGGGCCCATGGAAGTCCCGAGTATCAAGAGCAGGACTCCCGTGTACCAACAGGCCGGCGTAATTAATCCAAGATAAATTGTGGTCGCCGCTGGACGGGGAAACTCTGAGAATACTAGCCAAAGAAGAGGGCGGAGATGATACTGTAGTACCTGTCCTTTCCGCCTGCGTTGATCGCAAGCAATGGGGGCCAACAAACAGAAGAGGCGGGGAAGTGTGGTTGAAGGATCGGGTCGGTCCCGCCGTGAACGCAAATGGCTCTAGGAATTTGGAAGGGAAGAACAGTTAAGTCCAGTGTGAAACATTACGAACACGTCTGGCGAAGCAACTAAGAGTGGGGGGGGGGATCGCTCGAGCACGGGAGAAAAAACTCAAGCACAATTGCGAAGGAAAAGCGCAAAAGAACTGGAAATCAACGCAAAAGTGTTGAAAAAAAAAGATAAAAGAGCGGAGAAAGACGAAAAGAGGGGGGAGGGCAAACTACGCAGCACGACCATATGTGGAAAAAAGGATTTCTGAAGCAGAGCAGGGGAGCTGTAAATGAAGGGGGGGGGGGAAGGAGAGGGAAGGGAAGCAGTTTCGCATGAAATCGTTGGGAATGGTCAGGGTGTCAGAAGGGAAAGCTAAGAAATGGAGAGGCCAGTCAGAGATTTGAAACGCTCGCAGAGGATGCTCAGGGTGTTGGAGAGGGGAGTGCAGAGGGCGCGTATAAGGGAAACTGGGAATGGACAGACAAGTAGAGAGAAAGGGCAAGAATTCCTTACTCGTCGTGGTCGAGTGTGTTTCGAAAAAAATGGAGCGAAGAGAACGGGAGGGTGTGGGGGGGGAGAAAAGTTTGGAGACCGGGCTGGGACTGGATTTACGTCCATAGCCGAGAAAAAAAACAGGGAAAGAAGGAGAAAATGACGGAAGTCAGGAGTCAAACCTCGTACAACCGGTAATTCGATGAAACTCCTCTTTAAACGAAACTTCACGCGAACAAGTCTTAAGGAAATCGAAAACAATTATGGTAGGGGCCGAACAGCGGTTATCGGGGTGTTCAACATAAAAAAAAAATCCCAAAGAGGGGAAAAAACGTCGTCAAATACAACACGGAAAATCGAGAGGGGGGGTATGGACCTCAGCCTTTCGCGACATCTAACCTGCAAGCGCTGTTGCAAGACTACGAAAGGAAAACCACCGGTTAAACATGGGGGGATATGGGAAGGGTACAAAGGGGCTCATGTCCACCGTCCGGGGAATCTCTAGCGTGAAAAAAATAATAAAACTATGGGGGGACCATGGAAGTAAGAGAGGATCCAAAAAGGGTCGCGCCGGTTTTGGCACAAGTCCTAACTCCTAAAGGGGATATCGGAAAAATCTTTTGGGCGAAGGGGCTCACAGGGGGCTCGAAAGATGTATAAAAGGAAAAACGCTTAGGGGCAACTCATTGGAGTACCTTTGAACCCCACTCCTCCCTCAACCCATAAAACCTCGAACAAAGCGTAGCCTGATGGGGAAAAAAAAAAAGGTCATAAAGAGAAAGAGAGGGGGAGAGTTGAAAGCCGTTAACTCCCTCTTCATATGATATGGCTGGTGTCTTGAAAACTTGCTAAATCTGACGGGGGAGTACGGAAAAAGGAACTGCACACACTCCTGCTACAATAAAAGGAGAATTGCTCCATTCGAGGAGGACACAGGGAAACGAAAAGTGAAAGGGGGGACAGGCGAAAAAACAGGACTACGAATTAAGGGGGGCAGGACAAATCCTATCACAATCCTCGTCGACTCCAAAAGAAAAAGGCTCTAAGGGGGGCTGAAAGAATTCTGGCGGAGATAGAGAGGATTTGGGGGGAAAGTGACGATTTCCAGAAAAAGACACCAACCAGGGAAAGGAAAAATTGGCTGACGGGAAAGGCAAAAGGTAAAGAAGGTAGGAGGGCAAAAAAGGGGTCCTGCGGTTTCAAATCCACCTTCAGCCTCAGAGACTAGGTAAAAGGGGCTGAAAGAGAAAAAAGGGAAAATGGCAGCTTGAGGAGAGGGAGGGGTAAGAAGGAAAAACTTAGAAGTGAAATCCCCGCCAGACGCAACTTAAACCAAGAAACGTAAAACCCAAGGACAGGAGAGTTTTAAAATCCGAAGAGAGAGAGGGGGGGAACAAAAAGAGAAAAGAGGGGGGAGCAGAGGCTGCACATTTCTGCAGTGTACGGAGAAAGTCTATCTTGCTCCCTGCGTGGGAAAGACCTCTAAACCGTCTCCAATATCAGGGAGACAGAGGTTGGTAGGGAATTAAAGAAGAAAAAAAAAACTGCTAATATTACCTGTCTGAAGTTCAGGAGGGGGGAAAAACTCAAAGAATAGGAATACCCAGATGAAAGAAATCATCTCCGTTTACTATACAAATACCTCGTTGATTCATTGGGTCTGGAGGGAAGAGAAAAATAACTTAAAAGGAAAGGGGTTAGGGGACGAGTTCTCGACCGAACGGGGGTGACGAATATAGAGGTCAATCACGCGACGAATATAGTTGTCACCATTCCTAACTGGCGAAAACCTATCTCAAATTGAAGATTTTACAAAGGAAGAGAACGGGTGCAGGAGGAAAAAAGAGGGGAAGAAAAGAAAAGAAGGCCGACGTGTCAGGGAGTCGGCGGTTTAACTTTGAGCGTGGGAGTTTGCGGCAAAGGTAGTTGGAAAGGGGTCAAGAGGGAAATCTCTCTCAAGTTCCAAGGCCAACATTGTACGTGACCTTGCGCGAAAGTGAAGGGGGACTCATCGGAGAATCTAAGGGAAAAGGTATTTGAGGAATCGGGGAGATCTCTGTTGCGAACTTTTGTGAACGGGGAAGGGAGAAACCCAATAGAGGGTTTGGAGAAAAATTCAGATTGAACGCAAATGTCAAGCCATAATCGTAGAAAAACGAAAGAGGAAGAGAAGCCCATGGAAGAGGTTAGCTTAGAGGAGGGGAAGAGGAAGTTGTGGGGGTAGCCGGCCCCAAAGAGCGTAATGAGGTGGTTTTGTCTTTGAAGCAAAACGGCCCAAGGGGGAACTCCATGGAATGGGGCCGGTGAAATAGCGCTTAAGAGGAAGGGGGAAGTTGGGGAGGAGGTGGAGGGACATGGGAACCCGTGCAAAGAAGTCTATGGTGGGACCGCCATTTTGCAGAAGAATTACAGAGCCGGCGGGGAATGGGGGGGAAAGGGGAGGTTTGGGGTAAAATGAGCTTCGACCCGCGCTTTTGGGGATTAACAAAAAAAAGGATGGCGAGGGAAGGGGGAAAAAGAGGAGGGGGAGGGAGTAGGGGGGGTGCATTCTTTAAACCAATTAGGTGTGAAACGGTTGGTACGTGAACTGGGGGACTCGACCGGGAGGAGGGGGAGAAGGGTGCGCGTGTGCGGCTAACAAAAGACCTGAAGAAGAGCTGAAGAAAGCTGCGAGGCGGCGCGAAATCGGGCGAAGACGAACTGGGAATCGGGTTTACTGTGCCACAGACGCGGAAGCACCGAAACAGAATGGTTACTCAGGGGATTTCTAGGGGAACGAAGGGCAACAGGAAGGGGGGAAAAAAAGATAAAGGGGGTGTGGATGTGGGGGGTAAGCGTGCTGGGCCGCATTTTGATAGTAAAGGGCTGAAAATGATGGGGAAAAACAATCTGGGCACTGACTAATGACTAAAATTCAGGGGTCGGACGAGAACGATAAAGGGGCTGGGGTTATAGGGGGTTAGATTTCTTTTTAAGAGGGTTGGCAAGGTCAGGTGAGAAGGGATACCTAAAATGCAGGGGAGCCTGAAAAATTATTTGGGTGCCAGCAATATATCATTTCTCTTTACAAAGTGTGAAATTGCTTGTCGAAGGGGGAAGGTCCGTTACTCGGAGGATTACAGGGGAGAAAATGGGGAAGGAGAAAAAAGAG
>Ga0179593_1313999_pt1 | contig 11362 bp, 12 predicted proteins | sample CZODoug2_1_08_16_FD_185931 | JGI IMG/M metagenome (GOLD analysis project Ga0179593, IMG submission 185931) | Vadose zone soil fungal communities from Angelo Coast Range Reserve, California, USA - CZODoug2_1_08_16fungal (PacBio error correction) | ecosystem: Environmental > Terrestrial > Soil >...
GAAGAGAGGTCGCCTCAAAGCAAAAAGGGGCGGAAGCAACGGGTAACTAAAACGGACATGAATGTCAACTGGCGATACACCAAAGGGCGGGGCATCGAGGGTCCAGGGGGGGGCTGAATGACAGTCTTACTAAAGAAAAAACGTCAAACCAAACGGGAAGGAAGGGAAGGGGGGGGGGGGGGTGCAAATAAAATATATTTGCGTAACAAGGGGGGAAAGTTCCCGAAAGGAGGGTCATTCAAAGGAGATGCAGGAAGTTTCCCGGGCACACCAAAGAGAAAGGCGATCAAGAAACAAGAAATCCGATAAGGGAAAATGGGTAAAAGGGGGGAAAGAAAAAAAATGCGCTGGGTCATGCGGGAAAAAAAGGGGGGGGTGTGGCGGTCTGTAATCCTTTTGCAAGATTCTCCGTGACTGGATTTGAAAACGCATATCGCAAGGAAAAACCGCAAATCTTGTCTTCATTCTAACTTGGAAAAAAAGAGGACTATGGACGACTGTTTACCAAGAAAACTGAGGGCGGGGGGGGGGGGGGGGGGGGGGGGGGGGGGGTGGGGGGGGGGGGGGGGGGGGGGAGTGGGGGGGGGGGGGGGGGGGGGGGGGGGGGGGGGGGGGGGGGGGGGGGGGGGGGGGGGGGGGGGGGGGGGGGGGGGGGGGGGGGGGGGGGGGGGGGGGGGGGGGGGGGGGGGGGGTGGTGGGGAGGGAATTAACTTGATCCTTTGGATTTGCCTCAGGACAGCAGGGAAAATCTGGAATCTTGAGGGGCGGGGACGGAGGGATTTGTCACGAACCGCGCAAAAACGACAGCGCATGGGAGGACCTGAGAGCGAGAAGGAAGGGGAAAACCGCGTTACCAAGAGTACAAAGTTCGCAGACGCCGGGGCGGGCCGAAAAGGGCGACAGAAAAAAAAGGGGGAAGGGGGACAAACGAAGGACTCCCCCGCGGGCATGTTTCAGAAGCTTCCGAAATTTGGGGTCTGAAAAAAACAAGTCTTCATCAGAACGGAGTGCGAAATCGAGCTCGAGGGGTAAAAAGAGAAGAAAGGTTGAAGTACAATGCGGGGGGAAGATAGAAAACCGGGAATTGAAGGAAAGAGGGGGGAGAGTTAAAGAAGGTTTGGGCGGTTATGGGTGCAGTAAATTAAGTGGACTGGTTAAAGGGGGAAGGGGGTCATTATCAAGCAAATGAAAAAAAAAAGGGTTTATAAGGAGGCGTCACACAATGGAAGAGGAAAAAAACATGTTCAAAAAGACCACGCTAGGGGCGGGGGGATGTAAAGTCAACGTCAGGAAAAACTTACGCTTCGAAACTATGGAAACGAAGAAAACGACCTCCACAAAAACCGGTTAGTGAGGGACTCGTTCTACAGCTTAGACAGGGGGGGGGGCATGGGGGTGGGATTCGGGGGGTGGGAAAAAAAGGGGTGGACAATTTAGAAAAAGACATGCAAGCGGCTCAGATCATGAAGGTAAAAAAAGAAAAAATGCAGGTCTTCACAACCACCGTAAGGCTTTTAAGTACAACATAAAAGCATAACGGATCACGCCTTAAAGAGAAAAAAAAGTCAAAACATGAGGGAGGGGGGGCAATCCTGTTGCGTACTGCCGGCCATAACGGGAAAAAAACCCCGGCACCAACAAAAACGACAATCCGGGCTTGCCACAGGGACACGTTTGACGAGGGCCGCTTCGTGGTCCGACTGCAGACCTTAAAAAAAAAACACGTTTGGTGATACTTCGTATTAAATACCGGAATCCTCGTGAAGCACTTAAAGGGTCAAAAAATAGGGTAAAATGCAGTACCCCCTCTTCAAAAAAGGGGTTGCACTGCTAATGTACTGATGGGAGAAGAAAACCTTTAAATCCGGCAACCCCTTCTCGCGGACTGTACCAGGAATGGTCGTCACATAACGGAATGGGCCGCAGGTCAGACTTTAACCTTGCAACCGAAAAGGGGGGGCCATTGCACCAATGGTCAGGGAGGAGAGAAATACCTGTTGGACCGCTTGCCTGGCGGGGAGAAAACTAAGACGAAAGCCAGAAACTCTAAAACCAGCCACATTGCGAAAAAACGGAAATGGACTCAAAAAAAAGGCAGTGTTTGTCACTTCAAGCTTACTCAGTCCAGGCACCTGACGAGATCCATGTTGAAAAAAACCAAGAGTGAACTCCTGGAAAATCGAACCCGCAAAATCAAAAAACAAAAACTCATGACAGAGGAAAACGGGTCCGGAGGAGAAGGGGGAACGAGAAGAATTTTACCAAACCTCAGAAACATGCGGCGTCATACGTACAGGGAACCAAACATGGCGTCCGGCAAAAGGGAAAGGAAAAAAAAAAAAAAGAGGGGATCAAACCTTCAAACAAACCTAATATAGAAGAAACGCCTGGCTGGAGACAAAACAAAACGGGTACAAGGGAAAAAGGGGTCACAACCTATACTCCTGTTCCACAGGATCATTCCGGCACCCGGAAAAACAGGGGGAGATACACGGATAAGTATGGAACAAAGAAACACGTCGCAACTGGTCGCTCATTCAAAAAATTGTGCGCAACTAGGAGGCACCGCCGAAGCTGGATCTGTGTCGGCAGCAAAAAGGAAAGGGGCTGCAAAACTCACAAGGCGGAAGGCAAGGTGTGATGACTAAAAAGGCAAAAAAAGAACACCGGGGGGCAGCGGACGCAGGGGACGCGGGAAGGGCCTGGGAAACCTAAACCTCTTGGAAAAACGGAAACTTGAAACTACGGCGCTAGAAGGGGGAGGGGAAACCTGTAGAAGGGAAGTCCCTCATAAAATGAAAAACAGACAAGGGGGGAAAAAACCCAGGTAAGAACCAGAACATCCGCGTGAACTCCAAAAAACGATTGGGTCAGACTGGCGGGGGAGGAGGTTCGACACAAAAAACTCACATGCCCAAAAAGGACAGAAAGGAGAGCAAATCTGTCATCAAAAGAAGCAACGACGAGGCCAAAACCAATTGGAAAAAAAAAAAGGCAAAAAAAAAAGGGGTGGGCAAAAACAAGGAAACATTTGCTTGTAGCCCGTTGGGATACAAAAGGGGAGAGATGTTCAATCTGAGCTGGTTCTTGCCCGAAAAAAGAAGCGGACTGGGGGGGAAAACGAAAGGAACTGGCGTGAGCCGGCAGACGTTGGGGCCGAGCCAAAGAGCCGCATTGGGGGGGGTAAACAAAGGGCCAACACGGCATCCAAAGAGGGAGAAAAAATCCGCAGATAAAGTACGGTCCGATTGCATAAACCAGCAGGACAAACCGGGGAAGGGGGGTTTTGAAAGTCCGACGGTCACAAAGCCTGACGCAAAAGGAAAAGGGAGGGGGGAACTAGAGCTGAGGGTGGCAACACTACGTAGAGTCCGGCTGAGCCGGAAAAAGCTGTTTCCGCCAAGGAAAAGAAAAAAGGGCCCGACCGGGCTCTACTAAAATGTAAAGAGAAGGGAAAGAAACAAAGTACAGCCTGGCAGTTAACGTTGGCCTTGACAAACGAAGGATGGAAATTTGGGGAGGACAACCCACGCGTGGTGCGAAAAAGGTGACGGCAAGCACACAAGGAGGCGGCGGGCGAAAGAAGAGAAAAACAACAACAAAACAACGGGTGATGTGGGGAGTGAGAAAAAAAAAAGAGGGGAGGTAATTCGCCGCCGCAATCATTGTGCTCAGCCTCGGTGCGGCGGAGAATCAACCGTGCGCGCTGCAAAATACCCAAAGTTGGGGGGGGGTCACGACGAAGAAAGAAACCTCGGCGTGTAAAGGAAGGGGCCAACAAAAAGGAAACGGAAGGACTGGTACCTTGGGACGTCAAACGACGATGACAATGGTGGAAAAAAAGACGCCGAGAGTGTCTGTACCGGGGCGGGAACAGCTGACGGGCCGAAGAAGCCGGGGACTCTCGATTAGTAGTGGGGACACCATGCTACAGATTCCCCCAAATAGGGGGGGGCCGGAAAAAAGGACCGGATGGTGGGGTGGGTTGACTCAGACGACGGGAAAACCCAACGAGGGTCTTGACGGCAGGCGGGCACGTAAACCTCTGCAAAGACACCGTGAAAAAAAGGGAAGGTGGGAAGAAATCGGGGAGGCGTGGGAAAAGCTGAAAGTGGAAAAACCAATGGTCATGGAAGAGTTGGAAAAAGAGAAAAAAAAAAAACAGTCCTTTAAAAAAAGAAAAAGGGCCTGAGGGACACACGACCGTCTTGACAACTGCACAACAAAGTGACTCCCAAAAAATCGGCTTGACACATGGCGAGAAAAACGTGCTAAGAACACATGTTCTGGACAGGGGACAAACAGACGCCTTTCGGACACGATTTGGGCCTCGTGGGGAAAAAGGATTAGGAAAAAAGCAGGTGCTACGGTTCAAGGGCTGAGAGGGGCCTTTGACGTTTTGCTTGGGAAAGCAAACGTCATACACTAGCCGAGGGAAAGAGTGAGAGAACCGGAGTGGAAAAGGAAAGCGTGGCCTACAGGCGCCGGTCTGGGTGTTGTAAAAAGCGGTGGGGGGGGGGAAAAGGGGGCCACTAGAAAACAGGTCGGAAGAAGACACTACCAGAGACGGAAGGTGAGACATGTCAACGAGGGTTAAGGGGACAGCTTACAAAAAAAAAAAAAAAGGTGAAAGAGTAGGGAGTCGACGGAAAAGGCTGATCGTGTTAACGGCGCAACAGTAACACTGTGGTTTATCCCAGGAGCAAGAGGGGGGCCGCAATCAGCAGCAATTGAAAAGGGTGGGGCCTGAAGAGGGAGACACCCCTTGGGTGGTTTTTCATGCGAAGCGAATTATTCTTCTCTCAAAACTCGGAGAACCGGACGCAAAAAGGGCAGGGACTTGACGAAGCGGGTGCGGGTGGAACGTTCCTTTCAAAAACGTTTGGTGGTTGGTGGGAGGAACGCCCTCCAGGCCGGGCGGCCGATCTTCCTGTAAGGGAAAAAAGGAAGCAATAGGGCAACAAGGGGGAAAGGTGACACAAAGGAGAGACTGCGGGAAGAAGAAAAGTGAGGTTTCTGTATTAGCCCTCGTTCACTTTGTAGACCGTACAGGACCGATACGTCATGATGAGTGGTTGGGTGAGTGGACCTGTTGGCAGGTTCTCGTTTCTCATTTTGGACAAAGGTTAATCGGGGTTGGGTCAACTTGCTAAAGAAAAAAGGAAAAAAAGTCGTCACCACGATGACGACAAAACTTCCTGGTGGGGGGACAAAAACCGGAGCCTGGATGTTTGTTGCTAGGGGAAGGGGGGCGACGGCGGCCGTAGGTAAGCAGCCGGAACGCTGTCCAAATGATTCAGTCTGGGGGACGCGGGCAACCGGGTCACAAGTGGAAAAAGGAGATGGAGCACGCGGCACCCGCTTATAAGTGCAGCCCATTTCGTCGAAAAAACGAGAGGGCCGGGGCTTACCGGGAGGAGAAGAAATTTACGAGTCCGGAACAACAGCCGCCTGAGTGAAACAAAAGACTGCATGCCGCGGGGAAAAGGGAGGCGCGGTCTACAGGCACCAACGGTTTTCACAAATATCGAACGAACTCAACCGGAAAGGGAACAAGAACGCCGGCAGCGCGATGGGAGGGGGGGGTGCCGGGGTTCGAAAACGGATGGCCGGCGTGGCCGTCCAAATAAACGGGTCCCAACGCGCCAGTTGACAACCTGGAAAAGATCAGGAGGATCACGTTAAGGGATGGCTAAAACTTGAAAAAAAAGCCGGGCCTGGTGGGGGTACGGGAAAAAAAGCTTTGAGGACCGACCTATTGATCTGGAAAAAGAGTTTCCGGCGATGGCAAGGGGTCACACCCGGGGAAAGGGAACCACCATTACAACCCCGGCAAAGGAACGACGGAGGATCAAAGAAGAAGGGGTTTTTATGAAGGCGGGAGGGCCTTCGAAGGCGCAAGGTGGGTTCCACGAAGGACAGGGAGATAGAGGCCCAACAGCGGGGGGGTAGGGGGGGCAATAGGTCAGAAGAAAAACATGGGGGACCTCCGGAAGCTATAACCGTTTCCAGAAAGGAGGGGGGAAACCCGGCCCCCTGGGGGGTAAGCAAGGTAAGAATTCTACAAGGTAAACCGCCCCAAAAAGGCTCGTGAAGGGAGACAAGATGACTCGGTACTGCGGGTTGGTTGGGTGGGGGGGTGAATGGTAAATTGACTTCTAAAAACCATTATTCGGGAAAAGCAGTGCCTGAGAGGGACGCAAAACAGCCTCGAGGAAGGGAGGGAAAGAAAAAAGGGGAAGAGGGGGGAAAAAATAACATGCCCGCGGGAATTTCGGAGTGGGAATGTCTACCCGGGAAAAAACTGCCAGGTGCCGTCGAAAATGCGAAAAAGTAGGGGGGGACACAGGGGTGGTAAACTCTTGGTTTTCCCCCAGGAGGGGACAAAGGGACGAATCATCGCTTGGGCGGCTGAGGAACTCCTTCGAAAAAGTTCAAGGAGACCAAAAAATTCACTGACCGTCCGCAGAAAATCACACAGACTTATCACGTGTAATTATCAAAAGGGGACAAATCAGATGGGGGGGGGGGTAACACTCGGTTCATCAGAGAGGTGTGGCCACTCGGAGAGGAGCTCCCGCTTGGGGCTGACCACAAAAACGACCCTTTGGGGGGGTCGAATATAAGATGCTGATAACCAAAGAAGTACAGGGGGTAGCCCTATTGGACAACAAAACCGTCGAGCCGCGACAGCAGAGCCGCACCAGCGCGGAGTTAAGAAAAACGTGTGTGCAAAAAAAAAGGAAAACGGATGGGCCGGCCGCATCTCTTGGGGGGGGCGAGGAGAAGTCGCTAAAACTAACTTGTTTGTGAAGGGGACGTCCCTTCCAAGAGAAAATTGGCCACGCAGGGTCTTTTAAACTCGACCATGTGGAGGAACCCAAACGGCACCGATGTCCTCCCACCAAAGACTATGGCACCGGGGGGACAATGGGGGGAACACCCTATTGGGCTGTCGTAAAGAAGGTAGAAACTGACCTACAGACAAAAAGGAGTGGGGCACGAAACATTGGGGGCCGATGGGGTTTTCGCTCGCCTTTGCCGTTCACGGCGCACTGGGTCGCACAACCTTTGAAAACGCCCCTTCGTCGGCGGGGAGGAAAGATCGGAGAAAAAAAACAACAACGGGGAGGTGAAAAGGAGAGTCTCTGGGCGGCAACCCCTCCAACATTTGATCTTCAAAACCAGGAGGGGGGGAAAAAAAAGCGACAGTGAAAAAAGGAGACGACCCCCTTCCTCAGGGAAAAAAGAAAAAAAAGCTTGGGTGTCTTTACAATGAAGACGATCACTGGGTTTCAACACTACCGAGGAAGGGGGGGGGGCGGAGATGCTGGGCGAACATTGGAAGGCAACCTAGAGCGGTTGACATGGGGGGAAAAAGAGGGTGTTGCAAAGGCCTTCCGGAAAAACACGAGTAGCGACGGACAATCGGTAAAGGGAAAAGTATCAGAGGTGGGGGTAAATTCATAAAAAAAGAAATGGGGCAGGCGAAAGGGGGGGGGGGGGGGGGGGGGTGGGGTGGGATTCTATCACAGGGCAAGAGGGGAGACCTGGCCGGAGTAACACCGCAGCCAACGCAGACTGACTGGTGAAAAAAAAGAAGAAACTGGCGCTCAGAGGACTTGTAAAGATTGGAGAAACCGACTTTTTACCACGTGCTTTTTTTTCAAAAACAGGTCGAAAAACAAGGGGGCGCAAATTACCTTGCTAGCTGGGGGGGGTGGAAGGAGGGGGCAGCTGAGACGCTGTTCCGATTGAGTGAAAGTGATTTTACAGAAAAGGCAAACCTCCGCGCCCGATGAGACCCTTTCGACTGAAAGAAGGAAAAAAGAGTTACAACAGCGGGGGGAACCAAATTTCAGCAGCGCCATTGTTCGCCTTCCGTGGCGTTACTGTGACAGGGGAGGATGGCCAAACTCCTCGTAAGCCAAACCGGGGAAGGTTCTAGAAACGCATTCCAATTGTTTCAGTTCAGTCCATTTCTTAGAAAGAAAGCCGTTGTCACATAGAGGCAGCAACGCTGGGACGGAAATAGGTGCTAAGAACGGCATGAATGTACCAGGAAAAAACGGGAGTATTAAGGTAGCTGGTTTGCTTTTCCGTGAGGAGGAAAATAGTCCGGCATGGACGAGGCAGGTGCGTCAAAGCGAGCGAATTTGGGTTTCAAGTTGTAGGAGGTTACATGGCGAGTGGCGAAGTGAAGTGCTTGTGGTTCACCAATTTTCTGGGGAAGGGGACGGTAATAAAAATTCCTTGTCGCTCCGACAAACAGGTTTATCAGTAGAGGTAGTGGGAAAAAACAGTGGCTGGAGCCGGGCAACAAACCGACCGGCGGTGCGGGTGGCGCGAATGCTCTAGCCGTCAGGAAAAAAAAGTTAAAAAGGGGTATGCAGGCAAATCGAAAAGATTTCAGGCTATCGGATCAAACAGGAAATCAAATAAGACATCTTCTGGCTAATTCCTGGATACAAAGGGTTTAGCGCCACGCTTGGACGGCAAAGGGTGAGCATGGGGGTAGTCGGTGCGCCGGGGGGACAAGGGCCGCAGCTTAAATAAAAAAAAGCGGCAGAGATACGAGGTCGGGAACAACAGATATGTATTCGGCCCAACACCCGGCTGGGGTGGAAGTCTAAAGGAACCGAGTACAGAACGGGGAGGAAATAGTAAAGGACCAGTGGGAAAGGCGTTGGCGCTGGGGAGACAAAGGAAGTGGGGGGCAATACCAAATTGTATCAATCACAGGGCCAGAACGGAAGGTGCAACGCACGAGCGCATCCCATACGAAACTCAAGTGGGCGAATATCAACCACCTCTGCCGGAAGAGTAGGCTGTCGTTGGTAGGGAGGGGGAAGCCTGGGAAAAAAACGTGGTTTTATATGATATGGGGTTTGGCTCAGAATAGGATGGATTTAATCTGAGGGTTGAGGTGTTGTTGAACCTAGGGGTGTAGGGCGCAAACGTTTTGGGTGGGCGGTAGAGGATTCGCGCGATCTGATAAGTTCACAATCGAGTTTGGTCACTCCTTGCATACGTGTGGGTGGTTTTTGTTAAGGAACATTATAGGAAGATGTGAGGTTAGGAAAGCCCTCTGTGGACCTAGTGCGTGGCACAATGGACTCTTGGTAGGAAATGATCGTGATGCCGGGTTCACAATTATCGTGTAAGGTGTGATGACGTCTTTGACGCTTTCCAAATGTGGTGTCGTCAACAAGAGGGTGGTTGGAGGGAAGTGAAGAAATTCTATTTTGGTATCTTTGGGTGGGGGGAAAAACATTTGGAGGGGAATACTTTACGGTTTAAGGACGTTGATTTCCTGGTTCTTCTTTTCGGATACGTGTTGGTCTCTTAGGGTTAGATAAATCCTTTTACGCCCTATTGGGTTGATGGTCATCGTTGGCGGACTGAACTGCAGCTCCGATCGGTTACAAAATATCCTGGTGTTGTACCGTCGCAACGGAAACTACCGAGGAAAGAGTCGTTAGGTTGGCTAATTCACCTAGTTCTCTCCCTCTAACAATAAAGCAGGAGTCTTTTGGGTCGGCGGCTCCCACATAGGTGCCCAAAACCAAAAACACCCCCCAAAACCAGGAACCACAACCAAAACACACACACACAAAGAAAAAATAAAAAAGAAAACAAAAAAGAAAAAAAAACCCACCCGTTGGGAGTCACGTTGGGGTGAAGGAAAGTGACCGAACTATAGAAATTGTAAAAAAAAAACAAAAAAAAGAAAAAAAAAAAAAAAAAAAAAAAAAAAAAAAGAAAAAAATGAACTACAAATCGTACAACTCGAACCGAACAAGAAAAAAGGTCACGCAAAAAGCAAACCAGCCGACGTCCAGCAGGGGATGAACGAAGAGGAAAGAATTGGGGGCCGCAAAAAGAAGGCAGAAAAAAGGAGGCGCAGAACTACCGTGGCACTGAAAGGCGGCCGCCCAGATGAAAAAAACTTGGGCGTCACTATGGCAGAAGAAGGGCAGACGGCCTGTCTGGGGGCGGTAGAAAAAAAACAAACTGGGACATTGACCGACCACCTGACCAAAAGTGACCCGATTGCTGAACCTTCAAGAAAAAAAGGGTAGTCCGGAGAATTAGGGGGTTAAGAAGAACTCGCCAGGACAGGTTGCGCATGGAAACAAAAAGGGGGGGGGTGTGACTCACTATTAGGAACCAGCCGAAGAGGGGCTGCGGCGGCAACTATCCTGGGGCGACTAACGGTCGTTCAGACGGGGGAATAAAAAGAACAGAGAAGCAAAACCTTTAAAAACAAAAGGGGGAAACGGGCGCCGCTTAAAAAAGGGCCTGAAAAAAAACATCGTGGAAACCTGCTGTTCACCTCGAGGTCTGAAAAAGGACGGATCAATGAAATGAAAAGTGCAAAAGGGTTCAAAAACAACCAGAAGAAAGTAGGCGCAAAAAAGACCATCCGCAGGTAAACGCCATAACGATGGCAGCGACAAATTGGTATAAAAAAAAGAAGGGTTTGCGTACAGAAAAAAAAGTCCACCTCGGCATCCCTTCAAAAAAAAAAAAAGAGAGGCAGAAAGACTGGGGCAAAAGGCCAAGACAAGGGACTTCAAGGAGCTGTTTGGGGGGCAAAAAAAAAATAACCGCTGGGTTAAAAAAAAGGCCCGGGGGGTTGACTCGCCATGTGGACACCTGATGTGCCTAGAAAAAAAGAAGGGGCATTTTGTGGTGGGGGGGCCGGCAAGAAAAACCGCGGGCTGTGGTACCTCAATGAAATGTCAGTGAGAAACAAGGACGTTGGGCCGCTTCAGCAAAAGAGGAAACGGGACATTGAGGTGCCACCAGCTGGCGACGATGCACTGGGACACAAGCATCAGGGACCGATGGTCAGCAAAACAATGTGTTCAACGGCCTGTGTGGAGAAACAGTGCTGGGGAAACTCGTTATTCCAGGACCTGCCAAGGAAATAAAGTAGGAGGGGGGGAAATAATAACGAGCTTGGTTGCAGCAATTTCGCGTGACGGGGCCGGGGAAGAAAAGTCTTAGAAGTATGGTTCGGTGGTCACTCGTGGCATACAGTACAGGAAGATAATTCGGCGCTAAAGTCACGCTTTGTGTATCGCACAACGGTCCGTCGTACTACCTAGAGAAAAGGAAGGGAATCGAGCAGATAACCAGGGGGGGAATCGAGAATGTTACAAACAAATAAACTATGGTTTTTCCTATCTTGTCGTTGCGCTCGTGTTGGCGCTCGGGGTCCACACTGGAGATAGGCACATTGTGTGTTGGATGTGTTTAAATGGATCGTGCTGTTCTCTCTTGCGGACACACCCCTTCTTCGGCAAAGACTGGTGAGGGGGGGGGGGGCGGCCGAACAAAGCGGAGGGAGAAATGA
>Ga0179593_1392337_pt1 | contig 11362 bp, 19 predicted proteins | sample CZODoug2_1_08_16_FD_185931 | JGI IMG/M metagenome (GOLD analysis project Ga0179593, IMG submission 185931) | Vadose zone soil fungal communities from Angelo Coast Range Reserve, California, USA - CZODoug2_1_08_16fungal (PacBio error correction) | ecosystem: Environmental > Terrestrial > Soil >...
TAAGCTCGGAGACTACGCAAACGGTTCAAAGGAATTTGGTTTTCCCACGGAGAATAAACAGGGGGCCAGAAAGGTTGTCCCAAAAATGGGCGGAAACTGAGGAGTGGACAGAGGGTGAGTCGGGAGGAAAGCCGTGACGACATGATAAGAAAAACTGGTGTAGCCTTGAATATAGTAAAAAAGGAAAGGGGGTGAATGATCAAAATTTCCGTAAGTCAGAAAGGGGGGGAAGGATGTGGAGGGGCTCTTCTGCCGGAAAGGAGGCTAAGGGGGAAGGAGAATTTCGAGGGGACGATACCTATTTTGTAAAAGAACGAAAAAGTAAAACGGATAAAATTTTGCACTCCTACGAACACCTCCTTATTGAAAGGGGAGAAGGTAACTATTATGACGGCCAATCTTGACTATGGGGAGGGAATACATTCTCTAAAGGGAGGAAAACAAGGAAAGAAGGGGGGCTAGAGGAAGAGCATTGTATGGGGGGACAGGGGTAAAAAAAGGAAGTAAGAGTTGAAAAGGAAAGGTCTCAGAGGGTCAGAGAAGAGACAGGGGGTTAGAGGAGACTCGAAGGGAAATGACATAATTGGCCAAGTAAATAGGGGCAAAACTCTTTGTACAAGATGAGGAGTGGGCAAGGCGAAGCCTGAGGTGAGCGGGGTGGGGATTTTAAATGAAGGAGAAAGGTGTCTGCGAAAAGGAAATAAAGGGGGCAGAAAAAGAATAAGAGGTCAAGGAACAAACATGCAGGAAGAGGTTAAGGCATTGGGGAGGAGGACCCGGGGAAGACAAACCCGTAGGATTACTCGAGGAGGGGGGCAAGAGAATTAGGAGGAGGGTTGGGAGAATGTGTTGCACTGTGACAAAATGGATGTTGAGCTGGAAAAGAGGAAAGAAGACCTAAAAGGGAGGAGGAGAGGAACTCAACCTTCGAATCGGAGAGGAAAGGGAAACGGATTAAGGAAGAGGTTCATAAGGGTCGGGACGATAATTTATGAGTGCCATGGCCTGAGGGCACATTACTAGGAGCAGAGAGAGCAGGAAAGTGGACAAAAAAGTGCCGATCGGGTCACTCCTGTCTGGACAGAGGGGACCGAAGGAAAGGGGAAAAAGAAAAAAGATTCTACCGCCATGAAAGTGTTGTAAGGTATTGAAGAGTTTTCGCAAGAGTGGGGAAGGGGGGAAAAATGAGGTAAACCATCGGACAGCAGGGGGCACGAATCTACAAAGGGGGGGAGGCTTTCTCTGTAGAGGAGAAGAGGACAGAGGTAAAGGTCTTTAGGGACATATGCGAGAGCAGGACTTACAAAAAATAGAGAGGAGGAACAGAGAGGCAAATTGCCAAAGAGGGGAGACAAGGTAGAAAAGAAAGAAGTCCGGGGAGGCCGCACAATAGGGAGGTCGACAGCAATTGGAGGAGAAGGTGGGAAAGGGCACCCATTTAGATAGAACAAAAGAAGAGTGTGGGGGGGTACGGTCTTGGTAAGGATTACTGCCGAGTAGAAGGAAGATAAGCCTGAATAAACTCACGGGTAAAGGAAGGATCCACGCGGGAATCTTTAATTGGAGGGGTGTAGCAGGGGGCTGGTCGGAAGGAAAAACCTTGCGGAAATTCAAAAACCGGGGGGGGGTTCACCACAGAATCTGAGCGCCAAAGAGGAAGATGGTTAAAGAGTGTCATAGGGAGGATTAATCTGGGGATGGAAGAAGGAAAAGGGGAATTGGGTCTTCTTTTCCTCGGAAAACTAGTTGTAAGGTGGCACTAAGGAGGGGGGAGTCGGGCAAGAAGAAGAAATGGAAACAATTGGTGCACCTGGGAAGAGCATAGTTTCACCGGGGATAAAGCTAAGAGGGAAGAACAAGATGGTGATGAACACATAGTACCCAAGAAAGGAGAGGTAGTGGGGAAGGCTTGCAATAGAAAAATAAGGATTAGGGAAAAGGCCGGTATCCGAGGTTCCTTTGAGAAGCGAACAAAAAAGCCTCATCACATGGAATCGTAGTGGGGAAACTCGCTTCAACGAACCTCTCTACAGTCTGTTGTTCTGCGGTGGGTGAGGGGGGAGAGAATGACAAAGGCGTATAGAACGGGGGAGGGGGAACTGAGAAGGAATGGGAACCCCTAGAGTGGGGTTAGACTGTGGACCAAGATAGACTAGTCTTCCAAGTGAGGGGGAAGCGGGGAGAGAATTACATAAGGACCGGGTAGGTTCATAGGGGAAATCAGAAAAGGAACTTTATTCAATTTCATGTCACATTATCAACATTTGAGAAAGAAAGGTAAGCAGAGGAGCAAAAAGTAGGGCACGTAAAACAATCGGTAAAAGAATGAGGGGAGGAGGGAAACTCTCTAAATAATTGGGAGTGGAGGAAAGAGAGGGAACATGGTCCCGTGATAACCAGAAAAGGAAGAGGAAACAGTGAGAATCTGAAAGGTCCATTGCCAGGAGCACCTAGGCAGTCCTACATAACTGCCGTGCTTACACAAGTCTGTGGGCGAAACAAGAAAAGAAGGGTGATAACACCTAATATAGAGACGGGGGGCACGGCTAAACGCCGGAGCACGGCGATCGTCAACAAGTACTGACGAAGGCTAGAGAGGGGGCAAATAACGTGGGAAAGGAGTCGTTTGTGTGAGTGGGGCTTCAACAAATGTGATCAAGGGGACTGTAAATCTAGGAAACATTCTCAGGTAGGGGCAGAGGAGGTCTTCAATAAAAGCAGTTGAAGGCAGGTGGAGCTCTAAGGAATGGGGGAGCGGCGAAAAAGGTGGCGAGGAGTGAGAGGGTGACCGAGGTAGCTGATGCAACAGATGATAGCAAACGTGAAGTAAGTCGGAACATGCAAATTCAAAGAACTTAAAAAACCGAGCCAGGGACCCACATAAACTGTCGGATTCTAATAGTGAGACTGTTTCAGCGGGGAAGGGAAAGATCGAAGGAAAACTCTCCTTAGGGAAAGAATAGGGTACGTGTTAGCCAAGATTCTGCACTGAGAGGTACGAAACAGGAGTGGAGGCGTACTGAAACCAAACGATAAAAAAAAAAGGTAGGGAAAAGGGGGCTCATGGGGGAGACCGTGCTTGTTTTTGGGCGGAGAGGGGAACATCCGTGAAGGGAGGGACACCAGGTGGAGGTAGGAATAGAACTTTCGTAGAGTATTTGACGTCAAACCAAAGAGCTAGAAAAATATGACTACGGGGGTACAAGGAAAAGGGGAAACTTGTGGGGGGGGAGCTAGGGGACATAAACAAAAGGGGCGACGGAAAGGTGAAGGGGGATAAGGGGAGAGAGAGGACAACTCTTGAGACAGAGTCATGACCGAAAAGAAAAGTAAGTCAGAAAATAAGAGAGGGGGAAGGAGGGGACCGAAGTCACTGATAGTTAACAAAATAGCCCTAGATAGGGTGAGGGATAAGGGGGGGGGTCGGGGGGCCGGGTAGAAGAGGGGGGGAAGGTAGAAGGGCAGAAAAGAGGGGGGAAGGTGGTGTTGGGGGGGGAATAGATCCTGTAGGCTTTTTGAAAGGTTGAGGATCACTTGAGAGAATAAAATTGGGTAAGTAGACCCGGTTGGGAGATGTAGGAAAAGGGGGAGGGTTGTAAAAGGGAATTTTATTTGAGGGGGCGAGGTGGACGTATTAAGAGCGAAGGGGAGGGGCTTAGGAGGGTGGGAGAACCGGGGGACGAGGGTGAAAAAAAGAATAAAAAAGAAAATAACGCGGTAGAAGACAGTTTAAGGACAAAATAATCGAGAGGGAGTGAGGGTGACAGAAACAAATCAAGGTCATAATGGGGTCTGGACAGGGAAGGTGAGGGGGAAATCCGGGCCGGGAGCAGAGGCTCGGGCAAACCCAACAAGAATAGGAGTGGGGGGGGGGGAAAAGAGGAGACGGGATAAGTGTTGGGAATATGGGGGAACAGGCAAAGAAAGGGGGGACGTCGGGAACAGGAGAGATTGAATCTAAACGCGATGAGGGAAAAAAACTTGGGACGCCCGAGTGGCTATGGGAGGAAACCCATGTACCCAGGGGGACGAAGGAAGCGGAACAGAAAAGGAGAAAGGGGGGGCGCAACGCATAAGGGGGGAGGGATAGCGAAAAGAACGTGAGAAAAAGGTCGATCAACTAACTGTGCAAAGGAAACGGAAGAATAAGTCCCTTGGGGGGAAAGAGGGGGGGTTTAGATAGGGACGAAGACGGAGGAAAACAGGCAAGTGGTGGGGTCCAAAGCGGGGACTATCAAATGGAAAGGACACTCCTTATAAAAAGGAGGTAGGGAGGGGGAGCGGGGGGGGGAGGGAAGAGGGGCATATGGGGGACTGGGGTGTGTAATGTCGGGTGGTAAAATAGGCGAAAGGAGGCAAAGCAAAAAACATAATCTCCAGAGCTGGCGTAGTATTAATGCATTGATTCAGGGCCTGAAAAAGTTCAACGAAGAATTACAATGCGATGGGGCCCGTGGGAGAGAAAAGGGTGGAACGGGGGCGGGGGGGGGGGGGGGGGGGAAGGCTGGGGAAAGTGCGAAGCTGCCGAGTTGGTGGGGGGGGGGGGGGGGGTCACGGGGGGAGGTGTAAGGGGGAGTGAGGAAGGAGAGTGGAAAAGGGAGGGGACTTACTAAAGGGTCTAAAGGAAAATAAAAAAATGGAGGACGGGTAAGAGAAAAAGTTCTGTGGTGAGACCGGAAGTAAGAAACAAAAAAAGGAAAAAAAAAGTTTCGGATAAACGGATTTGACTAACTAAGGGGAAAACAAATCAACTAAGAAAAGGGGAGTGGAACTTTGTTCCAGGGCTTTGTTTTCGAGGAAACTCACTCTTCCGGGGGCAAAGAAAGGGTTGATAAGTCGAAGATTCTATGGTGGGGAAAAAGTGAGGAAGTGATGCGTGGAGATAGTGCCGGAGAACAGCTGAAGGTAAGACCTCAGCAGGGGGGGTTCCTTACTAGGGCAGGAAGAAGGGAAAGAAATGTTCTTTTCTTGGAGGAATAAAGAAAGATAAAAGGAGAGGGAGCCGAACTGATTATGAGATCTAAAGGGGAGATTTGGTGAGGGACGATCAAAGGTCGGGATAGTGAAAAAAAAAAAAGCGGAGTGGGCCACGAGGTAGGGGGTGGGAAGGGCATGGAGAGCTGAGGACTTGATGCTCAATAAGTGTGCTGGAGTGGGGGGTAGAAGAGGAAAGGAGGGGCAGGTAATAGGAATTTGAAGGCAAGGGAAATTTCAAGGGGGGGATAAGGGGCCCGTGGTTTTACCGAGAAAATAAGAACAACCGGAAGAAGACGGGTGGAAAGAAAGACAGTCCGGGGTGGGGGCTGGTGTGTACGGGGAAGGAAAAAGTGCATCAAGGGGAGTTACGAAGCAAGGCTTGATTTCGAGGCTAGGACCTTGACACTGATATGTGGGTCAGCAAGGGTCGACTGTCCAAAAGAACTTCGACAAACATAGTTTAACACTCGGCAAACCCGGGCGTGACGAGGGGCCTCCCACCTAAATAGGAGAGAGGCTGTTGCATAGTGGGGTAAAATCGGGGGGGACAAGCTAAGGTGGGTGAATGCGCCGGAAAGGACACCCTGGGGTAGTTTTTCCAGGGGAATATGCTAAGGAAGAGTATGGAAAGTCGCAGCGCCGGAGGGAGCCGTGGAAGGGTGGGGGAAATCTGCTGGGCAGGACGAAGAAAAAGTTACTTTAGGGGAGGGACGGAAAGAAGTGCTCGGAGAAAATAGGAGGGGACCGCCTGGCGCAAGGCAAAACTTGGTATCTGGACCATATACGGTCAAGTATAGGTTAATAGGAATCAGAGGCAAGAAAAATAAGAGCGTAGGAGCGCGGGACAAACAAAAGGTGTTGGTTATTGGGGGGACCAAAGGGGGGGGAATGGGACTGGGGAAAGGTCACAGCCCGATGTTGGAAAAGTATCAGTCGATTCGGAGGGCTTGGAGAGGCAGCTACCAGGACCGTGTTGACCCACTGCTGTTTGGGCGGGGTGGGGGAACCTGGGGGGGGTGGACATTGTCCGGAAAAGAAAGAAGCTTGCCATGATTGAAAAAGGTAAATAAGATGTGAGGAAAGAAGGACGGAAGAAATGAGGTGCATCAACTTAAGAGAAAGGAGTCTATGAAAGATGACAAGGATGAGTTTTTAAAAAAAAAAGGTGGGTGGAGTATGTCGAAGAAGAATTAAAATTTCTATAATGGTGAAAAATCGACGGAGGGTAAGAATTGTAAACGAATGCAAGTGATTAAGTGACCATAAAGGGGGGACGAAGACAATATCCCCGTCCTTGACACAACACCGAGAGTTACCAAAAAGAGGGAGGGAAAATTCATACAGAAAGGGGGGGGGGAGGATGGGGGGACTGGGTTATTTCGGTGAAAGGGGAAAAGTGCCGTTGTGACTTCAGATGGTTGGTGAATAAATACATGCCTGGGGGAGAAAGGGGGGTCGTGGGAAAGGATGTTAGAAAGGCAGAGGGGGAACGCGGACTTATCTATCTGTGGGGGGAGTCTCTTATACCGTAGGTTTCAGCGGGGAGAAATAGTGAAAAGGAGAAGAACCACAAAGATGAAGGGAGATCTGTTGCAAGTACAGAGAGCCAAGGGGAATGGGTTCTCCCTCTGGGGGCAGGACAAGGGGGAAAACAGAGCGGGGAGAAGCGAAATACTGGTTCACAGGGGAGAAGGGGGGGGGGGAACAGAGGAAAAAGGGGAGAGAATTGAACACCACTAAAAAGAAAAACAACGGGAGGGGGGCCTTGTCAGTTCTTAGCAGACCAGAAGGTAGCAAGCAGTGATGGGAAGAAGAAGAAAGGGGTGGGGCCTGTTCCAAAAAAAAGCTAAAGGGGGGAGAGTTTCTTCCATAAAGGAAGGGGGTGGTAGGAGGGGGAGAGGAAGACGAGCAATCTTGGGGAAATGGGGGTGTGTCAGAGGAAGCGGGGGGGGGGGGGGGGACGAAGTAGATTTGCGAATACAGTAAAAGAAACAGGGAAAAGAAAAACAAGATGAGGGATTCTGTAAAAAGTGACAAAAAATAGTGTGCGACTGGTAGGGGGAACAGCGCACTTTCATGGGGAATGATAGGAGGAAAAGGGAAATTGTTGATGTGGTTCCGAAAATCAGCAGAAGGGTGTAAAGTACCCGAATTCTCACATAAAAAGTAGTTGTCCATGGACAAGGAAAAAAGGGTTAAAAGGAAATTCAGAGAAGCAGTCTGGGGGGGACAAAATGAACCTGTTGAAGAAAAAATCAAAGAGGGGGAAATAGCCTAAGGTGAGTTAGGGGCAGGAAAAAATATGAGAAATGTGTTTCCGTGGAAAAGAACGAAGAATAGGCGGAAAAGGGATCAAGCTAGGAGGGACCGGCTTCCATCTAAGGAAGAACTACGGAACAAGGAGAAACGGATGGAGCCAATAACTGATGGCGAAGTGGGGGAGAAATTCCCAGGGAAGACAGAATATTTCACTAAAGCTGACTCAAGGTGCAAAATGTACAGGATGCGGGAGGGATAAGAGGGGAGAAAAAGGCAGTGAGGGGGTAATTTGTCGGGAGCGGCAGACTACGGGAACTCAGTGGACAAAACGAATAAAAGCAAAATGGAGGGGGTAATCCCGTAGGAGAAGGGGGAAACAACCTGTAGAGGTTGGCACAGGGGAAGTGATTTGCAAACCGCGGGTGGGGAGGGGAACTGCGGGGAATATGACGACTATTCGAGGATAAATCTACTCAAGGGAAAAAAAGGGGAAGTGGGGAAAAAGATAGAAAATAAGGAATCCAGGAGTGTCGAGAAAGGTGTTTTGTGCCACGTCAGGCAAGTATGCGGGAGAAAGGGGTGGTAACAGGGGATACCTTGCGTGTTGGCGCTGAAAAAGTGGAAGAAGATTCGGAAAGGTGAAAATTGAAGGAGCAAAGTTCATACAAACTTGTATTATCCAGGGATAAAAGAAGGTTGGGCAGAGAGAGGGGGAGGGATGTTTAATGGCAGGAAAAAAGTAGTCACGGGGTGCATCAAATTCTTGAGCATAGGGAAGAACCAACAACACCAGCTCTCTATCCGAGCAGACCATGTAAACCTTTCGAAAAGAGGGGAGGTTGCTTAACCAAGTCCCTTATGAGCGAGGGGGACTCGACCAAGTGATGCAGGTTTCTGACAGCAATACGGGAAAGCTTGACAGTTCCCACTATAGGGGGAAAAGGGGGGAAAAAACACTGCGTAAAAAGGAATACTAAGAGATAATGGGAAGGGAGAGAGGGGAGGCGGGGGGAAGGGGGGCGGATGAAAGGGTGCGTTAACAGTCTGGGGACAAGGAATTGAAGGGGGGCATGGAAATCTAGGGGTACTGAGGACAAACGAGAAAACTTTTCCCCAGTCAGAGGTGGGGAACGGAGATGTGGACATTAGAAAAAAAAGTGGGACTAGAAGGGGGGGGAAGGGGGAAAATGGGGGAAAGTGGAAGTGGGGGAAAGCACTTAAGACGCAAGCGAGGGTTAGAAAACGAGAACCGAAAGAGTCAGAACGTGGTGCCACGTAAAAGATGAGGAAGTTTGGGGTGAGGAACGGCCCGGGGAGGGGTGTCTACGGTCTAAGGCCTGTGAAAATGGGTGGTAGGGTGAGTGGGGGTGTTCGGTGACGGAATATGAAGAAAGCAGAGAAAGCAGCAGCAGGGGGGGCCACACTTACTCAAATCGAGGCCGGAAAACGGGCTGGAACAAGGGAAAACGTCATAGCCTTCGAAGAGATATTGGCGAAGGGGAAAGGGGTAAAAAGACATTCGGGCGAAGGCCGCGGAAAACAATCTTGTTGGGCCACTAGAGAGGAAATGTGAAACCGGGTGCGTGCAGGGGGGGAGGATGGCACGTCACAGAAAGGAACAACAAGAAACGCACAAGTTCACGAACAAATAGTATGGAGTATCTAGGGTGTGCTTTGGGGGGAGGAACGGGATCTTGGAAAATTCTCCAAACCGCGGGGGGGCGGAGATCCTCCCTTGACCCGGTCGGGGGCAACGGAGACATAAAAGGGTGAAAAGGTACAGAAGAATGGAGGAGAAAGTTGGTGATCTCAGACGCGTGTGTCCACAGTGTCTGGATAGGAAATGATAAGGGAAAGGGATAACTGACGCGGGCGAATCCCGAGAAGGGAAGCAAGAAGGGCTCACTAGTGAGATAGGGAGGTGCGGGCCCAGAGACTGAGGCCTCCCAGCCGATCAAAGACATGGCAAGTGTAAGTACCGGGATGAAAATCCCAAGGAAGACAAACAGGGGGATAAAAAAAAAAGGGAGAATGGGGAGGATAAAAGGGTCGGGGATGAAGCCATCAGCAGGGAGGTTTCATACGAAAGGGAGTGTTTCAGAAGAGGGACGGGGCCAAAGCGGCCGCCTGAAAGGGCTGCAAATCATCTCTTGATGAAAAAATGAAACTGATTTAAACGGGGAACGGTAAAAGGGTAGGAAAGTGGAGGGGAAAAGGAACAAGGAGGGGCAAACCAGAGTCAGTTTTAACACAAAATCCAAGCTTTTATGGCAGGGGGGTTAGGGAAGGGGGAGGAGGTGGTCGTTGCGTAAAAGGGTTAAGGCTTCCAGACGTGAGGGGGAACATTATGTACAATCGTAGACTATGGGAAAGAGTGCAGAAAAGACAAGAGGGGACAAGCCGGAGTGAAGTCCCCAGTGGGCCATTCCAGGTTAAAGCGAGGTGGGGAGGGGGGATAAGGGGGAAACAGGGGATACGAGGGGGGGGGGGAAGTGGGAGGTGACGATCCACAGGAAGGGGGGAGAAACAAATTTCGACGGAAAAAGACGGGAGAGACTAAAAAGATTCTTCCCTAATATCCCAATGAAAAAAAGACAATGGGTCTTCAACGGGGATAACCAAAGCTATTAAGGCAAATTTAGCAATAGTGGTGGATAGGAAGGGGGAAGGAAGATGGGGAAACAGAGAGAAATCCTCTGGTAGAGATAGTGGAACAAAGGTGGATGGGGAAGGGAGAACGAACGCGGGAAGGAACAGAGGGAAAGAAAACACAGCGAGGTTGTTGAAGTGGCCTCCTACCAAGGAGGGAGTATAGGGCTAGGAGAATAAAAAGGGGGAGTTTCATCTACAAGCAGGTTAGGAGAGAAAGAAACTGCACAAGGGAAGACATTTTCAAGAGAAAAAACAAAAGGCGTACAAAGAGAAGGCACGTATAGAAGGGAAACGGTAGACGTCTAGATGGGGGATGAAGGGATAGTGGGGGGGCAAAAAACTGGGTGAGAGTGCTTTACCAAGGTCATCTGAAAGACCATTGACGGAATTTAATCTGCAATGTGAAATAAAAGTACCACAACTACAGAACTTGAGGCCACATTAACTGACAGAAGTATTCTCGCACGAGATCTACACCTTAAGGGAGAGAGAAAAGACCGTAAATTGGGTAAAAGGGGAAAGTCTTAGTGAGGGGGGGTCTCACCAACAATGACCGTCAGAAGAAGAAGTCGACACTTGACGCCGATTTAAAAAAGAATGAGCTGGAAAAGACACTCATTGGGAGAGAAGTTGGCCCGGTTATTCGGAAAAGTAATATGAAAGGGATAAAGGTATACTGGCTAGGGCTCAACAAAAATGGCGTAGACTACATTCAGGTTAAATGAAGAGGAAAGTGTCAAACGGGCCAAAGAGCACTGCGATGAGAATATCACCTTCTGCTGGACGGAAGAGAGAAGAGAAAATAAACAATCCTTTTGACTAATTAAGGTCACAATCGACTGATGAGAGGGGACCGTTACTCCGCCGAAAAAAAAAACTCGAGATGACTGACCAATAACCTGATGGTGGGTAAAGGCGGGGGGTAACACGCACCGGGAAAAGAAATGGTTGGTTCCTGAGCGAGGGAGGATTTTCACTGGAGACGAATGGATATCACAACTGAAAACGTGAATTCTTAAGCGGGGGGCACGCATGACAGCTCTAGGGGCTCGTGCAAGAGAAAAGGGATGTTTGGTTTCAGGTGGGGGGGGGACAACTAGGAGCAAGGAAACCTACAAACCAATAGATTCGGGGGGATGCCGGAGAGAGGGTTACTGGGGAAGGACGAGGAGAAGGTAAACCTGTCTCAGTCTGTGGGACAGAAAGCTGCTTGGAAAAAAGTTTTCCCGGTGCGCAGATGAACGGGGGAAATCTCCATTGGGGATGATAAGGTGGTAGGGGGGGTGGAGGGACCTTGGGAGGAGGGGCTGCGAAAGGGCCTAGCTCGAATGAGTCTTCAGTGGGAAAAGGCCTGGGGGACCTGGGGGTTATAAAAAAAAGAAATCACTGTGAGTCATTCACAAATAGATGTCCAAAAACAAAAAAACTCCATGCAAGAACTATCGGGTCCATCTCTAAGCGTCAAAAACCACTA
>Ga0179593_1404668_pt1 | contig 11362 bp, 12 predicted proteins | sample CZODoug2_1_08_16_FD_185931 | JGI IMG/M metagenome (GOLD analysis project Ga0179593, IMG submission 185931) | Vadose zone soil fungal communities from Angelo Coast Range Reserve, California, USA - CZODoug2_1_08_16fungal (PacBio error correction) | ecosystem: Environmental > Terrestrial > Soil >...
CCGCCGTGAATAGGGGAGCCTGCTCTCTCTCAAAACAGTAAGACGGGGATATAATTTATCAACGTCCCACAGACCGGGGAACTTCGGACGAGAGCGAATGTATTGATCTCGAATGAAAAGTGATCAGATTTCTACTTGTTAAGGATTCACTGGCCGGCGGGGATTTCCCAGACAGCAGGTCAGGCGCGGGTCCGTAGTGGCTTCGCAGCAGGGTCAAGGGCAATCGGGCACGGGTAGGCTCCTGGAAGTCACGGGAGAAGGGGGGGGCAAACCCGAAGTTCTCTGCTCTCTACTAATGTAGGGGGAGGTTTACTCACGGAGAGGAGCAAATTCGTCTAGACGCGGCGTCGAGAAATACCTGTCGGGCAAAGGCGCAAAAAAAAGGGGTACAAAAAGGTTGAGTCTCGCCGAGTAAGGAGGAGCATCCAGCCGATTAGAAGGGGATAAGACTCCTTTTTTGAAGAAGGACTAACTAAACAAGCTCAACGGGCTTATTCGGAAATGAGACAGGCGCGCAAAGGGCCCGGCACTCGCGCTGCAAAGCCCTCGTCAGAAACTGGTATCTGGGATTGATCAGTAACCTTCAACCCTCCTCTAGGGAAATCTAGACTCACAAGTGGGAAAAAACATCTGGAAACAGTTTTATTTCTCTATCGCAGAGCCGCATTCTCTTGGGTCGTCAACAAATATGACAGTTTGCGAGGGGTCTACGAACGCAAAAAAGCTTTAATGGGTAAAACACACTATTGGGGCTGAAGAACATAGCGTTATGTCAAGAGAAACAAAAGGGGTCAAACGCGCGACCGCGAAGAAAAAATATTTTCGGAGGGAGTTCTTTTCAAATATAGCATTTAAAGGTCCCTCAATGGGAAACCCCATAAATAGTCGCTGAGAGAAAGCAACCTGCACGTTGAGGAAAAAAATCCACCAACAGGGCCAGCGCGCCAAAGAGCAAGACATACTGGGCAGGAGGGGGGGACAACGCGAAGCTTTGAAAGAAACTATATAGAGTGAAGGGCGAAATAGTGAATCAGAAAAGTAAAGAAGGCACCCATTAACTCTAACTCCAGATAAATAAACCCTTCCACCCTCAGTTTGCCTGCTTCAGACGGGTATAGCTTGACCAGCCTAGGCATGATCGATTTCATTTCTAACTACTCAGCTTTCATTAACTTAGGGGCTCAAAAAAATTCGTTAAATCCAGATCGTACAACTGAGGGGCATCATGCAGAAAAAAAAACAGAAAGGAGGGGAAAACATCACAGCGAGATGGGCGACTTTCTTAATTATCAATAGTTGCCTCGCCGTGGTACGCCGGAAACAACTAAAGGACTGGTCCATGCAAAGATGGAACTGATGAACGCTTCGGTGAACTCTCAGAAGTGGATTTAATGCAAGCTGCGTGAGGGAATTCTCGGAAAGTTATAAGTAGATAGAATCAAAGCATAAAAATGAGCCTGCGAACACTGGCTGACTCACGGAACGAAGAGTGCGTCAATGGGGAAACAATAGAAAATCTGAAATTAGGGCAACCGAGGGGGGGGGGCTACATAGGGGGCTTTCAATACCGAAAAGTGGGAAGGGTCTCGAAAAATTAACACAAACGCGCCGTGGCAGGGGGCGGCTTCTTTCTAGGGGCTATTACCTGGCTGAAAAAAACTCGTTATCGGCATCTCTCCTCCTTCGCAAAATCCGCAACAATAAAAAAAGAGGGAAACGGGCACCTTAGTTCCTAGGCTGCGGTGGGAGGATGAAAGTGTGGGAGCGACTTAAAGAAAAATAATTCTATCAAAAAAGGGCCCTAACGACTGGGGCAGCAGAGTGGGTTTCCTACTGGGAACACTTTGAGTAGGAGTATACAATAAATGGGGTCGGGGGTTCAACAAGGGTTCGAACTCATCAAAGATGATTATGATATATGGACTCGAAATATTCACTATGCTCTAAGTCGGAAAAAAACACAAAGGATAAGAATATAAGATATTCTCGATTCAAGGAGCGCGGGGTTGTTGGCAAATTACACTATCTTAGCGGGTGCGTTCGCTGACTGAAAAATATGAAGGGGGGGTTGATCTTGACAGGGCGCTGGTTCCTATGGACTTATATGAAAGAAGGAGTTTATCAATCATGCAAAAAAATCAGCTGCAAAGATCTATCCTGGAGAAGAGTAGGTCGACGATCTCTTCCACTAAGAAAAAAACTTCAAAGACTGATGGTATAAAGATCGGTCGAAAAGAAAATGAGATGTGCTGGATCTTTACTCCACATCAGTAAATCTTCCTTAAGAAGCCAAACTGGGGTCGAACAGGAGGTCTGGGTACTAACTCTTATTCGGGAGTCGAAAAGAAAAAGAGGGGGATAAGTCTGAGGTGAGGCATGCATTTAGGTCAGAGAGCATCGTAATCTTAAAAAATGGTTAGTTCAAAAAGTATGCCTTAATCAGTCACAAGAAGAAAAAAGAAACATCAGCTAAGTAAAGTAACATTCACTCGAGTACTCCAGAAATCTCCCTGTGACTTCTTCACGAGGGCTCGTTTAAAAGAGGAAAAGTCACGTGAAAATCAGGGTTATGCATGATCAACCAGTCATCTCAGTTGGGGTGGGGGGGGGTTTCTATCTCCAAGGAAAGGGGGCTCATCTTAAATGGAAAAAAAAAAAATACTTTTAGTTGGGGGTCGATATTCTGACAGTCGTGCTGAATTGCATTCGGATAATCTCGGAACTTACAAAGGGAAATGAGTGAGAAAATTAATTGATCATGGTTAGTATAATGTGTTGCGCATTAGATCAACCTGCGAGTGTAAGGAGTGTAGGGAGACCAGTATCGCACCAAGAAGAGTTCTGCAGGAAAGAAAGTGGTACTTGTCAAACGCAGTCTTCTGCACGAGGGTCAGCCCAAACCCATGCGTTTCGAGGGACGGACTAGAAACTTGGTGTTTTCGCGGTAACTGAGGAGAAGGGGGGGCTAGAACAAGGAAAACGACAGTCGAAGGGGGGTTTCGATAATCTATCAAATTCTAGCCCTCTTCGATACAAAAATGGGTAGAAAGAGGCCGAAGAAATAGGAATTGCATCTCGCGCACTATAATACATGAAATCGGCTGGTAGAAAATGTAGAGGAACCGCATCTTCATCAACGAAAAGGAGGGGGGAGATATTATGATTCGAAGCCCGGCCTGCGAAGCTGGAATGAGGCTAGGGGTAGCGATTATGCAAGCTTTTCTGATGTGGCGCTGGAAATGAGGGGATGAGAGAACTTGTAACGGTGAAGAGGTTCATCATCTTCTTAAGCTTAGGTGAAAAGTGTCGGTTTGAGGCATTATGGAGATGCTCTTCGTCGTCTAAAACTTAGGTATAGGTTTTGTTATTTCTCATAAGAGAGAGGAGGGGTTCTTCAGGTCGGGATGTTTAAGTACGAGGAAGGAGGATTATTCGCTTTTCTTCCAATCCTTTCATGTAAAAAATAATGTTAGAGGTCACTGGAGAGGAAATATTTTCTAGCTGGGGGGAGGAGATCAAATTATAATCCTTAAGTAGTATGCATCTGGGACATAAACCACGCCAAAAAAACCCCCACCACCACCCCCCAAACCACCTCTCACGCCACCGAAAAACACATCCACGAAGGGGGGGGTGGACAAAAGAAAATATGTCGTTCTCTATTGCCTATTTGGCGGGGTATTCAGAACAACGAAAAGGAGGGAGGGGTGACAATCCTTGAAAAACGTGAGGCTGCTGCCTTCAATATCTTACTATGTCATGGCTGATGTGTTTTAAAAAAAAAAGAGGGTTCCGTTACCTGATGCTGCCGTCGCTCTGGGAAGATGTTGAAAACTGCAAGAGAGTTGCGGACGATCGAGTTCGGGGTCTAATGAGAGGTGGGGGGGGGGGGAGGGAGGGCTGTTTCTTTCGAGGGGCTTGGTGGAAAAATGAGGGAGATGTTTTCAGATCTGGATAGTCTGAAGGAAAGCTAGCCGATCAGGAAAAAGTCGAGGAGACCTAAAAGGGCTGCGCCTCAGGGAAGCTTTCGTTGGAGTTGCCAAGCTTATCTCTCATTACTGGCGCCTCAGTCTTTCTTAAGCGCTGGGGTTAAAAAACGGTTTTTCGAGAGGGGGGGGGACGATGTATCTTGCTGCTGGGGAGGTGGGGCTCAGAGAGTACTACAAGCTGGCCGTTACATTGAAGAATAAGGGAAGAAAACGCACCCAGAACCATAGAACAAAACTACCCAAAAAAAAAGAAAAAAAAGTCAACCCCCAAGAACCCAGAAAACCAAAACAACACACAAGGAACGACCTCCAAAAAACGTAGTCTATACTGGGGTCGGTGTGATTTTTTTTTCAAGTGGAGCGGGGGGCGTCGTTGCTTCATCGATGGGGAGAAGTCAGGTTCCATCTATGAGACCTTCTTCTATGACGTCGTATCAGTTGAGGTCCGGAAGAGAAATTGTGCTCCTTGAAGAGGGCATCAAATTGTGCAACACGTGGAAAGGGGAAGGGTACTCAGTAGAAGGGCCTTACTTATTTTTGCTGCGGTTCAAGGGGGAAAAACGAAGTTATAGGTTAAGGATTGCAGAAGGCCTAAATGGCTTGTTGGGCGACTTCTAGAAGAACCGGACTACATTACATGTTTCTACTTCTAGGTGTTTATTGCATCCGAAAAAATGAAAAGGAAGGGAGGTTTCTGTGGAGAAGACTCTTCGCGAGCCTCCGTCTTTTCAGCTAGAAGTTCAACGTGCAGGCCTGTGGAAGAAGTCGTTTTGCTTCGATTTGAAGGCGTAGGAGAGGGCGGTTGGTAATCGCCGGGGGGAAGAAAATAGAATAGCATAACTTCTTAAGTATGCCGAAGTTCGCGACTATTGAGAGGGTGTCGAATAAATTGTCCGAGGTAGCTTTACCGTTACTCAGCTCTTGATCAGGGGATGAAGATCTGAAGCTCAGGAAACGTCAGCAGGTCGCATGCACTAAGTGTAAGGGCACGGGGGGGGGGGGGGGGGGGGGGGGGGGAGGGGGGGGGGGTGGGGGGGGGGGGGGGGGGGGGGGAGGGGGTGAGCGAGGGTGGGTCGTGCTCATACTATATAAAGGACGAGGACAGTGTCTCCAATGCGCGGTCATCTGAGTCGGACGTTCAGGTCAAAAAGTACTTACGAGTTCATCAAAGAGGTAAGGCGTAGGGGGTCGACCGTGGAGTCCGGGTTCAGGGTTAAGGAGTGAAACGGCGGGGAAGGGTCTCCCCGAATTCTCATGCACGGCTACGTCTCAAGGGGGGGATTCTACTTCGAGGGGTGGGAAAGGGGGGGGGTAAAAGAAGTTGGTATGGACGTTTTCGTTCTAGGGATGGACTGATTCAAACAGAAAAGATTTCTATGTCGTGGAGTAACTAATTTCTTGGGCGGGAGGATAAGTGGAAGTAAGTTCGAACGTCTCTCGCGAATGACGGGATGGAAGGAAACGAGGACTGAGGCGTAGGACTTCTCATGCGGCACTGGTAAGAAGATAAAAATTATGGAAGAAAAGGATCAGAAGGGGGGAGGGGGTCTTGCGAGTAGGAGTGAATGATGTCGAGTACGGGGGGAGAGGAAATTAGACTTCTTTTATCACGTCTCGGTGGCTTTACGACCTAAAAAAGAGGAATGATGGCAAAGCGGGGGCTTTATGAAGGACGACTTATGACAGCTGGAGAGGTTAATTGCTTTATTCTTTTTGGCGATCGAGATGGGGGGAGGGAAAAGGGGGGGATGCTAAGGAAAGAATTGAGCGAGCGCCATACGAGCGCATGAGAGAATAAAAGACTCTTTTCTGATTGGGTTGATTTAGGGGGGAAAGCTAAGGGCAAATTAACTGGGGCGTCTAGAGATACACGTCTTTAGGAAAAAAGGGTTAAGAAGGGGGGGTGTATGCTTTAAGCGGTTAGTTAAGTGGGCTATGTGGTAACGGGCTTTGATATGTACGGAATCATACACGGCGGAGTTTACGGGCTACTCGGGGTCAAGGAAAATCTCATTAAGAAGGGAGGGGGGGGGCGCAAGGCGTACCCAGCCTACCGTAATACTTTGCTTCACGGGGAAAAGGAACAGAGGAATTTAGCGAGAGAGGTCTTCCTCTCAAATACTAGTCTAGAGTTGTGGAAAAAGGAAGTTAGAAAGTCTGAAACACGGGCCGTTCCTGAGAAAAGGACTGAATATCACGAGGAAACCTTGGAAAAGGAGGGAAACTTCTCTATGCCTGAGAGCGCGCGGGGTAAGACGGCGAAAATGGAAGTCAGTCTACCTGGGGGAAGGGGGAATAGCTAGCCGCTGTCGTGGTTCAGTCGTTCACAGTAAGGAAGAAAAAGGACGCGCTTGCAGGACGCTGCGGGAATATAAAAAACCGCGGGCGGCCGAAGAGAAGCATCTGTTGCTCTGTCATTAATATTAAAGTGGAATGAGGAAATTGGACGTCCTGACGAAGGGGGTACAGGAAGGGAGGGAAGTAGGACGTTGATAGTATTAAACGATCGGGGGGAGGATTAGTGGCTGGGGAGGAAATGTCAGTTGGGTTGATCAATCCCGGGAGGATGGAAAGATAAAACTAATCCAAAATCAAACTCGGTCTGGGGGCACCGGCCGCTAAAGGGGGCACGCCACGGAGCTAAAATTGATGAAAAACAGGCGTTAAAGGTCATCTAAAAGGGAAGTTCGCGTGAAGACGGCACCTTTGCAGAGAAAAAACGAGAGTGAATTAAAAAGGAGGGAAAAATAAAAAGACTAAATCGGCGATTTCAACGGAGAAGACGCAAATCGGGAGGACAGGGCTCTAATCTGCAATCATACAAAGGTTCGTATGACAAGGAAGAAATATATGAAAAAGCAAGATTTGCTCAAGATTTTCTTCCGAGAACTCGCCGGAAGGGGAGGAGTTCGATGTATTGTTATCCGGGAGGAGGGAATGGATTGGCTGAGGTCAGAGTTGGGGTGGTAATTCACGCGAAACAAGGGACATGGAGAGAAAGGTTCGTTCCAGGGAAAAAGTAGTCTCGGTTGGGCGGCGGTCAAGCGCAAGGGCAAAAGTAGGGAGGGGGAAAGTTGTTGGTTCGCGAGGAACAGGAGCGTATTCGGTTTGCTCTAGATCGACCCGAAGGTTCGCCGCCTGAGGAGAGGGGAGCCGGAAATAAAAGACTAAAAACTATCGGATAAGGAAGAATTTTGGTCGCGGGCGCGGGACATGAATGGTTATTTCCGTTCAAAATGAGGAAATGAAAAAGCGGTCACAAGTCTGTGCACTAGCGAAGCGGCTAGAGAATCCGTGAGGGGAAGGGAGGAAGTCTGAAAGGAAAGGAAAAGAAGAAAAGGCATAATCCACATTGTTCGAATCGTTCGAGGGAGGCTCTCGTCTCAAAGGAGGAAAGCAGGTCGCGAAGTGATTCGAAAGGTAGGAGGACGCAAGAAGAAAAGAGCCTCATTTCGCGCAGTGAGGGCGCCCGAAGGCAGAGTCTCACTGGGGTGTAAGCAAAGGAGGGTGGCGACTAACAAATGCAGCGAGTATTGAGTGCATGGGGGGGGAAAGGGACATTGCAAAGAGAGGGTCGGTTGCATGTACAGCAAAAAAGAAGTACGGGTGGCGGGAGTGGACTAAAAAGGGCTGAACTGGTTCCTGCGTGAAGAGAAAAAAAAGAAGGGAGGCGTAGAGGGAACGTTAATTAGTTATGCTTGCTATAAGCACGTTAAACACTGCCGTGCACGGAGAAAGAAAAAGACCCGAAAGTAAGAAACAAGCACAGAGGTCTCGGTCTTTCTGTCAGGTCCGCAGTACTTGAAGGGAGAAAGACAGTCGCCACAAGGGGAAAGAAGGAGGAACGAATACGCTTCTATCAGCTTTCCGGAGCCGGAAAATTGAGGGGGGGAAGAAGATCTAAAAGAAAAGTAAAGAGAGTGTGCTCTCTACGCAACACCCATCAAGTAGCGCATGTGGGTAAGAAAGGAGGGCTGCATAAAAGAAAAGAAAACCTTTTTGATGATATAGACAGGGCGGAGAGCGCGTGGAATCATTATCACGAGGACTTAAAAAATAAAAAGGGGGGGGTGTTTAAAAGGAAAAAGAAAAAAAGGGGCCTAAAACTGACCGCGGGCGCTCGTCTCGTGTCGGAGGGGGCAAGGATTCTACTAGAGCTGCTCACGGAAGATGAGGGAGACAGAAAAGTAAAAAATAGGTTGCAGATAGAAGGGGTAAAAGAAGGAACGGTCCGGGAGTAAAAGTATCAGAAATTCGTTCGTGACACGATATGCAAAAGTCCCTTGAGTGATCAGCAGCAGATAACTTCTTGACGAACATATTTTACAGGGCCTAGAAAAAGAGAAAACCGAAAAAAGAGAAAATGACGGTCTGTGAGCGTGGCGGGATCCACGATGCAGGCGGAAATTCCTGCCTATACTTCATTGTCCGACACGAACCTGCGGGAAGGGGGAGAGACCACAGATCGAAAAAGAAAAAAGGGGGGGTGGGATGGCCGTTCTCTTTCTGAAAGACAGATTGAAGGAGAAATCATTGTTCTAGAAGTGTAAATTTAGAGATTAGGAGTCAGCAAAAGTGGCGGGAAAGAGGAAAAGAAGGGGAGGATCAAAAAAAAGGAGTCGGACGTAGTTCTATCAGCGGTCCTGATCGAGTGACTTTCCGTACGGAGAGAAAATCATCGGCAGCATCCTTTCTGGACGTCGATCGTGCAGGGGGACTGTCTTACGCAAGGGAAGGCATTGACTCACTGCAATCGGCTGTATCCGGGCGGTGGGTGGAATACCCTGGGGGGCGAGCTCCCCTGCGAACATACATCGACGCAAGGCGCTGATGAAAAAATAGGCGATTCCGCTTATCGCTAAGCAACAGATACTCTCTTAGGCTCGCGAAGAAAGGCAAAAAAACAGCGAAGAAAAAGGGAACGTAGTCATCTTTTCATGTTTCGTACGAAAAATTCGGGGGGGAGGGGAAGGTGAGAAGACCCAATCAATCTTCTAGTTTCGCTATTAGGGCAGGTACGATATCAGGTAAAACGCAGGGGGGAGTCCCTAAAAAGGAAAAAAAAGAAAATCATCCTTATGTCTGCGGGTGCGCGCGGGAACGTGTTTAAAAGAAGGACTATCTTCAAGATTGGGGTCGGGAGAGAACGATGGAGATCGTCGTAAGTCTTAGGATTCAGCTGCAAGGAAATAGAACCTGATAGGGGAGGATCACCCGCAACGATGCACTCGGAAAAGAATACTAAAAAGCTCATACAAAAAGTCAGGCAACGAGGGAGTAAGCGGGCGCAGGGGGAAAAAGAAACTTGTCAGTTAAAAAAAAGGAGCGAGAATTGCGTCTGAAAAACTTGCGACAAAAATTCGCGGGGAGGGATGCGAAAGCCGACGAATTGGGTCTAGGAGACGCGGAGAGAAGAACATGGCCAAATATGTAGAAGGAGGCGCATTTTGGGGAGAAGAGAGAAAGCGTATCTGTGGCTGCGGTCAGCCAGAACGAGAAGGAAAAACAGGGTTTCTCATAGTGTCGACACCAGAACCCAATCAGCATGTCCTTCATACTAGTCTCCCGCGCGATCTGGGGCGCGAGGGGGAAATGGAAAAAGGATCGAAAGGTTCAGCAGTCTAAATCGTAAACATCAGAGACTCGGGTGCTTTCTGGGATGAAGCCGATGCGCTGGCTGTAGTTTTCAGATCAAGAACTTCATCGGGGAATGGGGGGGGGCGTGCTAGGTTTAAAGGGGGGGACAAAGAGAGTATAGCTGTGTCCTCCATGAAGAAATTGCGGAGAGGCTCCCCTGCTGGATGAATGGCTTAAATAAAAAAAACAATAAGGGGAGAGGGGTCGAAGGTTCTCACGTCGACTCTCGAGCTTGGGTGGTCTAAATGAGGTGTCAGAAAAAACCCTAGGGGTCAAAAGGGCATGCTCTTCTGTACGGTCCGTGAATAAAAGAAACCCGCTCAGCGTTCTTCCACACAAGTCGTCGAAAGTATCAAGGGGAGCTCAGTACTAGAAAGGAAAAAGAGTGCGCACTGCACATTCAAACGATACGCGCTGCGTGAAGCTCTTGCGATCCAATAGGTCATGCTTTTCAAACAACGCACGAAATTACCCAAAAAGATATGCAGTCCAATTGAATCGCGCACTAAAGGTGCCGGGAATTCCGGATTAGAGGAAAATGTAGATTCTCATGCTCAATCAACAAACTCTGGAAAGAGAGAGATTGCGGCCTCTATCTGGAGGAAAAGGAAACGTATGAGTTGTTGCATAAAACAGGGAGGAAGGGAAGGAAACTCGATCTGTTTGGGCTTGCTGGAACTGAGAGGGTGGATATTACGGTCTGCGAATAATCATGCGTGATGTGCAGCGCGAGGGAGGGTTGAAGAGACGATAGCGTCTGTCGTCTTCGACGAAGACCGGGGAGGGGGGTTTTTGGACGTAAAGAGCGTCGCGCTGAGAAATATCGAAGGAGAAATTATCGGTCTGGGGCGTCGATCGCTCATGAGTGCCTGCAGAAAGCGAGGGGGGAGGAGGGGGGGGAGGGCTAATAATTGGGGGAGGATCAGAGGCATCATCTCTTGACCGTGATTTACATGTCACGAAAGGGAAGGAGGGGGGGTGTTATGAGAAAAAGGGAAAAAAAATGGAGCCGTAACGAACGGCATCCTCAGTCGGTGTTTCTGAAGTGCTGGAAACTCGCATTTCAGGCTTGTCCTTTGGGACAAAGGAGAAGCGAGGTGTTCTCTGCTATAGTTTGGCGGCACGTTTCAAGGGAAACACTGCAGTAAGAAGATGGAAAAGCGTTTCAACGCGCGGCGCCAGCGGGGAGACAAAAGAAGAGGGTGCGGCTTCTGTTTGCGGTCGAACGTAGGCGTGTTCTGGCTTTCTCAGATTGGATGCGTCTGGCTAGAAAACTCGGGGCAGAAAAAGATTTCGTAGAGGAGAGAAATGGATAACTCTGAGCCCTCTTGTTGGTCTGTTCCTCACGTGGTATACGGGGTCCTGCAATTGACAGGCCGGATGGCTGGCTTGTTTCGTGTTTCTCGGGCGGACGAAGGGAGGGGATGTGGCTGTACTTGTGAGGAAAAAGGGGGGAGACTACACCTCCTGCAGGTCGCGCATTGAGCCGCAGAAGGACGAAGGCTCTTGAGTCGTGCGTAATACTCGTGCTTGTGGGGCGTCAGGCGTAAAAGGGAAATTCGGGCGCTGAGGGAAAAAGGGGGGAGGAGGGGCCTTGCCGTGTACCTGCTCGGCGAAGACTTTTTTCGCGACGAGCAAATGCCCTGGTCAAAATTCCCGAAAAAGTACCTCTAGGAAAGAAAGATGCAGTCTGCTTGTCGCTGTGAGTTGGGCAATAGTGAGACGGTCCTGTCTGG
>Ga0179593_1502717_pt1 | contig 11362 bp, 12 predicted proteins | sample CZODoug2_1_08_16_FD_185931 | JGI IMG/M metagenome (GOLD analysis project Ga0179593, IMG submission 185931) | Vadose zone soil fungal communities from Angelo Coast Range Reserve, California, USA - CZODoug2_1_08_16fungal (PacBio error correction) | ecosystem: Environmental > Terrestrial > Soil >...
AAAGGCCCCCCCTGGCAGGAACCCCCCCGAAATTAATTTCTGTTGTGTAAAAGCCCCCCGGCCCCCCCCGGGCCCGCCCCCCCGGCCCCCCCAAGGGAAGCCCGGGTGGCCCCCCCCCCCCCCCTTGTTGCCCTGGTGGCCTGGCGGCCCCCCCCCCCCCCCCACCCCCCCAATTTTTCCCGACCCCCCAACATAGTTTCCCCCCCCCCAGTAAAAAATGGGGCGCCGTTTTTTTTCTTCCCCCAAAAACACACCCCCCCCCCCCCAGTTTCCCACCATTTTTTTTTTTTTTGTTTTTTTTTTTTTTTTTTTTTCCCCCCCCCCCCAATTTCACCGCCCCTTCCCAGGGTTTCTTTCCCCCCCCGGCGCGCACCCCCCCCCCCCCCCCCACCGAAAGTTAGGGCCCCCCCCCCCCCTCGCCCCAGGGCCCCCCCCGGGGTGCCCAGCCCTTCCCGCCCCGGTTCTCCGCCCCCCCCCCCCCCCGCCCCCCCCTGGTCCCCGCGTCCCCACTTCCCCCCGCCCTGGCCCCACCCATGGACCCAAACCCCCCTTCCCCCGACTGGCCCCAAGTGGCCCCGCCAACCCAGAGGAAACCCTCCGGCCCCGCCTTCCCCCAACAGGTCGGCGCGGGAGCATGTCCCCGGGTGTCCCCCCCCCCCCCCCCCGGACAATATCCCCCACCGAAGCGGCAAATAAATTTTCCGAGCCTGGCCCCCCCCTTCCCCCCCAGGCCGGGCCCCCCCGGCCTGTTGCCCCGGGTTTATTTCGAAACACCCCATAAAACCCCCCGGCCAAGCCCCCCCCCCAAATTGAGGACCCCCCCCAACCCTTTGGGCCCGACCCGTCGCCCCCCCCCCCCCCCCCTCCCCCCCCCCGCCGACTACCCCCCTCCCCCCCTTTGCGACAAATGGTGCGGGAAAACCCGGTCGGCCCCCCCCCCTAATACCCCCCCCGCGGGTTTTCGATTCCCCCCCCCTCAACATTTTTCCACCCCCCCCCCCCTGGGAACCTTTGCCCCCCTTAGTTGTTTTGAACTGTTTGTTTTCTTTCTGCCCCCCCTCCAATTTGGCTTGGGTATATGCGGGGGTAGTTGTTGTTGTAGTTTGGAATCTCGTCGTTGGTCATATTTTATTTTATGTCCGCCCCCTGGAATGACTGCCAACGGTGGGGGTATGACCGGGATAACACGAGCGCCGGGGAGTAGGCAAGGGTAGCGCTCCCCCGGGTGCAAAAAAAACCCCGGCGTGGTCAAGCATCCCGACCCCGTAAGCGAATCCCACCCATCCCCGCCCCGGTCCCCAACCCCTCCCAGGTCCGGCCGTTTTTCACCCGCCCCCCCCCCCCCCATGGTCCACCCCTTTGCCGGCCCCCATATCGCCCCCGGCATTGCCCCGGCCTCCCCGGACCGCCCCCCCTCCCTGGTGGGGCCCCCTGCCTGGGGTTGCCCCCCCTGTCCCCCCCCCCCCCCCCCCCCCCCCCCCCCCCCCCCCCCTCAAAAAGGCCCCCCCGCCCTCCCCCCACCCGGTGTTCCCGTTTTTCCCCCCGCCCCCCCGCCCCCCGAATGGAAGCCGTGGGGTCAAAATTCGGCCCCCGCCCCCCGCACCCCCCCCCCGTCAATTCCAACTTTTTAATCCGGGGTCCCCCCCCCCCACCCCCCCCCCCGAAAAAAATTCGGAAAAAACCGAAAACCGCGAACATTCGATCACCCCAACTCCACCCCCCCCCACACCCCCCCCTTTTTCCCCCAAAAACCCACACATTTTCCCCACAACCCCGCGACCCACGCGCGCCCCCGCCGCCTCTCTCCCCCAACGCCCCCCACGCCCTGCCACCCTGACAAAAAATCCAAGCAACCCGCGAAGAGCACTAACAAGCCACCCGTCTCCCTAAGGATCCACCGCCGAAAGAATAAGAAAACCAGGAAAACCTGGCTCGTGCAATCCGAGACCCCACCCTGCCCTCCCCTTTCCCCCCCCCCCTGCCCCTGTTACCTCCCCCCCCCTTCCCCCCCATCATAAACCCTTTCCTGTGGAGTCCCGCCCGGTTAAATGTTCCCGGGTTGGCCCCGTGTCTTTGTTTTGGCCAGTCGGGTGAACACACCCCCTCCCTGGCCGAAAGCCGGCAGCCCTTTCAATTTGGGCCAATAACTTCCCCTTGCCCTTCCCCCCCCGGGGACCCCCCCCACCCTTGGGTTTTCCCCCCTTTTTGTACCCCTTTTTTCTTTTTTTTTTTTTTTTTTTTTTTTACCTTGTTCCCCCCCCCCTTTTTTTTTTTTTTGTTTTTTTTGCACCCCTCCCCGTTGGTGCCCCTTTTTTGGATGCCCCCCCCGGCCCCGGGGGGGAAAAATTCTTTTTTTTTTGCCTTGTTCTTTTGCCTTAAAAAAAAGCCCGCGGGGGCAAGGCCCCAACCCGGGTTTTGGGCGTGAGACAATCTTATTCGTTTTTCCCCCCAGGATATCCCTTTTCCCCGGCCACCCCCCAACCCCCCCCAGGGGGCCCCCCCAAAAAAAACAAAACTTGGGAAGCGCCAAACGTTAGCCTTTTTTTCCCCCCCGCCTGAAAGAAGACCTTAGCCTTTCAATAACAAGGACCCGTTAAAAAACCCCCCGGTGTGGTGTTCCCCCCCCTTCCCCCCCCCCAATTTTTTAACCCAAGTTGGCCAAACCTGACCCCACCCCCCTAAAGAAATTTTAACCCCCCTTGGGCCGGGGCGTGCGGCCCCGACCCGTGGGTGTTTTACCCCCCCCCCCCCCCTGTGGGCAATGTGGGGCGTGAAGTGGGTAAGGGCTGCCCCCCGGTTTTTTTTTTGTTTTTTTGGCCGCCCCCCCCGCCCAGTTTTGCCCCCCCCGGTGTGGTTTTTCCTGGACCCCCCCCCCCTCCCTGTTCCCCCCCCGGGGTTGATTCATTGTTGTCCAAGGGAACCGGGGTCTAGTCCCACACCGGAACGTTGGGAAAACCCCCCCCGCGAAAAGGCCCCTCCCCCAAGAATGCTGCCAAGCGGGGGTCTGGCCCGGACACCCCCCCCCCACCCAGACTACGGACGCCCTTCGGGCACCTTTGTCTTTGCCACTCCACCACTTTGCGCCTTTTGGGGTCGGTTGAGTGGGGAAACGGCGGGTTTTATTTCCCACAACCCACAGGGGCCGAGGCTGGGGCCAGGGCCCCCCCCCCAGTGGGTGTGGGGAAACCCCCGACCCGCTGGGGCCCTGGTAACCACGTCCCCGTTGGCAAAAAGCGGCGTTAAAAATTTGTGGTGGGGGTTTTGTTCCCAAAACAAATGGGGGGTTCTCCCCCGCGGACCCCCCTGGTTGGACCCAGGCAGCCGGACCCCCGTGGAAGCCCGGGTTTGGTTTTTTTTTTTTTGGGGGTTGAGTTACCCAGTTAACCACTTGACCGCCGTTTTTCCCGCCCGGCAATTGGGTTTGGGCGAGGCGAGAGTAGTTGACCCCCACTTGGTTTTTGTTTTCCCGCTGTGCTTTTTTGAGTTTTCTTTCCTATTGTTTTTTTTTGTTTCCCCTTAGGTTCTGTTTTTTTTTCCCCCCCCCTCTACTTACGGCGTTTTTTTTTTTTTTGGTTTTTTGTTCCTTTGTGTGTGTTTTTGTTTTTTTTTTATTTTTTTTTTAATTTTTGTTTCTGTTTTCCCCCCCCCGCTTGTTTTTGTGTTTTGGATGTCCACCAACACTTGACGGCCGGGATTCCCCCCCCCCCTTTTCCCTTTTCGTGTTCTTTTTATCCGTTTTTTTTCCCTTTTCTTTTCATTTCCCCTTTTTTTCCCCCCCCCCCCTTTTTTTTTACATTTTCCCCCCCTTTTTCCTTTTTTCCTTGAAATTTTTTCTTTTTATCCACCCCCGTTTTTTTGATCCCACTCCCCCCCTTTTCTTCCCGCTTTCTTCTTGTCCCTTTTCCCCCTTTTTCGCCCCCCCTTTTGTTTGTTCTTTTTTCCCGCGAGCCCCCCGGACCCCGGAGATCTGCGCAAACCCCCCCTTGTGTCCCCGTTTCCCCCTGCCGGGCAGTTTGCCCCCAGCCGCAAAAAATGCAGGTAAGAAGAAAAAACAGCTGTTTATGACCTCCCGTCCGCGCTGGCCCCCGTGTGGGCCCGGGCTCCCAAACCCCTTTTTTTGGCCCCCTTTTTTTTAAAAAAAAAAAAAAAATAAAAACCCACCCCCCAGCCGAGGAAGAATCCCCCCTCCCCCCGACCTCGCCCCCACCCCCTCCCCCCCGAAAGGTAACCCTTCCAACGTTACCTTTGAAAAACTCCCCCCCCCCAACCCCCCCTCCCCCCCCACCGGTCCGGCCCCTCCCCTGTATTTTACCTGGTGGGGGCCCCCCCCATTTTTTTCCCCCTTCCATTTCCCTTTTCTCCTTTCTTCCCCCTTTTCCCCCCCCTCCCCCGCTTGTCTTTTTTTTTCTTTTCCCCCCCTCCCCGCGCCCAAAAAAGGAGCGACCGGCCTGCCGTAGAAGAAAAAAAACAAAAACCAACCCCCGCCCTCTTCTCCCCGCCCCAACCCCCCCCAACCAAAAAAAAAATTAATCAATCAACCCCCACAAAACTCAGCTTTCCCCAAACCGGCAAAAAAAACTTTTTTTTTAATCCTGGTTGGGAAACCGACAAAACGGAACGGCCGGCCAAGCTGGGGCCGCCCCCCCGCCCATTTCCCTTTTTTTTTTCAAAGTGCTAAAGCCCCGGGTGTTTTTCGAACAAGCCCCCCCCTGGAAAAATTTCCCACTTTAAAAAAAATTTCTGAGGGGTAAAAGGGTGGTGTCCCCCCCCCAACCCTAATATTTTTTTTTTTTTGTTTGTTTTTCCTTCATCCTTGCCAATCCGGGCCCTGCCCCTTTTTTTTTTTGTTTAGATCAGGGAGAAGGCCCTCTTTGGGCTCTCGGGCCCCCCCCCCCCCCAAGCCCCCCCGGCCCCGCCCCCCCCCCGCCCCCCACACCCCTGACTACCTCCCCACCCCCCCCGCCCCCCCACCCCCCACGGTCCCGGGGCGTAAAAAGCCCCCGTTTTTTTTGGGTGACCCCCCACCCGTGTTCCACCCCCTCCTCCCCGCCCCCCCAAAAACCCGGTTTTTTTGTTTTTTTTTCCCCCTGCGCTTTTTTTTTTCCTTCCCCTTTTTTTCTGGGTTTTTTTTCCCCCCCCCTTGTTTTTTTGTTTTTTTTTGTTTTTTTTTATTTTGTTTTTTTTTTTTTTTTTTTTTTTCCTTGCTTTTTGTTCCCCCCCCCTTTTTTTCCTTACCCCCCGGTTTGTGTTTTTCTCCTTGTTTCCCTTGCCGTGCCGGGGGGGGAGACAAACCGCGGGCCCCCCCGGGGCCCCGGTAAGGGCCCCCCCGGGCCCCCCCCCCCCGCCCGCCGCCCCCATCGGGCCCGCCCAGGTGGCGGTGTTGGGTCGTTCCCCCCCCCCCCCCCCCGAGCCCCCCACCGGAATTTAGCCGTCGAAACTGGGAAAAACTAAAGACTGAACCCTGGCCGAGGGCCTTTTCCCCCCCTGGAATTCAAGCCCCCCTTGCCAAAACCCCCATGCGCCAGGGCGTCCGGGGCCCGGTCTCCCCATCCCCCCCCCCCAGGTCCCTGGAAATGGGAGGCCAGCCGGAAGAACCCACCCCGGCCCCCCCCGGTTTTTTTTTTTAACCTCAAAAAAAATCCGTCGCCCGTTGGGAAGTAACTCCGTAGAAGAGGAATGAAGGTTTCCCCCCCCCCCCCCCCCCCCCCCCCTTCCCTCCCCCCCCGCCCCACACCCCAATGTTTTTTTTGCCGGGGGTTGTTTCCCCCCCCCTTTTCTTTTTCCTTTTCCTCCCCCCTTTGTTTTTCCCTGGACCCACGCGCCCCACCTTTTTTTTTTTTTGTCCCCCTCTCCCCCCGTTTCCCCGCCCGGTAGTAAGACAAAGAAAGACCAAAAAAAGAAACCCTGGGGGCGGCCCCCCCGGCCCCCCCTTCCCCATCCCCCGTCCCCCCCGCCAGGAAAATGTGGACGGGCCCCAGAACGGGGCGGAAAAAAAGCCTCCCCCCTGGTGCCCCCAACCTCCCCACGAACCATAAGGGGTCCCCATTCCCCAATCCCCATCCGTTTCGCCCCTCCCCCCCGGAAAACCGGTTTTTCGGGTGCCAACCTTTCCCCCCCGACCCTTTTTCCTGCCCCCCAAGTTCCCCAAAGGTCCCCCCCCAATTGCCGTAAGTGAGCGGGTTTAAAGTTGTGGCTGGAAAGGGAGGGCCCCCCCCCCCCCCCCCCCCCGGGGATTCCAGGAGAGCCCAGGTGTTGGTCGGGAGAAAACCAATACAAAAAAAACCCGTCCCCCCCCCTCGGCCCCCTGCCGACCCCCCCAGGTTTGTTGGAGTTTTTTTTTTGGCGCCCCAGGCCCGGCCCGAGCCCCCACCCCCGGAAACATGTTTTTTACCCCATTTTATGAAACAATTCCCCATTTCCCCCCGCCCCCCCCCGTGGGGTGTTATTGTTTTCGACCTATTTTACCTTCTTCTTCGTCGCCCGGCTCCTTCCCGAACTAACCTGGCCACCCCCCCCCTTATTGTTCCCGGCCCCCCCGGCCGGCCCCCGGGACGTTTTTTTTTTTTTTTAAAAAAGCAAGCCCAAAAGGAAAGCTTTGGGTAGGGATGCTCCCCCCCGAGCATTGCCTAGCCCCCCGTGGAAGAAGAATATTCCCCGCAGCCGGAAAAAATTTTTTTCCCCCCCGTGCGAGGGCCCCCTCAGGAAAACAAAAGCGGGGTTTAAAAAAAGCGTTTTCCCCTCCCCAGTCCCCCCCCCCCGTCCATCATTCCACCTTGTTTCCCTGCCCCCGCGAAGGGGCGGTATCCCCGCTTTCCCCGGCCCCCCCCCCCGGGGCATTTCCCTTTTATTTGGTTGTCCCTCCTGTTTTCCCACCCACTTTTTCACCCCCCACCCAAGGAAAACAAGCAGCCAGCCAAGCGTCAGCCGCCCGGGCCCCCCCCCCCCCGTTTGGAACCCCCCCCAACAAGACCCCCCCAAAACCCCCCCCCAGAATGAAAACCCTCCCCCCACACCTGGGCCCCCCCCACGGAAGCCGGGTTTCCCCCTTTTTCAAAGCCCCCCCCGGGAAAAAAAAATTGTGGTTTGGGCCAAAGCCAATGGGGTGGTTCCCCTGGTTTTTGCGCCAAGTTAATCCACCTTCCCTAAACGAAATGCCCCCCCGTGGCTGACCCGCACCCCTTTTCCCCTTTTTTTTTTTTCCCTTTCGCCCCTTTCCCCCCCCGGCCCCGAAAAAAAAGTTTTCCCCCCTGGGGGGAAAAAGCGGCCCCCTTCGAAGGCCCCGCCCAATTTGGTCCGCGCCCCTGTTCCCCCCCCCCCTCCCGAATTTCAACATAACGTTTCCCGGTGGTCGGCCCCACACCCGAAAAACCTGCAGCCAAGGTCCGACCAGTGGAAAAACGAACCTTGATCCCCCGGGGTTGCCCGCTCCCCCCCTTTTTGCCGGTCCCGGAGCGTCCCCAAGGTACACGTCCCCCCATATTTTTTTCCCGTTCCCCCCCCCCCCCCTTCCCCTTTCCCCCCAACCAACAAACCACCCCCAAAACCAAAAAACAAACAAAACACGGGAGGAGGGAAGAAAAGAAGAAGAGAATTATGAACGTTGCCCTGGGGGTCCCCCCGCCCCCCCCCCTCCCCCCCCCCCCGGAACCGGCCCAGCGAGGGCCCCCCAACCCCGGAGTCAATGTTTTCGTTTCCCCCCCTGGGTTCCCCCCCCCCGGCCCCCTGCCACCTTGCCCCCCGTTTTGTGGCGGCCCCCCCCAGCGGAACCCCCGGGTTTTTGATGAAGGCCCGACATGCCCCCCCCTCCCCCAAAACGAAGCCCGCCACCCCCCTTTTTTTTCCCCCCCCCCCCCCCCCCCCCCCCCCCCAAGCAACAATTCCCCCCGTCCCCCCCCCCCCCCGGGGAAGGTGGCGCGGCCCACCCTGTTTGTCCCCCAACACTGGAGGGCCGCAACCCAGGACCCTGGCCCGTGGCCCACCATCCCGCCCCTACCCCCCCGCCTCCGGGTGCCCCCCCCGGTTGGGGGTCCCCCCCCCCCACCCCCCCCGGGCGCCCCAAGGCGGGCTGCCTGTCCTTTGGGGTGAACGAACGGGAACAAGATCCGGCCGGAATTCCCCCCCCCCCCGCCCCCGGCGGAAAACAATGCCCCTGGGGGGGGGGGGGGGGTGGGGGGGGGGGGGGGTGTGGGGGGTGGGGGGTGGGGGGGGGGGGGGGGGGGGGTGTGGGGTGTTGGGGTGGGGGGGGAAACTATGAAAACCGCCCTTTTTTTTTTTTTCCCCCGCTGGGCCCGCCCCCCCACGGGATTCCCCCGCCCCCCCCCCCCCTTTTTCGGACATCCTTTTCCCCCCCCACGCTTTGGCAATCTCGAGGCCAATCCCCTACAGCTTTTTTTTTTTTTTAAACCGCCCGGCGGGGCCCCCGACCCCATCCAATGGGTGCAAGGACGAGCCCCCGTCCCCCCGAAAGATTCTAACCCAGCGGAATTGTTGTTCGGCCGGCAACCCCCCCCCCCAACCCTGGCGCGGGGCCCCCCCGGGTTTCCACCCCCCTGGGGTTTTCCCCGATTCAACCACTGTGACTCCCCTGATAAATCCGTGGCCCCCCTCCTCCAAGCCCCATACCCCGCCCCTTAACACCCTATTATACGGGCAAATGCAGCCCCTTGAAAGGTCCCCGAGTGGCCCCCGACCCCCGTGTTTTTTTTTTTTTTGTTTTCCGGGGGGGACGGATGATGTGACCCTTGTTTTTCGAGTGTGGCACCAAGAGTCCTGTTCCCCCCCCACCCGCCGTTCCCCCATGGCCCGCCACCAAAAAATTCCCCTGCCCCCGGGGACCGATTGAAGGGCCGCGCCCCCCCGCCCCCCGTCCCCTTTACGGGGCGGGGACCAAGGTGTTTTTTTTTTTTTTTTTTTCCCCCCAGGAAGAACCCGCCACTTGGGCCCGGGGACCACCCTCCAAAATCCCCCCCCTTCCCCTTTTTTTTTTTCCCTTACGAGTACTTCCCACCGGCGGAAAAACCGGGGACCCCGGGTGGTTTCCCCCCTCGGTGGTGCCCCTCCCCCCCAATTTTCACCAGAACTGGTGGACCCCCGGCCCCCCCCCTGGTGGGGGCCCCCCAAGGCGCCCCCTTGATCCAGACCCCCCTCCGCCCATTTTTTTGTCGACGCCTTAAAAATTTCCCTTCCCGGTCCCCCGGTGCCTCCCCCCTGACCCGTACCCCCGCCCCCCCCCCCACTTGGCCCATGGCCCGGCCCTAAAACCGGCCGTCTCGCCCGGCAGAACCCGGTTGCGGACCGTCCACCAACGCCCTCCTCGCCGGGGGCGCGGCGTTGGGGGGGGGGGGGGGGGGGGCGAGCCCAATTCAGCCCCTTCCCTCCCTGACTAAAATGCAGGCGGATGCAGACGATGAAGGAATCTAGTGACCTCCAGATATGAAATCATGGGGTCTGTGAACGCTAAGCCACTTGAAATGCCGGCGGCCCCATCTGCGCGTCCTGTTCACAGATAAGTCGCGAGAGAGCTGGTTTGATCTCCGCTGCCCGTCGCCTCCCCCTTTTTGGCCCGCGAAGAATGACTTGGCCCCGGTAACAACAGAAGCCGACGTGGAGTTTCAGGACGGTGACCCTGCGGAGTCCGAGGATTTCTCCGCGCGTGTTAAAAATAAAAGGCATCCGCCGCCGCCATCCCCGTCCTTACCTGCTTTGCCTGGCAACTGCCGCGACTTACCCCTGGTTCGTCCCGCCTTCCTGTCGGGCGAAAAGACCATCCGACCGTCAGTGGGGTGATCAAACACAGCGAGAAACGCCCGTAGAAGCCTCAAGCAGCGGACACAGTTGTCACTCTCGCCCTCGTCCACCATGCCGCCGAACCGGTTTCAAGGTACTCACCAAAACCAAGCCGGCCTCAAGTCCCCGCTGCCTGTCCACCGGGTGCCGCCGACCATCACCTGCCCCGCTCCACGGGCCTACCGCCCAGCGTCCCCTGCCTGCCGCCTCGGCCCTGAAAAACCCAACTCACTCCACCTCAACCGACCAAGGCCATCCGATTGTTGTTCCGCCGCCCCCCCGTATTGTCCCGCCCATTGGGCCTCCCGCGGGTGTTGGTCCCACGTCGTGCCTTCGGCCCCCCCCCTGTTCCCATGTGACCACCCCTGATTCCACCGGGGGGAGTCCTGACCCCTGACCCCTGGCCGCGGCCAAAAACCGGCAGCCCCTCCGCCCAATGACCCACAGACCACGTGGGCCGCCAGGTCCCCCCCCCCCCCATCTAGTGGTCGTTGCCATCTGGTTATTGGTACCACCGGGGTTTAACGTCCTGTATAAAGCTTCCGTCCCAGGGACACGGCCCCCCTCCCCGGTTTGGCCCTGGGTTTTGCCCGGGAATTCTCACGCACGGGTGGTCCCCCCCGCCGCTTTCTTGTCCGGCAATTGATCCTACACCCGCCGGGCAATCCCCCAAGCAACAGGACAAAGACCAGGGTGTCCCCGGATTTATTGCGCACTGAGCGCTGCGCTCCCGCAATCCGTTCAACGCTGCACGCAACCCCGGGGGCTCCGCGCCCCTCCCACGGCGTTCACTGCTTGGAGGCGTCCCCGTGAGCGGCCGGGGAGTGATCGCGAGGTTTTTTTCCCGCAATTTTCGGTGGACCCCCCCGGGGGATTGATTGATCGCCCGCCCCCCCGATGACACGGCTTCCCATCTGGGGCCCGCGGACGGCCCCCCACCTGTGGAGCGCCTTGAGCACCGGCCGCCAGCTGCCACGAAGCCGGAGCCTGCCGGGCGTCCTGGCCGCAGTTGGGAAACCTGGGCCCGGTACACGCCAACCTGCGGACGGCGCTGGGTTGATCCGCTTACCGGTTTCGCCCTTGCCAGCCGGTTCCGCCGGGTGCGCATCCCGGCCAGGCATGAGCAGAAAAAAAAAAAAAAAAGAAAGTCCCCCCAGGGTGGCATGACGGCGGTCCCCCGCCCCCACCCCTTTGTGTCGCGTATCCCGCGAGGTAATCCGGCAGGGTGGTTCATTGGCGGTGCCCGGGGTCTGGTCGGACCGGCACCGCGGGCCGCCTGGGTAGCAGGCTCCGGAACTGCCCGCTTCGTGGATCGAACGGCCTGAGCCCGCCCGGTTTCCCTCGATGCGGCAACTTGGGCCTCGAGGTTTGGTCCCTGGGGGCCGGGACGCGGGAAGGCCTGGCCGCCCCCTGGCGAGGCCTACTTCGGTGCCGGGACCCCCCTGAGCGGTGAAACGGCATACCTGACTCTGTCCCCGACTGGTGTGGGTGCCCGCAGCCCCACCAGCAAGGGCCCGCCCTCGCCCTGGCTGGGCGGCGGGGCCGGGCTTACACCAAGATCCGGTTCTCTGCGCCT
>Ga0179593_1758897_pt1 | contig 11362 bp, 12 predicted proteins | sample CZODoug2_1_08_16_FD_185931 | JGI IMG/M metagenome (GOLD analysis project Ga0179593, IMG submission 185931) | Vadose zone soil fungal communities from Angelo Coast Range Reserve, California, USA - CZODoug2_1_08_16fungal (PacBio error correction) | ecosystem: Environmental > Terrestrial > Soil >...
GGGGAAAAAGCATTAATCGGAGTTGGGAAGGGGAGAGGCGCCTGCGGGTAAAGAGGCAAAGAAGAAGCAGGGCGTTTCTTCGGCGGAACACTGGCGGCGAGGTCCAAAAGACTTCAGCGCAAAGAAAACTTGATTGTGTTGCTGGAGGGGACGCATAGCTGGGGGAAATAGATTTTGTAGGCCATGCCAACTGGGCGGGCCAAAGTATCGCCGCCCAGAAAAAAGAGGCTTGTCATAGGCAGGCCTTCGACAGCAAAGTCCCTCGGAAGGGATTTGTCTCTTTCACAAGGACCATGCCCTGATGTACACAGCTGAACCCAAGCCTACGGGATGAAAACGATCTGCCAAATTGTGCTGCGGTGGAAGTGAGGGGTTTGTCCTCGCCTGCGGCAAGGGCAAGGGTGCCGTGAGAGACCAGTGGGGGATCCTGTCAGAATCTTGTGCCTACGGTGGGGGAAAAAAAAAAGGGGGGCCTGTCAGAGCTGTGCCCAATTTTGTTGAAGTGGGCGGCGAGGCCGGTGCCCAGGAGGGGGAAAGTTTTCTGCCAAAGTGGTGTCTCGGCGTCGGAGGGAAAACAACACGCCAGCCGGTACGAAACACAGATATGCAACCAACGGCGGAAGAAGACACCTCGCCAACAGCGTCACCTTGAAAAGCACGCCACCCAATACTACGCAGACCCTATTTGGAGCCGGCTAAAAAAAAGCACCCCAACGACACCAAGAAACAACCCACTTCCGATAAAAAAGACACGCAGCACCACAACAAGTTGTCGCCAGTGGGGGGTTTACGAACCAGCCCTTATCAAAAGAAAACTGATCGCGCTCATTGCATGATCCGGGAGGGAGGTCATAGTAGATTCCACTGGACTTGACGTATTGTTGGGAGTTCCTCCATCCGGTGGGAAAACCTTTCAATAAATGTGGGGAGACGGTTGCTTTACTCGTTCATTGTTTGAAAAAGATGTGCTTCCAGCAGGCAGACCCCTGGTGAATTGCCGTTCTTGGCCTTGACCAACCTTTGTCTTTTTCCGCTTCGAGGGAAGGGGGAAGAGGTCTGCATTTGTCTGTCCCTCGTTCAGGGGCAATTTTAGACGGAACAACCCTCGGTTGAGCCTACCTGCACGTTATTCTGAAAGGGGGATACCTGCCTCTGGAAAAGTTTCAGTAATTAAAGAAGGATTTTCCTAAAATGACAGAGGTGTTGTCAAGTGAAGATCGACCGCATCACCTGGAGGGAGTTGCGTCAACCGCCCTGCCAAGGAAGCCGTTTCTTTTATTTCAGCTCTGGGGAATAGGCATCGCCTCTTTAGGATGGTGAGTAAACGATAAGTTGGCGTAGTTCAAAGAGGTCCTTGTGTGTTTTTTGGGGGATAGGAGAAAGGGTCAGCCATTTGAGAGTCTTTGCCGTCGATGGCTCCAGTCGTAGGGCCGCTGGAAAAAAAGCTTCATCGACTGGGGAAGCGAGTTCCTTTGCTTCCTGAAGGGACTGGCGATTCTGCTCGAGTGCCGACATGGGGCTGATAGAGCTGTGGGGAAATGTGGCTTTCTGAGCGCCGCATAATGCCGGCGCTTTCGAAACTAGAAGCCTTCAGGTACTGGGAAAGGTTTCGTTCGGGCGGCAATCTGTGACTAAAAAAAAACTCTGGGTCGCAAAAGAAAATCGCCAAAGTGGTAGCCCGCAAGAGGCGCGAAGGGGATTTGATTCTCCAAGGAGACTCAACCAGGTTTTTCCACAAAAGAAAAAGGGTTGCTCAGTTTTAAGGGTTTTCATGCAGCGCTAGGATCTTGCTGATTCGAGGGGGACCCTTTTATGTCGTGTCTAAGGAAGGGTGGGAAACGAAGACTTTCTTGCCATTGGCTTCGAGGGAGGGAAGGGGAAAAATCTTTGTGTCAGTTGAAAAAAGAAAGATCATCGCTGAAATACGCTTAAAGCTCGGCGGGGGGCGCCGACCGTAGCTGTCCAAAGCACCTTAAAGTGGCTGTCCGTCAAAAAAAAGAGCAGCTTTCATTTGCCGAAAAAGAAGGGGCGGGCAAGAAGAGGCGTGGACCATATCCAAGGGATTTGTTGAGTAGGAGTGGCAATTGTCCCTGCTTCTGAAAAAAAACAAGTGCACGGCGCTTTCGGTGCGGCTTGTCCTGCTTGGTGAGGAGTGAGGAGTTTTTTCTGTAGGGGGCAGAGGTCTTTAGCACCTGTTCCAACTGGGATCCTTATCTAATCCCCCATTACCGTCAAGGGGACAACAATACAGTAGGCTCTCGCAACACACAACGTAGGAGGAGGGATCCTCATTTTCGGGGGAGTGGACGTGTAATGTGTGATAGAGGAAACCAGTTTATCACCAATGTTCTAAAGGGGAGAAGACAAAAAACGACTGCCAACCAGAAAAGAGCCTACAAGAAGCGAAAAACTTGATGTTCAGCAAAACTGGAAGAATCCCGGGAACAAACCCGCCGTTTTGCGAAAAGTTGATATGGTGCAACCAAAAGGGGGAAACAGCTTAGAAATATGCCGTGAATCAAAGATGAAGTGGGTGCAAACTGACGGCCAGCCACGGTAAGGGGTGCTTGGGACAACATCATATACGAAGCTAAAAAAAAGGTACTCAACAGCATCAAAAAGGGAAAAGGATTTTGATCTGGCGTATCACCTGCCAAAAACCTCGAAGCCAAGGCAGAACTGGAAAGCAATATGACCTCTTATCGGGAAAGAGACGCCAGTCTTCCTATCGATGAGCAAGAGCCCGGTCGACGAGGGAAAAAGGCCACCACTGAGCAACGCACAAACTTTGGAAAACGCTGGGGGAAAAGATTGGAAGTCAAGACATGCAAAGGCCAAGTCGCGCCTAGGGGGGGGCGGATGGCTTTTGCGAAAAAAAGAAAGGGGGAAATCAATCGTGGGGGGAGGGAAAGACAAGCTGTCAGTAACAGAATCCTAACGTGGGAAAATGCGCCGGCAGAGCGCTCATCGGGGCAACTTAACAACCGCTCTACAAAAAATGGGAGGTACCCGCTCCGAGGGCAGAATCGAAAGACTTGAAGGAAGCCTAAGGAGAAAAGTCTATGAGTCGGAGGACGAGAATGGGAAGCAAATCGCAGGCAAAGACGGTAAAGGCTGGCAGAAGAGAAAGATTGCATCGATTCCAAAAAAAAGTTTCCACGATGAAAGTGAACTACGCCCAACTTTGGGTTACTCACAATCAAGGCTAAAGAGGCGCTGCCTATTCCGGAAAGAGCCAAATCCAGAGCTGCCAAGGGCAGGGCGTTTGAAATCTTCACTGAAAACACCGAGGTTGGACCTTTTTAAGAAATCCAAGCGACCTGAATGAATTAGAGGTACAAACGAATGACTTCCGAATAACTGAAGGAAAAAGGATCAAATTGCCACTTCTCACCACAAGGACGAGTTGGACCAGCAAAGGCAGAAATTGGCAAGGAATAAAAGGAGGGGACAAGTCTGATAAAAAGACAAATTCACCAGGGCCGAAAAATCGGGCATCAATCAAACAATTTGAACGAAGTAAGCTACAAACATACTTCGAGGGAGAAGCCAATACGTTCTTTCAACAAGAGGATACTATACCACACGATCCGGACGGATCGAGAGGAAGGGATTGATTGATGAAACAACTGATAAGTGTGGGGGGGAGACGTTGGTTGGTGCTGCCGGGAGGGGGGTTTTGGTATCCGCTGGTTCAACTTTCGGAGGGCTTGTTGCCGCGGGAAAAAAGCCGTAGCAATACCGGCGTAGTAGGGGGTGGCGTTGCAGGAATCAAGTTTTCTACAAATTGACACTGGGCTGGATTCAGGGGTGGCAATCGGTGGCTTTCGGCAAGGGGCGGTGTGTTTGCAAAAACAGCAGCCGATAAAAGGGGGGGCATAAAACGCATTAAGGGGGCCGCAGGAAAATGGCACCGGAAGAAAAAAGGGGCACAGAGGGGGGGGTCGCTGCTACTGAACAGAAAGGACCGCACCGGTCATCGTGAAAACCACTTGCTCTCACGAAAAATCAATACAGGCTATACCGAAAGTCCAACGCAAGGCAATACCCTGAAGGGTAAAAGGACTTCGGGGAGCTGGGCAGAATAAAGGGCACACTGGAGGCCTTTGGTTCAGCGGGGGTCCTCAGGGCTAGAGGGGAAAAAAGACTTCATCAACCCTGAGGACGGGTACAATCGCTGTTCTTGCGGAGGGGGCTGGCTGTACTTTGGGCGCCAGTGGGCAAGGGCTACAAAATCTATCAAGCAAAGAAAAAGGACCCACACACTTCAGTGCAAAAGGAAGTCTTTTGAAAGCCAAGTGGGCAGAAACCAAAGAACGCCCTGCTTGAAGGGACGTGTCCGTGGGAGACCTTATACGCAAGGCCTCGCCATTCCCAACCGTTGGAATGACGGCTTCCCAACTCCGATTAAACGCGCATCTCTCTCAACAGATTAGGAAAAGAGAGGGAGCATCTCCCTCGGGAAGAGTTTGAGGCGTCATTCCAAAAGGTGGGAATTGTGGAGGAAGAGGCCCGGAGAGAAGCAGGTCGTTATGGCGGGAGGGCCCCTTGGCGGTCGAAAAGCGCACAGTTCATTTGTGTTCGGGGAGGCTCCAGGGCGGTTCCTGGGCCGGTGATAGATTTGTAGAAAAAAAGCCCAAAAGCTTTCTAAGGGGGGGAAAAGAAAACATGCGATTGAGAGTGCCCGACGAAGGCAAAGTCAACTCAGGGCTTGTCTAAGTCTGAAGCCACTCATAGCCCTTGATAAGGCGAATTGCCCGTGAAAAACGATCTGCAGTCTCCCAGAAGTCCCTGGTTCAGAGGGGGAAGAAAAAGGTGGAAGTGAGGAAAAAAAACGGTGGTCCCTCGCCGGAGCCAGGCCGGTGAACGGTGATAGCTAGGGTTTCCAAGGGGGCCGGGAAAGAGGTGCCTACTGTTGGGGGGGTGCCGGTCAGATCGTGCAGTTGGTTTCACAGTTGCGGAGGAGCGCGGCAACAGACTGGGGACTTTTTTCTCGGCGAAGCTGGTGCAAACAACAACACCGGTGCAGGGGAAGCCACCGATAACTGCGAATCCAGTGAGAGAAGTGTCACTTGTCGAAAAACGGTGCAATAGGGGCGGCTCAGCAACTAAACCCAATACTCGAAGATTGCTCCGACAATTTCGCGCCACCACACCGCGAAAAAGTTAACAAGCCCAGCGGAAAAGAACACGGTGCCGCAGAAAAAAAGCAAATTTGTCGGCCAGGAAAAGCACTTAATCAGTTGTTTTGACTACACTGAGAGGCGTCATTTGCCTGGAGAAATCCGTCGGAATTCGTGAGTGTCCAAGGGAAGTGAAGAACGTATTGGCTTCCGCAGGCCCGGTTGTACTGTAATGCCAGTACGGGCCTTTCAGAATAAATGTTGTAGTTGGGACTTGCTTGACTCTAATTGTTTGATGTGAGATGGGTCGTGGCTTACAGCGGCCAGTTCCGTTCTGGGAACCACGGGATGTTTTCCGGAGCCGGCATTTTTCTGGGAAGTTGCTGGTCCAACTCGTGGGAAAGTGATCGGAACAAAAAAGCCTGCACTTATTTCTATGACGCAGTTTCGAACCTGCCTCTGCCAGTGTTGTGGAAAATTCAGGTCGGCTTTGGAGAAATAGGTAAAAGAGGTGTGGGAAGGGATAACAGCTTTCAGTGCGGCAAACGCCTTGCCATTCGCGTGCATCTCTGGAGGGGGTCAGAATAGGAAAAAAGAGCCCTTTACTCATGATGGGGTAACTAGAAAGTTGGAACTGCGCTGACTCGGGGTCATGTCCTTGTGGTGTTTTGGGACGAGGCCACATCTGAGAAAGGGCAGCCAAAACCTGTTTAAAGGTGCCGTCGATGGGGAACCCAGAATCGTAGGGCCGCTTTTGAAACTTGAAGGGACTATGCCTTTGGCTCCGGAATTCAAGTCCTTAAGATGGAGGAGCGAGGTGTACCGAGTGTGATAGAGATGGTTGTTCAGGGGGGGGGGCTTGGCTGAGCGGAGCGCGATCGATGGGGTTAATGTCCCGTAACGTCAGCGCATGGGAGGAGGTTTCGAACGTGGGCCGCTTGCGGCAAGAGGTCGCAAAGCCCTCCGCAAAATAGTCGCGAAAGTTGGGGCACGGTGAGTCTTTGATTATCGGCGCAGAAAAGGAGTTTTGCCCAAGTCTCCCGCTGTGTGAGGGGCCGAAAACAGCGCGATCCGAGACGGGCTCTGTGCTTAATCGCAAAATTGCTTTGCTTGTAGGGTCTACGCAGGGAATCTTGTCAGAGTTGAAACGATGCCAGTTTCATTGCCATTGGAGTCCTCCTTGAGATTCTTTGGGATCGCCAGATCAAGACGATCGGGTTGATTGCTTGTTGAGTATACGTCGTAAAGCTCGTCTCTGGGGAAAACCTGTCCAAAAGACGGGTTCACCACTTAAAAGTCACTCGGCTGGTCTGTCGTCAAGAGAGTCTGCCCCAAGAATGGGGCGCATCACCAAAAAGGACTTGTCCCTGCTTCTCCATGGTGCTGAGGGGGCAAAAATCAAGTGCACGGCGCTTGGTCGCTTAGGGGGTTCTGGTGCAGGGCATCTTTCTGGTAATTTAGGGGTCAACTGTGGATGACTGGACGAGCCCAATGACCGGTCATTTGACAAAGGAAGGCTCTCTCAACAACAACAACGAGGGAGCACTCCTCATTCGAAGGGAATTGGGATAGATACCGGCAATCCCATTTAAAAAATTCTAAATTAAAATACATAAAAAACGACCAGAACTCCCTCACCAGGGCAAAAAGACCGACCAGCAAGACTGCACTTGACAACTGGAAGAGCAGGGACACGCCGGTGATGCCCCAAAAAAAGTTGGATAGGGTGCAAGCATTCCAACACCCAGCTTATAAGGCCGGCAAACAGTTACGGAAGTTGGTTGTACTGTAAAAGTTCTGAGAACCTGACACCTTTATAAAATCAGCTCCTGCCAGGCTTTCCTCCTGTAAAGTCAAAAAAAGCCTGTCTTTCTTCGAGTCGAAAAGAGAAGTATCCCCCCAAGAGTTCTCCGTGCTCTGCCCCGTTTTGCAGGTATTCTCTTGCCGCGCCCTAAGATGACCTGCGTATGTAGACAGAAGAACAAAGCCAGGCCAGTCTTCCGGGCAGAGCTATCGAAGAGGTGCTAAACCACTGAAGCTTGACACGTGTGAACCCGTTTTACTACCTCTTGTATCCTGGGGGTTTCCCCCCTCATGCGCGGACTTGTCCTTTGGTCGGTGTGTCTATTGGGGGGAAGACCCCGATGTCCCGCTCTTTCCTAAAACTTCGGTGGACTCCCGACAAGTCTGTTGAACGTCCCCTGCTTCCCGACCTGCTGCCGGCAACGAGCTTAACAGTCTATCTTGAGAGAAGCCGTTCCTTTCCCCTTCCACCCGAGCCGTCTCATCCCCTTTGGTCGGTCCCCGTCGTCGTGGACACGTCCTCGGGAGAAAACCTTCTCCGTACGCGTCCACACTTCCGCTCTCTTTCGCCCCTCTTCGTCTGGGAGTTCGGTTGGGGAGCCCTTTCCCCGATCGATCCTGCTACCGTCATAGATACGGGCGGCCACCGCGTCTCCAACCCTCGCGGGGCCCTTCGTTGGTTCCCATGGGGGGGGGGGGGGATGCAACCGTTCATTATTTTCCTGGGCGTCAGAAGGTGAGAGATCCCCCCCACCCCCAAAAGAGAGTTGTCTTTCCTAGGGCGCTAGGACGAGGTATCCTCGTCGGGTGAACTCTCCCCCTGGGGAGAAAGTGCGGCTTCCTATCCCTCCCGATTCTCCCGTCTTCTCCTCATTCGGTTCCGGCCTCACTCCCCTGTCACCAGACCTCCGCTCTCATCCGGGGTCCTGTGAGTAAAAACTGTGAGGCCCTTCTGTGGTCTGGGCCCGGGAAGGAGAAGAGATCCCTTCCCGCAATGTATCGGGGGGAAAAAGAACCTCTTTTCTACCACTGAGCCACGCTCTCCGTCCCTTCTTCATTAGAAAGACACCCGCTTCAAGGAAGCTTTACACAGAGCAAGGGAATGGAAATTCAGAATGGCAAGTAGCAATCAAAGAGGGTTGTAAAAAACTCTCACGAAAGGACCAGCACTCAGACCCATTAATATAACCGGAAAATCCGTTCACGCAAAAGGGCCTGCTGAAGCACAGCAAATCGGTCAATCTCAAACCATCAAACAATTGAACGAAGAAGAAAAGGGGAGGGGGGAAAAGGCGTACTGGCCTGGACAACCGGATGGAAGGCCAAGCAAGCTGGAATCTAAGACGGGATCGAAGCGCAAGGAAAAAGGAGTGATAGGGGAAAATCAGGGGAGCTTAACCCTGGCAGGGGGATTCTTTGGGTTTTGGAGTGTCTTTCCCACCCGTCTGGTTTTAATCAATGTTCCTGGGGAAATCCCTTGTGCTTACGCTTGGGTTGCGTTTTGAGGTTCTATCTGCCTTCTAAGGGGTCTCCAAGGGAGATCACCCGTGCTGTCGTTTTGTTTTCGGGATTGTGCAGATGGCACAGTCAAGCTGTTGGGGTTTAGCAAAGGGACCTGGGGGACACCGGCACTGGGGGGGTGCATATCTGGTGGGAAAAAGGCTGCTGGTGTGGTTGCCAACCAGAAGCAAGCAAAGCCTATACAACCAGGGGGACTGTTGCCAGGCACGGGGAAACGGCCTCGCCGAGGGGAAACGCTCTGACAAAACCCCGTAAGCTGCTAAAAAAAAAAAATGTCACCAGGACGCGGCAACCGTCCTCCCGCCACAAAAGACCGTCACTCGGACATGTCAGAATAAGACCACCCGTAGAACCACCCTACGGAAGGGCAATACCCTTCAGGGCCTGATCGGGGCTGGCATATTTTTGAAACTGGCGGCAGTAGGCTGCCTGGTGTACATCCAGGGAAGGAGACAAATACCTTTCAGCCACCAGAGGGACTTTGCTGTCGCGCCTGTTCTTGCCAGGCTTTTGGCTTGGGGCCGCTCAGTTTGCATGGCTACAAATGGAAAGATAAGGGCAAAGAACAGGCCCTGGACTGCCCTGACGAAAAGTGCAATTGCCAGTGTTGTAAAAAATCCTGTTGGAACCTCGACCGCCAAGGACAGCGAGAACCCCCTGAGAGTAGGTGTCACTTGGGAAGGGCCTCTTAGACCGCGACAATTCCCACCTTTGGCCTTCCAACTCCGAGAGAAACGCGCGCACCCCATCTCAACCACAACAAAAGAGGAGAGAATGCGCGCGAAATCCAGTAATCGGAGTGGGAGCGTCATTCAAAAAGGGGGGGGGAATTGTAGAGGAGCACCGTCGGTAAATAGGGGGGGTTAGAAGCAGGGCGTTCTCGCGGGACCTTGGCGGGGAGAAACCGGAACACTGGCAACTGGAAATGTGCAGGGGAAATTGACTTCATTGACGGCGGTTTCTTTGGGCTGGGGGGAAGCCATGCCGACCTGGAAACAAGTAACCGGAAACAAGAAAAGCGTTCTAATGCTGGGGGGAGAGAGTGCACGCCCCTCAGTCTTGGGCTGAAGGAAAACGCATGCCCTGAGTAACCAGATGAACCAAAGCCTACTTCCGCAAATCTGCCAGCTCCGAAGTTAAAAAGGCCGCGGTGAAAGGGGGTGCCTACGTGGATCAGGCGTTCGAGCAGTTTTTTCAAGGGGCCGGTCAGAGCGGTGGCATAGGGGGGGGGTTTCAGTAAACGACGGTGGTGCAGAGCTGGGGGTTTTCAGTCGGAAGGGAAGGTGCCACGTGAAAGTACTGGTTTTCTGGTAAATCGGCTGCAGCTGCAGAAACGCCAGAAAGGAAGAATCCACCAGAAATTCGAATCCGAACAGGTTGCCCAAGGACCCTGTGAAGAAACCACAGCAGGTTCATATGGTGCCTGAGAAAAATACTACTCTAATTCCCCCGAATTTCTCCTGCGAGGCGTCGCCACACTACGACAAAAGAAAGTGAACAAGCAAGAACGACCGATAACAAAAAGCGGTTCTCAGCCACGGAAAGGTTTTTACGAACCCCCTTATCAGGGATTTCATCCTCAACTGATAGGGGGCGCTCGAATCGTCCGGCGGATGAGTATAGATTAAACGAGGAAAGGAAGACGTATTGGCTTTCCGCAAACCATGTAGAAGGGAGGTCCCCTCTTTTCCTGTGGAAAGAATGGGGGTTTACATGGTGAGATTTTACCGAGGGGGAAGCAGGCCCTTGTGAATTTGCCTGGGCTGTGACCGGGAAGGTCTTTTTTCCGGTCTCAATTTTTCGGAAGGGGGGCCCCAATTCTGCGTTGCTGGTCCCAACAGAAGGGGTGAGAGTGTCATTTGAAGGGGGGAAGCCTACCTGCAAGTTATTCTGAAAGGAAGATGTCCAGTTTGTCCTGGGGGGCAGGAGTCCATTCAGGTAAAGGGGGAAAAGAGTGTTTTCAGGAAGCAGTTCATTGCGGTAAAGGCCCGGAAACAATCCCAGCTGGTGTGGCTCCTTGGAAGGAATAGCAGCGCCTCGGGAGGAGGGAAAGTGGGGTAGTTCAACTGCGCTGGCGTGGCAACAAGAATGTCTTGTGTTTTTTTGGGGAGAAAGGGCAGCCATGTGAGAAAAGCGTTGCGGCGATTGGGAGGTAAGGCCGCTTTGACTTGATTTTGGGGGAGCCCGCCTTCATCTACCACTCGGAACTTGGCTTCCTTCAAGTCCCGGAGCTCGAGGTGTACCTACATTGGGGAAGGAAGTTGCAAGTACGCTGGAGAAGACGCCTCGCTAAGAGGAGGCGCTTTCTACTAACGTCAGGATGGAAAGCTTCGACGGGGGGGAGTCGAAAACGTTGTCCGCGGGCAGCAAAAAGCCCTCCGCCAAAGTTTAAGCCCGCAAAGAGACTTGGCCAGTTGGGAAAGATGGCGCGCCCCCTTTTCCACACAAGGCGCAAGCTGTGTGCGTTGCTCAGGGGGAAGCGCGAAATCGAGAAGGCTCGTGGGAGGGAAATCGCAGAATTTGCTTTTTTTATGCGGGTGCAAGTGTGGACGATGAAGGCTTCGTTCGAGGTCGCCTTTCCGTTTTTTGGAAATCCAAAAGGCAAGCGCTTCTTTTGATTGCTTGGGAAAAAGGTAAAGCTCGTCTTCGTGAAAGGGCGCCGGGAACCGTAGCCGTCCAAAGCAAGTGGGGAGGGTGCACCACTGGGGCGGCATATCTTCTACTGCAGGCGGCAAAAAGGAGGGGAGGACACCGGCGGCGGGGGAAAAGGGCTTCTTCCCCGTTGCGCTGAACAAGTGGGCACGGACGCGGGCGCTTCTTTGTCCAGAAGGGGGCAAAGTCGTTTCGGGGGCCATCTTCTGGGAAGGTCAACTGGGATAGTAGTCCAAGGAAGTCAAGGGAAACTGAGGAGTGAA
>Ga0179593_1383620_pt1 | contig 11361 bp, 13 predicted proteins | sample CZODoug2_1_08_16_FD_185931 | JGI IMG/M metagenome (GOLD analysis project Ga0179593, IMG submission 185931) | Vadose zone soil fungal communities from Angelo Coast Range Reserve, California, USA - CZODoug2_1_08_16fungal (PacBio error correction) | ecosystem: Environmental > Terrestrial > Soil >...
CAGCAGCGAACGAAACAAGGGAGAGACGAAGACGGGAGAGATCCTTCGGTTTGGGAAAAACTATTTATATCGGTACCGGGACGCATCTACCTTACAGTGACTAAAGGTTGACCGACGGGGGGGGTCCGAGGGTTTGAAGCACAGAACCTTCCAGGTCGCGGCTCAGCGGAGACGGAAAGAACTGAATTCAAAAACTGATTCATGAGACGCAAAGGTTCGGCTGGTATGAACGGGAAGTTAAGGACTGCAATCAAAAAATGACACCGACTAAATGGAGTAAGTCTTAGATTGGATCTAAACTTAAAAAAGAGAGAGTAACGATTTAGAAAAAAGAATAAAAATGACCACCGGATTCCTTTTTCATGGCCGGGACGGGAGGTAGCCAGGGAAGGTCAGCTGAGTCCATCTCGCAAATCGGTACAACCGGGCGCCAAGCGGGAGGCAACTCTTGAAGATTGGAGGGGAAAAGCTTGTCACAAATCCACCACGCGGGGGTGTTCGAACCATGCAGCAAAGGAGAAAAAGATAGGGAATCCGAAGAACTTCATCATTAATAAAGGCGAGACCAAAGATGGCAAAAAGAAAAATTAGGGGGGAAAACAAATGGACAATCTCAAAGGGGTAAACCAGAACTTGCACGCGAGCAGGACAATAGAAAGCAGGAATCAACAAGTATCTAGAAGAATGGGAACAGCAACAGGGTGTATGCTTCAGAGAGAAGCGTGAAACTTCGTATGGCACTGGGGGGGTAAAAGTGGCAAATCGAAGTTTGGGCAAGATGTAGCCAGAAGAAATGGGCTTGAAGGATCTCAACAGCGGGAACAATAAAGAAAGGAGAAGTGGGGGCGAACATCCGGGTTCCAGGGATGTGGAGGGGGCGAAGATAAGCTCAGGCCCTCAACTACAAAAAAAGTCAGGACCCGTACCAGAAGTCCAAGTCACAGGGAATGCAAAAGTGGGGGGGGGGAAGGGGACATTTCACTAGGGACATGTGCTACGAATGTACGTAAGGAACAGGGCCACCGCGATGGAACAAAAGTCAGCCTGGTCCAATAAAACAAGGCAGAACGCGTGAAGCAACGGTTTAAAATGTCCATAATGGGGAGCTAGTCGGGGTCAAAATCACGGCAAGGGGGAGTGCCTGGTTAGAATTGGGATGAAAAGGGGGATCAGCGATTGGGGCGCGGGGAAAGGGTGGGGTGATGGTTGCCAAAGGAGTCGTGAAGGTCGGTTTTAATCCAAGTCCGGCGCAGGAAAACGCGAAAGACACCTAAAGCTGCGGAGCAGCAAGGGGTTCATGCGGAAGGTCCAACGCGACCGCGGAGGAGGGGGGGAAGCCTTGGGCTAGGAATCGAGTTAAAACTGATCAGAGCGAACATATCAAGGGACAGAGTGGAGATGAAGACACTGAAAGCATCCCAGGTAAACGAAAGAGCCCTATAAAGAGAAGAGCGTCAGTGAAGTATTTTAAAAAGAGTCACTAAAAATAAGAGAAAGCAAGTAGGGGGGAAAATCATCAGAGCAGGGGACGACGAGTCCAAGGGGACTTACAAAACGAAAGAGGCGGACAAGAACGATTTAACCATGCGAATTAAGCCGAATAGTGGTAAGGACGGACTGTGATGCATTAAGCTTTATCGATGAAGTGAGAGATACGGGCGAGCCTCCCGGAGGGTTGACAGAAAGGGGGTGGTGGTATCTCAAATTGCGTCCTAAAAAATCAAGTCGACTCAATGGGATCGCCGCGCCGTTGAAAAAGTAGAGAAGACATACCGGGGGGTCTTATTAAAAGAAACCCGATGGGGGGAGAGCGCTAGTCAACTACCAGAAACCGGAAAAAAAGGGAAGAAAATGGAGCTCTTTTGATAGGGGTGTTGGGGCAGAGGGTCTGGGCCATGAGGGGTCAAGTCCAAGAGCGCTTCATCGATAGCCGAAAGGTGAGGAGAGAGAGCACAGATGGTCACTTGGGTGCGCCAAAAAGCTCAAAGCCCGTCGCAAGCATCAGGAAGGGAGGTGAAGTCGGGTGAGGGGCGTCGGCACGGAGGAAACGCGGGTGATGACGTAGTGAAAGAAAAAAAGGTGCTATCTCAATCGTTTTCCGGTAGACGTGGGTGGAAGTGTGTGGCAGGCAAACCCAGGCGCCTTAAATCTGACTGGAGTTAGAAGACGGGCAGCAAGGGGGCGAACCAGAAGAGAAGAGAAGATAACCGGCCGGGGATCGAATCAGGCTTGGGTAGTTAAAAAAAGAGGCGAAGAAAAAGAGAAAACAGAAGGTCCTCGGGAGGGGAATCTCCTAAGCGGAGAAAAGGGAATGTGAGGCCACCTGAGAGGGGATATTATCCAGGGGCAATGCAAAGAGTTCTCTAGGAGAAGGTGGGGGGGGGGCGGGCAACATCAAAGGGAGAAGAGGCTCGGGGAAAGACGCGTGGGGGGTCGGAATAAAAGATTAGAAGGAAAAAAGGGGGTGGTCTTATATCCCGCAATCGTAAAGCGTTCCCCGGAGTGCGGGGAAAAAATGGCAGGCACGCTGAAGGACGCCAGGGTGTGGCGCAACCGCGAACGAGAAATAAAGGACGCATTTCAAAGCAAATTTTTCGGCCGGAGGAACATTCAGAGTCGAGGGGGGAGCGGAGTGAATGCGGATGGATGCCCTAGCAAAAGAGTTTTCAGATTGTCGCCTAGACAGAAAGTTGAAAAAAATCCCGAACCTGAGAGATCAAATACCGGAAAAAAGGGGGGGAGAGGACTGGCCTGACTATATAGCAGACAAAGGCGAGCGAGGTGACTGGTTATGACTATCTCAAAAAAAGAGAGGAGTGAAAGGAGATTAAGGCAATCAAGAAGCGAATACGCGCAATCGCAGCTGGTAAGCATTTCCCAGGGGAAAGATATATGGGAGGAAGAGATAAGGGGGTCGACGTTCCGTACACGTGGGCAGCGGAGAAGAGATACTTGAATATGAAAAGGGGCCACCTTAAGAAGACAGCGCGCAGATCCTTTAGAGTCTATCTTACTGGGAGGGGGGATCTCAGGAAGAGGTACATCGGGAGAAACCGGAGGCCTAAAGCTCTTCGGCAATTAACAAAAAAGTGTCACGCAGGGGCCAAGAGAATCGCGGAGTCTAAGGCCTCAAAGGAAAGGCATATCCTTCTAGCGGCAGGAGCAGGTTTGAAAAGCGTAGAAGATCGTGATATCCTCGTTGGGTAAGGGGAGGATTCAACAAAGAAAGAAGGGAAAAGAAAGGCGCATTCGGAGACTATACTTAATTTGAAAGGAAAGAAGCAGAAAGGCTCGTGGCTAGGAAGGTAAGGAATTAAACGTTGTAACTTATCTGTGGGAGGGAAAAAAAAACCGTTCGGACAAGAGATCGAATTCAAGGAAGGGAATGATAGGCGATTCTCGCCTGCAAAATTCGTAAAAGGGAGATTGAAGGTGGGAAGACGCTTTGTTTACGCAAATGAAAAAGGATAAAGAAAACGATCTTGGGAGCAGGGTCTATTATTCGGGAAGAAGCGGATACGAACAAACGGACACCGAACCGAAGGGATCGGCCGGAATCGGGCAGAAAAGCTTTCGGCGGGCAATAAGCGACAAGCCGCTCGCTGGGGGGGATCCGCGGGGGGATCATAAGAAGAGAAGGAGAGAAGGAGGTCGACTGGGGACTTTCATCCATCGTAATTAGGACAAATACGATCCCATCAGCTTGAAAAAATTGAGAGGTGATGGAAAGGGTCTGGACTAGCGCGAAAAAAAAACACAGCCGGGTTCGGTTACGAAGTTGGAAAGGACTTCTAACTTTTTGGTCAGCCGTTTTGGAGATGATTTGGGGGGGGGGACTGCAAGGATAGAAGAACCAAGAAGGACGCAACTCGGGAGAGAAACGTAGAGAAGATCAACTTATCAATAACATTCGTTCGAACTGAAACGGAAGCGAAGTTCAAAGAGACGGACTGGACCAAAAAAGGCGCAGTGGGGGGAAGTGTGTGCCAGCAAGGTGTAGGGGGTTGGGTCATGGGGTGAACGATTGTAATTTCTTCCGGGGTATCATCAGAGGTTGATCGTAAAATCGACTTGGGAGAGAAATAACCCTACAAGGACGGTCATTTGAAGTAACGCAAAAGCGGCCTGGGACCACGTGGGATACCATGGTCGTGTCAAAGATGACGCCACGGGAGAGGTCAGGACTTTTAGCCGGGACTAAAAAATCATGTGAGGGACTTGAAGACGGATGGAAGTATGAGATTAAAGAAGAAAAAGCGGTCAAGGGCCGAGACGCGGGAGGCAGCCGGACTTCCATTGCTTTCCAGTCCTGAAGAATAAGAAGAGAATGGCGAAATGCTTTCCAAGATGGGGGGGGGACCAATTGGAGGGGGAAGACTTTTGGAATAAAAACAGGGAAAACATCTTCCGTAACAATAGTGGGAAACTAAGCAACACCGTAAATCCAAAAATCGAGAAAAATTCCTAACAACCATAAAATTTAACCCTGCAAAAACCACAGCGAAGAATGTGCTTGCCTAAAATGGGGGGCAATAAGAAGCAGGCGCAAGCGTCTGCCGAACTTTAGGGGGGGGAAACAGCGAAGATTAAAACAGGGTGAGGAATATAAACAGGGAGAGGGGAAAGGCCCATGAATAAAATTGGGGGAAATTACCTTGGTGGGGGGGAAATGGTACGGGGGGTGGGAACCAAAGCGTTGATGTCGGAGAGGTCTAGAGAGGGGGCCCCAACCAGGACGGGATAAACCAGGGTGGACGAAAGGGCTGAAACAAGCGACTTTTAAAAATCAGAGGAAAGGCAATGGGGCACGGCGCCGAAGACCTAGGGGGGGAGGGGAGAAAAGGGGAAAAAGTCCTAAAGTAACACCCTTTTGATCGAGAAGGGAGGGGGGGAAGGTGAAAGGAGGGAGAGGGGGCCGTCGTCATCGGCCTGACTGCTCGCGGCCGGAATGAAAACTGAGAGGGGTGAGAACAATGGACACGTCCATTGTTCGGAAGAGTCTGGGGAAATGGTGGAATAGGAAAGGGAGTAAGGTCGGGGCCGGCACTGGTAAATGAATCCTTGGTACTGTGACAGGAAAGTGGCGGCACCCGTTGGGCTGTCGGGTTTATGTGGCGGAAGATTAACTAGGAAGAAAAGGGGGCTAGGAAATCCGAAGGTCACGAGCTTGACTATCCACCGGGGAGGAAAGTCCAGATTACAACATGGCGACCCGGCTACAAAGGAATAAAACGGTGGATAAATGGACGGGGGGGGTCGTAATCTTGTACCAACTACCTAGGGGGGGAAAAAGGGATGTATCGTCAAATAATGGAAGATGCCGAGTGCCAAAGAGGGTAAGAAAGGTGGTTGGAGAATAGCCTAACATATGGGAAAAGGTTGAAAGAAACAACTAAACCTAATGACGGGAGTGCACAGTGGGGAAGGAGGGCAGTAAGCCGCGTGCTGACGACACGCAAAAGCCACCGTTGGGGAAAGTGATTACTGATGTTGAAAACCTCTACATTAATCAAGCCCTAAATAAGGAGAAAGGGGAGATGGGCGAATGATAAATTTTAAAAAAAAATCCATTTTACAGGAAGGGGCTATATTCGGCGCTACAGTCATTTCGTCGCTTTGCATAAGATAGAGAAAAACAAAAACAACGGGAGGAGAGCGGGGGTTATTATAAGAGACGGAAAGAAGCGCCGCCTATATTAAGAAGAAAGGGGACATTTTTTCAAACGAGTGCTACATTAGGACTCATACTAAGGGAGGAGAAAAAAAGGAAGGGAACGGTAGGACCTGCTGGGGCAGGAAGGAAACTCAAAAGGGGGTTGGAAAAAAAACGTCGAAGGGCATCAGGGCTATGGCAGCGGCGAGGAAACAAGTTAAAGGGACGAAGAAGGTTATCTTTGGTAAGGTGCGAAACAGGAAGGTGGCCGTCTAGTAGAAATCATGAGAGAGATTTGCGGAAGTACCCAGTCTTAGAGTACAGGAGAGGGGGAAAACAGGAACAAAAGTGAACCATTGGGTCGAGGGTCAACGAAAAAAATAAGAATGACAAACCGCCCGAGGTTCGGGGGGGGACAGAAGGGGAAACATGGTGTACTCTTTAACCTATACGGGTGGGAGAGGACCAAGCTTGGGGTCGAAGTAAACGAGCAAAAGTTCCTGTGGGAATAGGGGCACCACACATCGGGGTTTAACCAAAAAACCCTTGTGGAAGAAAGAGGGGTCAAAGCCAACATTACTACAATGAGTGCGGGGACACGGACGACTGAGCGAATACAGGCGAGTCTCCTATGCCAAGCCCGGTAGACACAGACCAAGTGCAAAGGGGGAGGCCAAAAGAGGTTCATTACGTTCCCCGATGGAGAATGGACTAAGAAAAGACAGTAATACAACGAACATATGGTCAAGGAACCCAAGGGAGAGGAGACAAAGGAGGTGACCACACTGGTACGGGGGCAGCGGACTCGATTTGGGCAAACAAAGGGGGACGTACCATCGTGAAGGGGATGGGAGGATCATCGAGGGACATAAACAGATCCTGGGGGGGGCTAAAAGATTTTTACTCGAACAGAAAAGCAGGTTGGTACATATCAAAGTGGGGGCTGGGGTTGGGGGGGGGGGCCGGTGGAGGTAAGGAGGCCGGGAATAGGCACACGAAAGGATGGGTGGAGCGACAGAACTCATGGCCACAGGGAACATCTCACAGTCATGGCCAAAAAAAAGGAGGGCAGTGAACATGGGCAAAAAGCAATGTACTAAATTCCACCAGGGAACTGGAAGCAAGGACGGGAAGTGAAAGTTCAGGGATACGCTGGAGGCGGGGGGGGGGGAGGTTAAGGGGAAAGAGGGAAACGGTCAGAAAACTATCCCTAGGGGATAATGAAAGAAAAAAGGGGTTAGGGGAAAAGGTGTCGACAGCGATTTGAAGGGGAAGGGTGGGGTTGTCTTGTAAAAACAGGGGAAAAAGAGATCCAAGGAGGTCATTTTAATACCAATGGTCCGAAGGAAAGTGGGAAAAAAAATGCACAAAGAAAAGAGGCGAAAAGCTGCGGGCGGATGCTGCCAAAAATGACATTACGGGTTGCTGCCCACGTCTCTTAAAAAAAAGGGATGTTCGATGTACATTCTCCTTGGTAATACGAAGAACGGGGAGTCAAGAAAGGGGAAGAGTCACTGCCGTAGAAACCTGAAATGACCGGGAAACGGTAAAGCAAAAAAACGCAGTTCCATTTCCAGTTATAAGAGAGCTTGAGGGAAGCGAGGAGGGATCATGCCTGGTGCAATGACGCAGGGAAATTGAGGAAATAGGGAACAGGGAAGTCCAATGACGAAGGTCAGGGACAACCATCAGGCGGACGGCACAAACAAAAAAGCCCAAAAGAGTGGCGGCGTCCCAGTACAGTAAAATCATTACGCGCATGGTAGGTTGGCGATGGGTCGAATTGAAGAGGCTGAGAAAAAAAAGAGAGCTCATCTTTGGCACGCTTGTTGGGATATAATTGCCGTTCCGACAAGAAAGAGATGGGAATCAAAACCATCTCCACATGAAGAAAGAAAAAAAAGCTGAAGTGGCGCGAACCCGGCTGGGTGGTCTGAATCTAAGTCAACACCTCACAGAGTAATCCCTTGAACATGAGCGAGGGTCAGGGATTTTGGCGTAATTCTTTTTTCCGGAACTCAGCTACACCGAATTCCTCGTAATGGGGGTAGAAAAGGGGACGGAGGGTACCGAGGCGCGAGACTGCGTCACTGTGGGATGTTACACATGCAGAATCGCAGTAATCGGGAAATCGGCGGTTCGTGGCGCCTGTTAGGATTCACAAGGGGGGAGGGGTGACGGATGGAAAAACCCAAAAGTCTCCCCAAGATCGCTGCAGGGTCTCCAATTGGAAAAAAACCAGGAAAATTTAAAGAATTCTGTCTTGACGAAGGGGTAAGGGAAAGAGCCGGGGGGCGACCGCCCAAGAAACGTCCCGTTGGATCGGGCGGCTTTTTTCAGGAACAAACAAGAGACAGTAAGAAAACACTGTAAGGCCGGATGTCATCTCTATAGCAAAGAGCGGGAATCGGAATGGGTGACACATCAATCGGTATGAAGAAAGCAGCCCTTCAAAAAGGGAGCAAGATAAACGGTGGGAAGAGGCGGACACCGCGGACACTCTTTCTAAGCGGCAGGATAACGCGGTAAACCTGCTCCTCCGAAAGATCGATCCGGACATGCCTGGATAACATAGTATAGGGAAAGAACCTGCGGCCCAAAGGCGGGGTGAAACTTTCCGAAACGGATGAAGGAAAAGGTGGATACAAACCGCATGAGAAAGAGAACTGAAAAGGGAAACATTTTTCTTTAGCTAGTGCCTGGGCGGGAACGCAAGGGACTTCTGTGGATTCACGGATCATTAAAGTTCCGATTTGATCCGCGGACGCTTTTAGGGAACTGAAAAAAACGAAACATCGGAAAAAGGTATCAACGTTGGGGGACGGAAAGCGAGACCAGCAGCGCCGGCTTCGTCTTGGGAGCGTCTGCCAAATTCGCCAGAAGGTGGACGTGGTCTAGCTCTCTCACCACAGGAGAGTAAAATAGATATAAGAACGGAACCTAGGGAGGAAGTGAGATAACTGCTCCCTCGGTAGGAAAAAGTAACAGCGGGAAGGATTACTTCAGTAGAAGGGGTCGGAGTTCCAAAGGATAAGAGGGGAAGAAGCGGGAAGGGGGAAGGGAGCTGCCGTGAACATCCATTCAGCAGGAACGCACGAAGTCAGGCGTATCCCCGCGAGGAACTGGACCGCTCGAAACCCTTGTGTGAAGGAACTAGAGGATACTTGCGCGCGGGTGAAAAAAGTCATGAAGAGATGACAATGGGTGCTGTTGACAGAAGGGAAGCGGGGGAGGCAGCTGGTTCCTTTACGCGGGATCTAAGAAGACGGGGAAAGGGTTCGCATAGAGGGGGGGGTCCAAGAGTAGGACGCAATCCTCTGTTGGTCGCTGTGGGATAGAAGGAGGCAAAAGGGCATATACTAACTCAAACGGGACGTAGACTACTACCGTTTAAAGGGGGGGCGTAAAAATTAAAGAATGCACGCATACTGTTCGCGAGGAAAAGACAGGAAGGGCGTGGAAAAGGGTTTCTAAACTATCAAGGGAAGAAAAGAAGCTGTTCAAGCCGGAGGGGGGAGCAGGGGAGGAGGAAGTCCATTCCCCTGAGGGCAGAAATAGTAAAAACCTTTGGGTTGGGGGTCTAAAAGGCCAGACGAAGGTAAGACATCTGGGGGAAAGGGTGGAGTTGAATTTAAAACTACGTCCGAGTTCTAAGAAGAAAAAAAGCACTGCCAAACTGTAACAGATCGAGAGAAGGGTGCAAACATCTGGAGGAATTGCTTGCAAAATCCCAAGCAGGGCGCGCGCACGAAACTCGAATAAAAGATGAGAATCTATGAAATAACGGACGGGTCGACTAAACCATCGAAATGGATAAGAAATATGTGAATCACATAAAGAGGTTTCCCTGTCGAGGGACGCTTGTTGGACTGGGGAAGCGCAAACAAAAAAAAGTGGAGGCTCTTAATTCCGGGGGTACAGTCTTCTACGTTTTGGGTATTCGCGCGAATTTAGAGAAAGTGAGTTGGGTGGGGAATTGGATACAACAAAAGAGATAGGAAAACAAGCAGGGAGAGAGAAAAATAGATAGGCCTAAAATTCAGAGAGCTTCAAGACAAAATTGACCAGGGACAGGAAGGTGACTGGTCACGAGATAACCAAAGAAGCACTGAAAGTCGGTGTGGGCAACCGAAGATGTGACGGTGTTTGGTGTCGTGAACCTTGACTAGGAGCGTGCTAAAAGAAGTTGAGTCCTTAAATAGAATTCTAAATTTCACCCGCTTTCATAACCGGAGAATGACAAAGATTTGACGAAGAAACGGGGAAGGGTGAGGTTCCGGGATGAAAGGGGGAAGAGCTGGCAAAACAGAAAGGTATCCAGCCGGTGCAAGGTATATGCTCGCAAAGGTCTTGAATCTGGAAAGACTGGGCATGAAAGAAGAAGACGGGCTCAGACGCTGTGCTGGACGGTAAAATTCCGTACGTACTTTGAGTCCATAGCATAGGGCCTGGAACGTCTCCGCGCGTTGAATCGTTGGGCCCCAAATAAAAGGAGTGTTAAAACTACGACTGAGAACGCGAGATGGGGCACTATATTCCGCGACAATCGCAGAAACCTCAATTAAAATTCAAGACACCATGACGAGAAAACCACGCGGTGGGGTCGCCACTCACGTAATGGTGAACGAAGACGCTTCGCAAAAGGAGGTTGAGAGGAACTTTCATTACATCGCAATGGAGAGACAAGAGGGGGAAGAAAAGGGAAGTATAGGCGGGGAGGAGTCAGACCCTCAAAGCTTGCATGACACGGGGGATGTGGAATAAGGCTTTAAAAGAAACAAAGAAATGAAGTGTTTATTGGAGTTCTTCTGGGCCAGCAACCATTAGGTACAAAACAGCGGGGGGGAACGGAACGAGCCTGGCGGACGGGTGAACCACTTGAAGATTCCGGTAATACCATTGAAATGGGACGGCAGAAGAGGGTGTGACCAAACGTAGCAAAGGGAAGCGTTTCCAGCATACGAAGAACGCCCTTTTGATAAGCTATAGGGTCAACTTGGGCATAGGAGGGAGGGAGGGAGCTGTGAAAGTCGACCACGGTTGCAGCAAGGAAGGAGAAGGAGACTGTTCTCACCTACAATTGAGTAGACAGCTGGACTTACAGGGGAGATGCCTGGTAATGGAGGAGTGAGGCCTGACGCGGGTAGTCGAACTGTTAAACCTGTCGCGGAGGACCACGCGGTGGGGGCTGGGAGGGGAAAAAGGAAAGGGTTGGGTCAGCTAACGAAGGGTGAAACAGCCCTAAGGGGGGGGCGCCGGGATCAACGAGCGCGAGCAGGGGGGGTCCACAAAGAAGCCAGATAACACCTGTACGGCCAAATGAAGAAGAAGGACGGGCCTCGTGGTTTGGGGGGGGACGGATTGAACGGCTTTGGCACAGTTTACTCCGGTGGTTGGAGAAGGATCCACAAGATGGAACCAAAATTTGGGTACACGAGGGCATATTTTAGGTCGAACGTCCGTTGGAAGGATTCCAAAAACGGCTTTCCCTAGTTGCGAATCAGGAAATTCAGGGAAAATTAGAGAGCTCCTGCCCCTATGTCTGGCCGAAGAACAGGGTAGTTGCTTCGAATTCCAAACCCGAACAGGAGAAACTCCCTACGTGTCAAGGAAGGGAAGGGAGATGGTAGGGGGGAAAGAGGAAGTTTAAAATCGTTCAGCAAATAGCATCTAAGAAGGATGGGGGCGCTGAGCTGCTTGGCCTAAAA
>Ga0179593_1401892_pt1 | contig 11361 bp, 20 predicted proteins | sample CZODoug2_1_08_16_FD_185931 | JGI IMG/M metagenome (GOLD analysis project Ga0179593, IMG submission 185931) | Vadose zone soil fungal communities from Angelo Coast Range Reserve, California, USA - CZODoug2_1_08_16fungal (PacBio error correction) | ecosystem: Environmental > Terrestrial > Soil >...
CGCCCATCCTTTAAAAACACAGACTCCGGAACATAAACCAGAAAGAGTATGGAAAAAAAACCAAAGAATTGTTGTTGTGGGAAGGGGTCTTAACAAAGGGGACACGGGCGAAAAATTGGTTTTTTTACAAACAGAAGAAAAGGGAAGAAGTCGACCCCGAAATTTTATTGCCGGCAAGCACAAGACAATGGGGAAAAAAAAAGCGAGGGTTGTTACGGGGACAAAAAAGGACCCTGGGGGAAAAATGTGCCCTTGGCAAATAGGAGGGGAAGTCGTAACACGCAAAAAAAGGAAAAATGGGAAAGACAAGTTTTGTGGGCTGGGGAAGGAGGACCCATGAAAGAGGGGGGGAAAAAAAATGAGTTGGGGTTGGGGACCGCTTTAGGGGCAAAGTTCGCTACCGCAATGCAAAAATGAGGTTTAAAAGAAAAATGATTTGAAGAAAAAAAATGGGGGACAAAAGGAAAGGAATCAGCACGGAACCGAAGAAATTGTGAACAACATTGGATAAAAAGAAAAAATTAAAAGTGAGGAAGATGTGGGAAAAAATGAAAAATTGGGTATTAAAAAGAAAAAAGACCACACTTCTGGCGCAAACAATTTTTCGTGGGGAAAAATAGACAAACAGGACAAGAACACTGGGGCGTTGAAAAAAAAGAGTACGGCGTGGAACAGCACAAGGGAAAAAAAGCGTACAAAACTGCAAAACATAGTGGGCAAGCAATTAACCTGAAGGGAAGGGCACAAATGGAGAAAAAAAAAAACGAAAGTTTTATGAAAAAGGCTTAAAATCAGGACTTTGGGTGGACAACGACCACACAAGAGATACTAGGGGGAAAAGATACAAACAACTGGGGGGGGGGCAAATCTGGAATGAAAATGGGGGGACGGGGGGGAAAAAATCGTGTGCAGGCATCAACTGGGGGAACCACTCGGGGGTTGGCCTGAAAAGGGAAAAAGCCGACTTCGCAAAAAACAAAAAAAACCCGGTATGACGGGAGGGGAAAAGACGATTTACCGGCCCTGAAAAAACCACCAGCCGCCCAAAACCCGGTTATGGGAAAATCTGCACGGACAACTCCCAGGGCACAAGAACCCTGGTGGACTTCCCGCTTGTGTGGGCACCCCGTTTGTGGGCAGGTGTTTTTTTTTGGAGGGAGAATGGTTGGGGACCGACGTTGGCAGCAAACACAGGGTAGCTGGGATTTTAAAAAATTTGCTCCCAAAAAATCGTTGTGGTGGGTGTTTGCTGGCGCCATAATTAACGCACCACACCGGGGGTAACGCTTTAAACCCCAGCCAACTGGGAACTTGAGGGAGGAGGAAAAAACCTCCACGTGCACGTAAACTCGGTTAGTTGGAGATCACGCTTTTTGTTTTGTGGGGGTTTTTGTTTTAGGGGGGTGGGTTTGTTTTGTGGGGGGTGGGGGGGTTTTTTTTGGGTTGGTGGGTTCAAACCGTGTGGGGGGGACACGGGTGGGGGGGGGGGGAAACCGGGGTTGTTCAAGGGGGCAAAAAAAAAAAACTTTCACAAACCCCTTCCAACCAACCCCCCACCAGATCCTTGTTGGGGGGGGGCAAAGGGGTAATGTTGTCATCAGGGCCGTTCATGCAAGGTAAAGCAAGGAGGGGGATGGGCATAAAAGAATGGGACAAAGATGAATGCCTGGAAATGACCATCAGTGAGATTGGAAATTGCACCAAAAAGAAAAGCCAACAACAAAATTAAAGGGAAACAAGAAGTTTTGGGGGACACGACCCGTTTAGCTCAAAGCCAGGCTTCACTTATCTGCTTGGGAACTTAATCATCAATTACAAATTCGCGTCTGACCAGGTCAACTCCAAGGGAATGTACATCGGGAGGACCTAGCTTCCCCCATACCGGGCTCTATCTTCTCCAAAAGAAATATTATTTCTGGGCTTTACACAAACAAAAAACAAGTAAAAATTTGACATGGTTCTGCAAACGCTGAAAGAAGAACCAATTAATGGTGGAACCGACAAAAAGGTAAAACAAACAAACTCTGGCTTCCATGTAATCCACATTGGGGGGGCTTGCCATCACTGGGGGACGGGGGGAACGAAGTCGCCCCGCATAGGTTGCAGCAGGCACAAACTGGGTGGCAAAAGGCAGAAAGTGCAATGGGGCCCCATTAACTAAAAAGATGTTTTAAAAAAATTTGTCAATGTGAGTTGAGGGGGGGGTGAGTAAGGGGAGCCAGTCCTCATATACAGAGGGAAAAAATGGACTTTCGACACTCGAAGTTATGCATATATCACATCGGAGAAATGTAAGTAGGCAATGCAAAAGGAGCAAGAAGTCTCAGGAGGGGGAGGAAAAAAAGGGGGGAAAGTGTGGTCACCTCAAAACTAAAAAACAAAGGGGATCGTATCAGCAAAGGATGGGGAAGAGAAGGGTAACAGGGATAGACAAGTGGAATTGGTGACGAATAGGAGTTGAACATGCCTGAAGGTAGATTAAAATGCATTGTGACAAAAGGAAGGTGAAAAGCAGGGGAGTGGGAGTAAGGAAGAAGCTTGTACTCTCCCATCCACGTGAGACAGCGAATTATGGTCATGGGGTAGCGGACGGACTGCACCTGAAGGGTGTGGAACGGGGATAAGGGGGGGCAACTTCGGGACCACAAAATTGAGACTGGAAGGCCCATGGAGCCGAAAAAAGTCTGGAGATAAAATAGGCCTCGTCTTCTAGACTGGGGAAAAAAAAAAAGAAAACCAAGAGGAGACGAGAAAAGAGACGAGAATCGAAGAGGAAAGAAAAAAAAAAAGAAAAGCAAAGTAAGGTCGAGAAAGTGAGAAAAAGAAGTTGCCAATTGCAGAGAGAGGCGGGGGAGAGTGCGGGTGCGAGGAGGTTATTTCTTTCGGGGAAACCGGATAAATGACCCATGACCAATTGACTGATCTAAAAGGTACGGCAGGTGTCCGTGGCAGCAGGAGGTCGGGAAGAGGTGAAAGAATCTAGAAGTGCAAATGGCAGGGTAAAACTACATGCTCACACGACAAAAAAGTGGGAATTAAAGAACAAAGAACTAAGGATGGGGTCTCAGAAGGACAGGAAAAGGAGTGCACAAGGACCTTCTCACATTGAAAAAGTGGGAGCAACAGGGTTGGAAAAAACATAGCAAAAAAAAGGGCTGATGGACTTCAAGGAGGGGGACAGAGAAAGGAGAAAAAAAAAAAAAAAAAAGAAGCTCCTGCAATATGACCGGTTGGTCCTCGGGGATCTTGAACAAAACCTACGGTCGGATAACTGGGGTTAAGGAGAAGTCTTTGGGGAGGGGGGACAAACATTAGATTTCGCGGGGGAAGCGCGCAATATAGAGCGTGAGCACGGGGAGAAACATAGAAGTGGGGGCACTGGACGAACAGGAAAACTGTGAGCATTGGGTCGCACAGGGAGACTAGGGGAAAACACAAAACTGACTATTTAGTGGACACTAAAACCAAGTCGGGGACAAAAGACTGGTGGCACAGGGAAGGGGAAAAAGAAATAACCGGGGTGAGTGTGGGGGGTGCTGTAGACGGGGGGGGGGGGACAATGGGAAATCCAATAGTTTGGCAAAGAAGGACACAGATTGGGAAACAAAACATGCTAGTCTAGTTGGGACTAGAAAATGATGAGAGAAGGGGGAGGAAACATCGGGTAAAATGCGTCGGAGGAAAAAGTTAGGATAGCAGTGGGTTGAGTACAAGATTTTCGCCCAGTAAAAGCCAGGGGGGAAAAAAAGATGCTGGCCTTATAATGTCCACTGATGGGGACGCGATGTTTCGCAAGAAGCGGTTTTCTGTGAATTGCCAATTAAAGGCAGGTGCGGACAAAAAAAACCATCCCAGTCTCCGTTGTGGGTGGCAAAAGGCGACGGCAAAACCAAAATCATTCCTTTGTGTCGTCGGTGGAGAACGGTAGCAAAAAAAAAGGGAGAAAATGTCAAGCCAGTTCATTCAAAAATCTAGCTTGGGGGTCACAAGAAAAGGAAATGTTATTAAATAGGCTAAGGGGAAAAAAGCGCGGGAATAATCAACGGCAAAGCCCCTGAGTAGAAGCAAAAACGAACATTCTGCTAAGGAAACATTCCCTTCTCCCACGAGATTGGAACAGAACTCCGTTTGGTCACGAGCCTGGAAGCAAAAGCCACGGAAAAGGTGTGAACGGTTGGTAGTGGGGACACACGTATGTCTAAAAATCAACTCTTTTTTGTGAAGTACAAATCTTCAGACAGGTTTGTGGTGTTGACTCTCTGGGTCAAACGATATAAGCCATTCTGGAAAACAGCGTAAGAGATTCCAGCGAAAAAACCATCTTACAAGTGGACCTTCATGGGAACGCAAAGACAAAAGTAAATCGGTTTTCAGTCTCAAAACTCAAACGGTATCCCCGACACAAAGAGGGGGCCCCTCAAAAACCGAGAAAAAAGGCGAACAGAGCAAACGGGGAGTTTCAGCCATGGCGGGTCCAGGGACCAGAGCGACCCGTTACAGCTGTGATGCGGGGGGAACGCGCGGGGCGGGCGTGAGGGAGAAGGGTCTTCCCTTCTCGGGTTGGAGCTCTTCGATCCAATCAGTGGGAAAGGGGGAGAGGTCCTTCACACTGCTCACGGGGTGAAGAGGTAAAGCGAGAGCGAGAGGGGGAACTAGAAAACATCTCACATCCACATAGGGCAGGCCTGAACCTAAAAGAATCGAAAAAAAGGAGAGGTCTCATAAAGCACTAGTATAAGGTCAAATGTGAAGAAAAAAAATGGCAATTCAGCCCCGTTACAAACCCTCGTCAACACGCGCCTGGAATTAAAGGAAAAACGAAAAGACCACAAGGACCCGTGACGGATGACCTGCAAAAAAACGTCATCCAACTTCCGGGAAGAGCCTCAAAATGGGGGTACCACGTGTTACTGCTGCCCACGGAAACGGCGTAGGGGCTGGAGGACAGAGGACGGAGAGAGAAAAGGTGACAGAAAACAAAGAGCACCCTGCAACGGAGCGCAGGGGCCATCTACGGCTAACAAACAACCTAAAAAAAAAGGACATGGTGACAAATCGGAAAAAGAGGCAGAGAAAAAAAGGGGGCAAGACACCAGGGGGGGGGGGGGAGGGGAGTCCAAAAAAAAAAAACCGGGGAGTGTGGCCGGGGGGGGAGATCAGCAAATCAACACTCTGGCAAAAGGGGGGGCCTAAGTAGTCAAATCCATTGGCCAATGGACCTAAAGACTAAAATAAGGTGATCACAAGAGCATGCGTCGTAGGGGGGGGCTTTTTGTGGGCAAAATGTAGGAGGTTTTGATCCCGACCGAAAAGCACACACCAAAAAACAAAAGGACACCCTAGACACTGTCGGAATAAAAAGACCAGGAAACAACATGCATGGAAAACAAACACCAAAAAAAATGATGCGGACAAATTAGACTAAGAGTGAACGTAGAAATAAGGAGAGCCAAAAGACAGGGCAGACAGGAATTCGAAAAATGGGTAAACGGGTCGTTGACTACTGGGAACAAGAGGGGGGCAACGTTGCTAACGACTCATGGGAGTGTTTGGGGGGAAGTGGTTGGGCAAAATAGAGAGGGGGAGGGAAAGTTTTTGATGATTGGTGGAAAAGAAAAAACCCAACACAGTTACAAAAGACCGATAGGGGGTGGAGGCAAGAAAAGCTCGAAAGCGGGGTCTAATTGATAAATTCTAGTGGGATAGAACAGGCTAAACAAAGGGAGAAAAAAAATGGCGTGGCTAAGCTACTCCCACGATTAGCACTCTAACTCTTTTCGTCAGTAGAACGGCAACGAACCAGGCAAAGCAGTTTGGGGGAAGGGTGGGGCCAGGGGTGGCCTGGGGGACGGCCGGCGGAAAGGTTGCTGCAATAAAAGTGCAAAAAAAGGTTTTTCGAGGAGAAAAAAAGGCAGTCACATCAAGGAACAGGCTGGTCAAGGGGAAAAAACCTTTAAGGGCACGGATAACCCTCTCTCTTGGAGGAAGCTACTTCTCATAGAGTGCACGTTGCGGTACACCCCACAAAAAAGTTGCGAAAAAAAAAACACAAACAAACATTTGAAAAATCTGGGGGGGAACGAGCTCGCAGTCTTTAAAAAAAAAAGGAAAAGAACACTGAGACAAAGCAAAAAGGAAACGGGGCCGACAGGACTATTGCAAACGAAAAACAAAATAGCGTTATAAAAGACAAAAAAGGCCACGATACTGCAGAGGCGGGGGAAAAATCAAGGGACAAAATGCTACACGATAACGAGAGAAAAACTATGGGAAAACAAAAGGACGTTGTGCAAGAAAAAAAAATTTGAAATGGGACACAAAGGAAAGGACAGGCAACAACTCAAAAAACCACTCAAACCACGTTAAAACATCCACCGAAAAGAACTAAAAGGGGGCACTGAAGAGAGGCAAAAAGGGAGCGCTATCGTGTAGTTGCAAACAACGTACCACATAACGAAAAAGATGAGATAAAGACAGAAGGGGGCAAAGAAAAAGGGAAGGGGCATAAGGACACTGTCATTCCAGGGCATAAAAGAGGACAAATAGGTAAGCATCAGGGGAAAAAATTAGGTCACAAAGAAAGACATAAAAAAAACGAGAAAGGGGGGGGGACTCTAGTTCACCGGGGGGGAGGGAAGTAGGACGGGATAATTGAAACAAGGGGCAAATCGCTAACAAGGCATGAAAAACAAACGGGACATGGGGAGGGTAAGCGGACAGGAAAATATCGAGAGGGAATGCACTTTTGGGACGGGGAAAGGAAAAAAAAAAGATAGGGCCGGGGACAAAAAAGGGGACGAAGTCCCGGCAAAACCAAAAAGACAAAATATCAACGAGACGGCAACGGAGAGAAAAAAGACAATGGGTGGCAAGGGGTCATGGCGGCAGGGGGATTCGCTCTTCTGAAGGATCAGAGAAAGACTAACAACAATCCAAGGTCTGGGGAGCAAAAGGCAACAAAGACCCCTTCGACTTACTTCAAAAAAAAACGCCAAAGCTGCACAGCCAGATGATGTTGGGTGGAACTGGGAACGAAGCACAAAAAAATGGAACCGTAAGGCTGGGCGGAAAAGATGCTGTTGGAGGCATGGACGTTGCTACGGTGAAACTTGTACTTAAACTCCTTGTAAGAAATGCAAAGTATCAAATCCGGGGGTGGATGGGAGGGGACAGCGCAAAATGGGAGTAGCCGCCGAGGGCAAGCCTGAAATGCAACATAAAAGTATCAAAAATATTTGAACAAGCAACTATGAAAGAGCACAAGGGTGGGGCAGTTGTGGTTCAATAGGGAGTGAAAATACTTGATCAAAACCATAGTCGAGCTAAAAATAAAAAGAATCTAAAACAGATGAAATCAAGTACGGAAAATCATAACAATCCGAAAAAAAAGAGGGAAGACGCCCGGTAGTTGATGTCAGGGGGAAATCTCAAATACTTTTCTCCTAGTAACCCCTCGAAAAGAGGGGATCGTCAAACCGAACGCTTTGTCAACTGTCGCGGGAGGACAAAAAGGAGATCAAGGGGGCTGGCCAATAAAAAAAAAAAGAAACAAAAGGGGATATACAATCGAGGAATGTTCAGGGAAGGAAGGGGGGTTCGTGAGGGCTCAAGACGGGGCCGGCCAACAAGCCCTAAGTGTCCAAGCAAAAAAGTGGGTCAATAACTCCACTGTCGCAATTTGCAGAACACAACCAAACACTGAATACGGGCAAAAAAACGCAAGGGGTGAGGTGGAGAAGAAGAAAAAGAAAAGATGTTTATTAGGGGGGCGAGCAAGATGGAGTCTAGCGACAGGGAAGGGATTTCAAAGTATAACGCTTGTCCGAGGGGCAGGGGTTAACAAAGAGGGCAACAAAGGGGGAAGAGGGGTAGAAAACAAAAAACAATTGAATGGGGACGTGGGAAGTATGAACACTATTCGACAGGCAGGTTGAGGACAAAAGCACAGGAGGGGGATGCGCAAAGGTACAGTACAGAGTGGGGACTGTCAGGGGGCTCACGCGACAATACAGAAAGTCGCGGCATGGGAAAAAAGACAAGAATGCTATCGTCCATGGGGGGAACAAAAGGGAGTAAGGGGGAAAGAATTAGTGAACCATATGTCGTAAGAACCGAAGAACGGCAATCCTCATCAGAAGCTGGTTAAGTAAAAAAAAAAAAAATCGTCTCGGAACAAAAGGAAGTTGCCTGGGTATAGGGAATAAAAGGAAAGCAAGGCATGGCTAGAGAGACCGGTGGGGGGGGGGGGGGGGGGGGGGGGGGGGGGGGGGAAGGACACAAGAAAGCGGTGGGAAGTGGATGGAAAGAGCTTACGGGATCACCGAAGAGGATTTGGTAGATCGACTAGATATGGAGGGGCAAATAACACAACCTGCTGGAGAGCAAAAAAAGGGGTAAACAAGTTGGCAAGGATAACCAGAAAAGTCTGTGATGGACTAAGGAAGGGAGGAGGGGGAGTGCAACAAAAACCAAGTTGAAAAAGCTCCAAACAAAAACCGCAAAAAAGCATCTGGACTACTGGGAACATGCAGCCAGTTAAAATAGAAAGGAGAATGGTACTAGGGGGGGGGAAGAATCTTGAGCTAAGTAAAAAGAGAACAGTCTAAAACAAAGGTAATCTACTGCCCGGGAAGGGCAGGGAACGAGATAAACAATCACAACAGGAGGAGACGCTGAATGCTCACAGCAAAGAAGGATAGGCAAATAAAAAAAAATCTTGTGCTGTGACATACCTAAGAACAAACAAAACGCGGGGCGAAAAAAACGAAGTGAACAACGCCGGTGAGGACTAGTCGGTGACAACTGTGAAGGGGGCAAAGGGGTATGGGGAGGACGGGGGGAGCAGGTATCAAGTGACAAGGGGCTAGGGAACAAAGGAGTGGGTAACAGAAAAATACAGCAAAAGGGGGAGGCGTTAGGGCGTACGCTCTTGGAAAAAAAGACGGGCAACTGAGGGGAAAGAAGGAAAAAACAATGCGGGAGGAGGTGGAAAGGGAGCTTGGACGGTTGAGGGGGAGGGTCGAGGAAGGGGTACATTAGCGAGCAAGGGGCAAAGGAAACGGAGGAAAAATCATTAAGCAAATGAAGAAGGCACGGGGTGAGGCAACAAAAGAAGGGGGACAAATGAAAAAAACCTCAAACTCGTCATGGTGAAAGGAAGGGAAGTAAAAAAAAAAAAAAATGGGAGGAACAGGGGGATCAAGTTCTACTACTGGAGTGCATTGTGTTCATCCAATAGTGTTCAGCGGTTTAGGGGAAAAAAAAGTGTCGGGGGGGGACTTAAAAAGGTCCGCCTCTCCTTTGATGGCGAGCAACTAAAAAACGAAAAAAAGAGGGAGGTAGGGAGTGAGCCAGCAGAACAAAACTGTCTACAAACAACTACAGCAACGGCCGGGTCACTGTGGGGGTCAACAGAGAAAAAGGGGGTGCCAAGAGAGTAGCGACTACGGAAGAAACGGGGGGTACGTTGAGGCTCATGGGGGGCCTGAAGGGGGGGGGGGGGTGCACAGCGGGAAGCAAAGGTGTTATTGTTCAGAGGGAAAAAAGTTTGCACACAGTGATGCAGGTAATAGGCACAAAAGGACCCCTTCTAAAAGGAACTAGGACACAGCGACAACTGGAAAAAAAAAAAAAAAAAAAAGGGCACGTGTGAGGGGGGCTCTAGGGAGTTGGCGGAAACGAAGATGGGGGAGGGACACAGTGAACGATGCCTCAAAGAGAAACGTGCACGCACGTGGGCACGGAGGGGGGGGGGGGGAACTCTCTGGGCTGGGAAACTCAGCGAAAAATCAAACGGAGCAACCACACGAAGCGCCAAGTTAACGGAAGAGAGAGGGAGATACTTGAAAAACAAAGAAAGGGGTCAAAGAAAGTTAAAAAAGGAGCACTTTAAATGAATAGTTCCGGGGGAGCTGGGTGGGAGATGGGACACAGATTAGATTAAACACGCAGGGATAATACCATTGACTGAACTGGAGTAGCGGGTCTGGGACAGTAGTGCGTAGGTTTTCGAGAAGGTCAGAAACTAAAAAGGGGAAAAACAAAAAACGAAGACACAATAAAAGGGAGAAAAACGAAGCGCGGTATAAAAAGTGATTAAATGGGGCAAACCAGACAGAAAAAAATAGAGCCGTACAGAGAGCTACGCAGAAATAAAGGAGGGGGGGAGTATGGGGAAATAGAGGACATAAGGTGAAAAAAATGGGGGCGCAGACGGGGGAAGGGGCTGTGGTTGTGCAAATGCATGCAAAGTTTCTGACAAAGAATAACTCAAAGCGCAAATAAGCAGAAAAATTGGGGGGCAGAATAAAACACAGGAGGGGTGAAGGGCGCTGCGAAATATGTCCTACTTTGCAAAGGATAGAAAACTCCTCAGAAAACGAAGGTACGGATCGGGCAAATTCAAGTCAGGGACAGGAGGTTTTGCGTAGTTAAAAGAAGGCTAAAACAATGAATCTTGGAGAAGGAAATTGTACGAGCAAATGCCAAGGCGGTAAAAGTCGACGTAGGAGGCTAAAAAGATGGGGGCAGTCCCAACACGGACAAAAAGGCAAGGGTCACACAGAAAAAAGCAGGCTCCGATGTGAAAGGGGGAAATGGAAAACAGCGTGTACGAGCGGTGACCGAAGAACCTGCAAGATCATAGTAAAAACAATTCAAGGAACAAGAGAAAAAACGGGAAGAGTAGGGTGTGGGGGCGGTGCAAGTAAGTGGGGAGAACGGAGAGAAACGAGGACCCCGAGGCTAGTGAAAGGTAGGAACCCTCGCACAGAAGATAAACCCATGGAGAAAACGGGGGGGGACTGCTTAGGTAACGCTGGGTGGGGACACAAGGAAAAAAAGATCGTCTCAACAAGTTGCCGGGAAAGGGGGTGTTCCCGACTAAAAAAAGAAGCAAGCACATAAGAGGCAGGCTAACTAGCATCTCGTCCCGGTGCGTGGATCTCCATCGGGTGGAAGCGGAAGGAAACGGAAACGTGATATTTATAAAGCAAAAAAAAAGGGAAGCTGGGGAAACATTACTCCAAAGGACACAGAATGCTATCTTGAATGGGGGAGGGGGGGAAGACATTCCAGAGAAATAATTGGAATATAGGACGAAACAAAAAATGACTGGTGGGAGGAATCTGGGAAAAATGAATAAAGAAGGGGGGGGACAAAAACAAGCAATTTGCCACTGCAACAAGAAACAAAAACAGAAATAACACTGGAGAGAAAAGAAAAAAATCGGGTTGCATAGAATGGAAACACACAAAAAAAAAAAAAAAAAAAAAACCGGAAACCTGACAAAGAAGTGATAACAGCAGTTCAAAAAACTAAATGCAAGAAGTGGGCAATGAAATGGGGGCAGAGTAGAGGGGA
>Ga0179593_1504669_pt1 | contig 11361 bp, 16 predicted proteins | sample CZODoug2_1_08_16_FD_185931 | JGI IMG/M metagenome (GOLD analysis project Ga0179593, IMG submission 185931) | Vadose zone soil fungal communities from Angelo Coast Range Reserve, California, USA - CZODoug2_1_08_16fungal (PacBio error correction) | ecosystem: Environmental > Terrestrial > Soil >...
TACGTGGACGTCAGGAACTCCGTTACGAGGTGTGACCAAGAGGCATGAGCCCCGAATGAAAGGAACATTTTGGGCTCAGCAAATTGAACTGAAAAAAAGTCCGACGATGTGGGTGGACGAGAGTGAAAAGCGATGAAGTGGTTCCTAATGGTGAAAAAGGAAAAAGGGTGGGGGAAGGTGGGTGAAAAAAAAAAAAAAACCTGGTTTTCAGAGCAAAGAAAGGGGCCGGCATGGTGCAAGAATGGTGGGGTAGAGGGGTGGGGAAAGTCTGAGGGGTTCTGAAACGAGGGATGACGCGTGTACGGCTTAGAAGGAAAAAAAAAGAAGCAAGGGCGCAAAAAGGAAAAAATTCCAAAAAACTTGGGAGGCAGGGCCTCTCGCTCCCAAGGGAGCGGGGGGTAAAAAAAATAGAGGAGGCGCAATTCAGGGGGACTCGGGAAGCTGAAGGACCCTACGGAAGCAATTGTCGGACAAGTAGAATCGGAGGGGAAAAAACGGCGGCGTCCACGGGGAGGGCAGAGAAAAAAAAAAAAAAAGGGTGGAAAAACAGTTCACCGCAACCAGGGAGGGGAAAAAAAGCAGCGAGAACGCGGAAGGGATAGCCGCGGAAGCCTCTGGTTAAAAAGTCCTTGCGTAGGCAAAACTTCAACCAAAAGAAAAAAAACCTTAAACATGGAGACCCAGAAAAAAAACGAGGTCCAGGGGCAGGGGCGATTTGTTTAGTCGAAAAGGGGGGGCCTTCCAGTCCGAGGGGAAAAGTGGAGGGGTCCAGCCGCGCGCGCGTCAACAAAGGATCCAAGGGTGAGGTTGCTTTTCAAAAAAGCGACCGGGTGCAACCGCGAAAATCTTCAAGTCCGGGGCCAAAAGGGGGGGAGGAAGGGTCACCCGCCATAAAGGGGAGCAAAAAGGGGCAAGTTGATCGCCCGTTTTGAGGAACGGAAAGAAGGGCGGGGGACGGGTAAGCCCGAAAGGGGTCTGCTGCTGGTAGACGGGAAAAAACCTTTAAAGAAAATGGAACAAAACTCCTGCCGTCCAAAAACAGGGTTTTCACATGGGGGGAAGCGGAAGTTAAACAGGCAAAAATGGGTAAAAGGCGGCACAAGCCTGGGCCGGCGCAAAAACCTTGGGGTCAAGTTGATAAACAAAAAAATCAGCCCCTTCCTGGGGAGGTAACAATACCAATCACGTAGGGGGGGGAAGTCAATGAAAAACGTGTGTCCGGCTAACGGGAACGCGTCCGACCGGTAGTCCTGGGCCCAGTCAAAAAAAAAGAAAAAGCTGGGGAGTCTTGTGACCATGATGCGGCACCTGAGGGGGGATTCTCGCCACACGAGGAGATGGGTCGGCGATTCTGAAGCGGACCAAAAAAAAATAGGGGGGGGAAGGGGACCGGAAGAAAAAAGGTGGACGAAGCGTCAACCAATTAACGCTCCTGGCAAACAGAGGGGAAAACACCCAAGCCAAAAAATGTCACTGGCCTCAGGGAGAAAATAACACCGAAACTCTTTGCATCGTGAAGACAGAAACGGGGGGCCTAGTACCTCGAGCGAGCACTTCTGACGAGCAAGGGAACCACCCCTGGGCGTCCAATGTCTCCCAAGTCCGAAAGGGGGGTTAAAGCGCGTTGGATAGTTTTCAAGGGCGGGGGGCTAGAAAAAGGGGGGGCCGGGGGCGCTATGGATTAGGAGCGAAGGTTTCTTTTCGAGCCGAGCAATAGATAAGAGGGGGGTAGATCACCTCGCCAAAAAAGCTTGAGAAAAAAATCAGGAATGCGAAAAAGATTAGGGGAAGAAAAAAAGGTGTCCGCAAAAAAGTCAGACAGGACACCCAACCAGCCCGAGGCCGCAAGATTGACCTGAGCCTGGAAAAAAAAAAAAAAAAACTCCGTTTGCCGGATGGTCGTTCCTATAATCGAAAAGATCGAACAAACAACTTCTCGCGGGTCCGGAATAAAAAATCACCAAAAGCTTCACGGGGGAAAAACAATTCACCTGCTTCCTCCAAAACGCGAGAGATGAGGGGGGGACCAACGCCACACAAGCACAGAAAAAAAAGGGGGAAGGGAAAGCGAAAATCATGAAGAATCCGTAAAAGGCCCCAACATCGAAGGTGAAAAAAAAATCAGGAACCAAGCACAGTTGGGCGGCGTCGTTCCGTCGATACGGCACCGATTATCAAAGACGCTCTACTCAAGAAAAAAAAAAACAAAAAAAAAAAACGGAGGGGAGGAGATGAACCGGGGAGAGGAGTCGAAGCAGATCTTGACGACAGCCAGCAATGGGGGACGCCAGAGATAAGGCAATTCCGATCCGAAAGGGGTTACGGGAATGACTTAAGCGTCACCTGGCCGGGGGGGGCCGTCAGTGGCAGGTCAATGGGAAAAATGAGAAGGCAAGGTGACCGGGCGTCGAAACAAGGGGGGCCAGCAAGCCAAGAGCGGGGCCGAGACGGCGGGGGGAAAGCAACGCCGAAGGGAATGATCAGTAGAGGGACAGACCCCCTTGTCCTGAACCGAGGAAAAAAAAAAAACTTAAGACGCCTTTAGAGGGCCAATCAGATTGCGGTGGAGGTCAGGATCGTAACGAAGGAGGGACCCACCCTGCCTTGAATCTCTGAGGAAGGCCGTAGGAACCCACACTCTGGGGGAGGGGAACAAAAAGGCATGTCTATATCCAAGAAAAGGCCGAATAGCCCCCTCCAAAAAGGAACGGAAATTAAAACCGGAAGTCCAAAGAAGGGGGACACTTTGTCTTTTGGGGAGCCATGCGATGTGCGCCTGGATCGCCCAGGAAACTTCCAGTTAACGAGAAAAGATAACGCCTGGGGGGGACTTAGGGAAGGTGGGGGGATTCAGCCGAGCACATCCCCGTCTGGCTAAACGGCTAATTAGTAGGGGGAAACCTACGGTAACTTGCGTCAGCAGATCCCATGGGGGGTGCATGGGCTTCCGACGCCTACGGGGAAACAGGAAAAAAAACAATGTGCTAGGGGGGTCCGCCGTAGAGGTGAGCACGTGCCATCATGGGCAGAAAAAAAATAGAGAACATACCGGATGGGGGAACAGAAGAAAAAAAAACGAAAAAAGGTAAGACACTGCTTTGGCACTTTACGTGCTAAAGACATTGTTGAAGGGTAAAAACAAGCAAGGCAACGGCTCGGGAGGTGAAAAAAAAGGAAACGGGCTCATCGGGAAAAGGCCCTTGGGGGAAACCTACGGTCCATAATGGGTGATTTACTTCAAAACCCAGAAAAACTCGGGGCCCTACCAGGAGAATGCGGAAAAAAAAAAAAACGCAAGGAACTGGCAAGCGTGGGGGAAGAATCCGCCAAAAATGCGGGAGGCAGGGACTTCGGAGAAGCCAATCGAACCAATGATAGGTCACGAAGAACCTGGGAACGTTGAATTGGAGGAGATCAGCAAATGGCGAAAGAATAGCGCGCATCTCAAAACACCCGGTCATTGGGGGGGAAAATTGAAAAGGAAGAAAATGAAAAAATGGCAAGAGTTCTACATGGGGCAAAAGCCTCGAAAGAGCCCCCATAAATGGCCTACAGATCTAAATTCCTGCCCAAACCGGAGCTTCGGGATAGGCCTGTTTTCCAGGAATGAACCCAAACGGTAGGAAAAAGCTTGCCGCGCGACAATGCGGGGGAGGGGTAAACCGGCGGTCGCCGCAAGAAGAGCCTGGGGCGTCGACCTCTGCAGTCGCAAGCCGGGCGAATTGGTGCTGGAAGGAAAAAACCACGGATAAGACGTGAAAAAAAAAAAGGCCCTTGAAGCAACCTGCCTATAACGATCGACGTCCCAAAGGGAGCCCCGGGACCGATCCCTCCTGGAGGACGAGTCGCAACACAAAAGCTGAGAAAAGGATGTACATTGGGGGACGGGGGAGAAAAAGGGAGTGATTTGCTCCTCGCAGGGAGTGAAAAGAAGCGTACAGCAACCTCCAGCACGAAACAGGGGGTTGGGTGTCAGGAAAAAAGAACGAAAAAGAAGGGGGAAAAAAAATAAAAAACGGAAGGGCTGGCTTCTGGCAAGAAATCGATGACAAAAAGCACTGAAAAAAGGCACAGGAATAGTCGGGGAAGGAAAAGTCGAAAAAAAATCAAACGGACGGGGAAGAAAGTGCCAAAAACAAATTGATGAGCACAGGCAGGAAGGCTGAAAGACGCGCACGCTCTTACCGGGGACACGAACGCAAAAAAATCACAAAGAAAAGGAGATCCAGAGAACCCGGACGACGAAAGAACGCCAGGAATAGCGTAGAGAAGACTTTCAAGACGATTTCGAAGGGAAGGGTACTAAGTTGGCTGAGAGGAGGACTCTCAGACGAGGAAAACCCAAGGGAGAGAAACGAAGGAGTTCTATCCTCTGGCCATCTCAAAGAAAACATCAACAAAAGAAGAAGCGACTAAGGAAATACTGAATAAGGTAGTACCAGTCGGGACGAAAAAAAAAAGACGGGGAAAAGGACGGAAAGGGGAGTTTAGAATGGGAAGGTAAATTTAGCATAGCGCGAATCACAAAAAAAAAAAGGGCGGGACGTTTCCATTGCAGTTTCTAAGGGTGAGGCGCCTCCAAGAGATGTGGGCTCAAAAAAAAGATAAAGATTCATCAGGGCCTGGAACCTGGCCCGCAACGAAGAAGTTTAGCGTGGCTCTTCAAGGCCTCACGGGCACATAGCAGGGGGGGCGCGCCACAGAAAGGAGGCGAAGTTCTGTAAAAAGCAAGCCGTGGTAATAGCAACCACGCGAGGACGATAGATAACCCAAAAGGAGCACGATACTGAAGGCACGCAGGGTTAAAAAGACAAGAGGACCGAGAGTCCCGCCCCAGCCCGGGGACAGCACAACCTACAAAAAAAGCCTGAGCTGTCCGGAGGAAACTAGCGAAAGGGGGAAAAACTGGGCGAAAAAACGAAAAGGGGAGAACCGAGGAGGGGCTATTCGCGCAAAACCGATGCCGGGCGATGAGAGGTAATCAAAACCAAAGGAAGAGGAAAAAAGAAGGCACTTATCTAGAACGGGGGGCGGAAGAAGGGAAAACTGAAAAAGGAATGTGCACGGGAAAAAAAAGGAACGGCTTAAAGAAACCGACCCACGTCCCCGGGGGGGGCTCGGATGGGACTTCAAGAAGATAAACTAAAAAACGGCCCTGACAAGCTATGGGGGGGGCACTGGACTCGCAGCGTGCGAGAGACTTGGGGAGACGTAAAAAGGATTGAGCTTGAAATCTCGTGCATCCGCGACCCGGCCAAGGCTCTCGTTATACGAAAGGAAAAGGTACGAACAAGCAAAAAAAACCGGAATCGAACCGACAACGGAGTAGTAACGCAAAGAAAAAGACGAAACGGAGGGAAGAGGGAAGGGGGTAAAATATGATGCTTCCCCGCCGGAACACCGCGAGGAACCGCAAGACCAACACTAGAGACGGAAGAAGATCAAACCAAGGCCCCGGAGAAACCGACGCGCTAAACTACAGCAATGTGGGGGTGGGATGTGTGCTCCTTGCCCAACTGAAAAAAGGAGAAAAACAAAAGAGCTATTCATGAAAGAGAGGGAGGGCCTAGGCCGGGAAAAACTGAACAAAGTAACGAAGCAATGGCTAGTTGAGGGAAGGATCCCTTGTAAACTCTACCGGGGCGAAACTGGTCGGCCAAAAAATCCACCCTCCAGGGGGCCCAAGCGCAAAGCTGAAAAGAACATCCGCTCAGGGACAAAACCAGAAAGAGACCGAAGGCCACCACCGGAAACCCAGCCGTCAAAATCAGGTGCTCGGGGGGGAAGAACTAACACTGGCGCCAAGCGAAGCGACGAGACAAGTACAAAACTCAAAAGCCTAAAAAGCAACGCCAAACGCGGAAGGAGGGAAAGGACTAGAAGGCACGCGGGAGCGCGCGGGAGGGCTGGCCGAAAGGGAAAAGGTGGGAAAAAGACCCCCGCAGGGAGACAAGAAACCCGGAAAAAGACCTGCAAGGACAGTGTTGGGAATAGACACTGGTGGACCGCGAAAAGAGATCTGAGGGAGGGGAATAGCAGGAGACATGTCCCTGGGAACAGGAGAGGGGAGGGGGGAGTGACTGACAAAAAAAAAAGGGCAACGAGAAATTCCAGTGCTGGGCAGCGCCTACCTTCCTCAGGCCAACGAAAAAGCAAAAGAGGATCAAAAAAAAAAAAAAAAAACGCCACCCGCGATCAGCACTTCAAGCATCAGAAGGGAGTACCTGAAAGGGGGAACGGAAAAAAGGTGAAGAAGCCTCTCGCAGGACCGCGCCCTGCAGCTGCCGAGAAAGTTCCCGAAAAAAAAAGTGAAGCAAAAACGGGGATCTGCTCAATAACACAGGGGGGAATGAACTCCGACGCCAAGGGCCCTGCGATTACGCCAAAAAGGGAGACCATGGTAATTGGCACAAGGGGACCACTACAGAGTTCTCACGGATGACAGGACAGAGGGGGGAAACTGGATTTCGCGTCGATCAAAGGAAAATTCGGGGGGGGGAGATCAAAAAGACGCCCCGAGGCGCGCGCCAGGGGAAAAGGGGAGAACAGGGGAGAAGGACAAAGGGAAAAAAATCACGGGGAACCCAACTTACAAGAAAATCTCACTGGAAATTAAAGATCGCCCACAAACAAAAAGAGAAGGAAAAAGGAGGGAGATGGATAGGGGGGGGTGGAAGTACTATTCACCGTACTTCAATACAGACATGAAGGGTCGGGAAAAGGACATTCTCATCGAAAAAGCAGGAAGGGCCGAGGGGTAAAACAGATCCCAACGAGGCGGGTCCCAGGGGGGGGGGACCGAAGAAAGATGGCCCACGAAGCAACTTGGATTGAAGCCGGAGAAGATGTGGAGGAGAGGTTTGGGGAAGAAAAATGCGTACATTTGAGAAACGCCTGGGGGGGGGAGGGGAAAACGCGGGAACTTTGGGGGGGGGCGAAACCCCGAATGGCCTGCTGCCGAAAAAGCCTTCAAGGGGAAAGTTGAAAGGTGAAAACCTCCCAAAGTCCCGGGAGAAGAGAATGCAGCGCGGGTGAAAGAGAAAGCAGCACCGCGTCCCATGCAGGAAGAAAAAGAACTGGAAGAGGCAAACTCCCAGGAGATGAAAAAGGGGGAGGGTGAAAAAAAAAAAAAAGATCTTTCGGCAGGCGAGGAGAGGGGTGGGCGGATGGGGGGGAAGGGGAAGACCCAGGGGGGAATAGGTATGTTTGAAGGTGGGCCAAGCCACTTGAACTTCGATCCACATGGGTGCCGGGGTAGCAAAAAGACCTATGCTGGAAAGAAAAAGGGAAATCTCAAAAAAGCGGCCTCCCTCAGGGAGAGGGGAGTTCGGGAAAACCACTGGCGTTTTGACGTTAAGGGGGGAAAAAAAATAAAACACTTCCCAAAAACGTGACGCGTCAGGGGGGAGAAGCCTCGGGGACACGCCTTCAAGTGACAAAGCAGCCAACAAAAAGAAGTATAAAGGAGGAGAAAAACAGACACCAGGCTGGAAAATGAAAAAAAGGTTAGGAAGGAAAGAAAAGAGACGGAGGGGGAAGTGAAAAGAGTTTTCCAGATACGCGACGACGACAAGGGAGCAGAGGCCGCAAAAAGGTGCTTGAATGGGCCCGGGGGGGGGGTGGAAAAAAAGGTAAAAAAAGAGGGTTGTGGACGATCCGGAGGGGGGACAGGCTAGCAAGCGAGAAGAGCAAAAAAGGCGGGTGGGAAGAAGAAGAACGAAAAGGGGGAGGGGCGCCAAGGCGAGCCCCAAAACCTTCGGGAGGGAGAAAAAGAAGGCTCAGAAAAAAAGAAAAAAGCTGGTACGCTCAGGGGAACCGACAAACGAGACTTGGGGCAGCGGTGCCGTTGAAGGAAGGCAAAAACGAAAAAAAAGGGAACTAAAAAAGGATTTTCTCGGATCCGAGGCGGCCAAGACCGACGCTGGAAAAAAACTGGAAAGGACCGGCTCGCATCTTGGACTGAGGGGGACGAGCGCGCAGACGCTTCGAGAAATTCAAAGAAGGCACGCAAAACAAAACGGGCAAAAAAAAAAAAAAAAAAAACGGACATCTCGCAGTGTAAAAAGTCCAAAAAGCTCCGCGGCGTCCGCGGCCCTAGGAAGACGAGCTTCTAGGGTGGCCTTCCTATATCAGGTGGGGGACGAACGCAAAGAAAAAAGGGTGCCCGCGGGAGGAGAGGCAGGGTCAGAACCGGTCGAGCCAAAACCCAGGGCGCGTCTCCAACAGGAGGGAAAAGGGAAACGCAAAAAATGCGGCCGGGAGGTGGAAAAAGGCGACGGCAGGGGCCAAAAGGGGGAATGCACCAAAAAAACCTGGCAGGGCTAAAGACGGAGGGAAAGCCGAAGAAGAGAAGGAAGGGCCAAAAAGGCGGCGGATCGCCCAAGAGACACAAAGAGCCCCAAGCCTCGCTCGGCCGTAAAAAACCGATTAAAAAAAAAAGAGGCCAATTGCCCTGGAGGGAAAACCACGTCGTTCAAGCCAAAGCTGAACGGGAAAAAAAGAAAAAAAGGACCCTTTGGAGACCATGAAAAAGCGGCCTTTCCGGCGGGCAAACCGAAGGAAATACCGCGCGCACTAAAGTTGACTCAGAAAGGGGGGCTTTCCCGGCGCTCGTCTTTGGATTGGAAAAAATCTGGGGAAAAAACAGATCTCGGTGCATAAAAAAAAGCAGGGGAGGAGGGTGAATAAAAAAGGGACGAACCACATCCTTCCGCCAACCTGGGGGGAGAAGGGACAACAGGGCCCTGCGGAGGCGCCGAGCCCGCTACAAAAAAAACCTGCCCCGGCCACGGAAAAAAAAGTCAGACTTCCTGAAGAGTACAACCACCTTGGGGGGGGAAAACAAAGAAGAGAAAGGAATATTAACAACTTCATAGGAATCCAAACGGCGCTGACCCGAGACCCTGCAAAAGGGGAAGGAGCGCGGACCTCAATAACCTTGGGCCGGGCTCAGAATTAGGGAAAAAAAAAACAAGGGAAGCACGTCCTTCAGTCGTCGGCCCCTGGGTAATCAAAAAATCCAGACACTCGTAGAAAAAAAAGGACCTCGAAACGGTCTGGTGGGACTTTTGGATCTGGAAGCGGAAGCTACTAAAAACAAGGCTGGGTGCTCTCGAGCGGAGGACCTCCGAGAATAAAAAAACCAGGAGAAGGGGAGAGTCGAGTCGAAGATCATCTTGGCGCGGACGACTGGAGGAGTTCGTCAGAGACGAATCAGTAAAGAAAAAAGGTCTGGAGGGTTGAAGGGGAAAAAGCAAGGTTGAGCTCGGCTATCTTGAAGGAGGACCTGCGAAAAAGGAAACAGAAGCTGTATGCTGGAAGGGCCCACTCGAAACCGACTTTGTGGCCATCTCTAAATAGGACCAGCAGAGTTGGCCCGTGGCGGGTCAAAAGGACCAAATGTTCAGTTCATCTCGATGACCAAGGACGCCCAAGGAAGCAGAAAGCGAGGGGGTGCGCGGGGGGGGGGGGGGTGGGGCTGATTTCGTAGCAGGTCTGAACAGCGGGGCAATCAAAACGCCGTGGGGTCGACTGGATCGTGCAAGCGAAAGAAAAGTGATGGGGCCCAACGGAAGGGCAAATCGAAAGCAGAGCCCAAGAAAAAGTCCATCATTGGGGAGTAAAGAATAAGTCTTTGGGACTCGTGTTCCTCTAATCTGAGAGAACTAATTCGCAAGCTTCGACAAAGGAATAGAATTCGTGGATGAAAACGGCGTCGGGCCTGCAGTTCGAGACGGGGGAAAAAGGGACACAATTCCTCTGACCTCAGAAGGAAAGAACCCGCCAAACGCGGCAGGGAACAACGGCGAAAAGAAGAATTTTAACAACGCTTTAAAAGGGGACAGGCTTGACAAAAAAAAAAGCCGTGTCGGTCATGAGACAGGCCTCGACGGGAAAGGAGAAGAAAAAGAGACGTGCCAGTCAAGTAGGGAGCTTGGAGTCAAGAGAATTTCGAAACTGCTTTTGACCCTGTCTCCGGAGCCGAAAAAAAAATAAGCTCCTCAATTGAGTGAAAAAAAAGCCGCCACGGGTGGGGTGGTTCAAAAAAAAAACTTCGCATCCCGGCAAAATGGGGTGATCTGGACCCAAAAAAAAAATAAAAGCCATGGAAAGGAACATTTGGCTTATCAAACATTGATGGGGCGAATTTCGCGGTAAAAAAGTCAAGACCAACTCCAGCAAAGGGACCAAAGGTCTGAATTCGTCCGCTGCAATGAAGCGGACGGCAATCAGGAACACGGCCTCGCCCCCGGCCGACGGAACGCCACGAAGCAGGCCGAACAGGGGGAAAGGCTGGGCCAAAAAAACAGTTCCTCTCTAACGTAGGTTTGCCCGGGAAAAGAACAAAACCACGAGATGCAGGAAAAACAGTACAACAATTCAAAAAGCGAAGAAAAAAAAAGGGGTACCAGGGAAAGGAAGCGGAGGCAAAGCACGTGGAGGACGCCTCAGACAAAAGACGGGTGGTTCCCCCACCCCAAAAAAAGAACGGAGGTCTTCCAGAAAGACCCATGGGGGGCAGCACTGGCAGCAAGAAAACATTAGGCTCTGGGCGCGGGCTGGAAAAAAAAAGAAGGATGGACCAGCACTGATCTTGGGGATCGGTCAAGGCCACGGGACGCAGCACCGCCAGGAAACAAACAATGTGAGCGGAAGACCCCAGCAGGATGGCAAAAAAAATCTAAGCCGCACAACGATCCTTTGGCAAGAGAAGAAAGCCGGGGGGGCCGCCGAAGCTCCAAAAAGTGGGGATTCACAAAAAAAAAAAAAAAAGAGACCTAAAGGTGGCTCACAAATGTCCTCCAAGGGGTTCACTCGCGAGGGGATGGGACGGCTGGTAGGGAATTCTATCTTTGGCGGGGTGCGCCAAAGGGAAATCGCAAAAGGGGTTCAATCAGGACAAAGGACATCATCTATCGTTGTTTCGGGGGGGACGCCGCGAAAAACGTACACGTCAGGGACGGAGGTTCTAAGATTTTGGGGGGACCGCGGATCCACAACAATCCCACACCGCTGAAAAAAGCGAAAAAAAAGACCAACGACGTCCGCAGTTGGCCGCAAGTGTAACTATGAAGAATCTAACCGCAGGAGACCCCTTACCTAGGGGTGCTGGAGGGAAAACCTCAGCCCAGCCGAAGAAAACTGGTTATGAAACGCAAGTCACCTTGCAGAGGGACTGCAAAGGTTCACCGAAAAGGAGATGCGGAATAAAACAAAAAAACTTAAAGAAACGGCCAGGGGGGGGGACGCTAGCAAGTCTAAGTACCGCAGGACCATCACTAAGCGTCCGATCTCAGGCAGAACCCGCACGGGCTAAGGGACGTCAGAGACCCAAAGGGAGGGGGTCCGGGAAAGGCTTGC
>Ga0179593_1511917_pt1 | contig 11361 bp, 12 predicted proteins | sample CZODoug2_1_08_16_FD_185931 | JGI IMG/M metagenome (GOLD analysis project Ga0179593, IMG submission 185931) | Vadose zone soil fungal communities from Angelo Coast Range Reserve, California, USA - CZODoug2_1_08_16fungal (PacBio error correction) | ecosystem: Environmental > Terrestrial > Soil >...
GTGGGGAGCGAACGCCGATGCGTGGGGAGGGGTGCGTGGCGGGTGGGACGCCAACGTCATGGGTGCTGGAAACAGAGGCGAGGGAAAAAACCGATGCAATAGGAGACGGTTGAGATCAGCGTAACGGCTGCATCACAGACCAGGGGGAAGAAAACATCGGGTGCGCGGAGAGACCCTGCGCTGAAAGGGTTCGCGGCCAAGGCTAATAGTTGGTGCTAGGGTGGGGGCGGGGGTTCTAACACGGAGACACCCGGTAATGTTCGAGCTTTCGGTCGAGGATGAAACCGGCCGGAGGTGCAACCAGGGGAACAATTCAGGGGAATCGCCGGGTGTGCAGGAAAAGATAAGAGATGGAGATAACACAACATACTTCGACAAAAAATAGGATGTTGGCGTTGTGGGAACGATCGTAAAATAAGAGTGCCAGATGTAATAATAAGACGTCGCACGAGAGTTCACGAAGAGGCCGACGAACAAGGGGAGGGCAGACGAAAGGAGACCAGGTCTTGACAGGAATTGCTCAGGTCGACCTTTTTCACATGTTCAATGAGAACCACATAGTTCAGAGGGCATAAACAGATGGAGATCTGTTTTTAGGGCCCGAGGGAGTTTGGAGAGGACGCGTTCAAAATGGTCCGGTTTAAAGAGAGACCAAGGTCTACCGGGCGAGGAAAACCAAGGGAACAACCGGAAAAGAAGAGGTCAGCAAGAGATCACTTAGATAGAGGGACGAATGTCATAAACACAAGGGAGGAGGATAAGTAAAAAAAATGGAAAGAAGAGAGTAAAATATTAGGAGACGTTTCTTTGAACTGGCTAAGGCCTGGGAAGAACGGGGGGGTGTCTGAAAGGTACTCGGACGTGTTGAACGAAGGGGTAGAGATAAACTAGAAAATACACGTCCGGGCTTCGACGCAAACATCGAAGGGGGATATCGCAGGGAAAGAGTTTCAGAGGGTAATCCGAAAAAGAGCACCGCCACAAAGTGTACCTAGTTCCAAAACGTGTGCTTAAAAGGCCGGAAGAAAAATACCGGAGCAGTTCGGCTCAAAGGCGTGCACGGGAGGCCTCGGCGGACACACTGTCGGAGAGAAGACACTTCTTGACAACCAGTCATATCTAACCGCAACCTGCAGAGGGGGGGTTGGTGTAAACGGATGGTTGAGGAGGGGTAGCCCAAGGCAAAAAGAGGGTGTCCTCGGGACCTACAGGGAGGATCACGAGTAACTTGCTTCAGTGAAAGAAGCAGATGGAAATACGCGAGGTGAAGAAAAAAAGATCACCCGATTACATGTAGCGCGGTGCGGGAAGGCACAAAACTCTGGAAACGAGGGGGGAGAATTCGGGCATAAACCGTGAAGGTCGGCAGGTCCGCGCGCCCAAAAGGAGGGCAGTAAAAACGACGGGGATGACCGAGGGGAGAATTAAAAACGTAACCAGTCACTGTCGAAACCGAAAGCCGGAGGGAATGGGATCGCACGCCAGGACGGTGGCGGTGTGGACGACTAAGCCGGCACCTCCGGCAAAGGCGGAGTGATTCCCTCCGGCATCGTATGTGGGGAATGGAAAGCGCATCAAGATTCCCGACACTGCAAGAGTCAAATCAATAGCTACAACTTGAGGCCGGCGCGGAAACGATAGAGGAAGATGGGGAGAGGCAACAATTCCCGAACAAAAAACACTCGAATCTTTGGCTGAGCGTCCTTTGGGACGAGTGTCGACGAACGACAAGATCTTCGTATAACTGCCGTCATGTAAAGTCTCAACTGCCGGTGTAAGGTGACGAAGAAATGGAAGGGCAGGTGGGGCGCTAATTAGCGGCGAGAAGAAAGAGAAAGAACTAAGGGGTTGGATGGTGAACCTCGAAATGGGGGGGAGATAACCCATTTCCCCGGAAAGTATCAAAGATCACACCTCTGCTTTTTGTGCTGCATCTACTGAGCGCACAAACAGGACCCTAGAAAGCGGTCTCAAACACAAGGGGATGATGATACCTATGAAAAGTAGAATATGGAACGCACCTCGGGGGCTGGCTCTAAAGACCGCGAACACTTGTCGACTCTCTGAGGACGGAGGGTTGGATGGGTCTTTAGATATGTCTGCAAGAGTGACCGGGGGAGGAAAATCGGGTGTGTATCGGGGTCACGTTGCAACCCGCAGGCCACAGACGTAACAATGGGAACCACCTTCGATCAAAGAGGGGTAGGACTGAAAAAATTGCAATAGTGGGGGGGAATTTGGGGGGCTAGCTTCGGGGGACATGACGTGGGGCTGAGACCGGGGCAGGTGGTAATAAAGAGAAAAAGCTTTTTCACTTCGCCGACTTGGAAGAACGCCAATACGGGGAGCCAATACCGGGGGTGAACAGGCGTCAAACAGACCCTTTGAGATTATACGGGCGAACGATAACAGCCCCAAGGGGAAGATGACATGTCGATGGGCGGGAGAACGCCCTGCCCTGCCAGCCGCAAAGAATGCGTGGATGGAAAAGATGAGGGATTCAACTGTGACGAACACTCGCACAGTTCGAGACGGACGGAAAGTGAGGAAAAGAGAAGCCGGACGCGCCCTTATTAAAAAGGACAGTACTCTTGATGAGAGGAGCGAGTCAAGCAAGATGAATCATGGGCGTTACTACGAGCCATCGCATGCATGGGCGGACTGTCAAATGAAGTATCGGGTTATAAAAGGGAACTCTTGAGGGAGATGCGGCCGGTGCTGGGGAAGGAAAAAGTCGGCCAAATGTAAAGGTCTAGCGACAGCCCTGGGTTGTTGGAACGAAATGGGGGGGAGGGCAGGGAACAAAAGTGCCGTGAAAAATAATCAAGGTAAAAAAAGCAGCTTGAACTTGGGGTCCGGCCCAACAAGGAAGTGCCTCAGGGGTCCTACTTGCTCTTGAAATGACAATCGTTCGATCGGATTAAATAATCTCTACTGAGGTTTACAGCCGGATCGTCTTCCAGAAGGCTGATCCATTTCCTAAAAATCAATCGATAACCCATCGTCTGGAGGAGGATCCGCTCGCACAGCGAGGGCTGATCAGGTGCGACGAACTGAGAGAGGCCTGCAGGTAAAGCATTACTGTGGAAACGAGTACCCTAAAAAAAATACGGTGGTGTCTGAAAAAAGAGTCAAAACTAGCTAACGAAAAGTGGCGAGTTCCGTGGGAACAAGCCGAGGTGAAAGCCTGAGAGCAAGTGGCGTGGAATCATGTCTCCGAAAAAACGGCAAGGAAATCAGACAAAGCGAACGATGGAGGATTGGGACAACAACTCGCCTTCTCACCGACTCGGTAACTCTGAACATCTTGGGGGATTCGTTGAAAGGAAGGAGGGACTCCCCAGACAAAGAAAAGAGTAGGGGCTATCCAGAAAAGATTGTGACGAGAGGTTTTGTCCGGGAAAGAACTCTATAGGATGGGGGCCGCAAGGGAGGGAAGCAGGGAAAATCAGATGGGGGCCGGTTCTTCGATTGAGAAAGTACCCATCAGGAACTCGGTCTCTACCCACTTAGGGCAACGGGAACAGCAGAGGAGGACGCGGGGCCGACAGTTTGTACGGAAAAAGAGGTATCCCGTCAACTCTGTTGCAGAGACAGAGATTCGAGTGGCCGATACGACGCAGGGCGGAAACATGGGGGCAGCTCGAGGCTGAAAGGAAAAGAAACGCTATCGGGGTTCTGCAGAAGTACAGGGAAAAGAACAGGATACGTGGGGGATAACTGCAGACTGAAACGAAAGGTCGCCATAAATCGAGACCCCGTCGCGAAACGAAAGACTACCCCCTGCAAGTCCTAAATGAAGAAAGGCACCAGGACAAAGGAGGAAGAGGTCATTTCCAGGAGCCTCTTCGGAGTGTAAAAAGGGCGACTCTGAGCAAGACAAGGTTACCTGCTGGAGGGAGACTGAGAGAGGGCCTCAATAATTCTGGTTAGAGCACGTGGGGACATCGGCGAGAGGAGGTGAAGGAGCTTACGGCGATGCCTATGTGGATTCGTTCGAGGCTCAACCTGTTTTGAACCGCACTGACAAAAACGTCTAAGGGAAGAAGACCGCAAAGTGAGGGAAGAACTGAACGTGGAAAAGAAAAAGAAACAGAAAGAACCGTAGCCAGCGTAGCTAAACAACAACCATTAATGAGGAAAATAGAGAGGAATAGAAGAAAAATTGAACTAAAGACGCCAAGAAAGAGGGTTTTGAAGGGGGAAAAGAAAGAGCTGATGGAAGCCACTTGAAGCACCCTGTGGGAAAGGCAGTCGTGCCACCGTGGTGGCCTCGAAACAGGAAAAGCGCTGGGAGATCAAAGACTCTCGGGTCCAAGATGTGAAAAAAAATGCTGAACCGAAGGGAAAGGTGCCAGTCAACAAACGTCCACACTTAACGACGGGCCACAATGCGCGAGAAGAAATCCAGCCCTAACGAATATACCAAAAAAAACCGAACCAATCAATGTGTGGGGGAACTGCTGGATCGCGGACCTGCGAAATCAGGGGGAGTAAAGGGCCGCGGCAAGGATGAAAGAATGGGGGGCGACGGTTTCATTCCCGACATAGTTCCTTCAATGAGATGTACCACCTACTCTAATGAATGTCCTATCAGAACGAAGGGACGGACTCAGCAGAAACTACGGCGTTCAGAAGGGAACCAGCACAGCCCCTCCAGAAGGATCCACTGTCTCGTGGGTATTGGTGCAGGTACACCAGAACACTTTCGAAATGCGAGACTTCCTAAAGGCTGGAGACCAAAGTGCGAAAAGGATACCGCCTCCCTACAAAACCCTGTCGGAAAAAAAGTCCCATTGCGAGCTTCCCGGTGGTCTACGTGGGTGAAAAAGCGTTCAATGATTGACTTGGGGGGAGAGAATCCTTACCTAAAAGAATAGCTGAAGGTAAAATCCCCAGGAGAAATATCCCAAGGACGAAAAGAAGAGATTAATCTTTTAAAAACTAAAAGACGATCTGGAACTGTTTGTCTGGACTAATCTGACAGACCAAACGGAGAACACTATTCTTATGTTGTGCGGTGGGAAGGGATCCGGGAACTCAGAAAGTCAAACAAATGGCGGTGAGATGGGTCGGTACGCACGTCGTATGGTCCTTGGGGGAAGGCCCAAAAAAGAAATCCCATACGGAGCTGAAAGAGAGGGGGGAAGCTGGTCCTCAAAAGTCAGGACCCTGAGGGGCACGCCAGCGTTCTCTCCGAACATTTAGGAAAGGGGTCAAACGCGGGTACCCAGCCCTCGACATCGTTGGAGAGAGGACCTGTAAGGAGCGGGGGAGACTTGGGAGAAAGAAAAGGATGTACCTTTACTAGGGTCATCCGGAATGGCCAACTGCCAACTAAGGAAGAAGAGTCCGGCCTTCCTTCATAATCGAAAGAGAGGGGGCGAACGAGGAGGGGTCCGAGTCTCTAGTGCTAATCCGAATGGGCAAGAGGGCGAGATCAGCATTCGGTCAGAAACGAAGAGGTCGGAAGAGGGGGAAAATTGCCAGTTAATGCACTAGTATGTCACCCTAGACTTCAAGAGAAGTGAGTGGGGCTCGAACCGTAAGGGGCAGGTGTTGGGGTCTCTAAAACCTTTACACTACGGTTTTGGACGGGGAAGGATCGTCTCAGTCGATGGAGCTGAGTGATGGTCCCCAAAGGACGCTGAAAAAAAAAAAGCGGGCAAGAAGGGCGGAGCCTACCAAAAAAGCTGGACTACATGTCGGGGAGCTCTAAAGTACTTGCACCAGAGATCACACCGGGAAGAGCAGTCCTAGAAAAAGTACCGGGCTGGCTAAAGAGCAAAGATCCTGAACTTGGGAAAATCCACGCAGGAAGAGGTACCATGCGGGAATCTCAGGCTCGAGTCTTTAAATAGGCGATGACAGGGACAGGGGATAAGCATCCATCCGACCACGAGTGGGAGGATTGCTGCGGCGTCAAAGGGTCTTTTGTTGCGGGAGCAGGAGGGGGACAGGGAAGAACGTGATTCTTTCGGGGAACGGAAATAGGAGCGGCGGACCTTGGTTCCAAGGGACGAGGTGTCACCAGGGGGAAGTTTTCTCCATTCTGTGGGGTCAGCCAGGCGCCCTAAGGGGGCTCATAATAGTCAACAGCGAGAGCGGAAAGCAAAGAGAAAAGTAATCAAACGCGCCCCCCGAAAGAGGGAACCTTGGAAAAAATGGGGCCAACTAATTCGGAACGCATTAAAGGGAAAAGATCGGATTTCTACAATCTAGGGGGGACTAACCAGAACGCGGAAGGGGTTAAGCCGAGTGGAACAACAAATTCACAACGACTCGACAAGAAAAGCAAAATAGCGTCACAAAAATCAACCAAAGACGTCACGAAGAAACGCTAAAGTCGCCGGCCAGTGCGCGAGCCGAACCACAAACAAGAGGGGGAAAGGAAGTTCACGAGGGAAGGAATGCTCGATTACTTTCTTATACGCCGTAAACAAGCAGGTGGGAGAGGAAGCCCCCGTTTTTCGAGAACATAAGGGGGGAAATGGGAAATTCCCACCCAGGAAGAAAAAGAAGTCCCTAACCACCAATTCGGAATCAGTGTAGCATACACTATCTCCAAAACACATAAGAGAAAAAAGTTTCCTGCTGTCGACTAGGGGATTTCTTGGTGCACGCGAGTCTAGTCGGAAAGGAAAAAGGCTGCCGTTATCTCGGTGGGGAAGTTTAAAAAAACAAAGAATCAAAAAAAAACACACACATGCTGCAAGGAAGCGCGCGGGGCGAGAACTATTCTCAGTATGCGAGGGTTACTAACTGTTTCTGGGATCACCCTCCTTAGTCATCTACCTCAAGAAGGGAACTCAAACCTACGAGGGGGGGGCAAAATCGTGACTTAAGACTCAGGGGAGCAAACAAAGCCTTATCAAGTATTCTTAAAAATTGACCGCCAATCCTGTCGGGTGAAGCCAGAACCTCAATTGAAACGGCGGTAGAAGGGCAAGCGTTACGGCCGCATGGGGGTAGTCATGAAGGGGGGGGCCAATGGGGAATCCGGCATGGCGCAATTTGGGAACCTGAAATTCCGTGAGTGAGCATGAAGCTGGGCACACGGGATTCGGCGAATGAAACAAGCTAGGGTCCATGCCCTTGTGTCAGGGGGCCCGATACAACCGTAATACGGGGGCCAATCTTTCGACTGCGGTAGGGACATATGGAGAGCCGAATCGTGGAACGGGATTGTAATAGGGAGAGGGGGGAAAATGAAGAATCCCCATGGAGATGTGTGCCACGTGACAACGACGAGGGTCTGAGGTGGATGCCTATCACGTCCAACTAACGGTGTAAAGAACCACCCCACTCGAGGCCGGATGGGGTTACGATCTACTTTAGAGGATTTCAAACGTTAGAAACGCCGTCGAGGGGGGACCGGAAAGGCCTTCCCCCCGGATCCTCAAGGCTCGGAGGTGGTCAGGAAACGATTCCCATCAAGGCCCAGGAGGGAACTGCGAAAGGTTAGGGCCGGGGTCGGGGGACTGGGGGACCCTAGCTGCCTTCGAACTGCAAAAACGAGGGGAAAGTTCAATATGCCCAATGAAAAAGAAAAACGACTCTGGTTGTCGCGAGAAAGGGCGGTGAATGTGGATATCAGGACGGCGGGGTGTCCTGCTGACACGGTTCAAAGAAGGGAGAAAGAACCCGTCTTTCAAGTGCGGTTTGGAAGGCCCAGAGGTCTCCACGGGCTGGCACCTCAAGGGTCGCACGTGTGAAAAGAGATCCTCGTTTAAGGCGTGCTGACCCGGAAGGCCTCGAGAACAATAGTATTAGTAACATAGGAAAGTTACCACTAGAGAAATTGGGTCCCGACACCGGTCTTGCGTTTGTTTCAATGTGGGGGGCCGACACACAAGAGGAGGAGCGGGGGCGGAGGGGGAACCGATACAACCACGCAGTTTGCCCAAGGCAGGGGTAAAAAAAACGGCAAAGAACAGCCCCATCAGACTAATCAAGCACGGGAAATGTCGTTGGGTCCAATGGTGGAGACAGAAGGCTGCCAGTCCAGGAAAAGCAGTCGAGCGGGGCAGGAAACGTACTCCACAGACCGGGGCAGGGATCGGAAAACCTGCATGGAGGAAAGCCTCTACGGCTGGAGGAAAATAAAAGAATTAAAGTCGATAGAAAGACAAGAAGACCGCATATGGGGTTGGTGTCGTAAAGATCTAGGGGGGGAAAATTGTGCGGGGAAAATCTCGTAGCAAGAAAGGTGTGGGCCCACAGGAAAGGGGAGGGATGTCCTATGTTTCAAACTTCTTCGGTAGCTAAGGGGGTCCATCGAAGGAGGGGAATAGCGAACGAAAATCTCGAAAAAGATAAACGTCTGCTTGATCCGGGGCGTAAACCAGGAAACAAGCACCTTTCAAGGCTTGACGGGGGACGGGAGTTCGAAGGCGGAACACGTGCAAGCAGGTCAGAAATTAATCCCTTCAGTAGGGAACTTCCTCGTGCGGGAGGAAAGTAAGAGGTAAGAAACACAAACTCACCCATTTCCTTGAGCTGGGTGACAGACCTAACACAAGTCATGCTAGACACCTCCGGACGGGGCGGGGTTATTCAAACGGCAAGAGTTAAGGAAATACGATCCTTCCGCACTTGGAGTTCGGGGGGGGGTAGCCGTTGTGGGGGTCGCGCCACTCAAACTAAACGTAGGGGCAAGCGCACAGCAAATCGTGGAGAGTCGAGACATGCACCTGATAAATGAAGCAGATTATACTTCTAACATCCCCACGCTGGTAACCGGAAGTTTCGAAAAAGGGGACGCAAGAGAACTTCATGGGGACCTCCTCGAAAGAGCTACGCCACGGGCGGGGGCGATCTGGGAGCGTGGCTACTGTCATTGAAAAAAGGTTGTGCAGGGGAAAGAGGTGGCCATTTTTTCTAGGGGACCGAGCCGACCAAATGGACAGATGGGCTATCCCCCATTATGGGTTGACAACCGCGGGGTAAAACGGCAAGGGCCTCCAGCCGCTTAGACACGAGCAAGGAGGAGTCCGATGGTAGACTATCTTGCTCCGAACCTCAGGGTAACTTCTGAAACAGGCAACCGGTGAACGGGGGAAAAATTCGGGGGGAGGTTGATTCGAGTACGGGTGAGGTAGAGGAGGGGGGGACAAGCTTTGAAAGGAAACGAGGAGACGCAGTTCGATATCGAGGACGGGGGGGCGTATCCAATTCGATCTGGGGGTTAACTAGGACCGTCGAAATAACGGAAGTAAAGTTCGTGGCAGGGGCACGGTAAACATTCGGGGGGCGCCGTCGAGCCTGCGGGAGGTATTCGGATCTCATCGGACTCCGAACGGGTCAATAATCCACAACGAACTCCAACGAAAAATGGACCTGGTTGAAAAAACACCGCGCCAGGCAAGTCTCCGCTACGGAAAACCCTTGGGGGATGGGCGGTCTGCAAAAGCAAAGGCTAAGAAGGGGAGACAGAAATCCTTCATGACAAGGGTAAAGACCGGGGGAACAAGCCCTGCCCCTCCGAACAAGAAAATCGTGGGCAGTAGTGGCAGGCAGAAGATCTGCATCGAGGTAAGAGGAACCACTCGGGGGAGGAAGGGGGGGAGCATCCGCAGTAAGTCATCGACTCGAACTGGATTTAAAAAAATGTCGAGGAGCTTCGTGGCTTGACAAAGAGGAGAAAGAAGAGTGTTTTGGAAAAGCCTGGAAACGGGGAGACACTATCGCGAGTCCGCAGCTTCGGAAGAGGATGACGTAAAAAGGAAAGGGGGGTGACGGCTTCGACAGCCTGGGGAAGGGGAAGCTCGTTACGTTGTTAGACTGAGGGAGGGGGCAGGCCCACAAGAGCTCAAGGGGGGGCGTAAGAAAATTGAGGGCATGCCAAGAAGTGCCTATCTTCTACTGTCTCTTGAGTCACAAGGGAAGGAGGGGCACTCATATCCGTAGACTCGGGGATTTCTGAGACTCTCACCAGAAGCGATAAGCGGCGGCGGGGGAAGGATATGATCCCACAAAAAAAGCCGAACTCAAGGTGGCATCGACGACTAGGGATAAAAAAAACCAAGCCAAACCCCCCCCACAAAAAACAAAAGCCCCACCCAGCCAAAAAACAAACCACCCAAAAACAAAAAACCCACACCAGCAAAAAAAAGAAAACCAGCAGAACCCAACCCCAACAAACCCACACAAAAAAACCCCACAAACAAAAAAAAAACCAACACACAACACAAAACCCCACACAACATCAAACCCACTACCCCCAACCAAACAAAAAAAAATAAACACCCCCGTGGGGACTGTGCTGGGCCACAGTGAGGTATGAGGGGGGGGGCGCGTTACGTGAGTCGACCCTCGCTAGCATGACACGGGGGGATTGGAGTGATAGTGGGTGGATACGGCGGTGTTAGACCCCTGGAGAGCGGGGAAGAGTATGTCGGTTGCCTCTGGGGCCGCGGGACAGATGACTTTCCCCGCTTGGGCTTCAATAGCAATGGGAGGAGTGGTGGGGCAAGCTGACCCAGGCGAGCGTACCTATCTTAGCTCGTGATGCCTGCCGGGGTCCCTTCCCGAACAACCCCAAATCAAAAGAAACAGGGTGTATTAAGGAGGTGTCGCCCAGAATTTGACGAGATCGGGGGGTTGGCGATGGAGGGAGGGGGGGAGACGCGATGCGGGAGAGATCGGGAAGACCTCAGAGTTGGGAGGTTTGGGGACGGGGCAGAGGTTCCCGGACGGACTCAAACGGTAGATCCAGGAGAGGGAGGGAGGAAGAACTTTCTACATGTTGAGAAGAAGCAGGGAGGAGAAGTCGCAAGGACAGGTTGGAAGGTATCGAGGACTTCTACATGGAAGAGACAGACTACCAAACCTGGAGGCAAAGTCAAGGTCAAGGAACTACTCACAAAAGAAAGCTAAGTTCTAGAGGGAATTGATCTCCACTACCAGAGGGAGGCGGCAGCCGGCGAAGTTCATTCACCGACCCGTATGCACCGAGTACCCGGAGATGCCAAGGCCAAGGAAGCAAAGGACGTAAACTGGCCAGCTCACCAAAAGCGGGACAGTATTGATCAAGGCTGCGCTCTGAGTTTCCGTCCGAGGCGTAATAGTGGGAAGGTGCTCCCGGAACTGGCCGGAAGAAGGATCTGTTTGAGCCAAGAGATGGCGATAGACTGGCAGACCGTTTCAAGAGTCAACACCGGTGTGGAAAGAAGCCTGACAGGTCGAAGGGGCGTACATGGACGGGTTAAAACTTCGATCCCGATGCCGAAATGGTCTCTTGCGCTCACGAGGTCGACTCGTTGAGTAGTATCTGAGCTCGAAAACAACGGAGGAGTTCTACGACAGGGGGGAGAGACCAGTCGCTCGTGATTTCGGCAAGGGAAAGCGAGCCAAAAAGGA
>Ga0179593_1312243_pt1 | contig 11360 bp, 9 predicted proteins | sample CZODoug2_1_08_16_FD_185931 | JGI IMG/M metagenome (GOLD analysis project Ga0179593, IMG submission 185931) | Vadose zone soil fungal communities from Angelo Coast Range Reserve, California, USA - CZODoug2_1_08_16fungal (PacBio error correction) | ecosystem: Environmental > Terrestrial > Soil >...
AAGCAGCCGGACGGACAATTCCTGGACTCCTCGCTGGGGTTTGGCGAGAAAGCGGGGTCGAGGGAGGAGCGTGGATGTAAATGTGATGCGGACAGGCTCGCGAATAGGAGGGGGGCATACCGAGGAATAACACGTAAGTAAAAAGGCAAGGAGGCGGGTTGAATAATTTCGGCGGCGAGCACAATGTACCGGGCAAGGAGTAACCCATGCGAAAGGGGGGGTGGGTGAACAAAGGGAAGAGGCCGAAAAAAAAACTGAGCAAGGGTGACTCAAAGGGCCGACAAGTTGGTCGCGGGGACAATGGAACGAAGGCCGATATACACAAAAAAAAAGGACAAAGGCAGAGGATCGAGGCTCGGACACTCATTAGTCCGACAAGGATAAGGGCAAGGGGGCCGGCTGGAACAAAAGCGGTCCGCGGACTCCGAGCAAAAGTGAGGAGGGGGACTGAAACTAGGGAATGGGTTTAATTGGGCAATGGGTATTGTTCTGGAGGAAAGGGGGAGGGTGGGGAGGCGGAAATCCGGGCCGGTTTGGCGTATCGCATAAAGGTGGTATCAACCATTGGTCGTCCACGCCATGAGTTTCAGACTTCGAGGGGGAAAGGGAAATAGGGATCGTAAAAGACGGAGGGGGCATGAACTAGACGGCCCCATTAATCTCCGACTATGAGGGGGGTTCTCTGCGTCTTCCAAGACAATGGGAGGGAAAGAGACTCCCTTAGACCGCGCCGGGCCTCGGCTCCCATACAATCAAGCAGGAGTCGCGTCCGGTTCCGTGGGGCAGAGACGCAACAGTGGGAAAAGGGGCGGTCTGGTGTTGCCGGAAATGCGGGGCTTTGGGAGTGGGGGGCGTCCGCGGCGCGCCCTAAAAATGGATCCAGCTAGAAGCTTATTCGAAACCTCCCCCAAGCCAAAAGCACTACCCCCCCACAACCACCTCCCTCCCTCTCGCAGACAGGGGCCTAAGAAAGAAAAAGCCTCCCCGAGTAAGCTTTGAATAATACTCCATAATGATGAATAGTATAACAGGCAGGGAGCCCGTTAGAGAAGTCTGAAAGCGAAACAGATCTTTGGGGTGCCACTAGATCGACGATGCTGGGATAAGGGCACGAACCAGAGCTACGGGATGAATAAAAGAAAAAACTTGCGCACGTGTGCCTGCTAGGACTCGTAGGGCGAACGAAAGCGTTGGTTCATGTTACGACAATAAACGGGTCACACAACATGTGGGGGATCAAGTTATCCCGAATAAAAGACGAAAAGGTGTAGAGACTCCCTGACTTCGTTCGCTCACCGCCTTCCGTTTACTCCGGTTTCTCTCCTTCTTTCGGGCGAAAGAGGGAGAGCTGAAAGCTGCCCATCGGAAGGGCAAACGGCGGGATGGGCACGAACGAACTCCCACCCTCGAGGCCTCAACCCGGTCCAGTGCAGAAACCGCGCCGAGTTAGCACGTCCTGTGTCGAGAGATAGGGGAGTTACAACTTGACGTGCTTTTGTTGTGCCTTCATTAGGCAATGTCTCTAAGAGTCCGGCCCGTCACTGACTCTGGGACCGGGGGGGAGAAAGGAAGGACCTCTCAAGGGAAGCCGCGCGTCCGCGTCGAAAAAGCAATAACTTCGCTGGGGATCCACTTGTATAAACGAGAACGCTCATCGAGAAAGCAAGTGTGGGTGCACACACGTCCACGACGGGACTACACAGCCTAGGCGCTTTACAAACGAGATCACGATAAAAAATGGGCGCTGAACCTCTGCTTCATCGTACCGTCTCTAACAAAATCAAGGTGACGCATCACACTGGGGAGGAGTTAATCTCAAACTTGCTCATTTCCGGGGGCATCATGAAAAACCCACAAGGGCAGAAGACTCTGCGCACGAATCCGGAGTCTTGAAAGAGAGGCTCAGGGAGGAGCTCGGGCAACGATTTTTGCCAAGCTTTATTACGAGGAGACGGGCCGGGAGGGAAAGCCCCCAAGGGGATTGGGCCGCGGGGCAGAGGTTGCTGCCTTGTACTAGGTTTCCTGGGAAGGCGACCAAGAGAGCATCTCACCTCTCTATCTCTTTGGTGTTCAAGTTTTTTTGTGCCGTTCGGAAAAATTATACTTTGTCTGGCAGAGACGTGGGCAGACCAAGAACAGCGAAAAAACCCGTCGGAAGAGAAGGGAAACCGAGGGTCTCCAAGTAACCAATCCTTTCTGGTGGTGTTCATACCAATAGTTATGGGTCACTGGAGGAAGAGAAATTACTGTGGAAGTTCAGTATGGGTTGGGTGGCTTTTTTAAAGACTGGAAATCACTCAAGGCTCATCCAGACGGCAAGGACTCGACGAACCAGGCCGCTGAAGCCGCAAAGTCTGCTACTTTAATGTCTAATCTCACAACCGACAAACAAACCAGAAAACGAGACACCCCTAGCAAAAAACAAAGGAGAGAAGGGAGGCCGGAGATGCTGAAAATTGGAAAATTTACAACGTACCGGTCAGAAAACTTCCAAACTCGCGTTCTGCCTCAGGACGAGACCCGGTAGAAAAGGCAACCTTCGAAAAGCCTAGTCAGGGATTAAGACTCCGAGGCTGCCTTTCACTAAGGCCTCAAATCTCTTCTCAGGGATTCTACGAGTAAAACCAAAAAAAGGGAGTCTAAGAGAGGCAAAATTGCTTTCATTACTCAAAAGAGCGGGAATTCTGGATCAATCCTTAGAGAGGTCTTTGAAATCAAAGCGAGAGGAACCCCGCGGCATTTCTGCGATATGGCGAGAAACTGAAGCTCGTCGAGAAGAGGAGGGTGGGTCGCATCTCAGTCTAGACAGATTTAAATGATTTGAGGGAGCAACTCAGCGACCATAGAATACCACTCACCTTCATCATTGGGTCCGTGCTAGCCATCGGGAATCATCTTAAGTCCTTCTAAGCTTAGTTCATGGATACACAGCCTCCTAAACAAGCGGGGCTTGAAGGCGAGCAAAAACCACAACAAACAACTAACAGCGGAAGAGAAGGAAAATCCACCGAAGAATACGACTCCAAAAAGAAAGAGAAGACGGGGACAAAAAAACCGCCCATTCAAGTCGACTAAAGGGAGAGATACTCGGGTTCCGCCTCCCTTTACGGAGGGAGAAGGAGAACAATCACAATCACCCGTTCGAAATGAAAGACGCGCCCTCGAGCGGGGAATCCCCTGCAAAAAAACCCCCTCACCCAAAAAACAACACATATAAAACTACAAAAAAGCATAAAACCACGAAACAACCACCAAACCCCCCACAAAAAGCAATGAAAACTGAAAAAAAAAAAACCAAAAAAACACGGGCAACGTTCTTGTAATCAAAAAAACAACAAAAAGGAGGAAAAATAAGATCCCGGTCCCATAATAACCACCGTAGACAAGTCACCTGCGAAGGGGGGAGTGTCCTCGAGGGGGCTGCTTGGGCAAGTCGGTTGATGAACGGTTGGTTACTGCAACTCAATGACGGGGAGGAAACTGCAGAACGGTACGTCACTATTCAGGCTGAATTGGGGGGCCTGGGGGAGAAAAGAGAAAGGTTGCGTAAAAACTTTCGGGTTACGGATGGGTGTAGTTAAGAGGAGGAGCTCGCGAGTTGGGAGAACTCAAGCAAAAGCTTGGGGACTGAGCCTCGCATAAAGGATATGGCGGCAATGAGAAGGTGAATTGGTGAAACGCAACAGCCCACGCCCTTGGAAAACTGGAAAGCCGGAAAAGATGGTTCTAACGCAGACGAAAACGCAAGAGGAACTTGCGTGATGGATAACGCATAACGACATGAAGAGGTTTCATCTAAGCTTTCATGTTTGAATAATCAACTCTGACTTCTGAAAAGGGCCTGGCAAACCCGTGTTCGTCCGAGACGACGAAAAGAGTCTTAGGCCTTGTCGAAAAAGGAAGCCGATTGGGAAAACGTGCCCGAGCCTGATCCTGGACCGGGAAAGCATTATCCAAGAAGGGCATTGAGAAACTCAAGGGTTGAAAGGGGCCACGCGGCAAAAAAGTACGACAGAGTGCCGTTTCCGATCGTCGGTCCCATTTGGGAATTCGGAAAAGGGCTAATTCTTGAGGAACCTGGGGGGACTCGGGGTCGTGGCGAGCAGACGGGTGGCGTCTAGGGGCATTGAAAGGCGCCCGCGGCGAACGTTGCGCTTGCAGCAGGGGCGGCGCCGGCCGTTCGCGTAGACAAAATTATGCTTAAACAGGCTGGACAAAAGACGAGCGTAACCCGTAACCTAGGATCCAGACAGAACAACGCAGACTTGGGGAAGGGCCGGCAAACGGCTTGGCGAAGGAGCTGGAAAACCATCGTGGAGCCCGGTCGCGTTTGGTAGGAATCGAGTGCAACGACACAGGATCATCCAAACCCACGAACCCAGAGAGAGAAGGGGGGGAAAAGACAAGCTGGCCAGAGAGGAAAAACGAGGTAAGTCCTGCATCAACGAGGGACGTCAGCCAACGCGGAGAGGGGGGAGAAAACGTCCGCTATGAGGCTGGGGGGGAAAAACTCTCATCAGACTAAGAATAACCGAGTGGAAAAAGGTGCAGGACAGACGGGGCTGCCGCTCGGGATGCGCCCGGCCCGAGCCCCTAAAAACTCCTCCAATTTGGTTTAGATGACTTCACCTGAGGGGGGGGGATAAAGGACGAAGAAGCTTAGGCAAGGGGCACTAAGAAGCATGGAGAGGGCAAGGGAAGCTGGGGGACCGACTTGCGTACGTGTCCAAAGAATTTATGGAGGGGGGGAGATCGACGTTCGAAAACAATTTTAATTCAAATTGGAAGAACTGGTCTCAAAACGGAGGGACGCGCCTCCTGAAGTCTATGTGCGTACATCGGAAGGAAGCTTCCCGATACGATTTATGACATGGACGAGACTGAAAGGACACAGCCGAAGGGTAACGGACAAAAAGGCAGGCTAATTCTCACCGTGCAGAGGCATCGAGGCTAATGTGACTAGAGTGGAAGACAGGGAAGGAGCGCTCAGATCTCCCCGCATAGACAAGCAAGACGAGTGGGAACGGGGGAAAAATTCGGGGATATCCACTAAAGGAACTCCCGGCGATTATCTTGGGTTTACCCGAGGGGAGTCAATACCAAATTTGGAACTCTCCTCCATAATCGCGAAGAGAAGGCAGGAAAGTGCTCAAAGGGGGGGACGGGCCGGAGAGAGCGCTGGGCGAGAGCCCGATCGAAGAAAGTGGGCCCAGAGCTACTGTATGCTAGCTGAAAACGGACGCCTAGCTCATGGAAGAGGGAACTACGCAAGAGAGCCTGGATCGGGAATTCCACATAATAGCGTGAAGTAACTGGAAACTTATTGCGGCAAGCGACCAAATGAGGAGTAAGAAGTGAAAAATCACTGAGATTACAGCATTTCTATTTGGGGAGGGACGCAAAAATCGCTGGCCGGGGAGAGACATTGCGGCAGGCACGGGAGACTCATTCGGAACTTCAGGGCAATGCTGAGCGGTCAGTGCCGTAATTTCGAATCTGGGGGGCTTGACATCCGAAGACAGAAGTTTCGACGCAGGGTGGAGGGGAGTACCATGGCTTGCTCAAATTCGCGACGCAAAGAACACCGAATTCCTAACCCATTTCCTGGTCACAGACCGCGACAATGGCCAACATTCCAATAAAGGACCCAGGAAATTTCTGAGGGGGAGTGAAGAAGGATCAGGTCAAAACGTCCAACGGACGAGAAGCAGAAAAAAGGCTTTTCCTAAAGCGCAATCCCGGCCCCCTGAGCTGGACCTCCGGAAGAATATTCGGGCCTTCCGAGCTTGGGGGGGGGGGGGAACGAATTTCATCAGCTGGAGAGGAAGGACTGCTGGGCAGTGTGGAACGCGGTCCTGACCAAAGTGAGGGGGGACTACCAACAAGCGAGAAATAGCAAAGGAAGCGTGTCGGGGTCCTACGCAGGAGTTCATTGTGTATGGGTAGAGGATCGAAAGTATTAGACGCAATCATTGGGGGGTTGGGGTTTTTTTCATAAAACCAGCAATCGTCTTTCCAGCTTTTGAGGCTGAGAGACATTCACCAAAGTGGGATTCCTGACACAACCACATTTAAAGTAAGGGCTAATACTCGTTGTTTCACAGCATTGTTGTAGTACAAGCAGGGGGGAGGATAATAGGCAAACCTCAGCTCGCTCATAAAGGGGGGGGAAAATTTTTACCAAAGGCCACTAGGGCGGTTCAGGTCAGGCTCTGGGGAACAAAATCCGCACGCAAGCCCATAGCACTGAGAGGAAAAAAAAGGAGTCAAAGGGCATTCAGGTTAAGATGGCCCCTTGTGCAGGATTAGTCTGCTTACAGCTTCACCGTGAGTGAACCACCAGAAGGAACCTAGGGGAAAAGGGCACGGAGAATGGCCCCTCTTGCAAGGGGTGAGGTCATTCTTCATGAGGCCGGGTCTTGGCTTTTGTTGAGATCGCAGACCCCTCGTATTTCCTTAGGGGGGCGGCGGGTTGTGCCAGAGCAAATCAGGGAAGGCGGGGGGTTGTAGAGCGAGGCAGGGTGGATTGCTTCTGTGGGACTGGCACCCGGGAGGATAAGGGGGGAAGCTCAATCCGAATTGGGCAAAGACATGGGACCCTCGCTAGGGGACTCTTTTTCTCTCTAGGTTCTTTTCAGAAGGCTTTCGGTCTCAGGGTTGTGGGGGGGAGGCCGATTGGACCTTGCTCACCACCTGTTTCCTTTCGCAGGATCGAAAAGGCCCTGTGGGTTGGCCCTGGAGTCTCGGTTGGCCGCATAGCCTATCGGTGCTCCTCTATTTTATGGAGTGCTACTGGCAACACCTCCTCAGAGGGCCAACAGGATAAGCAAAAAAAAAAAAACGTTTAATCTTTTAAACTGTGGGCGCTCCAGGAAAATGGTTTTATTTTCTGTTCTCTAAATCAGTAAGAAGGGGGGAAAGTCCTCTCTTGAATCTTCCTGACCAAAACTGTCAGCCAGGGCGGCATGTCTGTTCGTCGTTTCTGTTCACTAAATCTTAATGAGGGGCGCGAAAGAACGAAAGGCAGCAGAACTGAAGGCGAGCGCACGCGCTCGAAGAGGAAAAAAGCATGGGGGGTTCAAAAAATCCATCGTAAATCCCACATTGAGGAGCTTGAGCGGGGGGGCAACGGGGCAAGGCGGAGACGAGAAAAAGACTGAAATGCAAGAAATCAAAGAGAACTACGACACCGTGGGGCGCGAGGAAGGTGGGAACTCCTTTATCCGATTTTGAACGCGAACAGAGCAAAGAAGCCCGGTGTCACAAACGCGCATAGCTACTATTTCTACGGAATCTTAAAGCGAATAAAGACGGAAAATTCTCCCCTCGAAGTTTTCGGGCGACAACAACCATCAAGAGTAATATACAAGAGCGCTGGCGCGGGGGAGAGGATTATTTTTAGAGGAGCGCCCCATCATTCATCAATGACTAGTATATAAATGTCTGGGCTCCCCCCGGCATCACCTCACTTCTCGATGGTGGGGAAAGTTTTCGGAACAAAGAAAGTCTAATCAGCAAACCCACAACTTGAAGGAAAAGAGGTATGGTCTTTGCCGCTAAAATGTCCACCTCGCGAACAGAAGGTTTGGTGGAAGAGGGCAGGATAAGGCCTTAGGTATGGCCGCATGGTGCGATTTCTGCATTACGGACACATACTACGGCAACCCCTCGATCCATCGAGCACGGGATAGGAAGAGGATATGGGTGGAAGGCGAGTGTGAACATACTAGGCCCTACTTGAGTCTCTGCGCCACGTCCAGGGGAGAAAAATGGTCGTAGTATTCGCTTGTAAACGTGACGGCGGAGGGAAGGTTCGCGAAAGCAAGGAATCAAGACCGGAAACGGAGAATGGCGGAAATTTCAGGCGATATTTAATGCATCGAAAAGGGAGGGTTCGCCAGGTGCAGGGCGGCCCGTTGGCCGGCCGAGAAAAAAGAGACGGGGGGAGCTTTGTACGAAGGGAGTCGATTTGAAAGAAGGGGGGACGCATCGAGCAAATTGGCGGCGCAAGCACGGGCGTTTCGCATTTGAATGACGTGATGTTTAAGCTTCAAAAGAGTGCCGGTTGGGGGGAGCCGAGGCGAGAGCGATAGAAGGATCAGCAAAAAAAAAGGGGGGAGATCCTTGGGGAGAAAAGTCTCTTTGCCACGGAGACCAAACTTCACTCCTTCCTGATGAAGACTTGTGTTGGGAGCCATAAAGATTGTACAGAACAATTCCAGCGAAAAGCGAATCGGCAGGTGTCTTTGGGACAGTTTATCACATACGATTTAATGCCTCAAGTAAACGATTTTTGTAGGGCAACCAATGAACAGACGGAGTGGGGCTTCTTGGATTGTCGGCTTAGGCGTCTGTTGACTACCCGGTGAAAAAAGCTGGCAGAAGAGGGAGCTGGGAAAAAACCGGGGGTATGAACAGAAAATCATACCATAGATAAGGGGATAGGAAGGGCGGTGAAGGCTGTTCGAACAGATACGAAAATGTGGGAAGGGAACCTCAAGGGCCTTTATCCCCTTGTATGCGCTGCATGGGGGGGAAATGATAACTGAAAACGAAGGGCTAAACCCCCGAGGAAAAACTCTTATGAAAACGTCAAAGACGGTGATCGGGGGGTACTTTGCTGCGAGAGTGCCGGAGGGGAGGGAATGCTGGTGGATAACCCCAGAGAGAGCACGGAGAGGGGGAGAGCTTAAGGTAGTAAAAGGCACATAAACCAACTAAAGACGTGAAAAAGAGAATCGGGGGTTCTCTGATTCGTTTTGGGGGAGAAGAATACACTAAAAAAAATTGTTAGGCAATGAGAAGAATCCACCTGACTCATTCTAAAAACTGAAAGCTGTTGAAAGGCCTCGCCAGAAAGTAGATAGGGAACGATATTAGGGAAGGGGCCGCTTAAATCGCCGGCATAAGATCAAGCAAACTTCAGGGGGGTCCCATCTAGGGGAGTGGATTGGGAAAGGCAATGTCCCCCATCAGAATTGAGGGGAAGTTTGGGGGGGGGGAAGGTCCGTTGCATGAAGAAATGGCAATGGGGTGGTGCTGAGGGGAAAAAAAAAGAAGACGGTTGTCCGGGAGAGAAAAGAATGGGGGCCACCATTGTGAGAGCACAAGGGACTCGAGACTTCGGCTTTTGGCAGAGATTGCGAAAAGCTTCCCACAGCACTCAAAAGCCTAGCAAGGAAGGCAGAATTAAGATCGACTAAGGGGAAGTCTGCATTCTGCTTCCCTGGACGCAAAATTGGTAGTGGGGGGAACTGCAGCCTCTTTAACCTGACGTCCAAGGAAGCAACATGAGGTCAGAATCACGGACCTGGGGTCAAGAAATAAAAGTGGGTGAGGCCGAGGCACATCAGAGCGCCAGAGCTCTGTCTCCACCACTCGATAGAAGAATTGTCCGGATCATAGCCAGGGATCAGCATCGGGACTATAGCCGATGAGGCGATGCGTCGGGAAGCCGTCGGAGCAATAATTGATGACGGAACCACAGGAATGGGTGGGACCACCGAAGCTCGAAAATCTGCTCAAGAACCAGCGGTAAGGCCGCCACCTTTCGAAAGGTGAAGAGTCATCTTCGATATCGACGAACGCGCCATTTTGGTGACATGTGAACTACCCAATAGGGTTCAACAAAGAGTAATCGGAAGGGAGCAGGGAAAAATCACGTTTTGGGCGAGCGGACCCGGGAAAGGCCCGCACAAGAGTCGCCTGAGAGAAAACGGAAGGGGGGGCGTCCAAAACCCAACAACACTTATCGATGGAAGACAGCCCATCGAGAAAGCCTGCCCGAGCTCACGAGGTAAACGCGCACGAGTTTAGCCGTCCAAACTGGGAAGCAGCGTGGCGTTAAAACTTCGAGTAAAAAGGAAACTTCATGGAATGAAATTTCGTCATCGTCAGCGGAAGAAAAGGCGAGAAGGGGATCGTCCTCCATATCCGGTCGCTGCGAGTGGTAACCGACAAAAGAGGGAAACAGTTCGACGTCATTTTATAACTTCAAGAAGCGAGATCCCGTGCTTGCAGTAAAGTCAACCGTGGGCGCAGATCCTTCTACCATCAAAGAATGATATGCTGCTTCTATTACCTGCTAAACAATAAAATAATCGCAAAGGTGACGCCACTACAATCTTGAGGAGTTTGTAGGGGCGCAGTCAAGGGGCGCAAAGGAACCGAGAGGAAAAATCCAATCTGGGAAAAAAAAGAAGGAAATATCGTTAGAACCAAGACGAATGCGGGAGGTGCATCTTTAAAGGGACGGTAAATAGGGGTCGATACCTCGTGAGGCCTAAGTTGCGGAAAGAAGATAAGCAGTTCCATAAAGAAGATGGGTCAGCTAAAAGAAGAAGGAGGAGGGGTGTGGGCGGGAGCGGTGTCGGACAAGAAGACTTTCTCCAAGAACCGACGGCTGTAAAGGGATGCATGATGTTCTAAAAGCATCCTAGGCTGCTCATCCCAGGGGGGAAAGTGGACTGGCGGAAACTAAAAAGCTTGGACGGGCGCTTGTGTAAGAAAGTACCGCACAAAGCTTCCTTGAACGCTCAAGGACGGCGCGACGATACAGCAAGTCTTGAAAAAAGCAAAAAAAACGGTCGGGCGACTTGCCACGAGAGACACCAACGAGACACCGCCTCGACCAAAGACACTATTCCAAGCTCTAAAGAGAGGGAAAAAGGCCAGGCGGATCTCTCCTACATGGGACGCCTTAAGAAGGGGAGAAAAAATCTACACTGAATCGGTACATCTACTCTACCTGGGCGAAAAGTTCAAAAGAGAGCAGGCCAGGACGCTGGGGATGATCGGCGCATGTCAATAACCAATCAGGGGCGCACGAGCGTTCTCAAGCCTACGTTCTCAAAACCGGTTTTAGGGGATGAACCAAAAGAAGAAGCAAAAGGCTGCTAAGGAAAGGACTGCTGAGAATGCTATGGGATTCTCCAAAAGCCAATCTGAACCACGAGGGGGCTTGAGGATATGGCGGGGTACGAGAATCTCAATCTTAGTCGACGGGGGGGAACTTTCTGAAGGGGTGGGACCATGCAAGACTGCGCCAATTAAAGGTCTGTTCGACAAAAACCACTTCACCTGAGCAATGTCCGACATCTGACCGTAGGACGGGATGCTCAGCCAAGCGGGTTCGCGATCCAAAAAATAAACAGAGAAAGCTCATCCAGGACCTAAAAAAACAAAAAGAAGACGAAAAGGGAAAATACGTTTGATGAACGGCACTGAAAGCCTGCTAGGGATAGCGTCCTTTCAAAGGGCCTCGGAGGGGGAGGACGAGTGACCAGAACAAGGTAAAAAGCCTTCATACGGGGGCGGGGAAAAGGAGGATGGAAAAAGGGGGTTCGCAATTGCACGTGGTG
>Ga0179593_1384935_pt1 | contig 11360 bp, 11 predicted proteins | sample CZODoug2_1_08_16_FD_185931 | JGI IMG/M metagenome (GOLD analysis project Ga0179593, IMG submission 185931) | Vadose zone soil fungal communities from Angelo Coast Range Reserve, California, USA - CZODoug2_1_08_16fungal (PacBio error correction) | ecosystem: Environmental > Terrestrial > Soil >...
CTCAATGGGAAGAAAAGAAGGTCATAAAAAGGAAAAGCGGAAAAAAAACTAAGGGAAAGAAAAAGTGCCGACAGAAGAAGAGAAAGTTGCCTTTTTTTTACCACAGCCTCATCAAGTAGTGGGTTGGGGAGGGGATGAGGGGGGAAGCAATCGGGGAGGATCGAGAGCCGATCGGGGGGAGGACGGGAGCTTCAAACGGGAATGGCTTCCTTTTTTGGGACAGGCCACGGTGCCGACTGCGAAAAGAGGGGGGGAAAGCGGGTTGCAGGGGGAAGCAAGAAAGAACAGACCAAAACTGGACCCCCCGAAATCTGTAATTGAGGGGGGGTACAAAGAGTTCGTTCTCGAAAGGGTTTAAATGCTTTATCACGCGACCGGCCGGGGGATTCCCATCGCGGAAAGATCGCATCCAGGGGTGGGAAAACACCTCGGCGTCAAAAAGACCTCGGATGTTCGGTGGCCAGGAAGGGCGTGGGAAAAGGAATCATTTTCAGAGAGCCGGGCCACCAGTGAACAACACAGAGACCGAAAAGAGGGGGGCCCGGCAGAGAGCCAGGCACAAACTGCGCGTCGAGCGACGGTTACGGGGAAAGGTGAAGGAGGCCTGGATGAGAGGAAAGAGGTCTTCTAAGGCGAAGGGGAAGGGAAAGGAGACGAGGAAATAGAAGGACAGGGGGACGATCAAGCTCACCGCGAGGAAGAACGCGCGAAAAAGTAGGGGAAGACTTGGGAGCCCGTCAAGATCCCAGCCAATTCATAGCAGCGGAATACGGGGGAAGTGTCACCAACATAGGAAGCCAAATAGACGAAGAGCAGGATCACGTTTGGGTCGGACTCGAAAAAAGATCTTGGAATCCGATCTTGAGATTAAGGTTGCGTCAGTATATCCATCGGGGCAAAAGAAGAGGGGGCTATGAAAAAAGAGGGGGACGGCGTTACAGTAAAACCAGGAAGGGGGGGGGGGCCAAGGCAGGATGATCGGACAAGAAGGACGAAACGGACGTAGGTTCAACAAAAATACACGGGGGCAAGAGAAGGGTTGAGAGGGATAAAACGGAAGCGAAGTCCGAAACGGTCCTCAAAAGGACGCAACCAGTAGGTGCCTATGGGGATAAAGCGCGCAGGATGGGGGGGGAAAAGCTCACCACAGCGACGGGGAAACAGACTAGCACAAGATTCAAACATGAAAGGAGTCTCAAAAGGGAAACGCCGGGGAATTGGAGAAGAAGGACTCTGCCAGGGTTCTCGTGACGACGGTCTGGGGGAAGCCCGTGGCCGAGGACAATATCAAGAGGGGGGAGTCGGAAACAGACGCTTTGGCGAGGCGAACGGAACCACAAGTGGCGCAGGGTTCGCTTCAAATCCTGAGAAGAGTAGCTTAGAGCTCCACGTGTCCGGGCGGGGAGAAGGGAAAGGGACTGAGAAATAAAGAACGAGAACTTTTAGGTCCCCTCCCCAACGACGCTACGAGACTTTGAGGAAAAGGAAGTAGCTAGGACGGGTCGATCAGGGCCATCCAGTGCATGTGCCGAAGCACGTTTCCATCCTGCAGTATGGAGATGGTTTTACAGTGATAACAAGAGAGCAAACTGAAATGGGCATTCAAACCAGACGAAAAAGGCGCGTCAAAAGGATCACCTCCTAAACTGCTATAGACTGTCGACCTACCCAAAGAAGCGGTGCGGCCAAAGACAGGGGAAAGATATCGCACTCCCTGGAAAAGAGAAGTCGTCCAGAATGCTTCTTACCAAAGGCGGGCCAAGGGGACAAAGAGGGGGGAGACGGCAGTCCCAAATCGCATCCAAGGAGTGATCAGGACAAGAACAAGCCAGAGAAGGGGGAAAGGGAGTCCAGTTATGAAGAAAAAAAGCGCTCCGTACTGGCCGTTCGCAGGTGACACCTGAAATTCGAAGAGAAATAAGGTTTCAGGGTCCGTGCGCCTTGCTTCCCTTCACAGGCGTTCATAAAGGGGGATTAACCCGCCACCCTATCAGGGAGCCAGAAAATGCCCTAACTCATGGTTGGAACTTGGAGGAGGGGGGAGAAAAGGCTAAGAAGGCAAGGAGGGAAACGCCAGAAGTACCGCACACTCCCCTTGCACCAAAACGCGGAGTCAAATTATCCGAACAAAACAAAAGATAAACTTCAAGAGGATCTAGTAATCTATCATACTTAGTTCTTAGTGGACCCGAATGAAATAGACGGAGCTCATTGACACCGCCCAAGTCTCATTAAAATGGGGAGACAAGGTTGGGGGAGGGGGGGGGATGGAGGAGGCAGATCATCGAGAGGTCAAGAAGCGGGGGAGACGGTCGGGCAGAGCGGTGGCAGGGAATGAGACTTCGGAGGCGTCCCAAAGGCGAGGGAAGGGACCTGGACGTTAGGACGGGCAAGGGGGAAAATCTCTCCACGCAGATTAGGGGCTGAAGCCTCGGGGGAAGGAGTGGTAAGAAGGGAGTAAACGTGGTCACTAATTATGCGAAAAAGCCGGATGGAAACGGAACTACAGCTTACCTAGAGATCCGAGAGCCATCCTACCTCGTAGCTACATGGGCGGGGTCGAGGACAAGGAAAGACCTCAGAACGCTCCCCGTGCTCGGAGGAGGGGTACTCCGGCTTCTCGAAGTTGCCCGAGGGTCAGAAAGGGCTCCGAGGGGCTGGCCCTCGATTCTCGGCCTGGTAGGGTCCGGTGTACCGATAGGAAAAAAGAAACAAGGAAGAAATCAAGATCTTCTCCTGCCGTCTACGGAGATTATAATCTGGGCAAAAAAAAACCGGAGGAGAAATATTATGCGTAGCCGTAGCTACTCTCTAGAGCTCGCAGGAGGGGCGTTGGAAGACCTCCTAAAAAGTCACAGAGCTATGGGGTGGAAATTTGTAGAAGGGGCGGGAGGGGTACCCGCTGCGCCGCTAGAAAAAGGCTGCCTTGGAAGTGCTTAGGGGCTCGAATTGGAAAAAATACGGACCCTGCCCTACTGTCTAAGCTTCTCTCGGATGGCCCGTCTTCGGGAGAGTCGGTCTTTAGGCAGTTCGGGGAAAACTTGAAGAAGAAGGAAAACGCCTTCTAGATAAAACCTCCGCTCCGGCGCGGGGTCTGGAGGGGAAAAAGACACGTAACGGGCTGAATAGACATCTTTGCCCGGCGCAGTCTCCGGAATAACCCCTCCTGCAGGACGTAGAGTCTTAATCGAGGAAGACCAAGGAGAAAGAAAACCATCGCTAAGGATCCGCCACCTCCTCCACCGTGTACAGCATGGCGTGTGATTTTCGGGACGGCCCGAGGTATAAAAATGTCAAAAGGGAGAAGAAAAAATACGGAAGATTTATTCTCGGACTGAGAGGGGATGGAACCGGCAAGCTCTTTTTTGAGGGGTTCGGCGAAAGGGGGAACAGCAGAAAAAAGGACCTTGGGGGAAGGGGGTCGGACAGCAGGGGAGTGGCGCTGGCCTCTGCTGAATTCGACAGAGCACGAGCCCAGGATCTTAGGGGGGTCGGCACAATGGACCGACCGGACTCGGCGAGTTGAGGGGCTCGAGGGACTAAACGAAATTAATGTAAGAGATTTCTCAAAGAAATGGCGGCCCTTACTGAGGTGGGCAAGGAGGGATCGGATAGGCAGTAATCATTGACGGGGGTGTCACCGTGAGAATACGGAAGGGAGGTCTCTTCAGAGTAGATCACGGTCCCTCTTTAATGATGGGGGCTGGGGGTCAATTTTACGAGGTAAAAAACATGGGGAAAGGCGCGAGGGGGGGAAATATCTGGATAAGTGTCTTGGCCTCGACTTGTCCTGGAACGAAAGCTTAGACGGATCGCTAAAGGGATAGGGGGGGGGTAAATGATCACGCGCTTACTTGGGGCGCTACTCTCTGAGGAGGAAAGGGCGGGAAGAAACATGGGAGGGAGCCTGGAAAAGGCGGTAATGGACTCCAGAAGAGGTTCTTCCCAACTCTAAATCAGGCTTGACTGCTAGGCGGCGGGGGACAGAAAGGGTCACCGTGAAAAATGGAACCGGGGGTGGCGGAAGGCCCGGTCCGTTGGTGCGAGAAGCTCAGGGCTCATTCGGGGAGGGAGTTTCATTCTCAAAAACGGCTTTCGAGGCGGTGAGCGGGGGACGACGGAGTACAAGCCCGAAACGGGGGCCGAAATCGATCACAAACTCGCGAATGCAAAGTTCCGCCTACAAGCCTCCCCTCTTGGACAAGCCGTCTGGAGAAAGGCAGGACCCGCAGGAGAAAACTGTAAAGAAAAGAGGGGACTCGTCAAACTGGCGGTCCACCTCCCGGGTTCGGCCGGAGAAGGCGTAGAGACAAAATACGAACCCATGACGGCCGGTAAACGTCAGTACTCCCAACCCAGGATCGGTCTGCTCAAGCAGGCGGGGAGCTTTACTCTACCCCAGATCGCGAGGGCAGAAAACCAAGGGGGAGAAAAGTCCTGGTTGGCAAAGGGCGGAAGACTTTTCAGATGTCGGTCGCCTGGGACGTTGTAGGACTTCAAAGAAGCACGGCGATTTCAATAAAGGGGGACTAAGAAGAAGGCGTCGTAAGAAACGCGATCATCCTGGGAACGGCCAATTCTCTGTAATGGTAAAACCGATTCATCCGCTTGGGGCCCATAGCTGGGGGAAAGAGAAAAAAATGGAAAAAACGGAAAAAGTGCCAGACGTAAGGGAGGAGGGGGGGGCGTGGGGTGGGGGGAGAGAACTAAACGGTGAACAAGGGGAAGGAGTCAAGAAAAAGGGGGGGCTGTAGATGAAAAGAAAAAGGAATGTTCTCGCATCTGGGGGGTTGGTTCCAATCAGAAAAGGTGGAAACTCTCGGTAGACGGGACGGAGCAGGGGAAGATAGGCCCAGAGCGCTCTCATAGTGGGACCTATCTGAGAAGTCGAAAAAGGCTCCGACTTTGCATAAGGTCGAGACGGGAAGAAAAAAGGTAGACTTCGACGCTGAAACATGGCTGGAAAAGGGAAAAAACGGTAGGGAAAGGAATACTGCTCAGTACCTCTTGGAATGGGTTTCTCAGTAGTCTCCTCTAAAGGTCGTGGCCATCACGGAGATGGAAGAAAGAAATAAAGGGGCAGAAGGACGCCCCTGGTTTAATGACATGCGGATTACCTTCTAATGTACGATCGGGACTAAAAGGAAGTCGCGAGCTGACGACAAGGGGATTAGAGAAGAAAAAAATCGTGGACAAACAGGATAGATTGGGGACTTTGGAACCTCTGAGGAGCGGAGAGGGGAGGACCTAAAGAGAACAGGAAGATAGCAAGATTGGCCTTCTGCACAAAGTGCTGCAAACAAAGTCCCTGATACCGACGATCGAGCCTAAAAGAAAAAACCCTACGTCGAGCGATCAAAAAGAAGCTCCGTGAGTAAGAAGAACTAGCACCACTACTACTTAATAGGGTGTTTACTACCAGTCTATGAGGAGGGGCAAGGGGGGGTCAGAGGAGGAGTAGGGAGTGCAGAAAATTTTTTATTAAAAAGAGAAGACTCAACAACGTAGGATTCAAAAAGCGAATCTCATAGGGAAGACCCCTGAGACATCCCGACAGACGAAGAAATTCGAACCCCACGTGAAATAACTCCTCAGAGCTCAGGGAGGGGGAAGTTGTAGTGGACCCACCCTCGGCTAGTTTGGGGCGACGTCAGGGACTTTCCGAAAGAGAGTCGTATGAAGAAAGAATTGAGAGGGGGCAATTAGGAAGAGAGACGCTAGGTCCCTGGAAGACCCGGGTTGCCAGCAAACCCCTCGGGAGGCTGGCAAAGTCTGTTTGCGAAGGGGGCCGAAAGAGAAACCAGCATAGAGGAAAGGGTCCCCACCAGAAAACAGATCGGACTATTCAAAATTTGGTAGACTCCTCACGGCGTAGACCGATCGGAAAACCAAAGGGGTACCGAGATCCGGAGCCGGTTCCTTCGGCAAGTGTTCGCCTCCCTCAAAGGAGTCAGCTAAATCTATTCAGGGGGGGGGGAACGTCAGGCGGCTGAAACGAATCGGTCGAGGGGGAGAAGACAGTTCCAAGAGGAAAAGAAGAATCTTGTTGCATGCAACGATAAACCCTCAAGACTGTTGCTGGAGCTCGAAATCCAGATGGAGAAAAGCATTGAGGGAAAGGGGCTGGAGGAATAAGTATCAACGACGTTACGATACTCTAGGGGTGCGATACGGTGGCGCGCCTAGCGAGCCCAGGGAGAAAAACACGCGGGGGGAAGGGGAACGTTGGAGAAGGGGTCAAATAGCAAACATCTTCATAAAAGGGAAAGGATAAGGAATCTACCAGCCCAAAGAGGCAGAACAAGGGAAAAAGGGTTTTGGGGGTCGTCTCGGCCCAAGCGTCGAATCCTGTATGTGCCGTCCCGGGGGAGCCATACGATGGACAAATAACTGGCATTAGAGACATAGGAGGGACAAATAGAATGGTTGCGATTTCAGTATAAGTAGCCGGACTCCGAGTAGGCAAGAAGTGAAGGAAAAGAGAAACGTTTCTCGGTAATCCGCCCCGATCGGCAGAAAATTCCGAAAGGAGGGGGGCCGCTAGCCAGCGCAACTCTTAAGTGCTACAACCGGTGGGAGAATCTGAGATTGGGTCGCGAAGAAACGGAGAGAGACCTTCCTGGCGGCATCAAGATTCGGGTTAGGCCCTCTCCAGGGAAACGGGCCGCCAAAGTCGCCGCGCGGTAGGAAAAGACAGGGTCGAAGGGAAGAAAAATGTCGGTTACCACCCTGGTCGGCCCTCAGAGAGTTTTACGGGCGACTAATTGAAAAGAGGGAGAAAGCGAAGAGGAGTCAAAATTTTTGATAACTAGGGCAAATGCGCGATCGAGATAAGAGCCTGGACACTGGGGGAAGCGGGTGAAAGGGGGACCGCTTCCTAGAATCCTACAGCGACATCGTGCATTCCGACACCACGAAACGCCATGAGAACAAAAAGGAGGAGTACGCAAGAGGGGACGTACCTTCCGCTCTAGGGAATAACGGTGCTGGGGGAAAGAACGGAAAATGGAGAAAAAGGGGCACGGAGAAAGCAAGTATGTGCTTTGGGGGGTGGTAACTCGACCGTTTTCCCAAGCAGAAACTCCAGGGAAAATCGCCGCAAGAAGGTCTCCGTCTCCCAGGGTAGAAAACCCTAAGAGGAGGTCAATCCGGGGGAATAAACGAAAACGAGGAAGGCAAAGATCGTGGGGAAAATGAGGCGCAGTCAGAGTCCAAAAACTACGGGCGGAACATTAAAGGTGACCACCTTCGAGGAAAAGCTAACATTACAACCAATCCTTAAGGGAATGGTGAGTCCCGAGAAATAAAAAGCCCGCCGGCGGAATACAACTTTACCCGTACCTATTATGGCTACGCGATCAGGTGAACGAAAGCCGGACGGTAGTTCCGGAACGGTGTCATAGGGGGGATGACTCGAAAGACCCAACCTAGCCAGAGCAGGGGACGCAAGGGGGAAGCACGAAAGAAAAGGACGCATGGGGTTGGCTGGGAGAGAGATCCAGGGTCCCTCCTCACACTACAACGGCACCCACAAAAGCAAATGGCTAAGGACTCGGGAGTACTACTTAACCCCAAAAGAGACAAAACATAGCCATGGCAAGGGAAATAGTTCCTCAGAGATAATCTCGCAGGGGGAACGGATTGGTCAGGTCAGGAGACAGGCCCTGTAAACTCGGAAATAAAGGAAGGGCCGCCTCCCATCGACAATCGTAGCATGCTGGAACAAACAGGGGGAGGAGGTTGGTGGAGTAAGGAAGAGTCTGTCAATCAGTCCGGGAATTCTCGGGGGTAAGAGAGGGTAAGGAAGTTAATGTGTGCCGTCATGAACGGAGCCGAAAAAAAAGATGCCGAGCAAGAAAGGTAAGTGAGGCAAATCCATAAAATCTCGAACTCATGAGTCGGGGAACGCCTCAAGACGTCGTTTCGGAAGCTGGGTCCAAAACGTTGAACAGATGAAAAGAACGACGAGACGAGGGAACCATTCAGAGATGAGCAACTTAGGGCCAAGTTAGAATGAAGAAGTCGTCGAGGCTGAATCCGAAAAGAGAAAAGTAAGAGGATCCGCGTTCTCCTGGGACCGCAAGAATTAAAGCACGATCGCCCAGAGAACGGCGAGGAAAGGAACCATGCGTCTTCTAAATACGAACCGTCCGAGGTTCGGACACGCAGGGCCTCAAAATCTCGCAAAAACAAAGGGAGGAGAGATAGATGAAGCGTAAAAGGAGAAAAGAAAGAGTGCTACGGAAGTGTCATTGTTCCGAAAGCGAGCGGGCCAGCATCGCCTTCGGAGCGTGGCGCAATGGGAGGCTGCCATTCGAAAGAGCCTCCTCGCCTTGGGACGAGTCGGATTTAAAACTCGGCGAGTGAAGAAAAACCCGGGACCAGGGAAATGGTGTCTACCTGAGCGAAGGTACGTCGTCTGAAGAGGCCTGAAGTTCTGAGGTCGTGACAGTGGACAAAGCCCCGCAATAGGGGGCGGCAGCCGCCGTGGGGACAGTGCGCGATCTGTCTGCATGAGTGAACGTCACGGATCATGACTACGGACTGTCCGGGGGAAACGGAACAGAAAAGAGCATGACGCCAAAAAGGGGGAATTCGAGTCGTCCCCCATCCTCTCTTCTGACCCGAAGAATAGACAGATAGAGGGTAAGCAAAACCAAAGAAACCTTTGGGGGACAGCAGGCCTTGCGGGGACTGGGTGCAGGGCCCCTGCGGTCAGGAGGGAACGGTAGAAGAATCCACTAATCAGGAGGCCGAGATATAGTGGGCCGAGTTAACTGAATGTCGTGTTTGGGAAGGTTCTTAACGAAGTGGCCGCAGAGGAGGGGGTGACATGTGATTTTTCGTGGGGTTTTTTGAGGTGGGCGCTGGCCAGATCTTCGACGTCAAATCGCCAAAAAAAGAGTCAGAGGATGCCACATTGCGGACCCTTCCTTTCAAGTGCGTGGGGACATTCTAGTACTAAAGAAAGTGAGTACGGAAGCCGGTTCCGGGTTAACGTGGGGACGGAGGTACGTGCAAAGGAACGGAGCAAGTAGCCGAAGCTGTCTTTTCACCTTTGAGGACGACGGCTTTCTTGCCCATCCTCGAAAAGGGAAAGACTGTCAGACAGGAACTGTCAGGGGTGGGATGGGGAGTTGTCTATTTGGAATGCCTGCTCTTGGGGTCACGGGGGAAGGAGCCGTCCGTCTTTGGGCCCGCTGGGGCCGGCCTCTTGGGACTCTGAGGAAGAACGACGGGATGAGTAGGATCGTCCTTCAAGCGAGTATTCTTTTTCTGACCGGCAAAGGTCCGAATCAGCGGGAAAGACGCCTTGGCGAGACTGGGCCATCTTTTCACAGGGCAGTCATGACAGGATGGGGAGAAGAAGGGGGCCTGCTTAGCGGGGGTTGCTAATGCCCCAAAAAACTCAACCGGACTAGCTACTATGGGGGGACAGAAGGGTTCAGCCCCGAAGATTTACCCCCTTTGGCAATTGTCCCCATTCACCGTTCGGTATTCCGGTGAACTCTTGCCTGGAGATGGTCCCCTTCCGAATGACTACGGGCGTCCGCTTCTCCTTTCGGCTCTCTTCTCAGGGGTGTGGATGGAGACCTTCGCTACCCGCGGGGCTAGTTCGTTGGAGGAGAGACCCCCAGAAGTCACGGGGTACTGGCGGGACAGTCACTCAAAAGTGTCAGGAGATGACTAGCGACTCAGATGGGCTTGAAAGGCATCCCTCATGTTGGAACCTAACTTCGAATCGACCCGCTGCTGGAACAAAAAGGGAGAAGAAAAGGCGTGCGTCTTGATCAACGGGCGGAGACAATGTTCGTAACCACGACGGTTCGAGGAAAAAACAGCTTAAACTACGGGGGGTACCGTCTATATCCGAGACCAAATGGATTGTCAAGCTCGGGTCGCGGAGGCGGCGCGACCCCGACAGAAAAAGGGCTCAAACAACGGGGCTGACATCCTGTCAGGCGGTTGGCGGCTACGTTGAGAAAAAAAGGGGGGCGTCTTAAGTCCTGATATGGGGAGGACGGTCAAAAACGGCGATGGGATGCCTAGTAACTAAGACTACTCCTTCCGTTTCCTTCTCCTTGATATATCCGCCAATGACCTTGAATGAACCAGCCTGTAGATTAGAGAAAAACGGAAAAAGGGAAATGGAGGAGAGGAACAAACGGCACGTCCGAGAAGATCTGATTAACCCTCTGGGGTGAGCGAGACGAACCCACGGGAGCCGTGAAACTCGGGGGCATGTCAGGGGTGAATAAGGAGGAAACTGTGGGAAGACATAAGAGGTTTGGGGGGAAAGGGCGACAACGCGAATCCTTGAGCGCAGGGCTCTGGCTAGAGGCAAGGCAAGAACCAGCAGAGGAGAGAAGAAAGGGAAAACCTCTAGAGGGGGGGAAGAGTCGCCTTTCGCCGGTAGGGGTATCATCACGGACTCGGCGCATGCATGATCTCGAAAGAGTAATGAATTCTTCTCTTGATCGTGTACCAAAGAGGGACGCTGAACAAGGGGTCAAAGATCACGCCGAAAAATCGAACGATTAGGGGGGGAAGCCTCCTTCCAACGGCCAAAACAAAGAAGACGAGAGCGGGCAGCAACCTGCCTAATGAAAATTCTAGATGAGCAGGGAAGAAGCGGTGATAAAAAGGCCAGGGGAGAGGAAAAGCATCGCCGATGTCTCTACGAAAAAATTGGTACGAATCGAGATCGGGGGAACGGTTTCCCGCGATACTTGGAGGCCTGGAGGAAAAAAAAAGCAAACCGAGAGGGACCATCAGTCTCCGGGCCTCGTGTACTGGTAACCTCGGAAAAACAAACGGCCCGATCGAATCGCAAGAAGACCCACCGACGAAGGGAAAGGGAGTAAAGAAGATCGGGATTAACCGAATAAAGACGCCCCACCACTACTTAGCTATGGATAAGTCCCCCTTCAGCATGCAGGGGATGGGGGAACTTCGTAAGCCAGTAGTCTGAGATGAGCACGTGGGGGGGATGTAAAGATAGAGAAGAAGACACAAAAAGGGAGGGTATGATGAAATATATATTAATATTGGTACACCCACTCTAATCCAACTCAAGTTACGGGAGGTAACTGCAGCCCGGAATCAGGCTCATTGGCGTTGTATTCCAAGAACAACTCCGTATCAGGGGGGTGAGTAGTCAGGCGGGCATGTACGAGAGGGACGCCGGCTGGCTTGTTTTCTGGAGTGAGGGGCGATAGATTCAGAAAAAAAGAGGGTGCAAGGGGGGAACCGAACGGCCTGAGCATCGGGTGCGAGAGCTAAAAGGGGGTCGCCAATCGAATACATCCATCCTAGGGACAACATTCAAACCCCAAAATCGAAGGGGAGGTACAAAAATT
>Ga0179593_1506699_pt1 | contig 11360 bp, 18 predicted proteins | sample CZODoug2_1_08_16_FD_185931 | JGI IMG/M metagenome (GOLD analysis project Ga0179593, IMG submission 185931) | Vadose zone soil fungal communities from Angelo Coast Range Reserve, California, USA - CZODoug2_1_08_16fungal (PacBio error correction) | ecosystem: Environmental > Terrestrial > Soil >...
AAATCACCGCGGGGAGGGGAAAAAAAGGCAAGAAGAAAGGGAGAGTAGGGGAAAAGCAGAGTAAGAAAGGTAGTGGGTTGCCGGTGCGCGCTGGGGCTGTGTAATGTTAAAAAGGAGGAGAAACCGACAGCTAACAAGGGGTATGTCCAAAGCGCTTTACCGCAACTAAAAGGGAACGGAAAGAGAGACATTGGGTGGGAATATTGCCAGACCCGGAAAAGGCAGAAAGGGGCAAGACTGTGGGACCGACGCGTAATCGCCCCAGAGAGGGGCCCTTGGTGGACAAAAGGACCAACACAACGTCCAGAAAACAAGCAAACCCGGAGAAAGCGGAAGAGGATGGGAATACCGCCGATGAAAACTTTAATTTCTAAGTCCTACGGTACTGCAAAGTTTGATAAGGGAAAAGAAATGAAAAATAAGGTTCTGAAACCGAGTTCCTTTCTGTATGGGAGGGGGGAGGCTGGGTTGGGATTCACTTTGAGGGGGGGGCAGCCCGCCCCCGGGAGGAGGGGGGATATCGTGCTGTGGTCCGTTAAAAACAGGGAACTAGTGGCAGTACAGAAGAAAAGGAGGGGAGTTTGGTTTCTAGACCACATAGGTAAGAAGATGTCTTGGTGAATGCAGAAGGGAAGAACATAAAAAAACAACTAACAAGACCAAGTTCCTTTTCGTCGCAGAAAGGTTGGCAAAAAAAGGGAAGGTGTCTTGGGAAATAGCGTGGAAAAACACGGGGCCTAGGGGGGGGAGGGGGTGTTGTGCAATTCCCGGCACGAACCTGCGCTAAAATTCGCGGTGACGCATGGAAACGGTCACAAAGGGTAGGGGGGGTCCAGCAAAAAAAAAGGGATTGTCGGGGGGGGGAAAAGGGCGAAAAACTAGCCGCTGTTTTTGCAACAAGAACGGGACCGCGTGGAAAAGGACGACGCAAGCGGAGGGGGCAAAACAGGGGAGACCAGAAAGTGGAAGCGGAGGAGCTTACAAAAAAAAGAAAGCGAAGCGCCCAACTTTTGAACAAAAAAGCCCAACTGACGAGATACCGCAAAAGTGGGAGCGCCCTTGGAGACGATTGCCGCCAACAGGAATCGCAAGTACCAACCGTCAAAACCGCCTTTTCCTCAAGGGGGGGGACTGAGAAAAGGGCATGAAAGAGAATTGCAGGAAGACATAATACTTACGCTAGGGGTCCGCAGGGGAAGTGCAGCATACTGGAGGGGACTCAGGGGTAGGACTTGGCGATTGGTAACGCTTATGAAGGAAAGATAAAGATAGAATCGTCAAAAACGGGGGTCAACAGGGGGGGAATTGGGCTGACGAAACATTCCAGGAAAACTGATGAACACTGGGCAAACATGAAGAAAGGCCCGCTACCAAGAAAGCCATACAAAGGAAAAGGGGTAACGTTTTAGGACTGCATAAAAAAAAATCACGGGGGAAAAAACAACCAAGATTGGAATAAGAATTGTGGAGAAAAAACGGTGGAAGGGAGGGGTACCCTCATCCCTCGTCCAGAAAGGACCAGTAAGGAAAAACGCAGCTGAGAAAAAAAAACACCTACACGTGGCGCTTGGGGACAGTTTTGTAAACGAAAGACAAGTGTCAGAAACAGAGCAACCAAAGACGGGGTTTGCTTCAGGTAGAAAGGGGGAGGGGGGAAGAAAGGTTTTTTTGTTGGGGGAAAAAGAAAGAAGGCATCGCCAAGGGTCCCGTTCAAGAAACGACAATGACGGGAGAAAAAAAAAATTTACAAGAACATGAGAAACTGAAGAAGAATCACGAGGGGGAAAGGTGCGTGGTAAACCTGGAGGTGATGATTATGGTGGACAATGAACCTGGCGTTTGTGGGGTTGCAGGAAAAAGGTGGCGGGAATTGGAGCCCTTTGCCAGTTCTGGAGGGGGCTAAGCGACGGGCCCTCAAAATTGAGGAAGTGGAAGGGACAAACACTAATTCAAAATGATTTCTGGTGGCAAGTATGGGGAAAAACGAAACATGACGCTGGAGGGGGGGGGGAAAGGCTTTATTTCAGGACAAGGTACCGGGGGGGAATTTGCCCGTAGGGCGGGGAAAAAGATATCAGGGGGTTACTGGGCAGGTAAAAAGGGGGGCACTATCCGCGAATGTGGAGCTCGCACTAAGCCAAGGAAAGTCCTTTGGCAGGGTGGGAAGGCATTACAATGAGAAAAAATAACCAAGTCTGTTAATATCGACCCGCTTTTTGGGGGAACAACTTCTGGGAGTCAACCGGAAGGGGAAAAGAAAGGGGTTCGGGGAAACAAAGTGTAGGGGCGCGAAGGGCAACTTTTTCACACTCAGTATGTTGGCGTAGCGGAGAAGCAAGTGGGCAGGGGAGGACAGATCCCGGTGGAGATGGGGTTTTTGGGAAAATACAAAAAAGGGGAAAAGAGTCAAAACCTATTCCGACGTAGGGCCCGGGGAGAAAGGTTTCTATTGACACCCTCAAGCGAACAGTGCGCTACCAGGCTGTTAAGAGGTGGATGTCCGGAGGGAGCGGAAAGGTAAAAGAACCAAAGTTCCAACTGGGTTAAACGCATTGGCGGGGGAAAGGGGGAAAGAAAGGGGGATGGGTCGGTGCGGGGGTTATGGTGTAGGTCGCAAAAAAAAACGGATAAAAAGGGGGGGGTGGGGGCAAAAGGGAAAGGGACAAAGAAGAGGTGAAGATAGACTGCTACAAAACCCCTTAAGGGAGGAAGGGAAAAAGAGGAAGTCATATCTTGCATCTCAAGTTTGGAAGAAGGACGGGGGGAAAAAAGGGAAAAAACGAATATAAACACAGAAAAAAAAGGGTCCCCCCCGAAAAATCACAAAACACAAAAAAAACCAAAACCCAAAGCCTGTCTTTAAATCACGGTAACAAGTAACGGACAGAATGTTCAGGCTCAAGAAAATGAGCTCTTCCAAAACTGTAAAAGTGTAATCCTGGTGCAGCACCGGGGGAGACAGCTTGGTGTTGGGGGCCAAGAAAAAAAACTTTAGCCGGAAAAAATCTGAAGAATGACATTAATTCATAAAGAACTGGCGAGACCACTTGCCGCTAAAAAAATGGGGGGGGGGTCATTAAGGGGGACAGCTGGGAATAACACAATGGGGGGAAACATTTGGACTACCCACACTCGAATATAAAACCCACACAGGAAGTGAATTGGGGAAAAACAAAACGCCATAATTGTGAGGGACAGGTAATGGTGAAAAATTGGCAAAAACAGGGGTGGCCAGAGCCAATCAGCACTTCACTACAAAACAAAGGAGAAATTCACATGGGAAAGCCGTGGGAAGGAATGGGTATAAGAAAAAAAACAAGACGTCAGGTCGACTAGTGGATAGGAAAGGAAAAGCAAAATAGCACAAAGGAAGCAAGGGAGTAACGGGTAAAACAAGTCAAAAACGCAAGTAAAAAGAAGAAGATCCGGAGACCAGTCAAATGGGCCCGGGGGGGATTCCCAATGGACAAGGAAAGCCAATAAAATCCCCAAACGGGGTCGGGGGGAGGACGAAAAAAAAAAAGAGAACCAAGTTCAAATACAATGGACTGGAACCGTGTCAGGGACAGCTCCCAAAATCCCGCTTGGGGGAAAGACCTTACGGCCCACTGAAATCAAAAAAATTCCAAAACCTACGGGAAAAAAAGAAATTAAAAATTGAAAATCCAAAAGGAATCTAACAACGCAATAATGTTGTCGTCATAAACATGCAAAAATCAAAAGACCTCAAAAAACAAACTTTGTTAAGGAGGCCGTAACAAAGCCCCTTGGGGGGTTGATGGGGGGAAGGGTTAAAATGAGTAAAATGAGTAAGTAGAAAAAAACGATGAAGAAGTAAGACGGGGGGGTTTTCCAGGGTGGCAGTCAACCACCTGATCAGGGGCTAAGGAAAAAGGTTGGCGGGGCCGAATGTTAGTCGGACGGTTCCAGGTCAAACATGCACAATTTGCAGCAGCGAAAAAAGGTCAAAGGGGGTACCATCGCCATTTTAAGGGACAAGAACGGGGAGGAGCGCGTCGAAAAATGTCGAAATGATCAACATCAATAAAATTTGGCTTGGAACTGGGAAAGGGCGCCCAGAGTTGGGTGGCCACGGGGTAAAACCATTGCCGTTGGCATGACAATGGTGGGAATCGGGCAAGAAACTGGTGGGCAACAAAGTGCGGGGACAGGGGGGGAAAAAAAATGAATCTAAAACAAAATAAAATAGTTCTGATCTGGTGCACCAACGGGAGAGGAGGGAATTAAAGCCGGGCACAGAGGGGGGGGGAAATCAAATACGGGGGGAATCGAAGCAACTAATGTGGGTTGGTGGGGGTGACTCGGACGAATTTATTTAGAAAATCCTTCAACGCGAATGGGATCAGCGTACGTGTGTCTGGACGGGAAATACTGCAGGTCAACACAAGGCACGTGAAAAAAAAAAAGTCCCCCTGGGAGGAATAAGACAGTTGGGACCCGTACGTGGGCCGGTGGGCGAAGAAATTCCGGATAACTCAAGTTGGCGCCAAACGAACCGAAAAACTCTGTAAACTCGAGGCATGAAACCGGATCAAATGCGGCAATGGGTTTCGGTTACACGAGGAAGCAGCGCTTCCCAATGGGGCCCACGCGAGGTCAAAAAGCGAAATCAGTCTCCACAGGGGTCGAAATAGAGGAAAACGGGAAAAAAAAAAGCGATTTAGAGTTTGGTTGCGCCTTCAAAAGCCACTGGATGGGGAAATAAAGATCATTGTGGGGGGGGGCATAAAAAAAAGGGACAGTAGAGGGAACCCATGTTCTTGGTAATGAAAGGGGGGGGGACCGGAAAAAAATCATGGGCAAAGAAATAAGGAACCGCGCTGTCAGTAAACGAACGTTTCCAAACAGCGTCGCCAATGCCCGTTGTTAAACCGCAAACACGCTAAAAAACCGGAAATGACCTGGGACGTTTGGAACGGGGGCGACGCGGGTAGCTGGAAAAACAAACTTCTAAACTTACAACAATCCATACGAAAAAGATAGGGGGGGACAGAGATCAACCCGCCAACAGGAAGCACAAGTACGGGAAGGGCGAGGCCATAATAAGAAAGCACCAGCAAGCACGGGGAGCCTCCCCACTTCCAGGAAAAGGGTGCAAAACCAGCGCCGAAAACAATCCCAGAGAATCGGTCAGCCTCCGCAACCTTGGCAGTGATCGGAAAAATGAAGCAAACTGCCAGCACGACAGGAGGAACGAGCACCTTCACGTGGTTTTTTCATACACGGGGAAAAAAGGGGGAGCGTCATAAAAAAAGGAGACATTAGGGAACCTAGTCGAACTGAGTGAATTTCAAAGGGGAACGCGCAAAGGGTGAGTGCAGAACGCACGTGGGGTTACAAACTCGGGGGAATCACTTGAAGGACGTGAAAAGCAGAGAAAATCAAAAACAACAATTATCAAGGAAAAAAAAGTGACGGAAAAAGAGGTGGGTGAGGGAGGAGAACACTGGGACGATGTTGAACGGTGTTCTTCAAGCGGGGGGGAACAGCAAGAAACGAAGCCAACAAATCAAAAATGAAGAAAAGCAAAAAAAAAAAAACTTCCTACACGGGGGGGAGACGTGAAAAAAACCGTCAAGACACGGAGGTGATGGGGTTAAATCATCATCACTCAACTAGTAGAGAAGGATGGTGAAATCCCAATCGATGCACTGGGGCCCTCACTGGGGGATCCAGCAGGGAGAAATCGGGGGGGACCGGGGGGGGGTGGGAGGGAGGACCTGGAGGCGGGAATCTAACGCAAAACGAAAGCGGAAAGTGTTTAGGTGAAAAGCGAAAACACGCTTCCGCGGAACAAAGAGATGGGGGGCAATTGCAGGGGGGATTTTTGGAGAGAAAGGTTCAAAACAGGGGACGCTTGCAGAAAGCCTTATCGCATAACACAAGGCGCGTGCCGGGGGGTTCACTTCAATGCAAGTCAAAGAGAAAACAGGGATAACGCAAAGGCGCCAAAACCACCCCTCGAGGGGATGAAGCTAAAATATGAAAAAAAAAAGGAAGGGGGAGAAGGAAAAAAAACGGAAAGTGGGACGTGCCAGCAGTTGATCAGGAAACAGGAACGCAAGTGCAGGCCATCTTGGAGGGAAAAAAGATTGTGGCGGAGGGGCTCCGGTTCATCCCATTTCGAGCTTATCGCGAAAAAAGGGATCGGGGGGACCGGAAGGGCTTGGGGGGGCCGGGGGTTCATGAGGCAGTGAACTTGAGAAGAATTCGTAGGGGGTTGAAAACGTTAAGAATGAGAGAAGCTTCTAGGGGGGGTGGAAATGCCGCCTTGAAGGTCACAAAATCTAAGAGCGACACAGGAAAAATCCCAAGTCTGTCGCATCTATGGGGTTGGCGAAAGTGAAACGTCTTGGGCAAGGAACGGTGGAGCGAAAAAAGAAACAAAAAAACAGGTGAACCTTACACTGTTGGGGGGAGATCTGGATGAGGGGGGGGACAAGACCTGAAAAAGAACTTACTCTAGGGCCAAAAGGTAATGCATGAACTTAGGGTCAAGGGGGGGAGTAAGCAAGAAGGACTGGGTGTAAGGCGAAAAACAATAGAATCCAGAAATGCAGGGTTGGGTGCGCGGACTGGGAAACCGCTGGAGAAAGAAAAAGTCCGGAGGAAAGGGAGCTCTAATGAGGAGGGCGGTTTTATAAAAGGAAAACTGCTTTTAAAAAACTCTGGGTAACCGGAAAAAAAAAAAAGACAGAAAAAAAGAATCCCAACGGATAAAGGATCGACGGGAAGCGGATACGGGGTTGCAGCAACAAAAAAACAAAACGGGCTTACGAAAAAGGTAAAGTTTCAGGGGGCTAACGTCATAAAGTTACAAAGGCCAAACGGAAAAAAGAACGGTTTGGGCACCCATTCAAAAAAAATTCAACCGGGGAAAAAAGTGCAGGAAAGGGTGGGAAACGAGGCTGGGGCGCAGAAAACCGTATAAGACGATCAGCGGGCGGGAAGTAGAAAAGACAGACCTTTTTCGGAAATAGAAAAAGAGGATGGTTCATTGTCAAGATTGCCCCCGTCTGCCTGGAGGAAACGAGGACGGAAAAATCGAATCGAACAGTGGGGTGACCTTGCAATTTTCGGCGCAGATTCACGGCCATATCACGGGCCAAGAACACCCCGCGAATTGGGGGACCAAGGAGAGCAACAAAAGAACCTGCAATGGGACGGGTCAGTACCACCAATCCGGGCAAAAAATGGCACCAGGAAAGCACAAAAGGGGCCTTGGAGGACATTTTTTACAGACTCGAAAACCCAATCCGAGAAAGAAAATGGAAAAAGACCTTACAAACTAAGGGGAGCAAACAAAACGACCGCGATTGGGAAGGGGGGGTTATCGGGATGAAAGCTAAGAAGAGGGACCCACCCGAACTTGTTTAGAGTTTTACTGGGGGGGACGAGCAGGTTTTGCCGGGTCCAAGACGGTAAAGGTACCGTATGGAAGGTCTACACGCGGGAAAAAAAAGAAAAGATGGGGGATCCAGAAAAAGGGGGGAAGAAAAAGAACAAAGGGGAAGAAAGGCAAACTAGAACGAGGGGGGGGATTTCTTGTGCAAGGTGGGGGCTTATCTTCTTGGGAAAAAAAATAAGGGGAGTTTGGGGTCACGGGGCGAAAGGTGGGGGAGAAGGTTGGGCTTCACACAAGCAAGTTTTCCTGTCAGGGGGGGATTGGGCGGTCATTGCGAAGTGGAAAAAAAACTCACAGAGATTTGTAGGGCGGTGAAAAATCAGACTTGATCGCGCAAGGAATTTAAGTTGATTGAGCTTGAGTGTGAAGGGCAGTTGTAAATGCTGAACCAGGAAAAGGGTTTTTTCACCACTGGAGTGGGAAGGGATACAAAAGAGGAATCGGACTGCCTTCGCTGGTGATGGTGGGAGACTCCAAATGCAGAATGACGGGTTAGAACTCGCACTTATGACAGGAGGGGAAGTGTGGAGTGGGGTTAGTTAAAAAAGGAACCAATTGAACGATACAAAGGATGGGGGGGGGAAAGCCACCAAAAAGAAAAAAAACCGGGGGGGTGCGTGTTGGTGGGTTAAAGCTTAATTGTATGTATAAAAGGTGGAATCAATATACGGGCGGACGGGAGAGATGCCAGAAGGGGGGGAAATTTTTGACTCTTGAGTTCATCAAAGAAACAAATGGGACATGGACGGGAAAAAAAAAAAAAGAAAAAAGGTCAAGGGGAGTACTTTGGTGTAACAGGCGGTATAGGGGGCACACCGATATCAACAGGTTCGCGCGGTGCCTGAGAGGGGAAAGTTGGGGGGGGGAAACCCCGCCGCGCGTGAAAAAACAAACGATTTACAAAAAATGGTTTAACAGGGGGGGGGGGGGCGTGGGGGGGGGTCGAGAAAAGAGAAGCGAAGAGGAAGGGACCACGGAAAGGTTACACAAAATGGCGGAAAAGGACTGTTGTTGAAGGGGACCGGGTCTGGGTTGGGGGTCGTTGGGGGGTTATTATTTAGTTATTATTATTCCCCGAGGAAAAAAACACACTACCGTGAAGAGGCGAAAAGGAACCAGCAACAACAGAAAACAAAAAAGGAAAGGGGGAGGGGAAAGAAGCTCGGCATCTCTTGGACAAAGGCCGGTTGGTACTAGGGGACGAAAATACAAAAAGGAGGTCCAAAAAACCCCTAACCCCCAAAAGAAAAGGTTACCGACGCGTGGACGGAAAGCCGCACAAAAGGGGTCAAAAGCCGCAATGAAACACGCCTGCAAAACAACTGGGAAAAAAATGGGAAACGGGAAGCACCGTGCGCGGCATTTCAAAATCTAACCCGGTTCAAGACCAACGCAACGGGCGCGAAGGGTGACAGAGGGAATTCATCGTGCAGAGCATTCAAAATAAACAGAAGGTTCATAAAAAAAAAAAAAAAAAGTAATCAACTGGGAAGACAAACGGAATGTGATTTTCCTATCGAAAAGAAAGACAAAGACATACGAAAAAAGGAAAAAGAGTGGAGGAAGTAGTGAGGGAGGTTGTTGGACAGAGAGAGGTTGGAGGGGAGGTAGTGGGGTACAGATGTCTCTCCAGAATAGGGGGGGGGGTTCAAGGACGCGTCCAAAAAATTAATTTTTGTGAAACTTGCCCGGGGGGAGGAGCACACCAATTCAGCGGTGGGTCAACAAAAAACATCGGAAGAGTCCCAGAGGGGGAACCGGGTTCCAAGGGCCGCTCATAAAACCTCCAAACATTCCCAAAAAAACATTAAATAGGCGAGCAACAAAAAAGTGGGCCAGCGGAGGCTAGACCAAAGTCACCCGCGAAACTAGAGGTAAAAACAACGGGGGGCAAAAAAAAGGGGGAGACCTGGAATGGCCGACATACCAAGCATGGCAACACCATAGAGGGGTCAGCAATAAAACAGTAAAGAAAAGGCGATAAGTGCGAACCCCGTCCCAAAAGGAAAAAAAAGAGGGAAAACCGTCGCCAACTTGCAAAACGATACGAAATAACCACGACGGGCAGAGGGCCCCTTGAAGAGCCGCCACACGGGACGCAGGGAAAAACGCATGGGGGTGGGGTCAAGAGATATAAACAAAACAAGTTCAAGGAAATCTCAAAGGTTTAGAGGCATCCGTCCCCTTTTTTTAGGGATGCAGAAAGTTAGCCAATAGGAACGCACGATGGGGGAAAAAAAGAACTCAAGTTTAAAGGGGGGATACAATCAAAAAAGAAAAGAGGTACCAAAAAAAGTGGTAAAGGCGCAAACTCTCGCGCGTACGAGACTCCATAAGGGTGCAAAAAAAAAAAAGTCACCGTCCGGGTGTAAGCGCGGACGGTGTAAGGGGGGGTGAAGGGGAAAAAACCGGATCTTATAAAATGGCAAATCGTCAGAAGCTTAAGGGGCACGAACTGCCCGGATTGGGTGGTAGCCGAACGGTAAACATTGGCCGGGGGGGGGGGGGCCTTGGTCATTGTGTACCAAATCGGAAAGAAATAGCCGGGATGGGACAAAAAGGATGGTCCCGGGGGCGGAAATCTGCTCCGAAAAGGGAGCTGGTCACCACTGACCGAATTAATCTACTCGAACAATCGCAATCCAAAGACTGCCGCGTTAAAACAAAGCACGTTGACATCGGGGACCAAAATGTATCCTCAACGCGGATAGGCGGGACTTTTCGGCGCAACCTAAGTTTCAGAAAAAGTTCGAGAATGACCGGAAGAAATAAGGGTTGGGGGGAGAAAGTGTTTAAATGATGAATTCCGACTAAAATCTCGAACAGGGCAACAAGCAACCCAAAAAAGAGGACACGATCGTGAAAAGAAGTCGGCGCGCTCTTGAAAATGGGGTTTTGGGGGACAAGCGGGAACAACTTACAAAACGGTTCATGCTGAAAAAAGTCTTGAGCTCTCTGAAAATGGGCCACGCCGGATGGTGAAGTAAAGCAGGGGGTGGAAGAAAAGTACGCGCAAAAAGCGCGGATGGGGTTCCTTTGTCGAACACCAAAAAATGGAGGTCAAAGGGGGGGGACGAACCAAAAATTGGGAAGGGGGAGGGAATGCAAGCAAAGCGCAAACTCCAGTTCAGTGCAGAAACCCAAACAGCAGATCACCGTGAAGGACTCCGAGACCGCGCGCTCAACCCTTTCAACAAGGGGGGGGGACACCAAAAGGTGAAAGGGAATTTCTCAACTACTTCGAAAATGAAGCGGGGGGGGACGTTTTGTTTTCGCCGCTTGTCAGATGGCAAGTTGGAAAAGGAGGGGGGGACAAAAGACCAAACCCCAGCAGATTCTTCTACGCGATTACAAACATCGGAGAAAACTGGGCCCAGCATACGAAAGAAAAAGCCGAGAAGGAACCAGCCTCATCGGCATCAATCCCCAAGAAAAGGGGGGTGGATCATGTACTGACACTGTCAAGGAAAAAGAAGGAGAAAACGGGAGGGGCCCGGGGGGGAAAGGTGCGCTGGGGGCATTGATAAAAAGGTTCAAAGCAAGGCCTATTGACCGCAATACGGGTTTTCAGTTACCAAGAGATCGCCAACTTAGTTCTGGGGTGAAAGCACAAAAGAAACTGAAAATCAGAAATTTGGGGGAGTTGTGGGGAAAATGTGAAAGGCCGCTCCATGTGGGGAGGCTACTCGTCTTCAAAAGCTAGAGGAACTTTCAATGCAGATCAGCCAAATATCCCGCAAAGGGGGGGAATTCTTCCCGGGTTGAAGGGAACGTGTGTTCAGAGGAAAATAAACTGTTAATCGCTGTTTTTTTTGGGACGTCACAGCCCCAAAAAAGCGAAGCAAGGGAAACAAAAAAAAACAATCCACGGCATCTCCACCTGTTTCTCAAAAGAGAATACAAGTGAGGAAGGTAAAATCACTGGTTTCCTAGA
>Ga0179593_1602924_pt1 | contig 11360 bp, 8 predicted proteins | sample CZODoug2_1_08_16_FD_185931 | JGI IMG/M metagenome (GOLD analysis project Ga0179593, IMG submission 185931) | Vadose zone soil fungal communities from Angelo Coast Range Reserve, California, USA - CZODoug2_1_08_16fungal (PacBio error correction) | ecosystem: Environmental > Terrestrial > Soil >...
GATGTCAAAAGTTTAGCCCGAAAAAAAGGACGATTGTAATGAGGTCGCCACTCGGGACTCCTTTAAAAAGACCTTGACAGCAGCGGGCATTACCACTCGCAAGGGCGGAAAAAAGGGGACCCTATAATCTTCGGAAGGGGGGGGGGAAAACATCAATCTGGTCGAGGGAAAAGTGAGGTTGTTATATCCCCTAGGGATGAGGAGAGACCCAAATAAGCGGCACGAAAAGAAAGACCCTGGGGGGAGAATTCTAATAGAATATAGGTCAAGGTCCATGTGTAGGATGTGCAAGATGCTTTCGTGGTAATTTTTAAGGGACCCAGCAATTAGAAGGAGGGGAAAGGGAATGCAGGCCGACAAGACAACCGAAGTGATGCCGGAAACAAGAGTCAGAGAAGGACACAAAAAAAAAAATGCATGCATGGGAAAGCGTCATCAAAGGAAGGAGGGGGCTCCAATAGGGAGTCGTGGGAAGGATGTGGGGGTGTTAGCTCTCCCCACAGGCCGTAGAGTCATAGACAGCTGGGAACAAAGGCCTTGTGCCATCCAGGGATGGCTAGGGAGAAAAAAAACGATAGGAGGCCGGCGTCGAAATACTGGCGTCAATGGTTTGTTTAATCCGGGGGGAAAATTGCCTGTCCATGCCCTGTGAAGAGACAGTCTCTTAAGCGTGGGGGAAACCACCAGAACTACAGGGCAATTTGGGAGGGACGGAATCCACTAAGTGAAAAAAAATTTCTATGGCCCTTTTCAACAGGCAACCAAAAAGCGACGCAGGGTATAAATGGCATAGCATGGCAATAAAAAATTCTCCGCTGAAGCCTCGGGAATGAGGGAGGAGATCAGGGGGGTTCCAACGCTGATAATCTTCCCAAGAGGGACGGAGACACCGGATTCGCTGAGCTAAGAAGGGATCTTCCAGTTAAGCAAAGGGGAGCAAAGAAGAAAAAAAAGCCACGGGATATCAGTCATGCTGTCCAAAATACTTTCTCCGAACGAGGTCGTGGAGGTGGCAGCATCGATCCGTGCAGGGGAAAGGGCTTATTCATAAAAGGGGGGGGGAAAGGGGGGGGGAAGATGAGAAACTGAGTGGCCAGCGCTCCGTCCCATCGAATAGGACTGTCGGGAAAGAAGGGCAGGCCTTGGAAGCGCGACGGGGAAAAAAAACTGCCCAGGAGGGAAATGTGAAGGGAAAAAGCTGTCTTTATCCTCAAGGACTGACCTGAGGTGTGTTTAGGTACTGGAGGACGACTAAAATATGAGGAAGGATCCAGATTGGTTCTTTCCACTCAATAGGCTTACCGGCACAAATAGGGGGGAGATTGTCCCATGAGTAGAAAAACAAAGTGTGGGGGGGAAGACAGACCGGGCCGGTGATGGGCATCTGGAGGGGTGGTGCTGACGCTGACTCGGGAAGAAAAGACTAAACGGAAGGTGAGAATTTGAGGGACCGTAAGTTCCACGGTCGGAGATGCCGAAGGTACCTCCGAGAAAGAATGACGCAAAAAACTTCCCTCCCTCGACTGACCGGTGGAGCTCGGCGGTAGCGGGGATTGAGAAAAAAACTTGAAAGGGGAGCTGGGGGGAGGGGAGCATTCCACATTTCTTGGTCAGGAAAGTCCGAATAGGTTCTAGACAGCCAGCAAGCTTTTCTTCACCGCCCTACTGTTTCGGGGGGAAGGAACAAGAAGTTGACCGCTCTCGGTACTAACTCTCTTCTACTACGCTATTCGGGCGCAAAAGGGGAATTAGGGGGGAGAACTGGGAAAGGATCCGCTCTTTACCTTATGACTCCGGCAAACTGAGAAGGGAGATCGAGGGGGACAATTTCTTGGTTCCTTTTCCGCCCTTGCCAAAACGTTGCTGAGGATCATTGGCGAAAATCTGAGCAATATCCTGCTATGTAGCCGCCTTCGAGGGCCGAGGGTGGGAGGGAAAATAGGGAGTCCAAGAAAAGGTGGCGGGGGCCCTATCCATCGTTGAGGGGTTTACGGAGGGAGAGTCACAGCCAAGGAAGGGGGAGAGAGTTGTGACGATTTCTCCGAAAGATCTTGAACCGAATAGGGAATGGGGGGTGAAAGGAGTGCTCTAGGGGAGTTGGTGCCGAAGGGGGAGAAGTAGGGGATGGCCGGTCGCCCGGTGTAATGAATCTAACCGAATGGTTAAAAAAAGCCCCGGCGCTAAGAGCCTTCGGTCCAGGCCAGGAGGGCGGCCAGCTCGAGGACCGGGGCGGGCCGAGACACCGCGACCAGCGTTCAGGGAAAAGGGCCCGGGAGTTAAACAAACCGTAGCTGTTCCGCTTCTCATCATCAGCGTGTGAGTGACTTTACGGGGGCGAAGGGCCCGGGGGACCCTTGACCGACATATTTGCGAACCGTCAGAATCTCTGCCTTCAATGTGACCAATAGTAATAAGTTGGCAAGGATTACAAAGGGTCCTGACTGGGGTATGGTACGTTACCCAACAAAGGAGTCCACAAGGGGGTGGGGAAGGGCCAACCAGCCTCTGCCAGCGCTCGGAGGGAATTTTTTGGAAAGGGATACATTTGGAAAAGTCCAGCGCTGGCGTCTAGCATCGGGAGTTTCTCCGAAGACCTCTCCGAGAACCAATAAAAAGGTCTCAAAGGAAAGAGTTGCGTTCGCGGTCAACCGGAACCCTAATTCGGACAAGCCTGGGAAGGGAATGAAGAATTGGGGGAAAAGAACAAAAAAGGTCGAACGCCATCCATCCGTCGGGCAGTCACGGAGGAAGCTCCTAAGGCAAGAGTTATCGTGAATTTCCATACCGACGGACCTTCACACTGTCCGAGAACCTCCCGGGGTTGGAAAAAGAGGGAGGGCCTGGTTTATGACCGGACTTTTTTTTCATATTAAGATCGGGGATCACAACAACAACGGCTGGAAGTAAAATATATAGTAGCAGGCCGGCTTCCCCCAGAGAGGGAAGAAAAGAAAAGGGAGGCTAAGCCTAAAAAGAAGACCCCGGACTGGGATCTCCATCGTTGTTCTCTTTCCTTAGGGGACCCTCACCCTCCTGCTCCTTCATGCGGGTCTAAGGAATGGCCAGCTCTGGAGAATGTTGGGACAAGGGGTGACTTTCTTGCGTACACCCCAGAAAACTCTGAAAGTAAAAAACCAGAAGGAGTGCAGGACTACTGCCAAGCCCTCTCTGATCAGGCGAGCCAGAGGTCGGGTGGTGCTGAGGCCTTAGCAATGGAAGGAGCAATCGAGCAAGGAAGGAAGTAGAAACCGGTTTACCAAGGGGTTCGCCAGAACAACCTGCTACGGATCGCCGGGACTAGCGGAAAGAGATGGACGAGACCTTGGGCCCTTGGAGCCCGCTTCCGTCCGGAAGACTCAGCAATTGCCGAACCCGCAGCTGCAACGAAAATCCGAAGGCCGGAGCTTATGAACGTTCCGCCTATGTCGACCTGGAAAAGCTGTGAAGAAAAACCGGAAATCAAGAAAGCATAAGATTTACGTTGCCATCTACGGTCGCGGCCTAAAAAATGTCGGCAAGGGGCACCCAAAGAAGGGGAGTCTGTGGGGAAACTCTCGCCAAAAATTTGAAAGTCGCCGAAAGGTACCCTCAATTGCTGAACGACCTAAACGGGTTTCAAAAAGGGAGCTGTCACCTAGGGCATTGACTGAAAGAATCTCGACTCAGAAAAGATAATCTTACACTTAAGGGGGAAGGGGGGGGCACAGACGAACCTCGCGACTTCTTGAACGCCCGAAGTTCTAGTGCGGTCAGGTACAATGAGGAATTTAGGAGCGGAAGAGCTCTGGCCTGTTAAGACGCCGACTTCACAAAAAATAGCCCCGCCGTACCGGCGGGCAAAACAGCTGCCAAAAGGTGGGGGATACGGAGCGCCAGACCGGAGATTACAGGTCGGCTACATCTCCAAGATAGACCTACCGGAGAGCCACTGAGGGGGAATTAAATAAAAAAAGGGAAAGTTGGAAAAACCAAAACCGCCGACCAGGGTCACACAAAGTATCCCTATTTACTGGCACAATGAGGTTCATACGGGGTTCCCCAAAAAGAAAAACGACAAGAGGGAGGGAGCCGCAAAAAAAAAAGGGATCTTTAGGGCTTCCATAATAAAAAGTATGCCGAGCCGTTCTACAGCTCAGAGGAGAGGGAGGGGGGTTGTAAATCCACTCCACATCATACTTTGCAGGCCGCGCTAGGATAAGAAAACAGCGGAGGCTTCCAGTGGTCTGGAAAAGAAAAGTCTCTCCCTTCACCACTCTTCCCCCCCTCCCCTGGACAAAGATCTTCAACGGGGGAGGGCCCTCAGAGGCGCAAGAGGGCTTTCATAGGGCGTAGATACTCCAAATCGAATCGCCGGAAGGGGGGCCTAGAACCCGGCAAGAAATCGGTCATCCGGATCCAGGCGCACTAAAAATTCAGTCCGGGTCATGGAAGGGACTTCAAGCAACTCATGAAGAGATTGTTGTCGTTGCAACCGTACCACAAAGGGGTTTGCGAAATGTTACAAGAGAGAAAAGAGACGGCGGGGGGGAAGGGGATTAGGCGGTTGGGAGAAGATGGAAATAGGGGTGGGAAAAGGGGACATGCTAGCTCGCGACCAGGCACAGCACCACAAACGGATAGACGTCTGCTACAGAAGTGTGGCCACGGAAATGAACCGGCCTAGGGACTTGGCAACGGGGGCCGAAAAGGGCGAAATACGGCCTCAAGTCTTGCATCTGTCCGCGACGCTTTTCAGGGGAGGGATGTCATCTTCACCTCATAAAAAAGGGGAAAACCAAGATAAAGGGAAGAGGAAAAACAAGGAGTCTGTGCTTCTTGAAAAAATCAAAGACGGTGCGCGGAAAGTTTGTCATGGACCTGGAGGAAATACAGCAGGGGGCCTGATCGAAGGAACTGGGGGGAAACCGTACAAAAGGAAATATCCCTTTCACTGGTTCAGCCACTCATAAGACTTGGGAGGGGACGTCTGTCCCGCATTGGGGAGTCGATGTGGCAGAGTATAAAAGCGGAAAATTTCCGATGAGGAAATCCGGATCAATCGCCGGAGAATTTTTCAAGCAGTCAATGCTATGCCGCTGATAAGGAGTCAGGGGAGGGGGTGGTGGACCTGTGGGGGGAGACATCGGTCAGGCGGGGGGAGCCAAGGGAAAGTATTCCGGGGGGACTGAGAAGGATCTGCAGGGTGGTTAACGAAAACCGGAACTGCAGAGCTTGCACCGAGTGTAAGGGCAATGGAGAAAAAGGAGTTAAACCAAACAGTTGAGGCCCCCTCGGGGAGAACGGACGAATAACAGAGAGAGGGGAAAAATTTAGCCGAAGCCGAGTGCGGAAACGGGCGGGATAATATCCTCCGGAGTTTTGGAGAAAGCTAACCAAAAGATCATAGATTCAGGGACCCTAAAAGCAAACGGATTCTAGGAAATCTATCAATGACTCTTGAGAAGGTCATGAGAAGATTTGGTAATCCTCCGAACAGCAAGCACTTCCTGGACTTTTCGCCGTGACAAAAGAAGGAGACGTAGGATCAAATTCAAAAAATCAGCCTCAAAGGACTAGCTGGCCAGGGGGGAGACATAGAGTTCTCAGAGATACTTCATAAGGATTTATCTTTTATAAAGGGCAGGGGGGGGATAAGATCTGTGGAAAGGGAAATCTATCCAACAGAGAAAGAAGACCGCAAAAAGCGAAAAAGGGTGGAAAAAGGGCAATTTACCATCAGGTTCCCTTCCTTGAGAGAGGTACCAGTTAGAGGACGAAAGGTGGGACGGGGAAACCAACCTGACTTCAAGTCGGGATCAAATCAAGAAAAATTGTCGACATAGAGTAGGAGAAGAGGAACGGAAAAAGGGAAAAGACCGAGGTCAAGCGATAGAGAAAAACAAGGAGGGAGGAGCAGAGATAGAGAGGTCCTCTCTTGCGCAAGGTGAAAAAGTGTGACTTCTCACGTGGAATCTGGAAATCTGAAGAAAATCAAATGGAAGGGGTACGGCCACTTGACAACGCCTTGCACTCTCAGTGAAGGTTCCCGAGAAGGTAAAGGGAGAGGATAGTCTGTCATTCGTTCACGGTGCAAGCTGTTCAGAGGGAGAGAAGGGTCCGGGAAAAAAGGCGCGGGGTTGTGAGGGAAAGAAAAGTATAGGAAAAAAAATAGAGAGGCAAAAACATGCCCGGGAGGGACTATAAAGCCAGAGGAAATTATCTCTGATAACATATAGTCAAGAAAGGGTGAAATCATATACAAAGGTTACATGGGTAGGGGTTGGTGAAATTTGTCAAAACCCATCACTGATAAGAGCGGAGAAAAAGTCTACAGAATGAGGGGACTGGAGAAATCGCTAAGAGGGAACCAGCAGGCGATGGACACGAGAGTCATCAGTTGAATGATCGCTGTTGACAAGAGATAACCGGGTGAAGGTGAAAAGATGGGGGGGGGGGGAGGGTTAGCTCTCCCCAAAAGTCCGGAGAGTCCCGAAAGGGGAGGGAGAGACTGCAGTGTCATCCAGGGGGTGGGGGGGGATAGAAAAAAGGCTGTATTACGTCTTTCAAGGCGGTAATGTCGTCCAAGTTGGGGGAAGAAAGGCCGTCTCAGTGGGAGGGAAGTTCCAAAAGAAGTCGCTGAAAGGGAACCACAAAGAGCCAGACGTCATTGGGGGGAAACACTGTTGAGGAACGGATCCGTAGGTGAGACGAAGTGCCGTTGTAAACCAGGGGTCCGTGGAAAACCCACATGGCCAAACAAAAGGAAGGCGACCTTGGTAGAATCAATAGAGGGCTAAGGGGGGAGAATCCGTAAATCAGGAATTATAAGGGGAAAATTTTCTTCAGTCGATTGGGTGAAATGACGAAATATCGATCCCATGATGGAAGCGGGAACGAAAAAAACCCGGTCCGAACAATCGGCCAGTTCTCTTAAATGTCGATGGGGATCCACTAACCGCTCCCCTCGTCATCCATGCAACTATCGGGTAGGTCTCAGGGGACATGAAAAAACTATTTCAAAGGTGAAGGGGGCGAAATCCTCCTTGTCGGGGGACAGGGACTCTTAAGCTCGTTCTTCAATTGGGGGGTGTACCAGGGGGGTGAGGGGGTATGGAGACGTACCTTCATGGGCCTAGCGAGAATCAATTGGCTATGATACCGGGTGGGAAGCGCGTATCCGTGCAACCAGAGTAAAAATTTAGCTAGTCCTTTGGGTAAAAAGGGGGGAAAAGCCAGGGTTTCTCCGCAGCTCTTCCCTTCTGTTGTAATGTTCATTTAAAAAGGGTACGAGCATAGGAAGTCAAATATCTCAAAGGCTCGAGAAGGGGTGCGGGGAAAAAAAAACTAAGGGACGGCCAAGGGGGTCATTTGGTCTGGGGGGACCATTCTTCGCAAAAAAATCGTTGTGGGGAGGGAAGTTCCAACTAAAAAAAAATGTCAGGGGGTTCAATTAGGGGGGGCTGATTCCAGGCTGACGGTGCGGTTACTGAAAGGGGGGAGGGAGCGCAGGAGACGCGGGGGGAGGGTCGGGTACATTTGAATCGGCCAAAGGGGAGTTTACCTCGGTAGGAGGAGTGCTCGGATCCCTCACCTCTTTCCGTCTTTTGGGCGCTCTGTCGGGATCGTCCGCATTGTTAATCGAACGGGGAGCCTGTGGCACGTGGAGGTTGCAAATTTCTCTGCATGAGGGGATGTCGGAGAAACTCAGAGAAAGCAGCTCTGGTAGCCCCTAGCTAAGGACAGGGCGCGGGAGGGGAGAAGGAAAACGCGCGCGACTCTGTGAAAGGGGAGAGGCTAAACTTCGCCAGAATGGGGACCGGGGGAAGGAAAGGGACATTGGGGAAAAGGACTCCGTGTGGTTCTTCATTCTCGGAAAAACCTTCTTCACTCTATTCAGTGGAACTTGGGGGCTCGCTGCTGGTGAGCTTAGTCGGTGGGGAAGGGGCAGCCCCGGGCCCCCTGTGCAAGGCAGTAAAAAGTGAGGAGCCTCTAGGGGGAGGGAAAAAAAGTGGGCACTCCCTTAAGAGCAGGAGAGGGGGTCCACCGAGCGATCGCCCATAAGGGGCGCCTGGTGTGTCCCTCATGCGACATTCCGGAATTTAATCGTCGACCCCCTCAGGGCCACTCTCTGGAAGGGGGGTCTAGAAAAGCCAGGGTCATATATGACCCTTCCTCTTTACCTCATAGTAAGCGGTGGGGTCCCACTGCAGAGGTGAAAAGGGGGGGTTGGGAAAAGGGACGTTCTAAGTAATAATCTTGTAGGAGAGGTTAGATCGTCTAAGCTTGGAAGTCCTCGTCAAAACTTGAAAGGAACAGTGCGACGGCCTTGAACCTGGAAAGAGGAAAAACAAGGGGGGAAAAAGCCAGCTGGGCTGCCAAGAGGAACCTTGGCTCTCAAGGGAACCTGAGAACAAAAAGGACTGACCGAGGGAGGGTCAGTTAAAGTACGAAAAAAAGAAGCTTTTAAAAAGTACCGGGAGTTCGAAAAGAATAAACCAAGAATGGAGCGGCGCAGGGTGCCCAAGAATCGCGTGGGGCCGAGGGAAGAAGAAGGGGCGAGGAAGGGGAAAGAGCGAAAGGAAAAGAGGGAAGGGAAAGGGATGCGCTGAGGAAAATTCATGTATGGTCCGGAAGGCAGCGGGGAGGGAGTTGAAAAAAAGGAAGAAGTAGGAGGGCCCCGGAGCCTCGACCAGGGAGGCGATCTGCAGGGAAGGGGAGGTTTTTCAAGGTGGGACACACGCGTGCATGCTCGGGGGGGTTCTCTGGGGGGGGGGGGCTTTCCGGGGAGGAAGATTGAGACTACTGCTCCTCCTAAGACCACGCCAGGGGCTAAAGGGGCGAAGGGAAGCAAGGAGGGGTTAACGAAACAACCTTCTGGGGACCCGGCAGGTGGCAAAGGGGTCCTTGTGGGGGCAAACCAAGCAAAGACATTAAAGATCCGGATCAGTAATATTGATCAAATAATGCGGAAGGAGCATTGAAGTTTTCGGTAAAGAAAATCGAAATCAAAGATTAGATTCCCAACTCTCCCGGGGTCCCGGTGACCATTCATAAAAAACATCGGGGGGGAAGGGGGGGGGGAACTCGAAGGGGGTTCAGAAGAAAGAAATCGAGAGAAACAAAAAAGGATTATTAGAAAGAATCTAGGGAAATGCCTTCACCCCCCGGTTACTCACAGAAGTACTACAGGGGAGGGGGCTTAGCTGGGACAAAGCATCCCCGAGGGGGCTCTCCAGAATCGGGGGGGAAAGAAACAACTAACTGCAGAGGAGGGGATCAGGTGGCCATTGACGCTTTCAAAAAGTGCTTTCTTGCCTTTGTTAGTCATGGAGTCCGGGCAGGGGAAAAACAAGCCTTCCTTAAGGGGGTCAAGGGGGGGGAAAGGAGTGAACAAAAACGGGCCATCCCTCGAGATCCATTAGAGGCCTCTTCGTGGTGAGTTTTCCCGGCTTCCGGGAGGAGCGGAACTATTCTATTCGAGAGGACCAAGGAAAAATAAAAAGGGGGTATCAGGTCACCGGGGGTTTAACCAAAAGGGTAGGAGGGGCACAAAGGGAAGAACTCTATAAAGGGGATAGGAGGGGGGGGAGAAAATCTAAAGGGAACTCCTGTTTGGAGTACATTCCCTCTTCAATCTGACCGTACTTCAGGAAAAGTGCCGGGAGGAATCCTGAAGGATGGAAAATTCTTGTCAAGAAGAGGGGGGGGGCCATAGTGAACCGGGGAAGACGAGGGGAGGACTATACTATGGGAAACCTTGACTCCTCTCACTCCAATTTAGGGATCTTAGAAGGGAGGGTAACTGGGCGTGGTCTCTTTATGAACTCCTGGCCGTCACGGACGATCCTCTTGTAAGAGGGGTTCTAAGGCCTTTAGGAAAATGGCAGAGTCAAATTCCTTTACAAAGACATTGTTCTTTACGAAGGCCTTACCATTTGCACCTTCGCTAAAGGGGCATTCATTGACTGGAGATAATGAGGGATAAATACAAGGGGGGGAAAAGAGGAGCAACAATACCTAACCTGCCTCTTTACACCAACTCCTGTTCATTCTAAGCTTGCCGGGAGCGAGCACCAAGGAGGACTTGAGGAGATACGAAGGAACTGGGGGAGCGGAAGAAGCAAGATCCAAACGTCCTTTAACAGAGGGCACCACCAAAGGGACCACCTTTATTGTTCACCCGATACTAAGTCTTCGAAACCAGAGGTGCAAGGAATGAGGAGAGAAGGGGGAGCGGGATCTCCATCTCAACTTATTTTCAGGGAGCTACTAGCCATTCAAGTTTCTGACCCGCCACATCCGAAGGAAAAAAAAAAAGAAGATCCTGAATAGGAGATGGTCAAAGGAAAGGAAAAAAAAGGGAACCGGGGGGGATCCTCATCCTCATGAAGAGGGCTTCCATAAGCGACGTAAGCAAGCCTTGTGAAATCTCGCGTTCTGGGGGGGTTCTAAAAAAGCTGAGGAAGGAAAAAAAGGGGGATAAAAGGGGGGGGTCCGAAAGGGGCCCCTTGATTAAGAACAGGGAGCCCTCACGACTCATCAGCTTGAAACCAGGAGAGAACATCAAACCCAGGAGAAAGGGCTTCCCATGGGGGAGAAACCTTAAGGGGAAAAAGGAGGTCCGGGGTATCCACCTCGAGACCCTCAGACTCAAAAAAGCCCCGGCGATCGTCCCCCTCAGGACATCTTACGCAAGGAAAAAGGAGAAATGGGAGCGACAAACAGGTCAGAAACAACCTCCAGCTTACATCACCTCCGCCGCGGAGGGTGTCCTGGGGAGCCTACCACAAAAAATAAAGAAGAGAACCAAAAAGGGGAAAGTTTCCTACGAGTAGTCATTGAGGTGTGGGCCAACCGGGGGCTTTCTAGGTAGGTGGCTTTAAGGGGGGGCCTCAAAGAAGAAAATCAGGGGGGGGGGGCGTCAGACGCCGGGGAAAAAACTGCAGACTTCTTATCTCTAGGGCCTTTCCGTCCGTCGCTAATAAGGGTCCGGACCTAACGGCAACATTCCTTGAAGGGGAATGGAGCCAAGGGGGGGGAAAAAAAAACATCAAAAATCCATCGTCCCCAACTTTGGGAACAAAATGGCGACCGGACTTTCTAAGATGTCAACCGGCCAATGAGAGGTGGGATTTCAAAAGATGGGGGGAGTATAAAGTATGGTGTGCAAAATGGGATAGGGATATACAGCATGTAGGCATGGAGTGTCGGGGGAGAGTTGAAGGGGGGGGGGGGCTCCAAGGAAGAAAACTTGAGAGATCAGGGGGGTCACTCTGGGGCAGAAGGAAGGGATTAAAAAAAAGGGGGACATAGGGGTACGATCTCATCTTTTGGAATCGATGAGCACAAATTCCCTCGATCTACCCGAAGTGCAGAGGAAG
>Ga0179593_1633608_pt1 | contig 11360 bp, 13 predicted proteins | sample CZODoug2_1_08_16_FD_185931 | JGI IMG/M metagenome (GOLD analysis project Ga0179593, IMG submission 185931) | Vadose zone soil fungal communities from Angelo Coast Range Reserve, California, USA - CZODoug2_1_08_16fungal (PacBio error correction) | ecosystem: Environmental > Terrestrial > Soil >...
TCAATCGATAGTGAAAAAGGGGGGAAGGAGGGACGGCTTGGCGGGCGAGGGCCAAGGTTTTTACTCATGGCCTTGCCGCCAGGGGGGGGGAAGGGGAGAGGCTCGAATAGCCGGGTACCCTAGGAAGGAAGGAAGGAAATACCGCCGGTTGGCGGGAGCGCGGTGAAAACCGCCTTAGGTTAAAAGGAAGGGAAGGGGGGGGAGTAGGGGAACATTTCTCGTCCTCTCCGTAACTTTATCCAGAGGAATATAGAAAGGAAAGGAGGGAAAAGACCTTTTGACTGACCACCTCCCGGAAATTGAACCTGAATTGCGGAGGGAGGGGACCGTGCTTTTCAATAAATCAGACAGTGCGAGGGACACGGAAGGACAACCAAAGTTTCGGCACTTGAGAAGGCGATCCCCTTTGGCCGGGAGAAAAGGAGAGGAACGACGTTTCCGGCTGCGCGCACGGGGAAGGGGAAAAAACCCTTTCACGGCTGGGAGGGGAACTGCTGCTGCAGGGAGAGGGAGGGACTGGCTCGATGACCGAACGCAAAAAAGGTTTATGCCGGAGACATCGAAGGGGCGCGGCGCAGTAAGGAAGCCAACAATCTGGGAGGACCAGAGTCTGTATCCGGGAAGAAAAGGGGAGGGGTGGGAGCATCAATCATGTACGCTGATGCTCCGCGGATCAGGGGAAGGCAGAACTTAAAATATTGGGGGGGGAGAAGGGGAGATCAGAATCGTGCTTTGGCGCACTGAGAGGGATTAAGGCTATGATTGAGGAGACGGCTTTCGTGTCACTTGAAAGTCAAAGGGGAGGGAAAAGGGCGTTCATCTGGGCGGAGAGGACGACCGAGAAAACGGGTTGCGGAGCAGAAAGAAGGAGGGTATTGCCGACTTTAAAAAGCACGCGACGCCTACAGTCGCAAAAAGAAAAGACAAGTGACCGCGCTATCGTGCTGAAGGAAAGGAAAACTCACGTCGGAGGGTTGGAAAATTGAATCGTCGATTGAAGAAAAAAAAAATGAGGTGTATCTGTGTGGGCTAAAAACGAATCGCGCGGGAATTTGCGGAAGGGAGAAGGAGAGCCTGAAAGATGGGAGGGGAGCCTTCTTTTACTGAGATGAATTGCTCTTTTCAAAGGGGGGAGGGGAAAATTGGGCAGTTCATTACTCTTTCGGGGAGAAACGAAAAGGTGTTAACTTGCGCGCGAATTAAGGGAAGTATTCTTAGTTGCAGGAAAAGGGGGGGAAAAAGGAAGGACGTCCAGTAAAAGGGGGGGTACGGTTCTATTTCGCGAACCGTGCAAAAAAGAAAGGGGGGAACTTCTTCCAACCACTGGAAGGGGGGGAAGAGCGACCGAAATTTTCACTAATGCCGCTTCAGGGGGGAGAAGAAGCAACATTTCCTCGGCCTTCACGGGGGCTGGTTGAAAAGAAAGGAAAGAGTTGGAATCTGCGCGCAAGTTCCAACTGGCTTACTGTCATATTCGAGTAACAGAAAAAATTTCCATCAAAGAACAAGAAAGGGAAGAGAGTGAATTTGACTCTTTGTGCTCTAAATATCGTTCACCGGAATTCAAGAAAGGGAGGGGAGAGATAAAGACGGTCGCGCTGCCCGCGAGTACGGAAACACTATGAAAAAAGGAGGCCCGGTTCCATAGCAAGCTTGAAGTAGAACAGTACGTACGACAATGCGGAAGGAGAAAGAAGGGAAAGATTTGGGGCTCGCACCAGAGAAGGGGAAGCGAGGCGAGGTACAACGCTCGGCTGGCCCTGAGAAAAAAAAAGAAAGTTGCTAGAAAAAGGGGGGAATAGACCGTCCACAGCAGAAAAAGTGCCAAGCCCCCTCTAAGGAGAAGGGAGGCAAATATTGCATGAGGGAAAGGGGCCCATGTACAGTGTAGATGTTCTCCAGGAAGGGGAGATATGTCTCCCGGGGAGGAGGAGGAACATGTTCAGAGAGAATCACTACTCATGAAGGAAGAGTAAATCACAAGAAACCTGATGAAACCCTCCCAAATTTTCCCAAGGAGGTCTTCCATGGATGCAAAGAAAATGACATAGCCGGTAAATAGGCAAGGGGTCGTCTAAAACGAACGGAGGAAAAAAGAGACGCCAGTAGCGTGTCTTAAAGGGGCTTGAAATTCTTCCGGAAGAAAGGAGACACTAATAGCCCACCATGGGGGGGGTGGGGGGGGGGGGGGGGGGGGTTGCATGAGGGGACGGGTGTTGTATCGGAGGGGGGGGGAGAGAAACGCATCACTTTCTCATTCATGAAGTAAAAAACAGCCGTGGGGGGGAGGAAAGGGAAGAGTGAAGTCGAGTTACGGCGGCATCCGAGGGTGAGGAGCGGCCAAACCGCAAAATATCTCGCGCAGGAAGGAAAAAAGGAAAAGAGAGGAAAGAAAGAAGAAAAGGAGAATGTTCAACGAGATACACAATTCCCCAAACAGATCACGAAAAAAAAAGAAAAAAAAAAAACCGAGGCAGGCGCGTGCTAACACGGCTGCCCAGAGCTAGAAGCACGCTGAAACGTCCAGAACGCAGCACCGGTCAGGGAAGAGGAAAAAGAAAAAAAGAAGAGATCTCAACCACAACAACGTAGGATGAGAGAGATATGAGGGGGGGGGAAGGAGAAAGAAAGGAAGGATGTGATGCTGACGCTGAACCGGGGAGGACGTGCTACGTATCCAGAGGAATCGCGGAAAGAAAGGAAAGGGGGAGAAAGGGAGCCTCGGTGTTTGGATTGATAAAATGGGTCTGATCGGGGGAAGGGGGGAATTTTTTTTTATCTCGTTTGAAAAAGGGTCCTCTCGCTAAGTGTGGAAGGAGAGGAGGGGGGGGAGGAGGGAGAGACTTTCTGGAGGTTGCGCCCCATGCACATTAGCCACCGGATGAGAACCGAACTTCAACGATGCCACAGTGCTAGGTTCTGGTTTTACTTCATGAATGAGAACGGGGAGGAAAAGGGGAGGAATACCCACGCGATGACAACACAGGGGAAAGGGGGGGGGGAAGGGAACCTGTGTGGCTATTCCAACTTCTCGTCCTTCAGAAGGGGAAGAAGAAAAAGAAGAAGGGGAAGAACACTCCTCCTGGAGCCTGGGAAAGGGGGGGAGGGCTCTTCACGGGTCGAAAAGGCCTATTTACCCGGCTCTGGCATTGAGGGGAGGAAAAAAAAAGAAAATGAGGAAGGGAAAACTTTTGTCACAGGGTCCTCAGTCGGGGGGAAAGGGGGGGGGAAGGCCATGCTTCGTGATCTGAGGAGGCGTGGCTGCCCCCCGAGAGGAAGGGGGAAAAAATCCTGAAGCGTATACAAGGGGAAGGGGGGGAGAGGGACGCTGCCATCTTTTGCAAAACTCGTTTATCGGGCGGGGAAAGGGAAGAGAGAAGGGGGGAGCCTGTGGGAACTTTTTGCTATTCACGATTCGAAAAAGAAAAGAGGATTGTGGTTGTTGTCATAAAAGGGGAGGCTCGCTTTTGTTCTTGGCCCCTCGAAGGAGGGGGAGGGGGCTCTTGTGCGACAAAAAAAGGGGGGAACTTACATCAATGGTTTTTATGGGGGGGGGGGGGTGAGGATTACGCCTTTCGTCGTTTTCGAAAGGCAGGAGAGGGGGAAACGGGCGAATGGATACAGGACGGGCAAGCGCGCCCGCTTTAGAAGAAGAAAAAGGAAAAGGGGGGGGGAAAAAGTCGTGAACGATATTTTGCTACGAAAAAAAGAGGAAAAATCAGAGATCCAGGGGTTCTTGGTAATGGAAAGGGGGGGATAAAAGAAGCTGGCCCGAAGCCAGTGAGTGCCGGAGGGGGCGGGGAGGAAAGGGGGGAAAAGATGAATAGTTTTTTCGCCAGTCAGTCGTTGCCGGCCGAGAAAAGGGGGGGGAAGAACCGGCTGCAGCGGCATCTCGTAAATGTGAAGAGGGGGGAAGGGAAGACGCCGTGGGGGGAAGGATGATCACGTTTTTTGAAAGGGGGGGGGGGGAGTCCCTTCCCCACAAAAAGCGGAAGAAAGACTGTGTTCCTTTTCGCTCTGGAAGAAAAAAGAAGCCGTCATGCCAGCGAGAAGGAGCGCCAGTTCACAGGGGTGTGAGAGGGAAAGAAGCCAGCGTAATGAACTGAAACGAAAAACTCCGCTGGAAACGCGCAGATTTGAAGAGAAGGGAGGGTCTCGCAGTTAAACGAAGGGGGAGAATTGGAAAGGAAAGGAGGAGGGCTTGAATCCTTCCGCCAAAGGAGGACGGCTTCGACTTTAGAAAAAAAAAAGGAAAAAAAAAAAGAAAGAGGGGGGGGACGTCTTCAATGAAAATCAAAGAACCCTCCGAATGCGTTCAAGGGGAAGGGGGGGAACGATAGCTCTTATAATGGCGTTTGGGGAAAGAGCTTTCGCGTCGAAGAAAGGCACTAAAAAAGGAAGCCTCCAGCCTCGGACATTTTCTGTAGAGGTCGTCTTCTCCACCAAAAGGTTAAAGAAAAGTTTTCGCCGACGAAGGGGGAAGTGCACGCAAGCGCTCCGGCAGAAAAGAAGAGAAGGTCATCAAGGCAAAACGCATTCAGTTGCCAGCCAAGAAAAAAAAAGAGGGGAGAAAAAAACCAATATTTCCGTTCTTTGGATCTGATCCGCGCGAAGAAAAAAAAAGGGGAGCCTACCATATTTCGCACGCTGTCGCCAATAAGGGGGGAGAGGGGGGAACTCGCCCGAAGGGCGTCCGCCGAAAAGGGGGAAAAAAAAAAAGGAATGCCATCCGGCTCAACCTTCTGATCACCTGAAAGAAGGGAGAAATCGCCTCACGAGTCCCACACCTCCGCGCCCCGCCGGGGAAGGGGGAAAAGAAAGGGGACGCTCAGGCCGGAGAGAACGGAAGGGGAAAGGGAAGGAGGATCCCCTGCCAACGGTTAGACACTGATTAGAAAAGAGGGGGAGGAGGGGGTTAACATCTCCGGTCCTTTCAAAAAGGGGAAAATCCGGCCACTTAGGTTCAGGGGGGAGGGGGGAATTGGGAGAACTGTCGGTGGATCCACAACTTCTCAGGCAGAGAGCCCCTTTTCTCTCTGTACTGAGGCGAGGGGAAGAAATTTCCTTTCCTAGCCCAGGGGAGAAAACTCTAACAGTTTGAAGGAAAAATACTTCTTTGGGGGGAGGCCCTCCTCTTCCATTCAAAAAAGGGGCGGTCCCTTATTAGTACTGTTTAAGCCCTTCTCTTCGATCGCCGAAAGGAGGGCGCCTCATTCCCTTGCCTTCACTTCAATAGGTCCAATAGGTAGGAAGTTTCCCTCCTAAGGCAACCCCTTTTGCCCGGATGGAATAGGAAAAAGGGGAGAGAAAAACCAAACGGAGAGGGAAGGAAATCTCATTTCCCCCTCCGGCAAAGGGGGGAGAGGAGGGCCCTTGCCGAATAAGTTGTGGAAGGAGGGAAGGGAAGGAAAGGATATGTAAAATTTGGCCGTTGGCGAAGGACCAGTCTATTCCTAAAAATTACCGCCGGTTGTCTGAACAAGGGAGAGAGGGAACACCGCCGTAGGGGCAAAGAAAGGGGATATTTTTAGGGAAGGCTTGAAAAAGGACCTTTTTTTTTTTCCAGCCTAGAGCTCTAAATTGGGGGGGCGTCTTCTCCGGACCCTCCTGGTTCCTTCCAAAGGAAGGTCCTCAAAATTGCAGACCGGGGGGAGAGGGTCCTGATTTTCCGGAAATCAAGAAAGCTATACAGTGAGGGGGGGAAGAAGGAAAAAAGAAGTTTCTTCCTTTATATCATTTCCTGGAACACCCCGGGGAAGGAAAGGAGAAAAAGCCGACTACGTTTATCCGGCTGCGACACACCCTGGCACGCTTTGGCGCGAGCGGGGAGGAGAAAGAGGGAGGGGTCGTCTCTTGTCGCGATGACCGGCCAAAGGGGGGGGGGCCGTATTGCAGGCCAGAAGAGCGGCTGAAGCAGGGACCCAACAATTCCGGGAGATTATGAAAAAGGGGGGGAAGACATCTTGCCGAATCTGGGAAAATCAGGCGCTTGATGCGCGCGATCAGAAAGAAAAAGGGGAAAAAGGGAAAAAAAGGTGGTTGCGCCATGGGGGCGGGGGGGAGAAAAGGGAAGAGTTTGAATTGAGGGGGAAAAAAAGGATGCCGCGCGGCTGGGGAGGGGGAAAAGCAAAGTCTTCGGCAAAAGGGGGGGGGGGGAGGAAAGTTCTGACCGAGTCGAGAAAGGGGAGGAGCTTCTGGCTTCTTAAGGGGGAATAGGAAGGGGGGATCATGGCTCAGACGACAGTCTCGGAAAAAAAGAGAATGGAACCGCGCGATCGAGTAGAAACCGGAAAAAAAAAGGGGAGTTGAAGTGCGGAGAGGGGAGATTGCCGCGAGGGAAAAAAAAAAAAATTAGGTGTATCTGTTGTGGTGGGAAACGAAAAAAGGGAATTTGCGGAAAGACGGAAGATGCGGGGGGAGGAAAGGGGAGGAGGAGGGGAACTGTAGAAAGAGCATCTCAAAAAAGGGAAATTGGGGGAGGGGAGGGATGGGTTACACGTTTTCAGTTAAGGGGGATTCCACTCGCTGAATCAAAAAAAGGGGGGAGGGAGAAGAATATAATACTCTTGGAGTAGCGCAGGGGGGAGGGGAGCGTAATTCCATAGCGAAAAGGAAAAAAGTAAACACCAGCTGTTTGTGGGGGAAGGGGAGTCGACACCGTGCAAAAAAAAGGCAACACGGCTCTGCAGGAGACACGAGATGCCGTGGGGGCCGCGTTTCGGGCCTCAAAAAAAGAAGAAAGGGAAGGGGGCCCATACCTGCGAACCTACCAATAGGGGGGGGACGGTTTGACCGCCTCTCACTCACGGGGGAGGAAAGGAGTAAAAAAACACGTTTTAGACCAAGACCCACAACTGGATGAGGGGAAAGGGGGAAGGGGCTCTCCTTCTTATATTAACAAAATAAGAGGTTCAAGGGAGGGGAAAAAAAGGAAGTTCGTCTATAAAGACGGACGATCGCATTCAGTTATAAGGAAGGGGAGAGAAGATTCTTTCCGCCTCTTATTATAAAGGACGGGGGGAGGGAGTACATTTGACAATCGCACCAGGCCTAAGAACAAAGAAGGGAAGTTCAAATACCACCAGCATACAGAAAGAAAGGAAAAAAACCCATCATCAGGGCGATGGTAAGGGACTCGCACCGTCCACAGGCAAAAAGGAAAAAAGACTAAGCCCTCTACAACATCGGGAGGGCGCAGGGGAAGAGGGAAGATCTCCCATTTTTCCCAGTACGCTTCCGGAGGGGAAAAAGAGAGGGAGAGAATGTCGCCCGGGGGAACGCAAGGGAAAAGAAAATCACGACTGCATGCTGCACACACCGAGGGGATGACACTTTGGCCCCAAAGGGGGGAAAGGGGGAAAAAGGGAAAAAATACTGCCCATCATCAATGCCATTATAAGTGAAGCATTAGGGGGAGGGGGAGGAACGTTAATAAAACCAAAGGAGGAGCTCCAGTATTTTCTTGTCTGAAAAAAAAAGAGAAGGGGAAGGGAAGTGATTCCTTCCTCTTGCAGGAATATAAAAAAAAAAAAAGGTGCAGTCCCCAAAATTCATCCGTTAAAGGGGGAGGAAATTTCAGAAACGCATCACGTGCTCATTAAAAGGGAGGAAGGGGGGGTACTCCCTCCTTATCAACTGTTTGGGTCATAGAGAAGATAAGGGGAGGGGGGTGAAAGAATGTGCGCAGGGATCGGCAACCGACAGAAAGGAGGGAGGGAGAAAAAAGGGTAAGAGAGAGGAAACACTTCGCTGATATAAAAGGACTGAATGGTCAAAAAAGAAAAAGCCCTGTATCACTATGGCGATAGAAAAAACCGAGGCCGCGGCTAACACTGCGGCCCAGAAGGGGGAGAAAAAAAGGAAGAAAGGAAAAGCCTGAAACGTCCAGAACGCCATGACACAAGAAAGAGGGATTAGGGGAAAGAACATAAACCATCATCTCTCTCACAATCACAAAGGGGGGGGTATTGCAAACTAATCCAGATTCCGGAGTGGGAGGAGGGAAGGAAGGGGGGGGGGCCTTCTTTCTTTACGTTTCATCGTTCAGGATATCAGAAGAAAGGGAGGAAGTTTTATCCTCGAGCCTCGGTGGGGGCTGATCGCCTCGTTATACCGGGGAGGGGGGGGACTTTTTTTACGCACATTTGGAAGGGGAGGGGAAAGAGGGGATGTTGATCTGCGACCGCGGAAGTCTCCACGGGAAAAAAAACCCACCCTCGGATTCGCCGGAAAAAAAAAAGAGATGCACATTGCCTCCGTTGGGGACGCTTTTTCCTGGTTTTACTTCATGAGGAGAAAAGGAAAGGGAGGGAAAATGTTCTGCTTAAAAACAGGGGAAAAAACAACCGTTCCCCGGCTGGCATTTTTGGGGCCCTGTGTGGTGAAAAAAAAAAAGAGAAAGAGTTTCCTGCCGCGGAAACAAAAAGCAGAGGAGGGAGGGTAGACCACCTAGGGGCGCTCTGCTGGACGCTTTTCCTCTGGGGGGAGAGGAAGAGGGGAAAAAGGAAGGGACTCATTCCTATTTACCGGCTCAGGCAGTGCTGGGAGGAAAGAAAAAGGAGGATGGACACTTTTTTGCACAATTGTAAAAGAAGTATTCCTCGGTGGTGTGGGAGGGGAGGGAGTCTTCTTTACCTGTGAGATTCAAGAAGAGATCATTTCTCTTGTAGCAAAAATGTCCATGGGGGGGGAAAAGAGATGGAAAACTCGCTTCACTGATGGGCCGGAAGAAAAGAGGAGGTGGAGAGGTCCTTTGCCTTTCTGGCGGCGGAAGTAGCCTTTTTTGGACGGGCGAGAAGAGAGAGAGAGGGAAAAAAAGAAAAAGGGGGTGTTCATTCCTTCCAGCCCGAGCGGCGGGGGGTGGGAATTTACCCGTACAGAATGGCGGAGGCGCTGGTTCTATCCCCAAAGGGTGAAAAGGGGACACTTATTCCTCTCATTTGGAAGCCGTAAAAAGGGAGGAAAAGAGAGGGTCCTATTTAACTTTCGAATTGATGAAAAGCCGGTCGCTCGCCCGTCTGGAAGGGGAAAGAAAAAGGGGAAAGTCATTATGGAATTCCGGTGAAGTTGGGGAGAAAAAAAGAAGGAACCTTAGAGATCCATGACAGCAGAGTGGTAATAGGCAGGGGAGGGAAAAAGGGAGGGAAGAAAAAAGAGGAACAGTTAGTGCTAGGCGGTCCAAACCGGAAAAGAAAGAGGAAAAGAGTTTCGCAGGTTCTAAACGGCCGCGACATGTTGAGGTCTCAAGAAAAAGGGAGAGAAAAGAGCGGGAAAACTTTCCTCCTTCGGGGCATCCGGGGGGGGGGGAAGGGAAGTGCCTCGGGCTGAGAGGGGGAAAGGTGTCTAAAAAATCAGTACAAAGAAGAGGGTTTTTTCACGGCGGGGGTGTTCCTTTTCGCGATGGAAGAAAAGAGGGACCTCCGCTCAAAGATGCCCACGTCCTTCTCTTCTCTCTCCAGTGGGGAAAAACGCGTTGCATCCCTCCATCTTAATGAAAAAGGGAAAAAGGAAGGCGAAAAACTCCCTCTGGAAACTCTCATTATCGTAAAGGGCTTCTAAGGAGAACAGTTTAAGCCAAAGGGAAATTATCACTGCGTGAAATCAGGGAAAGAGGCCTCTTCCGATTCGTCTTTTGAGGAAAAAACGATCCACTAAGGCGCATATGCCAGGCGCAGAGAAGGAAAAAAAAGGGAGCCTCACTTCACATAAACCCTCCAAGTGTTGTCCGGGGAGGGGGAGAGGAAAAGAAAATGTCTGTGGTCAAGAGCCCGCGAACGGCGTCGGTGCGCGCAGAAAAGAAAAAAAGGTCAAAGAAAAAAGTTTCTTCTGAATCGAAAGACACCAGATAGGGGGGGGGGGAAAAAAAAGGGCCCTCACTTGCAGGGGGGTAGAGGCAAAGTTCAAAAGAGACCGGCAATCAATCAAGCCGGGAAGGGAAGAGAAGGAGGAAGGTTGCCTCCAAATCCCGCTTTTCTCCTAGGAAGAAAAATCGGCGCAAACCAATATTTTCCGTTCGGGGAAAAACGGAAATCCGCGCGCAGAAAAGGGAGGGAAAAAGGAAAAGATTCTGCACTCTTGGTCGGCAAAGTAACGACTCGAAAAGGGGGGGGTCTTCCGCCGCCACTGAACGTAGATGTCCTCAAAATCAGAAAAAAAGAGGGGGATCGCCTGTTCCCGTCAAGGAGCAGGGAAAAAGGAAGGCAGCATCATGTCCCACGAAAACCAGGGTGTTCCACCCTGCACGGGGAAGTCGCAGCCGTATACGGTCAGGGGGGGTCGGAAAAATTTGCCACTGGTAGTAAGAAAGGGAGATAAGTGCCGCAAACGTTGGTGGAGGAGGGGGGGGGGAAAGGGAAGCTTTCTTTAACGCATGGCCGAAAGAAGCACTTCAGGGGGGGGGCAATTTTGCGGAAAGAGGATCAAACGGGAAGTGGGAGGCCTATAGACAATTTCGCATGATAAGGTACGGAGGAAAGGGAAGAATCCAACTCAGTAAACTTTTCTGGCAATTGAAAAACTAAGAAGGGAAAGAAGGATTCGCCTCCGCGTCAAAAAACGGCCCGTATTTGTACTGGGGGAAGGGGTACCGGAAAAGGAGGGGAAAAGGGCAACATTTCCCTCTCCCTGGGGAAAAACGCAGAACAACTCTGCGTCAAGTGCCCTCAAAAGAAGGAAAAGGAACCCCTTTGCCGAGTGACTGACTGGAATTTGAAAAAGGGGGGGGGGGGAGGAAAGAGATGAAGATTCAATCGGCAGAGTAAAATAATGGACGGCTGCTTGCGAGGGTAAAGAAGGGGGGGGATGAGGGTTACGTCCAAGGGCGTGACTTCCAAGGGGAAGGGGTTCTCGCTCTAAGATCGGGTGACAGGGGAAAGGCGCTTACCCGCCGTTGGAGGAAAGGGAGGGGAAAAGGTGTAAACCTCCTTAGTTTTCAACTGCACAAAAAGGGGGGGGGAGAGGGGGGGCCCCCGTACCTTAGAAATTGTCTGAGGAGAAGTACACTCCGTGGGGGGAATAAATACTTTCCTCACATTGAAAAGGCGCGTGTGCCGATGGGAAACAGGGGAGTTTTCCCTCCCTCATCGAGGGGGAAAAAAAAGACAATCCACAACTTGCGCAGGTAGAATCCCGTTGGCAGGGTATCAAGCGGAAGGGAAAAAGACGTCTGCGCTGCATCCGTGCTGGGGAGGGGAAGAAGGAGAGGTGGACCTGCTGCTGCATGAATAGGGGAGGGGGCGAGATGATCCGGTAAAAAGGAAGAGGTTGATGCCGATTGAGACATAGGGAGGGGAAGTTCGTCGGACGCCAACAATGGGAACAGAGTCTGTATCCGGCCGAAAGCGGGGGGGAGGGGGGGTGGG
>Ga0179593_1385546_pt1 | contig 11359 bp, 9 predicted proteins | sample CZODoug2_1_08_16_FD_185931 | JGI IMG/M metagenome (GOLD analysis project Ga0179593, IMG submission 185931) | Vadose zone soil fungal communities from Angelo Coast Range Reserve, California, USA - CZODoug2_1_08_16fungal (PacBio error correction) | ecosystem: Environmental > Terrestrial > Soil >...
CAGAAGGGGGAGATTCTAGCACGCGCGTCCGTACTAGGAATGGCGGATCGCACCACGGCGCCGGGGGAGTGTTGAGGGGGAGTTTGAACGGCCCCCCTGACGGAAGGGAGACGCCAGGTCGACGGAGATACAACTCCTTCAGGAGGATTAAAGCTGGGGGACCGCGCCATCTGAAGAGGGGAAATAGCGGACCGGGCTCCATGTCGATCGAGGGGGGCTCAACCGGCCGGCGGTTCTGACTCCGCTGGAGGGGAGGTAACTCGGGAAAGCAACCCTGTACAAATGGAAACAAGCGGAAGCGCCCGGGAAACTGCTCATAACGAACTACGGCGAAACGGGTGGGGTGCCTTAAAGTGAGCCATCGGAAGGATGGGCTCACTCCCGGGCTAAATGTGTACTCAACGAGACAGACGAGGTCAGGCAAACCAATCGCCGACCCACCACAAGTCCTGGAAGGGACGAGAGGGCGCTGGACATTCCAGCGGCGGGGGGAGTAAAAGGTCAATAGGCCTCGGGAGAAACTAACCCCTCAGGATAATGTCCGAGGGCCTTAGAGGCTAAAGGATCGGTACTTGGAGTTGTGTTTGTCAAGGAAAAAAGATTCGGCATAGATGTATGAGAGCAGAACAGGCTACTACATCAAGAAAAAAGGAGAAATCTCCTTCTACCACCAAACAGAGGGGAGCACGTTGCCAACTTGAGCAGCATCGTCCGAAATTGAAAGACGACGGGGAGAATGAGGCTCGCGTCGGAAGAAACCTGAAGGACCTGGAGTACGAGGCCCTTCGTACTGAGCGCAGGGCAGGGTGGCAAGGCGATCTCCAGTAAACGAGGCAGGAAGACCATAAAATCGTCGGGTCTAGGTCCTCGTCTGTCAACAACTAGGGGGGGGGAAGGATCGTGCCGCTACTGGGGGGGCAAAGCGCGAGCGCAGAGTAACGGAGCAGTTGCTACTCGGTCCAAAAATAATCAAGGAAACGCCCCAGCCGTCCTCCAAAGAGACTGCGCCGGAGGGGGGAAATTAAGGTATTTTGCTGGATGTCTGGCGTCAGAAACGGAGAAGGGTTTGATGCAGGGAAGCCCGCGGGCCTCCTGGGAAAGTTCGAGGTCAGAAAAAGGGGCGACACTGGAAATACTATCATTCCTGAAGTTCTCTCAGAGGTCGCGCCGTCAGCAGAAAGACTGCTAATCTTTACCCGTGTAACGGATAAAGAAAAAGGGAATGGAGGTTCGAGCAGGAAGGGGGAAGAGGACCACCGTAAAGCACCGGCGAGCCTCGATCGAGGGATGTCCTGTTCAACGGGAAAGTCCACACTGGAGCAAGAAAAGTCTTGCGAAGGGTAGAGCACGAGGGCCCTCGGTACCTCGATCCGGAAAGGAAATCTAGACAGTCCTCGTTGGGGTAAGGGTGCGAGAACGGGACGGCCCCTAAGCTGTTAACCACGTCCAGGGGCAGCAGGAGTAGGGGCTCGGGCGGTCTCTACTACTAGTTTGGGACTAGACATCGCGGTTGCATGGCGACGGCCGCGGAAGGAAGAGACGGCAAGTTTGCGCTTGGAGGGAACAGTGTTACCACTTATCACTGGGAAATCCGTCCTGTCGGGGGTAATGGAAGTCGTAGGGGAAAATTCCAGCCTAGGGAGCACCGCCTCGACGAAAAAAGGGAGCCCGGTGCGGTAGAGGGGGAGGGAAAGTGGGACAATGAAACGGGCCAGAGGGAATCCTTCCGCCGTGGAGCTCGCGCGAAAATCGATCTTTTGGACATCAGCGCTTAAGCAGCAAGTCGGACAGTCAAAGAATGAAAATCCCATCGCGCACAAGCACTTCTTATTTGCGCAGGTTGAAGAGGAGTAGAACATGCGACTTTTCGTCGAGAGGAAGAAAGGTCCTGTCCGCCGTGGCCTCACGCGCTTAGCCCGGCGAAAAAACTTGGCGACGATCATGGGAAAGTCATAAAACCAGTCGTCCTGTGGGGGTACTGTCACGCATGGGCGATACCAGACCCGACTGAATAGTTGAGACTAGGGGGCGGACGGTGCAGTTCCTGTAACGCTTCGACAAGACCAAGACACAGTCGGTTATAGAGGGCGCGCGCGTGCCAGGCGCACAAAACAAGAACCTCTCAGAAGATCATGTTCAAAAAGAATCAGGCCTCGTCCTCCTCCTGAGAAGGGGAGGAAAAGACGAGCTCAAAAAAGACTAAGTCGAATGGCGACCTAAGAGAAGGGGGGGAGGCAAAGGGAGTAAAGTAACTTGGACGAGTGACCGGGGGCCGAGCGGACGGAAAGGTCTAAGAAAGGCAGGCCTGCCCTTGACAAGACGGCGCGGCGCCTCTTCAGAAAATCAACCTGCGCCAGGGAAAGGGTCAACATCTTTGGCCGGATAGGAAAATTAGGCGTGCCTGGCCAGAGGGGGGGCTGGGTATGGTTTTCTGAGGCTGAGAATGGAACGGCGACTGTCGAGGCATTCAGCAAAAAAAGACCCAAAAGCATCCCGAGAGTGGGGAGAACAGGGTGACGTTCGACTAGGAACAACAATCCGGAAGACTTGGAACCGCCATGTTCGTCGCCTACTACGCAAGACGGGGGACGATTGACGAAGACGGGCTGCCAAGGGAAACCCGATAAATGAACCACCAAGTGAAAGGAAGGGGGTAGCCCTCGACGTGGGAGAGAAAAGGACACGACAAAAGGGCGGACAACCTTCGGTTGCCGATCAGGGGGGGAAGGAAGCTAATGAAAGCTCTCGGAGAGTCCGACGGTTTCGACGTCGTAACAAAGGAAGACAAGGCGGCTAGGAGGAGTCACGCTTGGACGTCCTCGAAGGAATGAGGACACAAGGACGAAAGGCTGGGTAGAACGACCGTCGAGAGTTCGGACACCTGACAAGCACTTTTTCCTCCTACACGAGAGATAATTCTTCGACCTACGAGAAGGGCCAAGGGCCGTAAAAAAAGGGAGAGAAGGGTCTTGGCTGGACTGGGCGGGGTTCTCGGGTCGGGCTAAGGAGAAAACGAAAGCAGAAGATAACGAAAACACGTCCTCGGCTGATGCGCATCGCAAGAAGAGACCGAGGCCTAGAAAGCCGTCCCCGAACGATATCAGAAGGAATCTCCAAAGAAATCCACGGGCGAACTTGGATGAGAAGGGGGAAACTGGTCAAAAAACTGAAGGAAGAAAAGGAGGAATGAGCCTACTGCGCTACGCCCCTCAGGGAAGGAGATCTACGACATCCAGCAGAATCATGGAGCGCGGGAGAGCTGAAAAGGTACAAATCCTGGCTCGTAATGGGGCAGAAGGCCGGTAGCATGCTGGCGGAAGCCGTGTTCATCCCTGTGTCCTTGGCGGGGGGGTGGATCGGTCGCTCGAATCTGGGAGGTCCGTCGAGGCCTGGCGTTGAAGGGAAGAGAGGGACCTAAAAACTGGTAGGGGGTCCGAAAACAGGTTTCGCGTTTCTCACATAAAAAATTGATAAACTTAATGATCGGTAAGCCCTAAAATAGGGTATAAGGGAATCTTGGCTTGACTACAAAGACCAAAGACCTCCGGGAGAGCTCTCCGCGAGAAAGACTTTTCGACCCTCCGACTGCTCGGCGTCATCGGGAAGGGAGGGCCGATTATCTATCGATGGTAAAAGAAGCGACTTTCTCATCTGGAGATCTCTCGCCGAAAAAAAAAAAAATTAGTAGAAAAAAGAGAAGAGAGAGCAGGCCGAGAGACTAGGGTACCACCGATCGCAGCGGAAGCAGCAGGGAACGACGAGCACTAGGCGGGCTAAACGCCGGTAGAAGGGAGGGCTCCGAAGGAGGCTCGTGGGAAAAATGGTTAGAAGAAATCATACTCCCTTCTTCGATGGCTGGATAAAGACGACGTGTCCCCACCGTAAAACTCTAGCGACCTCTCAAACCCTGGGCTCTCCCTCTCAACAAAAGGGAGGTCCCTCGGTGGAAAGTTAAAGAAAAATCAGAAGAAAGAACCGAATAGAGCTACGCTACCCACCTCCCACGAACAACGGGAAAACCCCGGCGACGCCAGCTCAGGGGATACCGTCTGGGAAACATAGAGCACAGACGGTGACCGGGGAAGATAGGTACCGGATCTCACTACTGGGACGGATGTCGTCAGAGATAGGAAGGAAGGGGGAGTCGAGAACGTCGGCTCCGCATACCGGGATGAAAGACATGAAAAGGGGGACTAGAGCCCGTAGTACACGTGAGGAGTCTCAGGAGGAGGGAATGGGAGGGCACCTTCGGTGACGAGGGTCGCTGAAAGGTCGAGTATGCGCTTCCCGCAGAACAGGAAGGCGTTCCGTAAGTAGGAAAGGTCGGCGTCGCCGTGGAGGTCCTATACCTCTCAACAAAGCAGAAAAAGTACCCATCTCTAGCCGAAAGGAGGAAAGAGTGGCCGAGCTAAGGAGAAGACGGTCTCCGAGGTCGTAGGGGGAAAAGCGGGCAGTCGGGGGAACTGGAAACGATGAGAAGCGGGGGCGAAAAGCCTCATCAAGTGTGTAAAGATCAGGGAGAGAAGGCAATCGTCGCCGATAATCACTCTGATAGTATTGCCATCTCTGGAGAAGCAGGGGTAAATCGTAAGCCAGCAATGGATCCTAGCCGAAACCAGGATTCGCAAAAGCAGGGGAGCGTGGTAAGCAGAAGAAAACTTTACTTAAGGGGGGCCCCGGGAGGTCAGATCTGGTGGGTAAGCCATCGGGGGCGGAAGAAAGGCTTCAGGGAATCGGCGACAACGGAACGTAGGGCGAACGAAATGAGACAAGCGGCCTGATCCGGGGTCGTCTCGAACGTCACCCCATGCTATAAGAAACAAAAAAGATTCGGGGATGCTGGGTGGTGGAGGGAGCGAGAGAAGAAGAGAAATAAGAACATTCGACCCAGCACCATCACGCTGACATGCACGCAGCCCTGCCTAGTCACGGCCACTATTTGAAAAGGGACGGGCGCATTGTGAAGAGTGCTCCGATAGAATCGAGAGGGACTACTACGGAAGAGGCCTGCAGGTGGCAAGCACGCGCCGCGAGGAGCGTGAAATCGAAAACGGCTCAGCAGTTGCAGCAACCCAGGAAGAGGCAGGGAGGACAATGCGCCGAGAGATTTTGATATCGTCAGCGGGGACATCTCTATGATTGGGGGAAAAGGGGATGAGCGATTCCGGAATCCCTAAGCTGCGGCGCCGGCTAGGGGGTAGGTTGGGGCCGGCCGCTCAACTGTCCGAGATCCAGACGTGAAGTGGTCATTGTCGAAGATGAACGCCGACACTGAATAACAGGATCAAGCGGACCTAGGTAGCGTCCAGAGCATCGTTGCCGACGCCTTTGACGACTGTATGCAGAAAAGAAAACCCGGCCCGGGGTCCCGGCCAGCCAGCGCGGTGCTGACACTCGTCAGGAACGTATCTCCGCCTCCGACTGAACGCGAGTGTCTAATCCTCTGAAAAACACAGACTACTACTGATGGGTACGAGAGTGGATTAGAAAGGCGTGGATTTGACATCCTGCACCACCTACTTCTCGACGAGGAAACAGAGATATGGGGGCGTAGCGAGCTCCACTTCTAAAGCTGACCCTTGCCGTGTCGTCGAAAGGGGAAAGCAGTCGAAAGAACCTGGTGAAGGAGTTCTTCAGAATGCTTTTGAAAAAGGAAGGACTTCCTCTGACCAGATAAAAGCAACGCAATCATGGACTTCTTGCTGGAATTTGTACCAGTCCGGACATACGGGAAAAGGGAGAATTCGATCAGCCGCGGCACGTAGGTCTAACTTCATCCACAAATTGGAGCTTCCAAACTAGAGTAAGACAGGAAGCAACTTGAACCACACTGGAAATGGGGGGTGTGTGGGTGGGGGGGGGGGTGGGGGGGGGGGTGGGGGGGGGGGTGTGGGGGGGGGGGGGGGGGTGGGGGGGGGTTGGGGGGGGGGGGGGGTGGGGGGGGGGGGGGGGGGGGGGGGGGGGGGGTGAGGGGGTGTGTGGGGGGGGGGGGGGGGGGGGGGGGGGGGGGGGGGGGTGGGGGGGGGGGGGGGGGTGGGGGGGGGGGGGGGGGGGGGTTGTGGGGGGGGGGGTGTGTGTGGGTGGGGGGGGGGTGGGGGGGGGGGGGTGGGGGTTGGTGGGAACGTTACCCTCGCCAGACGGCAGGTCGGTCGACAAGTCCCAATATCTTCTCGAGATCCGGGCAGGGGACGCGAGTTCCTAATAAGAGAGGGCTCACATAAAAAAGAGAAAGAATGAAAACAAATGCTCATGCGCAAGAGGGGGTAAGAAAGCCGGAAAGAGATAGACGGGATCAAACCGTTTCTCGATCGGAAAAAACAGTCGGATAGACCCACAAGTACCCACTTCGTAACACCCGGGAGAAAGTACAAGACCAGGAGCCCGTAGAGACTGAAGGCAAGACAGGAGGGGAACGTCTCTACATGTATCGTAGGGAAAGGGTCAGCTTCCTCATGAAAACGAATTCTCCGAGCATTCGGAGGACTGCAACACCGCTACGGGATGGAAAAAACAGGGACTCCAACGAAAAAACAGTCACACAAAAACCCAAAAAAAAAAATTTAATATGCCAAGAAGAAGGCAGATGAGTGAGTCGTGAGCTTGGGTAGCTTGAAAAAAAAAGATTCCTGTCTGCGAAAGAAGTCGAAATAAAACTTAGCTGCGAGATCGAGGGAACTCTCGACACTTATAATCAACAACTATATGGGACAGAAATATGACAGGGAGACTACAAGTCGTTAAATGAAGTCCCGTTCCGGGGGGGACCGGGAAAAAGGAACTGCGCGAAGTAAGCCTTAAAGTCGTACGCGAAACCTATTTGACGAAGACTAAGACTGATAGTCACTTCGAGCGCAGTAGACGAAGAGTTATCACAAAGTGGAACGTGGCTCTAGGGGCTCGGGGGTCGACGGAGAGCAAGGAGGGCGCAGGGGGGGAAGAGCGGCGGTCAAACCGTTGGTACGCCTAGGGATTCCTACTCATCTTTCGCTAAACACAAACAGCACAGAAGAATGTTCTCCGAGAATGCCCTAAACCTGATCATTATTGGGGGGTCTGTCTACAGCAGGCCGAGACAGGGATAAAGCAGAGGGATTAGATATCCGCGCGAATAGGGAAAAAAGGCGCTGGCTTGTAGCTAGGTTTGGTCCGGGACTAGGACGGCGAGGTTGAGGATGAAAGGGGGGGTCGCGTCCCGTTGGTTACGCCCTCGTACGAAAGGCGAAAGGAGGAACAAAACCAGTTGGCGCCGTATTGACGGCCCGTCGTCTCATACGGAAAACCTGCGCGTTAAGGCGGGTAAAGGTGTAGCGTCTCTTGGAATAGGCAGGGGGGATGGGGGAGCCATAAGAGGAGGTCCTACACCTCCGTCCGGCCGAAAGGACTAGAGAGCCAGGGAGAACTGTCGCGGCATCGGACGCCGGAGGTTCTCGTCCCCGCTCTGTACATTCCTCTGGAAGTTAGAAAGAGTAGAAGTGAAGTGCGCAGAACTGAAAGTCAAATGGGAGAGAAGTAAGGAAGAACAGGGAGTCGACTTGCAATCCTCCACTTATCGACGGCAGAGAGAGGGAAGGGGAGCAGTACCGCAGCACGGAATGATACTCCTCTAAAAAAACAACACACTATTATTATGAAATATATCATGCCGTCCGGGCGGCTACTTAACAGAAAACTCGAGCGGCCGTAGATGCCCTTGGGGAGGGGAGCAAGAAGCCGAAGGGGAGATGAAGGCTAGAAAACGTACTGGGATGTTGACAGTCAAGTCAGACGGGGAGTATAAAGACCGGCAAGCTCAAGAAGAAACGGAAACAGCACAGAGACCGGACTTTCTAGAGGACGGCTAAGTGAGATGGAGAATATATCCAGAATGAAGTGCAGGAGTTTGAGGAAGCATGCTTTAGCAACTGCACTCATTCAACAGAGAGCTACCCTTGTAAAACGCCAGGAATAGTAGAAGTGGGAAGATGCACTGCCTTTCTAACTACGGGAAAAAAGGGGGTCCTAAAGAGGCTAAATATTACTTCTTACTCAATAACATGTCGCTAACATTGATAAGACCGAGACTAATCTGCCGGAAAAAACCATAGCAAAAGCCACTAGACTGTTAAAGAGCCGATGACTCGGAGAGGGACGAACCTGCTGATTTCTAACAGGTACTCTTCCCGGATACGAAAAAATCAGCGGATCAGTCCGAGGCCTCAGCGGGACCATTAATCTTCTTTGCATTGGTGTGTTTCCGGGAGCACGAGAGTCTTCCCATCACCTAGGAGTCCAAACCAAAAGAGAATGCAATCCCAAACGGCAAGATCAGGAAACGTCGGAAAAAACCCAGAAGCCAAAAAAGTGCCAAACGGGTGTAAAAGAAGAGGGGGAGAATGGGACTCGAAACTCGATAAGCTCGCGGAGGAGTCAATTCCTTGCAGGCAGGAAACGAGCCCAGGCAGGAAGTTCAATGCATGGGGGGGGGAACTATCGACAGGGAAAAGAAGGAAGAAAGAAAGAGCGCCGCGTTCCTCGCACCAGATATTGGGAAGGAGACCGTTGGCAACAGATAAAGTGGCATCGACTACGCAGCTTCACGAGCCGGAAATGAGGAAACAAGGCGACGGAAAAGCCGTCATATACTAACAAGTCCGGGACGGAGGAGGGGAAGGAAGATCGTAGGGGGTGGAGCAGGGGGAGGGGGCGTTCTAGCCCGAAACGGTGCGCAAGGAAAAGAAGAAGGACTCGGGCGAAGTTGCGAGGGAAGAGGACCTCGACAAGGGACCCGCTATCAGCGCGACCTATGGTCAGAAGAGAGCGGGCATTCATCAGAGGAAGGCTCTCGGTCGTGTACTGGGACAAGGGGAAAAAAGGGGGAAGGGGCGTTCGATCGAGCGACGACAGATGCGGAGAAAAGGGGGATGGAAAAGGCTAATGCATCGAGTGAAGCGTGGAGGGCCTGTGAAATGAGCACATCAGTACGACTTCTGGGCTATGGTGGAGCCAGCTCAGGGAGTATGGACCTCAAGACATGAAACTGCTCTCGCTAAAGGAGCATGGGGGGAATGAGGGTATAGAAGCTCCTCCTTTTCGCGGTTCACCGAAAGGATTCAAGGCGCTTGAAGGTGCACGTAGGGTATATAAAAGAGGGGGGTGAATCTCAATCGAGGGAAGCCATGTAGACGAAGTCAGCGAGAAGAATAACCGTTTGCCTTACCCTTGGGAACACAAGCCGACCGACAAGGTCCTTCGGGGCCGGTTAAGTCGTCGGCAAGAGGAAGCCCAGCTCAACGCCTCAAAAAAAAAAACTCAAGAAAAGGAGGGGAGACGAGGAACCGTCTAACGACACTGAACTTGAAGAAGGGGCAAGGCTAAGAGACCCAAGCTCGTTGATCGGCCATCTTCTCGAAGTAAAGTAATGGGGGAAGGGAGTCAAAGAAAAAGCTAAACAGAACATACGTGCGGGAAATCCTAGGAGGAAGTCAAACTTGCAGAGGGAATGGATACCATATATTTAGTAGAGAGGAGCCGCCCCAGGGAAATGACGCGTGGAAGAAAAAGGGGAGAAGGTCAACCCGTTATCATCTGGTGATGAAGAACAAGGGCTTACGGAGACTGACCGAGATCTATACACCGCGGGCAGATGTATCTATATCGTCTTAAGGGGCGTCTGGGAACCGCCTTAGCAAAGGGGGGAAAAGACACTTCCCGTCAGGGATCATCGTACAATTCGAGTGGGCAAAGAAACACACGACCGCCCGGCTCCAGGAATTAAAGGAGTAGAAAAGAGCTCATACACAATTAAGAACTCAAAGGAGTTCCCAGAGGAAAACGCAAAACCGGGCTCAACTGGAGGATGGCCTAACTTCAAGATTACTTGGTGTCAGGACAACTGCGGACCTTAAGGGCTATGAAAGGGGGAAGCAAAGGAGATCTTCCGCAGAGACGAAAATGCAGGAGCGCCAAGAGGGTAGAAGCGAACGGGCGCCTCGTCGAAGAAAACCTGCTCCCGGCACGTTTCCCAAAGTGGAAGGAGAGGGAACCATGAGGGACGGGAAGACGGGTGGCGTATAAAAAGGGGGTTGAGGCTGCTAATTCTTCTATGACTACTTGATCCAAAATAAAGAAAGACAAAGGGGGGGAGACGACGGGGACGTTCGACGACTAACTCCCGAGCCAGGACTAGTGGTCCGCCAGTTCTGTCGCCTCAAGCGGAAGGGGGGGGGGGGGGGGGGGTGGGGGGGGGGGGGGGGGGGGGGGGGGGGGGGGGGGAGGGGGGTTAGCCGGGAGTAAAGAAATCCTTTCTTCCCTGTACCCAACTAGATTCGACCCCAGAAGGAAAAAAAAGAACTCGGGCCGCCATAGAAGACGTTTTTCTCTCACTGAAAATACCCCGGCTATCCAAAATGGACTGTTGCCTAATCCCTGGGAAGTAGGGTCTCTGAAAGTGCAGGTTCGCGATTCGGCTTCTGACTCAATTCCACGAATAGGAAAGGAGGCGCGGCCACGACTTTAAGTGCATAGACGGGAAGAGGGTTCACAAGGAAGAGAGATGGTAGCAAGAGCTGGTCCGAAATTATTTCGGGCCACCTACCTGCCCTGGAACATAAGAAATCGAGAACGGCCTTGAGCGAGAGACCGTCCGAAGTGCCTAGAAGGTGGCTGATCGCAGCTTGGGACGGGAATGATGTTGGAAGAGGGCGATGACTAAAATTTCGAACCACACGCGCCTACTCCTAAGCCAACCTGCAGGCGGCGCGACAGAGGGGGGGGCCGCCCTAAACGAGAAGCGCACGGACCGTACCATAACGGAGATAATCAATGCCCTCTCCTAGAAACGCCACTGGACAAGGGATATCGCGTAAAAGTGCTAGCGGATGTAAAGTTCCTAAAAGTGAATTCAGACGCAAAGTGGAGAGACGAATCCCCCTAACTGAGGAGTAGAAGAAAAAATCCGAGACTTCGTGAGGAGAGGGGAGAGAGAACGTTCAATGAAATTTAAACTCGGCATTTGGTTATAAGCGGTAGCCAGAAGAAGCCGTGGTAATCCCTTGGTCACGGGGCCTTTTGTTTGCGCTTTATCAGAGAAATCAGGGCGGTATTCTAGTCCGGGGAGGGGAAAAAGATTGGCGACAACGAGGGACAATAACACGCTGGTAGTCTGAGGAGAAAACCCAGGGTTTGCTGGGGGGAGAGGAGGCTGTGAGAAAAACGTATACTCTTGTAATACCGAGTCGAAAAAAGGAGAGACTGGTCGTAGAAAAGGAACAACGAACCTCCTTAGCTCCTCAGAGAGACCGGACTTCGCCCGAACTCTGGAAAATGAATAAAGGAGGGGGTAAGAGAGATCTAAAGGGTCCAAAGGGGACTCTCGGAGAGA
>Ga0179593_1434090_pt1 | contig 11359 bp, 7 predicted proteins | sample CZODoug2_1_08_16_FD_185931 | JGI IMG/M metagenome (GOLD analysis project Ga0179593, IMG submission 185931) | Vadose zone soil fungal communities from Angelo Coast Range Reserve, California, USA - CZODoug2_1_08_16fungal (PacBio error correction) | ecosystem: Environmental > Terrestrial > Soil >...
AAAGCCAGGGGGGGGGGGGGGGGGATCAAGGGACACCTGATCCCGTCCAAGCAAATGCCATTTGGACCAAATGCAGGGAGGAAGAAACCGTGATGGGTTCTTCCCAGGCACAATAAATGGACTACGCGACGCGACAAAAAGTTACAAAACATTTGCCGCCTGGAGGGTACTAACCATCGACGAAAAAAAATGCAGGTGTCGCACAGCAAAACCGCGTAAAGCCCCCTAATCCAGGCGAAACCGTATTAACCGAACCGCCGTGGGTTCAACTAGACTGCTCATGACATTCATGCAACTATCACTTGAAGAGACGTGCCGGGGCATGAAAGTCGGAAAACTCCGCGGAGTGGCTGAAGGAATAGGAACGCAAGGGGTTCAACTTACGGGAAGGTTCTCGCTGAGAAGAACACAAACCCCGGGTTCAACTAAGAGAAAAATCGATGAGTGTCCAGCAAAACGAGGGCAGAGAGGTGCAATCTAAAAAAACGAGACCAGCACTCCAAAAACCCAAGCTCTTCTTTCTGGAAAACGGGGTCAGAAGTAAAAAAAAGAGCTTGCCGAGGCGTTCAAATACAAGGAAGAAAAGGAACCAGCAGCACGCCATGAAAAGGGAAAGGCGCGGGGTAACTCTCTATTGAGTAATTGAGTGCTGAAGACTCTGAGGACCGGCGCTCCTGCAGCGGGACAGCATGCGCGCAATAACAGGGGGGGGATAACATATATGAGGAGGAACCGCACGGGTCATCATTGGGAATCAGTAAATTTGCCTGAGTGCAACACTTGCTCATAATGCCGCTAAGATCGTACTGATCCACAAAGAGAAAAAAATAAAAGACAAGAAACAAAAAGGCTTCCGAGAGCACAGTCAACCGCCTTCTTCTGTCTGAATTAAGGCAGAAAAGGGGGGGAAGAATGGGTACGAGTTTCCACCTCATCGAGCTGGCGATTGGACGGAAACAACCTGTACTAAGAGCGTCACAATGGGAACTAAACGGGAGACCTCCCGCTGCGGAAAGGGGGAACGTCGAGACATCAACGACCAGAGAACCCTTAGAACTGAAAGTCATCTCAATCGGAGCCGGAACTGATCCGTCTATGCCGAAGAGGACTGGGGGGGAGGCCTTCTTCAGGGGCTAGAGAAACGTAAGTATGCGCCCCGAAGGCGAGGTCAGCGGGTGACATACCGGAAGAGCCTATACCAACGTTCAGAGATCGAAACAAAAAACAAATAGGGGAGAAAAGATTAGAGAGAGGGTGTTGCGTGGTGATAACTGCGATGTGATGAAACATTAATCGCGTAAGGGGGGAGGACATCAGTCAGATCCGGGAAACCAGTACTCTGCAACTACAGAAATCCGCCATGCAGAAAGGCGGACGACGGCATAGGACGAGAGAAGGCATTGGTATGAGGAGGCACGGGCGTTACTCAGAAGGACGGATGGTATCGTCGAAATGACCAACTCCAGCGTGGAGGTGCCAACCAGCGTTCGTGAGGATTCAGGACGACCTAGAAAGTAAGCAGGATGTGTTGCAAAATTGAACGCTCTCCAGCTCGAATGAGAAGAAAACTTCGAAAAGCCGGAGTGAAAAAGGGCACTTCGTGGGGAGCAACAAGAAAGACGACTGTGGACAGGGGCGCAGATCTGAAAGACTTCAGTTTCATGGGAAGATCATTTAAGGAGATATTTGGTTGAAATCGTCGATCGCGTCGGAGTAATTCGAGGCAAGCGCAACGGCCGGAAATGATCTTTGAAGCACCAAAGGTAGACAGGTACGGGAGAGAACTCATATTATGTATCAAACAAGGGGGGGGTCGAGGAGAAGAGACGGGTTTCAAACGCATGGGAAAGGCGGTTAGCGGAAGCGCAATGGGGGAAGCCCTGTACCACTCATTCCCACACGCGCGAGGGGGGGGATTTACAAGACAGGGCAGAGGGGGAGAGGGACTGCGGTGCGTGCGGAGGCGCTACAGGGCAGCAGGATAGATGTTAAAACGCGAAGAGACAAGCCCATTTTGGGCCCTGAAAGACAAACAGAAATCGTGGGGATGGGGGGGGAGGGGGCGGGCCGTGTTTGTTCGAGGGCCATAGGATATCGGGCCTGGGTTGTCGAAGTTGGGCCTCATCTGAGACATCAGGAGGAGGGAACACGGGGTTCCTTGGTTAACGCAAGAAGCGGAGAAAGATCCGTCAGGCCTGCACGTAATGAAGACACTTTCCGAGATCGATGGGTGACCGTGAATAAGTCCTTGCAAACTGGACGAGCTATGAGATAGCTGGGAAAGGAAATGTAGGAGGGGCCGGGCTCGTGAAAATGGGCTTTCGAACCGTTTTTAATCCGTTGAGGGACCGGGTATGGAGTGGTGGCATGTCAAGAGGTGGTATGAGCCACACAGGCAGAGTGTGAAATGAAGTTCCGGCTTGTTCTTCCAAGTAACCGGGCCTGTGGGAGGAAGAACGGCGGGAGGCAATTGAAAAATGGAATTTTCAAAATTTAAGAACAAGAAAGTGGGCGGGAACCTGACCACTTAAAGTAACAAATGGCGGTGGGCGAGCGGACTGACAGCGCGACGTTATAAAGAAAACCGGGAAGTTCATCAGTGGTTGAGGAGCAAGGAGGTGGTACCTACTGGTACCTGCATCTTTACGTGCGATTTTGTCAAAGCTATGGGAAAGGGACCGGCAATTCCAATGGACGTGGAAAAAAAGAAGGTGAAACCACATCAGTGAAAGGAAGGGGAGAGGGGGCCTATCTGACCAGTAGGGGGAAGGGCTCACAAATGTAGCAGGGGGGACGAAGGCGCTTGTGGAATTTGGAAGCAAATCTTTGGGGAGCGGACTGGTGAAACTTAAGGCAAAAACGGGATTCTCTCGTGGATTACAGCAAAACTGAAAAGGAGGCATTGAAGGAACGGGCATGCCTAATTTCTAAGGGGGCTAGGACTTCACTACTGGATAGGAAAACAAGTACCACGCGCTAAACGGTTACAAAGGACGACGTCAAAGTGCAAGGGGAGGTAGTAGAACAAAGTTCTCAAAGACTGACGCCTTTTCTTTACCGGGAGGGGAGAACAGGTAGAAGGGGGGAACAAGGCTCCTTTGTGAACTTGAGGACAACAACGGGAAAAAGATGCAATACAGAAAGGACAGCTGTCAAGGAGGACCTGCCTGGGACGATTTTTTGGGGGACCAGGGGACGGTCGCAAAAAATGAAAAAATGTCCTGTCGGACGAAAGGCATAAAGAAGGACCTCAGTTCCAAAATCGGGATATAGGGATAGGGAGAGCCGTTGTACCTAAAAAGAAAAACATCAGAGGGACCATCCGAGATCGAGGAGGAAGAATTGGAGAAACAGTGGGAGAAGGGGACAAAGGGTGACTCCCGGGCAATACGCTGAAAGACGGAGCTGGGAAAGAGGTTCGTAGGACAAAGGAGAAAGGAGCATGATCGGGCGAATTCTGGCGACCGCTGAAGGGGGAGAATAGACCCGTAGGCAGAGACGGAAGATTGCCGGAGTCCCAAGGAACTCCTTCAACCTGTCAAAAAAGGTGGCACTTACCGTTTCGACAAGCAGCAGACAGATCGACGCGAGGACATCCGATCAAGCTTTCGAGAGCAAAGGAGAGCGACCGGGCAGTAGACTTTATAGACAGATATTCCAAAACTACGCCGGAGTCCCATGTTAAAATGCAGGCGCGAGAAAGCAGAGTACTCACTCTTAATTTCCCCAGGGTTGTAGTGCCTATTAGGGGAGGGAAGCCAGAAGGCTGAGGTGGTTTCATCAGAAACTGAGGAGAAGTAAAAACGCAAGAGAGAGTGCGCCACTTCGACGAATTAGGAAGACTACATCAAAAAAAACAACAGGAGAAATGAGGGGAAGAAAGAGATCAATAATGGGGGGGGGAAAGGAGGTCAAGGAGAGTGTACGTTGGTCGAAGTGCAAATTGTTATGATGCGTTCCCTAAAAGCCTTGAATAAAGAAAAGACAATGTCCGTCAAGGGAACGCCTGCGGGACGCGCAGCTCTAATGGGAGCTACTTACGGCTGTTGGCATCGGGGTGTCTTCTCCGCTTACAAAACGAGCCCTCAAATTGATCGAGAGCGGCAAACGATTCGGAGCGACGTAAAAAGTACGCAAGTAAGGAATCACCGCTGGGGAAAAGGCGAGCGGGGGCCCTCGCAGCAAAGGGCCAAAGAGCCCAGGATAATCAGTAAGAAAAAGGTACCAATCACGGACCAAAAACCACTAAAGAGATCTAGGGGAACTGTAAGAAATCCTTCGGGAGGAGAAAGTAAGACATGATGAAAGGGATCACTTGAAAAGATTAAGGGGATTAAGGGGGAAAAACGAAGGATGGCATGGAGGTCTTTGTGAACAAAGAAGCCAAATCCCCCGATGGGGGAAAAAAGAAGGGAATGGGATGCCTTCGCCAAACATCAGGCGAGTAATGGAAAAAACCTTGACAAATCGGAAAAGGAAAATACAATCGATAGTGGAAAAAATCTGGCATTTCAGTCAAAAAGGGGGGCAGTAGCTACGGGTCAGGGAAGGTAGCTGGCCCAGAAGGAAAAAGACGAATTTAAAAAGGGTTAGAGGCCTCCCGCCCAAAACGTGGTAGAATCCCTTGATAGTGAAGAACTCAAGACCGGGGGTCTTGAGAAATTCCTCGTTACTCGGGGGGGTAAGGGGGGAGCCACAATGAACGGCACAGTGAAAATTTTGCGGCTGATTTCAAGACTTACAGAAACAATCCGGAACGTCGGTTTGGTCTCACACGCCTGATGGGGAAATTCGACACGATTGAAGGGCACGCAACAATTATGGAAAACTCCCAGGTCGGACAAATCACCATGCGAAGTGTGCTCGGAATAGAGTGAGAAGAAACTTCGAGATAGAGAGATAATTATGGGGTGGGTTGGAAGGGGGGTGATCACTTACAAGTATTTCCTTGAATGAGGACATCTTAAGTCAAGGAGAAGAAAGATTAAGCGGAAAAAGGATCAAGGAACCTAGGGCCGCTGAAAAAAACTGGGAGAGCTTCAGCTCTTACATGGCCTGTGCGGAAATAGTTCAACATTAGGCCAGGGACATTTCTGAGGTGTCGACAGTATGTGTACCAGAATCATTTGGGGGAACGCGACCCGTTGGAGAACTACTTGTACAAAGAAACTCAGCAATCTGGCAGATGAGAATAAAAACACAATCTCAGCAAACAAGCTCCTTCGGAAAGGATAACCAAAAACGAAAGAAAAAAGTTGCAAAATCAACGGCGCCTGAATTAAGGCAGTCAATCAAATTCGCCGGAGGGAAAGCGGGGAGGTCGGGACTCCGTGCAAAAAAAGGGGACTGAGGCCGGCCGGGTGCAGAAGGGCAATGGCTCAAAAGACAGGACCCACGTTTCAAACCGCGAGCAAGGAGATTTCAATGAAGCCCGATAAAGCCAAAACGCCAGTCCACCTAACAAACTCTGGAGGGGGACTTGGGCAAACCCTACAAATAAGCCTCGGGCAAAACGGAAAATACGGCACACTGATCCAGAGGGACATCATAAACAATAAAAACACCTGGAAAACTTGTAGAATCGTAGGTGGGGTAATGGCTAGGAAAGACTCGAACTAGGGCGCTCCTTCAGCTTTACAACCGTGATCTGGCAACATAGGGTGGGGTACATAGTATGAAAAACGTCACTGCGCAAAGGGGGGAAAGTATCATGTGGAAGAGGGGAGCGGTGCTCGAGACTCAAAACTCTATCTACGGTCAAAAATATGAATCGGAAAAAACATGGGGGAAGGCTTCCAGAAATCAACAGCAGTCCGGAGAAAAAGAACGGGGGAACTCTTTGCGGAGGAAAAAGAGACACGAGATGGCACACGGAAAAAACAGAACGGCGAAAGGAGACGAGTAAAACGGCGAACTCTGGAAGGTCAATATCTAGTTAAAGGGAAAAAACCATCAAAAAACGAGGGAAACGCGTATCCGGAATATACTCGCAAGAAATCCGGATAAAGTAGCCAAAGGAAAGAGATGCGTGCCTCTCGTGTTGTGGCTTACCTCGGAAAAAAAGTGAATGGGCAAGACTATCTGAATATGAAATCTAAAAGGAGCAGAATGTTCACCTCACCGGAAAAAGGATGAGAACCCAGCAAATCACAAAAAAAAGAAACCTTAGTATTTAGATATATATATTTATACGTTTTAGGGCTCGACTTGGGGTTAAAAAGATCGGGAATTCTTAGTATCGAAGCCGGGTCCGACCCGAGAAAAAAGACAACTCACTATTTTTGCAAAGGTGCAACGTCGTGCATCGCCGAAGGCACGGCAGCGGAACTCTTGTAATCCCGGCCTCGAAGCGTCGTAGGGTGCCGGGACGAAAGCTCAGGAAGTTAACCAGATCTGAGATTCGTGGGCAACATAGCGGGGTTAAGAATCGAAAAGCAGTGAAAAAGGAAAAACGCGCAAAAGAAAGGAAGAGGGAAACTCGAAAAAGCAGAGGAAATCAATCTCGATGAAGATTGGGGTTTAATTGCTGAAAGAGACTAACGGTGGGAACTCTTTATGTGGGGGGGATCCGCGCGAGAGAGGGAATGAAAGGACGGAAGTCTCGAACTCAGTCCAAATGGTAGGGGAACCCAAAGGCACGGAGGAGAACTCATAGAAAAAAATAGGTTAAGCAAAAAAACGTTTTTAAATGGCATTGCCAGGAAGCACGGTATCTTAAGAGTTAAAGGGCTCTCAGTGATGGACACATAACGAGTTGACACGCAGAAAGGGTGATTATGATAGGCCTGGAGGGTCAAAAGAAGGATAAGGGGATCATGGTTTCCCAGATCAGGGTGCAAGACGGTCAACGGGTTGGACCCCAGTGGAATACAACAAACTTTTGGTAATGGGGGGACGAAATGTGTTTTGGTGAAAGTTGCCATGAAGGAGTAAGGCCTCTTACTTTTCCTAAAAAGAAAGGAGGCGGGTTGAAGATTAAAGGGGGTGGGGAACACGGTGTTCAACTTCATCGGCGGAACAATAGCCTAAAAGGCGTGAGAAAATACATGTCCGCAGATAGATGAGTCGACACGGGTCAGAAGTAGGGGCACGTTAGAAAAATGGCGTAGCCTGCCAGAAGGAAAGCTAAAAGGTGAAAAACGTGAGGCAGGGTTTCAAGCAGGTATAAGAAGGGGGGGGGAGGAACTTGCGGGGGGGTCAGGAAATCGGTGTTAGGATAGGAGAAGAGAATTATATTGAAGCAATGCCGAAGGTAGGGGGGGATCAGGGACGGACCGGGGTTGTCGTAAAAGGGAAGAGTTGAGAAGGTGACAAATGACGAGGGAAGAACGAAGAAACGGGGGTCAATCGCGGAGGACTTAACTGTTGCTCGCTGACGGCAGCGCTAAGTGGGGCACCGTATAAAAAATCATGTGTACGCGGCAACTGGAGGTTGGATCATCATAGGGACGGGAAGGAGTTTCAGAGAGGGGAGGAAGAGGAAAGGGGAAATTCGCAGTGAAAGGGGAAACGCCGTTTCCAACACCCTCAATGGAATGAAGGGAAGGGTGTCTTCCGTTTCAGACTGAGGGGTTAGGATACAAGGAAAAAGACGAGGGGACTTTGCAAGGGTGCAATAAATGGGGCGCGAAAAGGAGCAGCTTTTTTTGAGGGAAAGAAAAACTCGTCGAGGGGAACCACCGGGAGACGTGGGAAGGACCAAATAATGAAGAATTTCGATGGTGCACGGGGACTTCACTGAGGATAGTTCCCGCGGGGAAAGCTCGCACGCGGGGCCGCTGCTGCGCTGAAAGGAGTGCCATGATTTAAATAACCCTGTTGGTAGGCCTGCTCAATGGTAAAACGCTCGGGAATTAAGTAGGGTAAACTGACATTGAAGTTTCATCAAGGGAGCAACTTTTACATGGGAAGCAAATAAAGAAACGCTGCTGCTGGAGGCCCGGGAGCGCGGTATGATCAGGGGGGGACTGGCCGTGTTGAAGGGGTGGTGCCCTTGACGCTCAAGCAGGATGTCCTTGCCGCGAGGACGGGGGAAAACCGGAAGCTACCCCAATGGAGTTACGAAAAGGGGGGCTTCTAGAGGGCCGGGGAAAACTACCTCGATGCAACAGGGAGGCGCGGAGGAAAGAAGTCATTTTAAATCATAGAGCCGAAAAGGGATGCCATAAAGAACTGGTCAGAGCGAAGGGATCCCGCGGGCAGGGTGGCAGGGGGGGGGGCTTAAATGCTCACTGCTCCGGACGACTCTGGATTTGGTAGGTAAGACGTTCAGGGAATCGGGGAAGTAATTTGAAAAACCGGATATTTGCGAGAGTGAGGCATTGTAAGGGGGGGAAGGGGAGGAACGATCAGGGTAGATGGAGTCAAGATCGGGGGAGGCAAACTGGGACCTTTGCAAAAGGAAAGCTGCCGACTCTCGAGTGTAAGAGCCGAGGATCGAAAGGGGAGAGGCTAAGGAAAGGAGTATGCTTTCTGGTAGACAAGATAGGAAAGCCTACTGGGATAAAAAGTGGAACGAAAATGATGGAGAAGGGACCAAGAAAGGGCTTGTCGGCTTCTGGAAGGGTGTTTGATTTAAACAAGAGGTTTACTCTTGTATCTACCAGGAAAGGGAAAGGGTTCGAAGAACAAAGTAAAGGACTAGAACGTAAAAACTCAGAAAAGAGGGGAATAAATTCTCAAAACGGGGATCTGAGGCGCAAAAATGCAACTAGGATAAAAAGAGAAGAAGAAAAGAGGTAGGCAATCATTTTATAAGGCGAAAAGGGAATTGGATGGGGGAGAATTGAACACGGGGTGAGAAAGACACCCTCGAGACCTTCGTGTTGGGGCACAGACGGCCAGAGATCACAAGGGCCTGAAAGTTAGAAAGGGAATGATGGAGCGCGCCAGCGAGGAAGAGGGGGTAGGCGAGGTCGTGACAGATAGTGTCCTCGGGAACTCTAAGGGACTGACGAGCCTCGGGTTGAGTCCTCGTAAGATTGTGATCGAGAGAGTGGGAGGGCTTGTCCGAGACACAGGTACAGGTGTCGACTCTTAACGCAAAAGGAGTAAGCGGGGTGGGCCGCTGAATCTCCGGTTCGCATCCCAGGAAAGAAATGTCTTAGAAAGGGTCTCAAAAGGCACGCAGTAGAAAGAAATTCTAAGAGCGAAGTCTGTAAAAAGGATCCGCCAAAACTACGTGCAAAAAGAGCGTAGAGCAGGGGAGAAGGAGGCCCGTCTCAAGAACTAAATAAGGGTCGGGATAAAGGACTGACGGCGCTCTGAAGAATTTCAACGAGGTCGTTGGGGAACCTTCAGTCGAGAAGAAGATCGGACCCATTTGGGAGCTATGGAAAAGGGGATTCCTCATCGAAAAGGAAATCACCGGAGGACGCAAAGGCCCAACCACTTCAAAAAGGAAGGAAAAAGAGTACATGAAAGCGGCTGGGCGCAGAGGGAGTGCACATCGGGGGAAACCCCAAAAAAACCACTATTGGGAATCCCACAAAAAAGGACAGCTGGAAAGTGATAATGGTACAAGAAACGTAAGGTCCATCATGTTCAATGTGGGTCCGCCCCAGAGGGAGAGAAGACTTTGAGGAAGGTGACGACAGGAACGGCAGAATTCAAGGTGTGCGCGCGGGAAATTCGCGTTTTGGGGCCGCATGGAAGGCCCGGAGTTCACAAGAATGGCATGGCGAAGGGGCAAGGAAAAACGCCAGTAGACGTTTTCCATACCCGCAGACGCCGGCGTGATTCGCCCCGCTTTAACCGTCAATCGCCACCGTCTGATTTCCACCCCAAGGGAATTCTAACCAGAAAAGTGTAAAAAAGAAATCGGTAGTTTCAAGAGAGCGGGCATCAAGCGCCATAAATTAATGGAGGGGGGGTTAACCGGGGTTTCCAACGCCATGTAAAGGGGGGGCCGAATGCGCACTCAGACTGCAACTCTGAAGCCCCACGTAACGACAGCCGGTCAGAAGGATTCCGACCGAAAAATGTGTGCCCGCTACCCCCAATGGAGGGAGTTCTCTGTAGGGATTATAAAAACGTAGCCGGAGGGGACTTCAGAAGAGGAAAACAGTTGACAAGTTGGGCAAGGAAAGGCAAGTTTCCGGACCGGATGGGGTATGGTACACTAAAAAAAATCATTGGGCAACGCTCAAAACAGGCGAGCGTTACGAAAGACCGGAAAGAAATGGGTTGAACGTTTTAAACTCACCGATGCCGGCAGGCCCGGTTCAATCGCAAGGATTCGAAAGAGAAGAAAACACCAGATTCGAAGGCCCCACGCGGCGTTCGCAACGCCTTAAAGGTCGATCCCGAAGTTGTTCACAACCCTTCGCAGAAATTCAGACCACAGTTCGCAGATAGCTTCGCCCTTTGCCGGGAAGGAAAGAAGTGTTCTACTCCATCGGGGACGGAATTGAAAGCGCAAGACCGTGCAACTAGAATTGGCTAAGAGTTACTTGAAACAGGGAACCCCCGTTTAACGAGACATGATCAGAAAGGATGGGGCCCATCCCGAAGAAGATAAAGGGCAAGCTCAAAGAAACATGGCCGCAGCACGAACAACAAAACAGGCTGGTCTTGTCTTTCAGGGAAAACACTACAGTGATCGTCGTGCTCTTTCAAAGCGAGGGGGGCAAAAATCCAGAGCGCTTCAATATCAGAAAGCAAACAAAATAAGCACATGAGCACTGAGGTAAGCTTCTGGGAGCTGCGGTGAAGTGATAGCCGCAAAACAGACGCTCAAGGAGCCGCGCTCATTCAAGGACTTGACAACCGGAGGGCGCCTAAGAGGGGGGTTATAGATAGAGAGAGGAGGGGGATAGCCAGTAACGGCCGCAGGTGGGAGACAGAAAATTTGGAAGAGGGGGGAGCTTGGAGAGATACTTCAGCCGCTCGATCGAGAAACGATCAAAAGAGAAGCGCGAACAAGCTAGGCCCTGAACCGGGGGAGTAAGGCCAGATAGACACTGCAAAGACAGTCACGTCTGTGCTAGAGAAATGAAAATGGGGCAGACGATTTTAGGTTTCCAAAAGGACATCGGCTGAGTAATACGAAAAGGGAAAAACCCGGAAAAGGAGACAGGTCTACTATCGGGTTGCGTCCACGAGAGACGAAAGCTGGTCACCCCTCCCAGCGAGGAAAGTTCCGGTAAAAGAACAATCCGCAGAATAGAGAACTCCGTAGATTCTCAAAGAAGACAAAGCGAGCCGAGGACTGCATAAAGCCTAGGGCCTTCGTAAGGAGCGTGAATGGATACATGCATGCGGGAGCGGACGGGAGCAGAGCGGGGAAAATCATCCTCAGGCGGAGGTCATTCTGGTCACGAAAAAGCCATAAACTCTCCGGGCACCACGTATCACAGCG
>Ga0179593_1439532_pt1 | contig 11359 bp, 9 predicted proteins | sample CZODoug2_1_08_16_FD_185931 | JGI IMG/M metagenome (GOLD analysis project Ga0179593, IMG submission 185931) | Vadose zone soil fungal communities from Angelo Coast Range Reserve, California, USA - CZODoug2_1_08_16fungal (PacBio error correction) | ecosystem: Environmental > Terrestrial > Soil >...
GAGCCGACCCTCAAGGGGTTAGACACTTCGCATACGTGGGGATTGAAAGAGGTGACACATCACCGAGAGGTTCTTCTGAAAAAGCAGGTAGGCATCCTTTGTAGGATCAAGCCCGGAACGCCAATTTGCTCAAACTCCTCATCTAAAGCTGCAATGAGCTGGGGCAGGGGGTCTGGGTTGAAGCAGTTACACGTTGCCAAAATGAAGGAAGTAGAGTGACCAAAACCTTAAGAACGAGTTCCTTGGCCTCTAACGCCAGGGCCCAGCAAGCAATCCGCGAAGCAAGAAAGGAGAAATAACATCATGTCCTTGCCAGCCTGGGCAGCCAGGCGCGCTTGGAGGATGAAATGATATTTTATAACCCACCCTTTGAGGCGTTTCAAAGAGGGCCCGGGCACAAGGAGGACAGGAACTTATCTCTCTGGGGGAGGCACAAAAAGGTAGGGTTCTGCGATGGGTGAGACACTTTGTGAAAAGACGAGTTTGCGAGCCCAACACCAACAAAGAGTAAATCGCCTGAGAAGAAACGTTCTAGGCCAAGACAAGAGCCAACAGCACTCTTGGTAGCCAAGAGAAGATTAACCATGCTCTGGGGACGGACGCAAAAAACCACTCACCGTTGTATCACAAGGATATTGGGCCACATCCTCCGCCATGACGCCAAGAATGCTGGAGGGAATGGGAGCGGTGAAGGAATCTTGAGGCTCCTATCAGGATTGATGGCCAGGGGAAACACATCAAAGAGCGTGTACTTAATGCTTCTCGAAAAGAAAAGAAGCGTTGGACGGGAAACCATCCAAAAGAAGGAAAAAAAGCATGGGAATTAGAGTGAAGAATGGCAGATCAGTGCCGAGTAAATACAACGGAATGGGGGACCATGAAGGTGCAAGACGCGACTCGCGGGGAAGAAAAAAGGGGGGGGGAACTCCTGACCCCGTCTCACGTATGAAGAGAAATTCAAGATTTGGGGGGAAGTGGGGATCAAGGAAAAGTAAACAAGACGCAGTGTGACCGCGCAGTACTCAAGGATTAGTGAGAGAAGGTATAAAGAGGGAGCAGCGAGGTTAAGAACAACACGTTGACTCAGGAGAAAGCAATAACCGCTTAAGCGCAAAGCGATCTTTTTATGCGGTGTACCCAAAGGAGGGCCGATCTGAAGCAAGGAGGAGGGAAACCAAGGTTCTGTGTGGGAGGCATATGGGTTCTATGTTCCGAACGTGAGGGCTCCTCTCCCAATACCAAGAGATGCAATCCTGGCGGGTCGGAAGGACCACTGGGTGCAGACTTCCTGCAGTGCAACAAGAACGGAAGGCAATGGTTTGTCGATATGGGGGAGGAAGACGCCCGGTCAGGGAATAGGATCGCGAGCTTGATCTGGGAAGGAAAGTCCTCACGCAGGAGTTCCAACGCACTGGGCAAAAAAAGTGTTATGCAGCCAAAGGAGGAAAAAAGGAAGAATACGACGGCGCAAGCAAACAACAGCCGGAGTTACTGGTGGCGGGGGGGGTGGTCAGAACGATATAACGGGCAAAAAACTAAGGGGTAGTCAAATCCCCACGGTCGTTCTATTCGAACAAAGAGGGCGTAAGGTCTCCGACTGGAATGTGGGGCAGCCTGAAGGGGTCAAGACAGACAGTAGAGGCACCAAAGATAAGGGAGGGCTTTCTCCCCGTCTCCCGGCAAAACGAAAACAAGAAAAGATCACCATTGATATGCCTGGGGGCCCGGGTGTTGAGAAAAGTGGGTGGCCTCCTGAAGCTCACAGGAGAAAGTTATAAGGTCTGGGAGTATTAAAGAAGGACAAAGCATTTGGGAGAGGTGTTAACCCTGAGATAGAAAACAGGATGCCACTAAAGGTGGGGGGTGGGGCTAGACAGGAACTGCGTATCAGAACGGGGAAAATTGAAGATGGCATACACATGTCAAACAACCAGTGAACTGAATTCTCTCGTGGAAGGACCAGCAACTAAAACATCCACGGAAGGGCACGTAGCGATGGGGCATATGGGGGGTGTATAAGGTAATCACGATCAAGAGTTAGCCGATAGAGAAAGTCGCCACCGCGTGCGTACTTTTCATGAAGTTGGGCAGAATTTGTTTGTTAATGGGGAAAATGGACCATAAAGAAGTGTCAAGAAAAGGTTGGCGCCGCTCAAGGGAAACTGGAACAGTGGTGGCGCAAACGGAGCAATTCCCACCGTTGAATTGGCGTGGACAAGCTGGGACAAAAAAGGAAGGAAGTGTGAAGCTCACCACCACCGGGAGCAAAGCGTAACACCTTCAGATCCCGCAGGGTACACATAACATCTACCACGAAAGAAGAATTACAGGATTTGGAGGGGTGGGTCAATTGTGCATCGGACCGTTTGGATAATTAATTTGGAAGCGGGCAATGGTGCTGTAGAAATACCAAGTCAAAAATCACAGGGGGGGAAAGACAAGGTTCAGTGGAGGGTTGCGAAGTCAAGGGGGTGCAACATCCACAGATCAAAAGGTACTCCCAAACCTGCTACGAGATGATCGCACGACATCAAGCAGCAAAGGGAGGGGGCCAACCAAACCACCGTGAACCGGTGCAGACTCCTCTATCACACCCAAAACTTCTTCTTGGAAAGAGAGAGAAGCAGCTTTGTCATCAAAGGAGGGGACTGGGGGGTGTGGGGGGTGGGGGGGGGGGGGGGTTTTGGGGGGGGTGTGGTGTGTGTGTGGGTGGTGGGGTGGGGGGTGTGTGTGGGGGGGGGGGGGGGGGGGGGGGGTTGTTTCGCAGCGCACTGCGGTTTCTAAACTTATTTATCATGGGGGAGGGGGATCGGGTCCAGTATAAAAAGGGGGAGTGTAGAAAAAAAAACGCACCCCCCTATTAACCTGGGGTCGCATTCGACTGTCGATAAGCACTGAAGCCATGAACAGCGAGCGGCAACAATTAAAGTAATATGGAAAGTGACAACCCCAACACTGAAAACAAGGCAATCCACGGACGGAGGGGTACGGAGAAGGTGGTGTAAATCGGATAGGAACCATTCCGTAATCTACGTTGGGTGGGGGTAGCGTGAGGAAGAGGCAGGAAAGTCAACTGCCTGACTGTGATAAAAGGGGGAGGGGTGCCAGGCCTGTGGCGGCATAACCCGTCTGACGGGGAACTCACCTAATTCTTTCAATCCTCAACCAGGGGGTGGGGCATTTGTTAAGGGAGGAGAGTGGATAGGGGGACGCACAAGCTGCGAAAAGAGGAAAACAGGTGCCCGCTGGCGTCGCCCTTGAATATGGACGGCAACAGGGAGCGCTTGAAAAAGCGCGACCAAGGAAGCGAGAAAAAAAACGCTTCCGGTGTGAAGGGAGGTTGGAAAAGTGCCCACATAGGGAGGTGGAAAAAAACCGAAATTCACTGTCGGATAAATCAAATCGTGGGGAGGATGGGAAAACATGCCTGATGCGAAGGCGACGGTCGGTTGTTCACAGTAGAAAGGAAGCGTGCATCACAAAGCCGTTCCAACACTTCTTCATGACTTCTGAAGCCCATAACATGCTAGTGACAGGTGATAACGACATAATCATGGACAAGGAAGATATGTTGGGACAGGGGGGGAGGGTCTGGCAGGGATAACACGGGCCTTACAGGGTGAGCCTCGACAAATGCGTTGGGTCAGAGGTCTCTTTAAGTGACGAGGAACGAACGTTTGATCTTATGGGACTTAGTCTTCCTTGGCCGCCCCTGAAAAAGTAAGAGCTTGGAGTGGGCCGCAAAAAGTAGTGATTAATCTCTTTGGCACAACTTACACTGGGACAACCCTAAAAAAGGAACGGCTTTGTGGCTGAGCGGCAGCTTGGGGAAATCTGGTTCTGAAAAACATACAATCCTGGATGGGGGGGGACATTTAGTCTACTGGAATTACAGAATTCTGCGCCCTTGCGTGGACCACTCACCCACTTCGAAAGCAAGAAAGGTGACAGAAATCTAGCCCGGGGACCGCGGTACTCGTAGGGGGGGGGGGCACTTTGATGCACAGTCACAAATCCAAACGATAAGAACACTATTGCCCAGAGAAAAATACGTTGTGAGCGGGATCGCATAAGCGAGAACGACATAGAACACAGAAAAAGCCTTTGGAGGGAGCACCCGCGCAGGCAAGCGGCGGGGACAACGATGGAAACGTCAAACCGCTACGGTGATACGCGTGCCTTTAAAGAGAGAAAAAGGTCTAACACAACGGGGGTGAACTAAGATGAGAAATAGATCAATTCTCAGAGAAAACAGAGGAAGGCGCGTAAAAAAGGGGAGAGGGTGAGAGTCTTCAAAATGGGTCAAGAAGTTAAACAATACCCCCTCACGGATGAATCTTCAGTTCCAGGGGACGGAGTAGCCTCCCCCATTAAGACACCCCAACCGAGATTCCGCACCCGGGAAGGTAAAATCCGTTGCACGAAGGAATTCCTGGAATCCGCCAATTCCTCCCCTAGACTTAAGGCGCCAAATGAGGTGGACATGACGGTTTTATAGTTCAAGTGGCAATAGGAAATTGAGGGACGGTTGCGAGCGCAAAGGTAATAACAATATCTACTGGATGCCTGTGGGATAGAGAGCCGACCTGAGGCAATGGGAGGAGCAACAAGCCATTGGACTCCCGGAAGGTCATTTCCAGGAAGACACTGGGTCGCGCAGGGAGCGGGCGGTCAAGGATTGGTGATACCGTGATGAAGATATTGCGGAAAAAAAACCCACAAAACCCTTATGCAGGAAACTTCTATCCACAAAGAAGGATGTTCTGCTGTTTGGGGGCCCCAGTTGTCGGATGCAAGTGCGGATCTATAGCAAAAAAAAGATGAGGGATCCTCACGGGGAAAGGCAATCTCTAAAAAACAATAAAAAGGGTGTGGAGAGTTCGGGAAGAAGGGGTGGACGGGTACTAAATGGGAGGAAAGCGCTAACCTTGTATCACAAGGATATTGGGGACCGACACGAATGCTCAAAAAAAAAGGTCTGAAATTACATTAAGGGGATCCATATTGAGGGGGAGCCGATCATGGGCTTTCGCTGCTGAAAAACGAAACGGCAGAAGTAGATTGGGGCAGGGTACTAAATGGTAGAAAAAGTTCACTCGGATTCACGCAAAGTTGAAGATAAAAAAGACACTCAACGACTCAAATTGTCAGGAAGTCTGGCGGGGGGGGCGGGAAAAGGAGGTCATGGTCTTAGTGGAAGAAAACGTGGATTGGGGACCTTCCCGAGGGGGCAAGAAGAGGCGCAGCAAAGAAGTGGGGGGGAAACTCAACGTCTCAACTTCTCACGAAGGTAAAGAGCAGCCCAAAGGTGAGGGGGTAAGCATCTGAGTCAAGGGACGACCAGTGGGTAGCCGAAACAGTGGAAGGAAGAAAAATAATTGGATTTCAGCTTTGGGCAATGCAGTTGCGGGACCGTGAGAAAAAGAGGTTACTAGATCGTAGAGTGGATCTTTTCCCATCTAGGGAAGCCGCGGATGCACGAACCAAGGGGCGGAGGAGGGGGGGTTTAGGTAGATCGCCTGATCAGAGACCGCCAAACACGGGAAGTGATGGGCGTGACGTAAGTCGGATTCCCAACAGGCAAGTACATTCATGTCCACGACAAAAAGCATAGCCAGATTCCCAAAGGGGGATTGGGGGGGCGAGAGTGGAGGATAGGGGGAACCGGGAAGAACGTCATTTACTAAGATAGGCGAGAGGAGCAAGGTAGTAAAACTGAAACAGACTGCCTGAAGTTAATGGGCACCACAATTTATGTTCAAACATAAACGATTGAAAAGGAAGACGCGATCAACCCAAAAAGACAAGGGGGGTGTGGAGTTTAGGGGGGGCATAAGAAGGGGGGGGGGAGGGGGGGGGGGGGGGGGGGGGGGGGGGGGGGTGGGGGGGGGGAGTTAGGAAGACAATAAAGGGGTCAAAATAACCTTCTTGAGGAGATGAAGTAAAAAAGAAGCGCAATTAAGAAAAGTTGGACCATCAGCTCCCAGCTTACACGGAAGTGGCAATAAGATACTCTCAGCCAAAAAAGGGAGAAACTGCTGTAGGCGACCTAAACGCCAGACTCCGATGAAAAAAAATGACAACAGTCAAAAAATGTCAATGACCGTGACGTTGGGGATCAGGTGGGGGGAGGGCACAGGGAGGGGACCGGAGGAGAAGGGGCGGGGGGGGAGTATTGGAACATGAATAGGGGGGGGGGGCAAGTGCTTAGGTGGGAAGGCCCCCCCAAACCGTCGCTGATAGACCATGAAGAAAACGACGCCGAGAAACCGCCAAGAAGCCTTCCCGATCAGGCAAGCAGTGATTTCGGGGCTTAAACATCCAGAAAGTGACCAATGAAGTGGCAGGCGGTGTCCATCAACCCAGACGTGGGTGGGCAGAATCCCTTGAAGGCACGGGTACTATGGGGGGGGTCCAAGCGAGGGGGGAGAACGAAAGGAAATCTAGAAGGAAAAAAACAGCGGAGGCCTTTTCATTAGTTTCGATGGGTTCATCGAAGGGGGGGAAAATAGGCACCGGACAAAATGGGGGGGGGGGGAGGGGGACCCGGCTCCGTTCAAGAAACGTTTGTAAAAACTCCCCGTATTCAGGGAGGCACTCACAGAGTTTGATCACCATTCCGAACCGTTTATAACCCAGTCCTAATTTCAGCAAAATGGTAAGAGCTCCCGGACACACCACCGCCTATTGTAGGGGGGTGGCTAGAGAGGGAGGGGCCCATACGCCTTGAACGGGAACGGGGCGGGTAAATTGGGGAGGAGGTTTGGTGTGTTGCAATTGGGGAGCATCGAATTCTGGTGCGCGCGGAAAGCTTCCGGGAGAGGAAAAGGCAGCTGGACAGGTACGAACAGGGAAGGGGGGGCGGGTGCTTGGCACGTCACAGGGGGGGGTCACAAGGGTTCCTGACATAGGTGCCAGGAAAAAAACAATCAGAAGGATAGCGTGCAGGGGGAGCAGCAATCGAGGAGAAAAAAAAACAAAGACCCAACAAAAAGGGGGCCACTGCGAGAGCTCAACAAAACGGAGGAATATGACAAGTCAGAAGATTGTTTCGGCATTCTCAATGGACTGCGAATGTTAATAGCGTGGAAGGGGTAGTTGGCAAAGGAAAATTAGGAACAAGTATGAAACTTTGACGGGGGCCAGCACCGCAAACCACGGGAACGGAATTCCCGCTCGACTGAGGTCATTAAGCAAAGGGAGAATTACCTCTAGAGAAAAACGGAAGACCAAGGGGACGTAAAAATGAGCAACAACACTCAACTGAAACGATCCGATTTTACGTGGAGATGTGGCTCAAAACGTGAAGTGGATCTGGGGAAACGGGGGTGGTTTCGAGGGGGCAACCGGCAGAGGCGAACGGGGAAAGGGTCGGGGGTGCATAAAGGGAACTTTTTCGAAGGGCTGCCTGGTCGTGTGCACCTAACCGTAAAAAGAACTCAACTGAATAGACTCTTGACGAATTGTGTATTAAAGAAAGGACACGGAGAATGACAGCAGGAAAAAAGCGCAACCAACTGCGGTGCAAAAGGGGGGTTCTAAATCCCCAACCGGCAAAAACGGATTGAAACACGCTCGTAAAAATGAGGGGAAGTAAAACACGTGGCCTTTTGAAAGGTATGGGGTGCAAAAATACGCGGTTGGCTTGGCAAGGAAACGGACAATTCATGGTCACTGGGGTCGGAGGAGGACCGGGGGTTAATATTGAAGGATAAGGGTGTCTGGGTCGCAGTAGGGCAAGAGGCAGATTGTGAATCAGTCGGCGATAAGACGAGACGGTGAAGACAAAAAAAGTCCAAACTGGGAGGAAGGTCCAGAGGGGGGGAGACCACAGGACATAGAAGGGGCAGCGGGAGAAAGAAAGGAAGGCGAAAATAGCAAACACCTGGCCACGAAGATCAATTCTGCATGGGTTGCAGGGTCATCTGCATTCTGGGCCTGGACTGGGACCTGTATCGAAATACCTGGTCGGTTGGAAGAAAAAGCGATCCCCGGGATTTACATGAATGCCGCGAGAGGGATGGGAAAAAAGTATCCCTTTGGGGGGGAAGCTTGATGAAAATATCGCAGTAAAGGGGGGGTGAAACTCAAAGCTCGCCCGTCATATCGTTTGCTGCAACAACTTACACCTGCCCCAAAAACGTAAAAAAGTTGCTGAAGAGAAACAGGGGGGTCGAAGAGGGGTGAAAGGGCAAGAAACTGCTGGCCATGGGGGGCACTGAAATGCTTCTGCCTTGAAAGTGGAGTCAAAAAGGCTCATCGTAAAAATGAGAAAAGGAAGGGTGACCTCGACCAGACAAAAAAAAAAAAGGTGGGACAAAGGAGGTGATGTTGGCAAAAAGTTTTAGAAGAACCTAACATGGGACGTCACCTAGAGCGGATTCAACAAAAAGGTCTTTGAAAGGTAAACATGACTACGGATGGAAAAAAAGTAAACCCACCTAACCTTTTTGAGGACAAAGGCGGCCTTCAAAAGGGAGAACTAAAACCTCATAAAACGCCTTGAGGGAGCGTGCCTTAGGGGCAAAGGCAAGGAATAACTCAAGGAGTTGCCCACGCAGAGCAATATGAGGCACCGAAAGGGCGTACTGCGCTACTGCGTCAGAGAGTGCTGAGTCATCGTGGGAAGAGCAAAAAGAACCCCTCAAAAGGGTGCATCGTAGAGGTCCATCGAGGAGGGGGGACCGATGTCCCAAAGGCTGCGCGCTGCGAGGCAGGCAAGAAAAGTTTGGCCCTCGTTGTGGGGAAAGGTTCACGAAAGGCCTGCGGAAAAATCCGCAAACTTCCTTGAAAAAGTCCTCTTCAAGGAAGGCCAAATGATGTAAAGGGCGTGGGTGAATCAGCCAGGAGAGAAAAGAAATCTGAAAAAACATATGAAGAAAGGGACAGAGCTACTTGATGCCGGGTGATAGAGCGATACTCTCAGCCAACAGATAGGAGTCCACTATCATAAGGCATAAAGAGAAGTTGCATTATTGCGAAACTGGGAGAGAGGCTGGAAGGATCAAGACAATGGGTGGGAAAAACCGGGAGCGAGAAGGCAGCGAAGGGCACAACCACCAAGAGGAAGTGGAAAAAAAGGGTAAAGGGGATGCGATTAGTGAAGTTTTGAAAAGTAGGGGACGATCCCAATCCACAAGAGGAGGAAAGAGGAGTAAAAGTGATCCGATGCGAAAGTGGCCACTAAAGAAGACCAGCGTGGGGTGCATCAGATGTTCGCGCATGTGACTGTACGGACCATGCCGGGCGCACGGAAGGGTTTTTCACACTAGTGACCAACCAAAGGGACGCCAGAAAAAAAAAAAAAGAAAAAAAAAAGAAAAGAAAAAAAAAAAAAAAAAAAAAAAAAAAAAAAAAAAAAAAAAAAAAAAAAAAAAAAAAAAAAAAAAAGTGGATTTGCTAACTGCGGGGGAAGGGCAGGCTGTTAATGCACTTCGGTAAATGATGGGCTCCTATCAGAGGTCTACCCGGAAGAGGAGAGGAAGAAGCAAATTCATATTGCAGTGTCATCGTGAAGAAGAAAAAGACTGACCTAAGGGCTTCATCAAGTGCCGGACAAACTCCTGACAAAATCATTGGCATGACTGAAAGTAGGTCTTCAGTGGGGCAGGCAAGTTACCAAAGGGAGTTAGTAACACGTGGGGGAAATTCATGGTTGCCAGAAGATCGACGAGGAGGCGTAAGAAATTGGAACCGACCTAGACAGAAGAGAATATAACCGAGGGGAGGGTAGGGTGGGAAATCTTACTTAGGGGGGCAGAGAGAACTGACAACAGTTTGACGCCGCGCAAGGGGATTCGTGATTCTTGTGATGAACTGGATCAGCTTAGTGGGCAAACCGTTGCATGTTAGAAGGGGGAATGAACTTGAAATTCACAGGCGAGTCCGGGAAAGGGGGGCCGGTTCCCCGCGGGACCAAAAAGAAGAGAGGAACCAAGGGGGGGGTTTCTTTATCTGAGGGGTAATATCGCCAAGGAGGGCAGCGCCGGCAAAAAACAAAAGGGGGCGGGACAATCCGTATATGTCGGGCCCCATGGCAGACTACACACATCTCACAGAAAAAATAAGAAGGACTCAGCTTAAGAGGTTGGGAGGGGTATAAAAGCAACGCTGCCGGTAGACATGGCCTAGAGAGACTAACGGACTTCAGAAGTACAGAGACTGCACACAGTTTTAGGGTGATGAAAAGGGCGCCAAAAAGGAGGCTAAAAATCAAAACACAGCCGTTTCTTTGGGCTGGTAAACTGTACGGGGGAGAGGAAGTACGGGACCAAATAATTTTGAGGGGGGTCTCCGGGAGGTTAAAATGAACAAAGGGTCGGAACGGGGGTACGTTTTCAACAGTCAGAGCGAAGTGGCATCTAAACCATACCGAAAAAAGGAGCTCCAACTATCATATTTCTGAGAAAAACTCCCGCTAAAGAAAAAAAAAGAATAAACAGCAAAAGGAAATGGCCAACATTGATATGCACCGGAATTGGGAAGTTGTGGGTCTCACAAATAACCGACACTATTAGGAGGGTAGGAGTATGTAAAAGGAAGAAGTGTTGGACTTAGGGGAAAAGGCCGGATCGCCTGAAAAAAAGCGGGACTGAAGAAAAGAAAAATGAAAGAGAAGACAAAAGCAGGCCAGCAGGTTTCCAACTTCTGAGGGCAATAACAGCCAAGCAATATTGCGCAAGGGGGAGCCATCAATTATTGGCATCAAAACTCAAAGCGGCGGAGGGCTTTTACTGGGGGACTAGGATGGTAAAAAAGAGAATTGTTGGCAGGGAAGAAATAAAAGGGAAACCGAAGGGCGCATGAAATTCGGGGGGGGGAGCAAAGGTGTGCGTCAAACCTTATGGGGACCTATCTTCATCCTGGAGGAGGCAAAAATTTGTGCGTCATCACGCGACCGTGAAAATGGCTCCCCAGTTCAACGGGTAGCCGCCAAAGAACGGAATCAAAAGAAAGGCCACCAGTCCCGGCAGTGCCCATGAATCAGAGGAAAGTTATTTGATCATCCACAGCTGGGAGCAGATGTCCGGGGGAAAGGGAACATCCGCGGTCCAACATCTGCCACGTAACCCGGAATTGGATTCAGTTGCGTGTGGGACGTTTGGTCTCAGGTTTGGCATTGTTGACATCGGGTGGGGACCCAACTCTGTAATGTCTTATTACGTAGTACCAGAAGCCTTCCAGGAGAAGGGGAAGACACAGGTTGTTTCTTTCGGGGGACCGGAAAGTGACAAGAAAGGTCCTGTCTGTGCCTGGAAAACAAGCGCACAAAGACCAAGATATGAATAATAAGGGACCATGAACCGTCGGAAAAGAACCCACCCAAAGGGCACCAGCGGGATCAAAAAGGCAAGGTCAG
>Ga0179593_1444252_pt1 | contig 11359 bp, 15 predicted proteins | sample CZODoug2_1_08_16_FD_185931 | JGI IMG/M metagenome (GOLD analysis project Ga0179593, IMG submission 185931) | Vadose zone soil fungal communities from Angelo Coast Range Reserve, California, USA - CZODoug2_1_08_16fungal (PacBio error correction) | ecosystem: Environmental > Terrestrial > Soil >...
GGGGGCAAGGGGGTTGGGCGAAGAAGGGTCTTATCGTGTGCTAGGGTTTCCCTGTTGAAAAGCATCGAAGGACTTCCATGGTAGCGACCGCCAAGAAAGAGGACAGAGGGGGGGGAAGGAAAATCGAAAGAAAAAAAAGGGAGGCAGCAGGTGAAGATCGTCCTCCCAAGAAGGTTTTAGCAAGGAGCAAAGGGCGAGAGCGAATATAGAAGGGGTAGATAATCCTGGGTTGAAAACAAAGGTGCAAGGGTACGCCCTGAGCCCAAGAAGGAGGGGAAGAACTACAGCGGTGAAGAAGGGAGAAAAAGCAGGGGGGCAAAATGGTTGTCGAGGGCGGCTTCCCGAAAAAGGGGGTTGACGGGAACACAAAACGAAAAAGGAATATGAATAAACAAGATCAATCCCACTGTGCAGCCGTCAAGAGGCAATTTAGGAAGGAGGGAAGTCAAAGAGCGAAAAAAAAAAAAGGAGCGCATTGAAAAGAAAGGCAAAAATGAAAAAAATCTACCATCCACAGACCCGCCAAACCAGGGAAGGGATACTTTCAAAGGGAGAGAGGGTTAACCCAATAGAAGTGAACCTGGTAAAAATAAAAGCTTCTGTTGTTGGGGAGGCTGGAGGGTCAAAATCAGAGGGAAGGGAGGGGGCAGGGGGGTGGGCCTACTCTCCCCACAATAGACATCTTCGTTGGCAAACGCCCTGCGACGATAGGCAAATCAGGGAAAGAGGGGGGGCAAAAAAACACAAAAACCAGGCATCTAACAGTATCTGAAGTCGAACCTGAGAGAAGGGGACAGACTGAAGAGGGGGAAAAGGGGAAAACAAAAAGCCAATGTTTTAAAACGTTCCATGGGACGGGGCGGACCTTATCAGCGGTTGAACATTCGAGGTTTAAAGTTGTTGAAAAGAGAGGGGAAAGGGGGGGCGGGGAAAAGGGGGAATGGACAAGGGGGGGGTGGAAGAGAAGGAGAGAGGGGAAACTTCCGTTTCTGAGAGATGGGAAGCCCTCTTGGAAGTTCAAAGCGGAAACTGGTGAGATCGGGCGAAGCGAGCGACGCAGAACACCGAGACATTACGAGAAAGAACCGGGAAAGGGAAACTCAAATAGGGAAAGGAAAAACACGATCGGCTGAGGAAAAATGAACCCTTCAATGGGGAAGAACAGTGTAAGAGGAGGAGGAAAAAAGGAAGGAGAGGGGAAAAAGCTAGAAAGGGGGGAAGGGACAAGAAAACGATGAATCTTGGGTTCAGCTTGGCAAGAATTTTATGGTGAGAAAGCATGGAAAGAAAGCAGCATGAGCAGTGCTTTTGGAATGAGACGGTCACAAAAACGAAAGGGGAGGGGAAGGGACTCGGGCCTTGCACAATTTGGGAGTGGCGTATTGGGCCAACAAAGAAAGCCGAATTACGTGGGGGAGTTCTCGTACAATCTATTCCAAAATTCTCCAAGGAAGGGGGGGGAGGAGGGGTGAAGGAAAAGAATTGCTTACAAGACTAGGCGAGGAAGAAAGATATGGTATTTGGAAGAAGCAAAGGCAAGATATTGGGGATTGAACCAGTTAAAGCAGGGGGGGAGGGGGAAGAAGCAAAAAAAATAAAGAACTGAAAAAGGAGTGTAAAATCCACAGGCCAACCCCCGTTAAAGCAAAGGCAACTTGGTGGTGTCATGTGTCATATGGAAAGCAATTAGCACAAGTCTAAAGGCAGGGAAAGGGAAAGCAAGAAAAAAAAAGAAGGATTTCATCAAGTCCGATAGCAACCGATTCGCTTGCTGCAGGGGGAAGGGTCAAGAAGAACGGAAAGTGGAGAACCAGCTCCATTATGCGCCATGTCTCTGCGCCGTTTTCGGGGCTTGCACGGGGGTAGGGGGGAAAAGGGGGGGGGGGGGGGGCCCGGAAGATTCTCAAAAAACACAACAACGGAGGTAGAAGAGAGATCAGGCCGAAACAGACCCTAATCAGGACCAACACGGCGCATGCCGATAAGTTGCTTTCTCTATCGCATGGCAACAGCAGAGGAAATAACGGATGAAGTGGGGGGGAAAGAGGGGGGGCCGGTAGCTCTCGACGGAATCTACGCGGTGCAGTAGCTGAGCCGACCTGGCGAATTGTCGTCTAACATAATCATCCCTCAGTGGGGGGGACGTTTCTGACACCGGGGGGGGGGAAGATGCGGGGGGTAAGGAAGGGGGGGGAAACTAAGCGAGTTTGAGGGGGTGCGCGTTTGGACTCATTGTAATGTTTCTATCCATCCCGACTCGTGAATTCAGGAAACATCCATCTCTTGGTCAAGGGGGCGTCAATCCGAAAGTGGAAGGGGGGAAAGGTCCAGGGAAAAAAGGGCGCAAATAAGTCAAGTCTTCAGGAGGCTTGCATAGATTCATTCGGAAAAAAAGACCTGTAACCTAGAGGTGCAGTCGTTTTCCACATCGACAAAAACAGAAAAAAAAAAAAAAATGGGGGGGGAAGGGGAGGAAAAGGAAAGAGCCATCGGGTTACTCGGGAGGAAAAAAATTCCATCCTGGGAACTGCGGGCGGCGATTCAGGCGCCATCCTTGGAGGAGGTTGGTTCAAAAAAAGCCAAGGCAGAGTGAAAGGGAGGGGAGGGGGGGAGAAAGTATAGGTCAAAAGGCAACCTCCGACCTTCTCATCGGGAAGTATAAACCTGCCAGGGTCATTGTATAGAGATGGATGACGCTCAGGGGGGGGGCAGGGAAAGAAAAAGGTGGTAATTCGGGGCCGCGGGGAGGAGTCGCTCGCTGAAGTACGAGAACAAAACAGGTTTGTCGGTGGGGTGAAGCTGTCCAAGAGCTATTAACTGGGCTATGAAACAGAAGAAATCCAAGGAGGAGGGGACTACACCAGGGGGGGGGAAAAAGGAGGGGGGGGGGGGGGGGGGAAAAAAAGCAAATCGTCAACTTCTTAAACCCTAGCAACCTCGGGTCACGTCTCATATCTAAGAAAACAACAGAAGGAATGTGCTCCGTTGCTCAACATGGGCGATACTCAAATGAACAGGGGGTGTCTAAAGAAGGTTTGTAGGAGGAAGGGGGAGAGAAAAAAGGGGGGCCACCTAACGGTGGCATCGCGCAAATGCAAGATTCGGCATGGCGGACAAGGAAGATAGTGCCGAGTGGCGTAGGTAGGGAACCAACGAAAAAAAAAGAAGGAACACTCCAACCGTCTTCCAAAAAGCAGCTTGCAGGGTGTTTACGGGGGAAGGTCTGGCGCAGGGGAAAGGAAAGGGGGATCAAAAGGCCGAGTATCTTGTTTAAAGGGAGTTTGGATGTGCCTTTGGTTTTTCATGGTTCTGAAAAAGGCGGTTCTATGCACTGGGGTCTTCGATGCGACTGCCGCTTTAAAGCAGGGCCGGCCTGCACATTGGAGTGAGATTGGAAGGGGGGCAGGAAGAGGGAGGACGTGGGGTGGGGAAGAAAAAAGAACTCCGAGTAGAAAGCAATTCAAGTGCTGATTCTTTGGCTCCTGAATGAAGTCGCTGCCATTCTTCACTGGCGGGGAAGAACGTTCCGCTTCTGCAACAGTTTGCAGCGGAAGACACAGTGAACTCCTTAAAAACGTCTATATTAGCCTAAACTTGGGAGACCGGGAGGGTGAGTGAAGAAAAAAAAAGGGGGAAAGGAGGATGCAAATAGAAATCAAGCTTGGTCATTGAATGGTCGCTGTCCTCTGCGTGGGTGCTCCATGGAAATCCGGAGGGAGTATTTTCACTGATCAGAACATGGGGATCTCTCTCTGTGGCAAAAAAAATCACCGGAAAGGGCTCTGGAAAAAAAAAAAAAAAGGAGGGAGGAAAAAGGAGGTAGTTCAGACCTAAGGGTGGGGCACTTGACTGCAGAGGGGATGTCGGTTTTCCCAAGTTAATCCCGGATCTTCCAAACCAACAAACGCAGAGGACAGAGCTATGTAACCAATGACCATACAGCTTGCGGTCGCATGTTGGCAGCATAGGGCTAAACAAGAAGGGGGGGAGGAAAAGACAAGCCGAAGGAGGGAAAAAAGGAGGGATAAGGAGAGAAGGGGGGCGGCCAAAACCAATGTTGCGGGAGAATCGACAGACAAGAGAAAAAGGCCCCCTACTTTAGTCAGATCAAAAATCAACACAGGTTTGCATCTGAGGGGATCTTCCAGCGAAAGGGGGAAAGTGGGGGGACGAAAAAAAGAAAGAAAAAGGGAGAAACGGATCAAAAAATCAGTACCGGCAGATGGATAGCAGGGAAGTCCAGGAAGAAAAAGTGCGAATACGCGAATTCCAACAATAGCATAAACCTTAAAAAAGAAGAAAAAGAAAAACGCCGGGAGAAAAAGGAAAAAAAGGGAAGGAGATAATTTCAGGGTTAGGGCAGAAATCACCGGAAAAGGATCATGTTGTTGGGGGACGGGTTTCGGTTTTCGAGGGGGGAAAGCGACTGAGTTTTCTGGGGGGGCTACTACCGAGACAAGAAACTAACATCAGAAGTGTTACGGAAGCCGAATAAGGGTCAATAGTGTGAGATGCCGCCAAGCGGACATTTCAAGAGGCTCCCTACAATAACTATTTAAAAGACACTAATACTATGGAAAGGGAAAGAGATCCACGGGGGGTTGAGCACGGAGCAACAGGGAAAGGAGAAAAACGGTGATGGAAAAATGGAGGTGACAATTTCTAGGGCCTCGTTTGATCGAAGGACGATTGTAGAGGTTGATGGAATTACAATGGGGGTAGAGGATTCGCCCGTGAGAACTCTTCGGTGCTCCAATGGATATATAGAAGAATAATCAAGATTTGAAAAGCAGACACCGACCGTGGTTGAGCTGTACGTCGAATCTGATCAATCCCTCCAACGAAGGGGCAGTAAAGGGAAGACCGACACTTCTGATCTGGGAACTTCAAAAAGACGGAAGAGAATAAAAAAAAATCGGGAGAAATAACCTGCTGGAAGGGGTTTATCATTCAGAGTAGTCAGGGCCGCAAAGAAGGAACTATACAAATTTTCACAGCCTCATCTACTCGGGGATTTTGCAAAGTTTTAGACGAATGAAGGGGGGTGGAAAGAAGGCAAGAAAAGCAAAGAGGCGGGCTAGTGCTTCGACATCAAACCGGGAAAGGGAGGATCTGGGAGCCTGGAAGGGGGGAGTGGGTGTCGTTTGGAAATCACTTCCTACTGAGGTTCTTGAGGCAAGCGGTACAAAGATATGCCAAAAAGGGAAAGACGAAATGCCGCGGGTTACCGGAAAGGGACCATTGCGTGCAGAATCGACCCAAACAAGAGGCGGGGAAAGGGGCCTAGCACTAGCAGGTATTTGGTTTAGGGGAGAAAACATAACGAGAAAAAGACACACATAAAGAAAAAAAGGGGGGAGAAAGTTGCAGATAAACAGAAATCCGAAAAAACAAAGGGGGAAAGGAGGACAAATTTAATTTGGCAATTGTCGACTCAACAATTAATAAACGGCGCAGATGTCAGGGTGCCTAAGGAAAGGAAAATCAGCCGAGAGAAAGCCGCGCGTGAAAAAGAGACCAAAAGAAAAAGAAGGAGAGAGGCAGGCGGAGGCCCTACAAGGAGCCAAGAAAGTTGAAAAAAAAAGGTCAGCAGGTCGGGGTTTGCTTAGGATATGTTTCCACGACTGATATGAAAAAGGAAGGAGGAGGAGAAGGAAAAGGGAAACCAAAGAAAACTATCATACCCCGGAGATGAAGATAGTGGTGTACAGTGGGCAAGTGAAAGAGGAGAATTGGGAAAGCCACCTTATATACTTATCCCTCAGGAGAGCAGCGTTCTGTGGGAGCTCGGACGGAGTGGAGGCCCGGGAAAGTGACTGGAATGGCAGTAGGGAGGGGATCTATTGGCCTGGGCCATGACATAAAAATCAGTTTGAAAGGGCATGCGGAACCGGGGTTTTACGGGTCCTGTGGATTCTGGCAAGTGTGATTAAAGGGGGGAGAGGGAGTGAAGAAGGGTGAAGAACGGGTAAAGGTTGAGGCAAGCCTCAGACCTGCTCTTAAGGTCACATATACTTGAATACTAAGGGTCCTGATCGTACGACTTAGGAGCAAGTCCAGTCCATGTACCACATGAACAAGGAGGCCGGGGAGAAGGTAGGGAAGATTGGGAAAGGAGTCGAAAAAGAGAACTCAAGGAGCGTAGTGTGGGCTCAAAATAAAAATGGTGCCACAATGCGCCGAGCAGGAAATCTCCAGTGTCAGTTGGGAGCTTAACTGCAAATAGAACCAGCCTAGGCTCAGAAACTGTGGGGGAAGTGACTTCATTCCAGGCCATTCTGCAGGACTTAGGGGGACGTGACAAATCCAGTGCGGAGGAGGGGGAGGGGAGAGGGCGAAAAAGGGGGGAAGGAGGTGGTGCAAAGAGGCTCTCTGCAATAATACGTCAAAGATGCCGGATACTAAGGCAGGTTGTAATTGGAGAGAAAGATGGATGCGCGAGGGCTTTTTGGGGGAAGGAAATCAAAGTGGTCCTTCGCGTCAGGGATAAGTCGTTGGGGAGGACAAATCGCTTCGGGGAAGGGAGAGAAAAAAGGGGGGGGGTACGGTACGTCTAATAGCTATACCATGCTAGGAAAAACAAGAGCCCTATATCCATTCAGGGGGCTCAAAAACAAGGGTCCATGAACAGTGTCACAAGGAAGAGACGCGTGATCGGGCGCGTGCAATCAGAGGGACACGTGCGGAAGCAAGGAGAATCAACTTTTCCAGTGCTCAAGATCAAACAGTGCTATATAATTTGTCAAAAAATAGATTTTAGTCTGTCCGTAGGGGGCGGAGAGGGGATGATGTCCGCCTAGGGAGGCATCGCAGACATAATGAGGAAGGAGAGGAGGAAGGGGGGCATTCAGGAAAAGGTAGTTCCGAGGGTGCTAGGTAGAGACCAAAAAAAAGAAAGAGAGCGATAGAACACCGTCCGAGAACACAGATAAGCTTGAAAAGGGTGAAAAGGGGGGGGTGCCTTGCTGCACAGTTCAAAGGGGGGACGGTCCCTAGAGGTACCTTCCGGTGGAGGGGTGTTTGGGATTATGCAGTTTTTTCAGTATGCGTTTTGCGAATGCAGATCGCACTTGGAGCGGGATAAGAAGCTGGTAAAGGGAAGAGAAGAGACAGGGGGGGGGTGGAGAGGTGTGAACTGGAAGAGAAGGGAAGGTCGTTTGTGGCCGTCCCCAAGAAAACTACCGGGTCCAGGGAAGGCAGAAATCTGGTTTCTGTAGGCGGGGATTATGGAGAGGTAGGGGCTGCCTTCTACACTAAAAAAAAAAGAAGGGACAATCATCACATAGCAAAGGGGTATAGAACTATACAAAAAATTCAGCGCAAGTAAGCAAGGAAGCCTCGATATCCACTGTAGATGGGACATTTCCATACAAACCATATCGGAGCACGAATAACTTCTGCGCAACTTGTAATGAATAATGTTACATAATGACATGTAATGAGGATACAGGACCATGGAAGAGGGAAAAAGCAGAGGCGGGGGAAGGGGAACAAGATGTGAGCCAACCATCAGCCGGGGGACTTGCCAGAACAACAAAACACGGATTTGAGATAGAGATAGGGGGCCGGGGATGGGGGTTGGGGGGGAGAAAGGGATGCAAAGGCCAGGGGGGGCGGGGGGTTAAAGGGGAAGCGAGCAGGGAGATATGTCGGCGAACGGTATCAATCGCCACCAGGGGAGTGAGCAAGGTGCCTCATAGGTCTCCACAATAAGGGGGAGGGCAAATAACAAGGAGCCTAAGGCGGAAGCGATATCCGGAGAAGACTCACGGGGGTGCTTAGCGAACCTCATTTGGGGGGAGGGGGGAAGAGGGGAAGGACTCGAAATGTCATCCGAATTGAGATGAACCAAAGATCGACAAGGGGAGACGTCTTGTCTTTCAAAAATAAACAGGGAGGATGGGGAACCACAAAAAACGGAGAAGGAAACGGAAAGAGAAAATCCGAAGGGGGGAAGCCGTAGATGCGTTAAAAAAGGCGCATTCGCATGCGGGCAAGGCGATAGCATGGAAGTCAAAGAGAAAACTGAAAATTCATAAAATAAAACGCAACGTCAAACCAGGGGAACTTTCCTGGAGCAGTGAACCGAAGGAAAAAAACGGGAAAAACGTAGGGGAGTTGTGAGAGACGTTTTCGTTTCTCGAAGGATCTGGAGTTGAGTTTTGTCTAAGACTCTCCAAAAAGGGAAACATCGTAATTGTGGAAAAGGAAGGACTTGGGGTCTTGTGCGCATGGAAGCACATTAGGGGGAGGACATTGAGAGGAACCTGGGACAAAGAAGAAAAAGAAAATAGGGGAAGAAAAGAGGTTCGCCATTTTTGACAAAGGATGGAACAGGGATTCTTGTCCCTGACTTTGCTCCGGTTGACAGAGTCACCTAGGGGGGAAGGGGCTTGGGAGAGTTTGGAAAATTAATGAAGTTGGTGGGAACCTAGAAAAGACACTTCGTGACTGAGATAGTAGAAGTGGGGAATAGCCTTTGAGCTGTGGCAAAGGGGAACCGAAAAAAAATGTTGGGGGTTGAAAGAAAAAAGAGTCAGAGAAAAGAAAGAGCGTACCAACTCTAACTTACGCGGGACCGAAGGGAACTGCGGAGGAAAGGGCAAAAAAGCAAACGGCGAATCTCCTCTTACATGTAACTCAGTTATCAGGCGAGGGAGATTCGGGGCCGATCCCAGAGAGGGGAAAAGCGAATAAAAAAATGGGGGGAAGAAAAACGCCTGAGAGAAGGGGATTTTTGAAAGCTGGAAGAATGCAGAAAAAAGATGGGAAGAAGTCCATCTTCAAAGCAAAAGTATGTGAGTCAATATGCAGTCTACAGAGTCAACCTGGAAGTTGGTAGGCTAAGAGAGGAAATTGCATGGGGGGGGGAAGGGGTAGGAAGTGTGAAAACGACCAGTACCGGGAGGAGGTAAAAAGCAGAACAATACTATTCCAGATAAACCTTGGGCCTGAATACAAGGTCGAAAGCGGACAATGGAGGCAGATCAGGAGAAAAGAAAGGAAAGCCAAGAGAAAGGGGGGGGAAGAGAAGATCAGTAGCAGAAGTGGGCTGGATCAATTAACCTATACACCAACTCCTAGGCATCAAGCAATCGGGGTATATAACAATTGACAAAAAGAAAGGCATAAGGCACCAACAGGTGAGCAACCAGGAAAAAGGGGGGGGGAGTGTGGGGGTCAAGCTCGTCTACAGGTCTAGCTAAGTTGAAAGAAGACGCATTTTCAATTTCTCCTCTAAAAGAACCATTGGAAGCTGGGGGGAAAGATAAACATAAGGACGTGGAACAAACTGTGAAAAAAGACAGCAAAGAGAAAAAGAAAGCAGTATAGGCAGCTGCTGTTGGAAGGTGTAATGCTGGGGGAAATCCAAGGACGGAGCCTCAACACACCAACGGATGGATGATTAAATAGGATCAGGGGAAAAAAGAACAAGACAATACAAAAGGGGAAAAAGGGCACGACGAAGAGGGGCAGGTGGGATAACATATGGAGGAGGGAGCAGTTATGGAAACACCGTGACATAGCGAAAAACGGTCGGCGGGGAAGGTACTTATAAATGGGGTGGTCAAGGCATTTATCTTAAGTAAGCCGTTATAGAAAGGGGCACACTCGACACATTAAAAGCAGAAAGAAGGGTTGCGTGGAAGGCTGACTGGGTGTTGTCAATATGAACTGTGGATGACTGAAAAGGGGGCTCGAGGAGAGGGTTGCAAATGCGTGCTCGTGTTTCAGTGACTGAGGAAAAACTGGATCGGAGACATTGAACAAGAACAGCTCTGGGGGAGGAAGTCGGGCGGTACCTCCGAGGACAATGGCCAGGACAGGCCACGCGCCGAAAAGAGTACGGGAGAAGGGTCGGGGCATCGAGGCGCTTGCTGACAAGCAACGGCCTCGGCAGTGCTCGTGGAAAAAAGAAAGAACAATAAAAAGGGGGGAAAGGAGGAGCCACGCCACCCAGCCAGGGAAGGTTCCAGGTAGAGAAAATGCTCCATGCCTTGTGGTCTGGTGCAGGCTTGCCTGAATAAGAACTTCTGGCCCTTGTGGGGGGCGATTGGGGAAAAATAAAGATTAAGGGAGGGAGGGAGGGTGGAAAAAAAAAGGGGGAAAGGAGGGAAAAGGGAGGCTCGGCCTCCGAATCTGACCCGAAACTGATAACTAGCAAAGGGGGGGGGGCAAAAGTGTCAGAGGCCTGATGGTGTTGCTGTTTGTTGGGGCGGGGGATTCAGAAGTGTAATTCAGGAAGCGTAAGGGGGGAGAGGGGGGGGAAGAGGGAAGGGAACTCGGCAACCACAGGTTTTGTCCAGTTAAAAGACACAGCTGAAAGAGGAGAGGAACCCTATATGTACCAGACTAAGAGAGACATAGGCGCATGGCTACCAGGTGTTAAAGGAATTTTGACAAAAGAGATAACAAATCTCCCTGAGAAAGAGAAAGGGGGAAACCGCGGATGTGGTCAATCAGTTCCATCAAGGAGGGAGAATCAAGTTGGGGGTTCCATGTGCTCCGTTGAAATTGGCTATTCGCAAGTTGGGAAAGGGGGACAAGGGGTATGGGAAGAAGGGGGAGGTGGAGAGGAAAAATGTCGCCTACTGGAGGGCATGCGCAAAGTTCATAAAGGGTAATGGGGCGGAAAAGGAGACTCGAAGTTCAAGGTGGGGTAAGGTAGGGGAACTACGCCCCGACAGAGACGACCGGGGGGAGAGAAAAAAAAAAACCTGAGAAAGTTAAAAGTTTTTGTACCGGGGGCCTTCTGCTCTGGCAGGTTCACAGGGGCTCCTCGGAGGGAGAAAGTCAACCTGGTTTTAGGTCGCGTGTTTAGGTAGTTGTGGGGGGTCAGTGGAAGGCTAGGGGGGGGCGGGAAAATGAATGCGCAGGGGGGGGGGGAGCGGGGGGGAGGAAAGGGGGACTGGGGGGGCAGGAAGGGGAGCAACTAGTGGGATTTTGAGCAAAAATTTAAGTTGTCCTTCGACATCGGGGGAGTTGTGTGGACGGCCCCCATCACTCCCTGGTCGAGGGGAGAAAATACGGAAAATCCCTTGTGGCGGGATGGCGGGGGAGAAGGATGCAGCAGAAGGGGATGACCATTCTAGTGCTGACTCTTAAAAAACAGGGGGTTTTTCACGGAGAAGACTCTCCTTACCGCTATGCTCTATGAGCGTGGAACTTGTTTGGTTTGCTTCCGAACCCACGCTGGGAGGGAGAGAACTGCGAAAACAAGAGGGGGGGTGGTCGTATGGGGGGGGAAAAGAAAGTGTTTCGGGTGCGTTCTGTCGCTCCGGGGAATTAAGGGGCGGTGTTTTGAAAGGAAAAAAAACCGCAGCACCGATGATCTCTCTCTTTTCTCCCAACCAACAAA
>Ga0179593_1445874_pt1 | contig 11359 bp, 11 predicted proteins | sample CZODoug2_1_08_16_FD_185931 | JGI IMG/M metagenome (GOLD analysis project Ga0179593, IMG submission 185931) | Vadose zone soil fungal communities from Angelo Coast Range Reserve, California, USA - CZODoug2_1_08_16fungal (PacBio error correction) | ecosystem: Environmental > Terrestrial > Soil >...
GGGGTGCACAAAAAAGAGAGGGCCTGACCTGCCCTCCACCCTTTAAGATGCGAAAAAAAGGGTTGCGAGGGAAAGAAGGGGGACCAAAAGACATCAACTCTTCCAAAAGAAAATTCACATAGGGTGAGCGCGGGGGGAAGAGTTAAGGGGCAAAGCCAAACGTAATCCGGGAGCACCTGTTAGGGGCCGGGAAACAAGAGTCGTGAGGAAAAGGGGGAAAAGAAAGAGCGTACCTCATCCTTTCTTTGAATGGGGGGGGGTATAGTAGACCTAACTGATTCGCCCACGGGAATTCTTATGCAGGAGGTGGTAGGTAGATGAAGGAAATTTACAAAAGTCTAAGTAGCTGAAATGACGCCAGTATGAAAGTGCGGCAAAAAAGGATCCGGCCGGGCCTGAACCTTTGAAGACTGGGAAAAAAGGAAATTAGATGGACAGCTATCCTACCAGCTCATTCTAATTCGGAGTCTTTTAGAGGGACATAAATACTTGGTCTGTAAAGCGGGAGAAGTTACGGAGAGCAGACCATTGTTTGCCTTGATTCCCAGGTCGCTCCTAATTGAAAGGAAGCCTGCCGGCCCGGGAAAGCAGGACAGCGGAAAAAGCTTCCGATAAGTAGGGGAGATAGTTTACCGAAGCAGGGTCTAACTAAGTCTATAGCAATGAAGGGAGATGGGAAAGACACAATGCAAGGCAAATCCTTTTTGTATTATAGCAAAAAGAGCGGCGTCGCCGAAAGAAAGGCAGTAGGAGTGCCAGACGCCCCTCTTCTCCGATGAAGGAGAAGACGCGGATTGCAAAGAGGAGGGTCAAAAGTTGAACTACCTCCCACGGGGGGGGACCCGGTCCTAATTCTCCTTGATGTGGGGAGGGGGGAAAGACCCGTCCCGGCAAAGGAGGAAACAAAACTATAGGGGGTCTTGAAATCTGGCCTGATGCGTTATAAATAGTAGGGAGTCATTGACAAATTTGGGGAAGACCGCGACGCACGTATCCCGCGCTTAAAGTAGAGAGGTGAGTTGAACTCGGTAATCTACACAAAAAGATGCTGACGGACCTCGGAAGAAGAAAAGGGGGGGGCAGGTCAAGTGAGTGTGCAAGGAAGCTGCGGTCGCCGTTTAAGAGACAGAAAGGTGGAACGGGGGGATGGGGAGCGCTTTAAGAAAGCAGGAACAAACTCGCATCGGCAAACCCGGAGCAGGAACGGGGGGGTTCGGCCATCAAACCCTAAAGGCTGCCAAGCATGGTCTTCGGCTTCGCATCCCGACAAGACAATCTTAGGGGTCAGGACAAATGGTCTCCGGAGGCGAAATGCGCGCACCAAGGGGGGGGCACGGCCCATTCCCCGGACAACGTCGCAATGAACTAGGACAAGGAACCCGAAAAGGAAGCTTTTGGGCCTCTATCTGTCAGGACACACCGCATCTCTGTTGAGGCAGGCGGGTTACTAAAAAGGGTACGCATGACCTGTCAACGTCATGTCCAATAAACGGATGCCAAGGAATCTCGGAGGGTGTTCACCTTGACACACCACGCACAGAATGAAAAAGGTGAGCGACTGGGGGGGAGCCGGAGGCTAACCAAGAAAATCCATAAACTACTTAAAACAGACAGGGTCATTGCTGACTGCAAAAAGAAAGAAGAAAGCTGCAGAGGAGGAACTCCTCGCATCCTGGTCCGACATAGCGGGAATGCAGCTGGGGGTAACTAATCTTACAGGGAAAGAGAAAAGAAAACAGGGAGAATTTAGTACTGGCATAAGGGAAAGGGAGGGACACAGGGGGAGGTGAAAACTGGGGGGAGATGGCCACATACGTACAATACCAGCCGTATAAAAGCCACTGAGGGTTGGAGTAGGGAATCTTGTGGGAGTGGGAGTCAAATGGTTGTAAAACTGGGAAACCCTTTCAGTATTCCTTTGCGGGGGTGAGGTCACGAGGGGCGAAAGGAGTCGCAGTAAGACGGAGCTGCCTCCGAGGAAAGGTACCGTAATGGCCGAAGAAAGTCACGGCACCTTGTCTTCATTCTCCCTCTTCAAGAGGGGAGGGTGCGCGGAGTGAGAATTTTCACCCTACCGGATGCAGATGGCTCTAAAAAACGGGGGAGGGATTAAAGAGATCAAGATCAGTCATAGGGGGAGGCAAAATGGATCAAGGGCGGACCTAAACCTAGCTGCGACCTCAGGAAATGATCTGGAAAATGTTGTCATGACTATTCAGGACGTTGGAAGTAAAAGTACTGGCGTCCAGATGACTCTTCGGAGAGAGAGAGCGGGGAGGACTCAAGAAAAAGAGTCTGGAAGAAAGGCAGAAAAAGTTAACGAATACTAGGAGTCAACTAAAACACAAGACGGACAGTACGCCGACGTTGGGGAGGGGGGGGGGCAGGATGAAGGGGAAAGGGCTAGGAACAAGAAGGGCCAACCCAAGGACGCGGGGACCTCTCCATAAACTACGGACCGGACTCATTTCCATTGTGAGAATCGAAAAGGAAGGGGGAAAACCAACAGGCAGGAGATCTGCTTTTACCATGATGATAAGGGCGCGAGGAGGGGAATACTCGAGAATTTGGAAAGGGAAGAGAAAAACAGGGGGGGGGAGGGGTTTCCAGAACGGATTCTTTCCGTGAACTAAGGGAGACAAACAAGGGACCAACCCCGTCATGGTCTGATTTCTTGTTTTCTTCAAAAGAGGAAACCACCTAGAGAGGAGGTGGGGGGAAAGGGGTGGAATAGACGTGTAACCTAGGAAAGGGGGAGAGTGGGGTCTTCCCGCTTCCCGAACAAAGAAGGGGAACGCCGAAGAAACAAAGACTGCGTATAGTTTGAAGGGTACGAGTTAGGGCCGGGTTAAAGGGGGGGCCAAGGACACGTGAAACGAAAGACGCATAGCGCAAGCTATTGAAGCACATAAAGGGGGGAGAGGGTGATGAGGGGAAGAAAGGGACAAGAATAATGAAAAGCGGGATTTACTAAAACAAGGGGGAGAAGACGGGGCTTGGACAGCAGGGGACGAGGTGTTAGAAGGGAAAAGCGGGGCCACGAGTCGGGTCAGGTAAATCGGAAGACCAAATATGGCCCGGGACCAAACCTTTACATGTAAAAAAAGGGGAGTCCAACAGAAGGTGGGGGTATGCGTCCCTTTAAAAGGCAAGCGTCAAGTAGCAAAGAGAAGTAGTTCTTCGCGCACAAGAAAGGGAGGACAAGGGGTACGGTGGCATACCATAAAGGTCTAAGAATACAGGACGGGGGACCGCACATCGAGGTGAAGAGGCCGTGGGAAAGGGGAAGAAAGGGGGACAGTCATACGAATAGGAAGGAGAGAGGAAAGTGGACCAAATGGGACGTTCGGTCACACCGGTTGAAAAAAACCGCTCGCGTCAATTACTCTTCGAAATTACGGATGGGGCGACGAGGGAGGGGGACTCTGCCTCCTAAGGACCTTTCGCCTAGGATAACAATGGGTCTATGAGAACGATTCAAAGGGATGTCGGGGGGAAATCTCCCTTGCAGTATCTAGAGAGGGTAGACCTCGCCCTGGACAACTATAGACATGGAAGACTGCATTCTCTCCTTCTTCTACCGTACTTTGAGGGGAAGGGGGGGGAAGGATTACTTCCGCAGGGGTCAAAAACTGGGGTCACGAGCTACTATCAATATGGCACGCAAGGTGCACGGGCGGCCGGCAACTCCACACGCAAAAGGTTCGACGAGCTGGGGGTTCCGGCCTGGGGAGGGGGGGGGGGAGGGGGGGATTCCTGGGGCGGGGAGTGACAGAGGTAGTCCGGGGCGTGGGGACGTTCCCTACTTAAATGAGCCGGAATGGAAAAGGGAAAATGGACCTCCAAGGGGGGGGGAGGAAAAAAGAGACTAAAAATGCGACTACTCTTCCACCTGTTTGAGGTACAGCAGAGTCTGAAGCATTACCCCACCTGTCAGACAGGATGAAGGGGAAAAAGGAAATCAAGGGGAGGGGCATCTGAAGCATTAAGAGGAACGGGCTGTGCCCTTCCGGACCCAGGTTACCGGCCAAGGGCAAAGGGTTGGAGGACAAGCCCAGAGCCTGCTCAGAGTGAAAGAAGGGGACTTAACGCGGGGGGATGGAGCGGCTCAAAACACAGTTGAACGGACCACCTATGGCTCCGCCTAGTACTCTTGGTTTCGTGGAATGTCCCTGCCTACTCCTGTTTTTTAAAAATATGGCTTTCTTGAGGCCGAGCTTCCATTTTATCTCTTCATCACCGTCAGCCAACCCCTTCCTCAACCGTGGGGACCTCTGACCTGCTCAGCATTCCTTTCTCCTGGAGTCCAATCTGCACTAGCTGAGACTTGGAACGTCCCCCCCTTATCTGCAACTATGTGGGCGACCTGTGTGCCATACTTCTAGAAGTTCCGAGGGAAGGGGGGGCGATCATCCTTGGTGGTGTTACGAAAAAGAAATAATAGATAACAAAAACAGACGAGGAAATAGATTTTAGGTGGATCTTCAACCCAAAAGGGCATAGAAATCCTCGGGGCTACGTGCGCGAAGGGCCCAGGGTGACTTCCCAGGACAAACATGGAAGAAGGGGGGGCTTTCACAGTAATCCGCGAGGGAGAGGGCGCGGATCCAATTCCGTTCCGGGGGCTGGCCGAGGAAAACCCAGGTTGCTTCCGTTTTGGGACTAGGTGTCTAAAATCGCACCTCGTGATGAGAATGGGAAAACGACGTCGGATTTGACCCCGGCTCGGGGGAACGACAGGAAAGAAAACAGTCAGAAAAGTTATTCCTTAGTGTAGTCCATGTTTGGAAGAAGAAACACCGGGGGGGGGGGGGGGGCGGGAAAGAAAGAAGAAGAGGAAGATGGCTGCGGGGGCCGCCGGTTCTTACCCAAACCCGGTTAAAGGGTCCGTCAACCAGGTTCGGGAAGGGGGGAAAATGAAAGACAGGCAAGGCATCGATAGGGCTCTAGATAAGGGCGGGACGAACAGGGGGGGGAAAGTGAAGACCTTAGTCTACACGTGACCGAGAGGAAAAGACTGTGGGGGGGTATACAGATCCCGTGTTACTACCAATTTTAGGCATCTCTCAAAAAGCAGGGATAGTACGGTAAATTCGGTCCCAAAAGGCGGGAAGGAAAAAAAAAAAAAAAAGAAAGAAAAAAACAGGGTAGGCAAGCCAGGACTAAAGAACCATCAAAATCCTTCAAAAAGCTCGAAAAAATGAGGCTTCTGGAGTTCAATAGGGCCACAAGAACGTTGCGGTATCTTGATATTAGAGAAAAAGATGGAAAATCCCTGGCGTTAGGGAAAGGCCGTCCCAGGTAGACTAGGCCCCTAAATCATCAGGACTGACTCCTGGCCGAGCATGGGTAAGGGAGATATTACACTCTCTTTCCTCCTCATAGGGGGAGAAAGGCAAAGGGAGGCATCCACTGCTGCAGAATGTTGAGTAGTGATCTGCTAGGGAGCCAGAGATCATTGGGCGGGGGCACCGACCAGCGAGTCTAACCGAGACGCAAGAGCTCGATGCACTCGAGCGGTTCGTTGAACCAGTTCAAAAAAGGAAAAGGTGCCCAAGGCTAAAAAAAGGATCAGGCAGAGGGGCGGCGAAAACACTAGGAGCGGCACCGAGACCTAGATGTGGCACAAACCTCGGAATGGGCGAGAACGAAAAAGAACCCGTTTACACCTGGGTCGCCGGACGGAAAGATAAAGGGGAGCCGGCTCGTCCGTAAGCGAAGGTGAGCAAAAACGTTCCGGACACCAAAAGGATGACGACCTCGTCCGGCGGTTTTGAAGAGAACGGAATGGCAGGCCATCGGAGGGGTATTCCGCGTTCATCGAACGAGGGAGTGTGGAAGGAGAGAGGGAAAGCTCAGGGGAACCGAGTACATCGACCATCCCAGCCGTGCAAAGGTGGTTCGTAAGACACAAGTCTTATTACGGGTTCCTACATTTGTCGAGGGGGGGGAAGGAAGAAAAAAAACAAGAGCAATCTTCTTTTCGCGCGCCGCGAGAAAGGAGCTGAGAGTGGGGCAACTCCATTCGGACCCTTAAAAAAGAAAGGAAATACAGTAAGACTCAGAGGGGTTCACACTCTCGATGCGGGTACCTCAGAGAGGGGTCGTGCATCTTGACGCCGGGGACTTGGAAGAAGAAAAAAAGTCCAGAAAGAACCAAGGGCAGGCATCTCTTCTTGGGGTTTGGGCCGAGTGAAAAAAAAAAAACAAAAGTCCAGGCGAGGTGTTAATTAATCCCACCCAACCATCATCCTCGAATTGACCCATAAAAACAAAAAAAGGGTCGGCTCATTAATGAAAGACGCGAGAGAAATAAAGACGAGCCTCGCAGAGTGGCGCAGCATCCTCAGTAGCCCTTCCGATTTGTTAAAACAGACGGGAGGAAGAGGAGAAAAAAGGTTCACCTTGAGTGACGGGGAAGGGGGCAGGAGAGCACATTGTTTAATATATAAAGGGTTCCTGAAAAAAAGCGAGGAACTCCATTAGAGTAGTTTAGCAGTTTGGGGGGAAAAAGCGAAAGTTCGTATTCTCCCTTTCAGGAGCAAAGGGGGAGGGGGGAGGAGAGCGAAGTCAGTCGGAACCGAGCGGAAAGGAAAGCATGTACAGGATGTCAATTTCCTTCCTCGGTTCAGGGCCTTTGCTATCAGGGAAAGGGAGGCAGTATACGAAGGTTTCTCTCGTTATCTCAGTGGAAATCAGGAGGGGAAAAGGAGATAGAAAAAAAAAAAAACGGGAGGGAGATCAAGAAACCGGATGGACAACTTTTATCCGACTCGAAAACCGTCGAGGCTGCCGCAGGAAAAGAATGGATCTCAAAATTGCATTACGGTCCATCAAGGGGGAATGGAAATGAGTACGAAAACCAGACTCTAGCGCCTATCACGGGATACTGCAAACTCAAACCGAAAAGCCCTTAGACTGGGAGTAAAATGAAGGAAGAGGAGAGTCAAATCCCACGCGGAATAAAAAGACTGGGGGGCTTGGATACGGCTGTCTTGTCGACGGCGCGTCCAAAAAATGTTCCAGGCAGTTTCCGACCTCCTACGTCCCGACGGGGAAAAGGGGAAAAGGGGGAGAATCTGAAATTAAGGGAAAGGTAACACAAAGGGACTTGGTAATATCTTCTGGAGGTAACCAAACGATGAGGGAGAGAGAGGACTCAGACTTGGGGAGAAGGAGGGTGAGGGGAACGCAGAACGGCAGGGACATTTTGGAATGGATCGATGATGGTTCCGAGTCCTGAACTTATTACAAAGGAAGAAGAAACCGGGACTGAGTCTTTGGGCTGACCTTCTAACCACTAAGATCCTGCGTAATCATCAGGGTGTAGTGTGACAGTACTTTCCGCGACTTAAAATCTCGTCTTCACTCTTGGCCAGGAAAAAGAGATGAAGTTTAACTCCTGAGGGGGAAAAAACAGGAAATGTGTTCAGTATAGTGGGGTACGGGGAAGAGTGTTCTTATCCTTGGGGAGGGAAACGCCGTGAACTACGCCGCATCGTACGCTGCTCCTTCAGGAAAACGGACAGGGAAAGGGGTTTGCGTTCTGCTCAGGGCGGAAAATAGAAGACTTAAGCGGCAGATGTACTACCCATTGAGATAGGCTGTAAAAGAGGAAGGGGTGTGAACTCTCGTCAAGCGAGGGTCCACAAACTGTCAACGTCTGTCAGAGGAAATCTTACTAAAAAGGGGGACCCGGCACCACGCCCTGACCGGGAAAAAAGGGAAATTTCAGCAGAGGGGTTCGCGGGGGTCCCGTGTACAAATCACCGCGAAGAAACCAGAACAGTAAGGTGATCCTTTTCTGGAAAATAGGGAAGGGGGAAAAAGAAGTCGACAAGGGTACCTGAACCTGACGGAGGAAGGGACATCAATTTACTATTGGGAAAGAACGTCTATGGGATCAGCAGTAACCTATAGGGGTATCCTCATACACAGATCCGTATCAGATTAGAACGGGGACCAAGGGGGGGAGTTGAGGAAAATGGTTCACCTACCGCTCTAGGGCAGAAAGAAAGGTAGGGGGGAAATTACGGCGGCGGGAACTCTAATGCTATGAAAGTCCGAGGGACCCTGTCTCGAACGGGAAAGGGCGAACTGATCTACTCCACACAAACTTAAGTCAGCAGGGAGGAATCGCATGCCAGGTAGAGGGATGAGGAAAAGCCAGGGGGGAAAAGTCGCGTCAAGAACTGGAGCGACATTCGCTCCTTCTTCGGGGAACACGTGAAGGAGGCCGAAGGGCCGTCGGACGTGTCCGGTAAGAAAGGGGAGGGGAAAAGTGTAAAATCCGGCCTGCGCAACTAGCACGAGGTTTTCAGCAGGGAAGCCGGAAGAGAAAAAGCACGAGAAAGACGTCGGGGAAGGACTGGGGGACTTAACGGCGGAGGTCGGTTCGAAGGAGGGCTACACGGTGTCGGCCTTCTGGAAGCAGAAATAATAGGGAAAAAAGGGGGCAGTCATAAGGGGAAAGCCATTTTCTTTCAACTAAAGAACTGACCGTAAACGCAGGGAATACGCGGCCCCTTGGGTTCGAGATGATCGGAAGCAGTTAACAACCCCCCCTGGTCGGGTCCTACATGAGAGGGGGGACGAGCTAATTTCATCTCTTCCGAGAGAAGGAAGAGGGGACAAAGAAAAGTTTAGGTAAAGCTGTGGCGGTCCGTGGGTTTGGGGTCGTCGACCGCAATGCTCGAAGAGTTTAACGGAATTTAGGGAAGCAAGGGGGCTGGCGGAGAAAAAACGGGTTAAAACGAAATAAAGGGAGCCACAAGCGTATTGCCCTTTTTTCGGGGCAGTAAGAAAGGGATACTGGGTGTCAAACCGGTAGGGGAGGTCGCTCCACCTTTCTCTAATGGTGAGGGTAAAGTAAAACTTCTCAGCCCACAAGACGCAACGTGTTTAATCTTACCGCGGACATTCAAAAAAAAATAGGAGACGGATCAGGCCATCTGCTGGCGGGGTAAGGGTTTGAAGCACCCGAGGCCAATTATGACCACTCGAAGTTTACGTACCTTTGGACAGAATTGCGATTAAGCATAGGATTCGAGTCTTAGGGCGAAGAAAAAACGGGGGGGAGAAAAAAGACACAAACTACCGCGCTCTCACAACACCTGGTAAGAGGAAAAGGGAGGGGGGTGATACTTCCCACAAGAGAAATAATCTTACTACTTCCCTAGTTCCCATTTGAGGACAAAGGAAGCATTGGCAGTCTCTTTTTCTTTCACCAAAGAAGTAAGAGAGGTGCCGTGGGAGTCGAGACCTCCGTGACTCTGTGAAGATCACAACGGTGGGACTACTTTTGTGAGAGGAGAAAGAGAGATTTCAATCTTCGGAATTTATGAAGGCGCAGAGGGTGTTCCACCCCGTCAGCGGAAGGAAAGGAAAGAAAAAAAACCATTACAAAGTTTGAGTCCTTCTTTGCGGAAGTTGCCGCTCCATCAAAAGAGAAAAAAGGCCGGGGTGAAGATCTGCTCTCATTACCTACGTTCGGAAGAAAAAGGGATAAATGTGCCTTCACCTTGTCGGAAGGAACAGATAGTAGGTAGGAAGAGTTAAAATGACATATGCTATGGCCATAATCCTGTCTGTAGACATGGGGGGAAGAGATAAGAGCCTGAAAAAATCTGCCCCAATGGCCGGTATTCGAGGGGGGATTGCAAGAGAGGGGGGGAGCCTGTTGCGAGAAAGGCGAAATGGAACTATCTGGGAAGGGGTCTGCAACTTGGGACAATGTTAAGAAAGGGGACGAAAAGACCCTCTCCTGCCAAAAGAGTCAGTAGGAGTCTTCTGCAAAAAGAAGGCACAAGGACTTTTCAGGAAAGCTTGCTACGCGCGAAAAAAAAAAACCAGTTCTTTCCTTCCCGCGGCGAAGAAGTCAAGAAAAGGAACGGTACAGCAAGGACTCTGACTTGGGGAAGGGCAAAGTACTCAGTTCTATTTGGCCAGACGAAGGGGCATCCGAATCGAGCTCAGTCATGAAAAGAGGGAAGACAATTCGCAGCATTGGAAGGGATCAGCAGGGGGATTCGAAAAAAGGATCTCCCAGCGGGGAGTAGCAAAAGGATCGGTCGACTACTGCTACGCACCCGACTCGTCGATAAAAATAAGAAGAGGGGTGGATTGTAGAAAGTTCCCTGAACTCCAAACGTTTGGTGGCCCCGGGAGACTAAAAATCAGTCTCTGGTCTTCTGCGACTCATTCCTCGGTCAAGGAAGGGCAAGAAGGGTTCTGGAGTAGTGACGGGAAGTCGTAGTCAACGGTCGTTCTGACCGTTCCAAAAAAATTGGAAAAGCGCAGCCAGAAAAAGGGAGCCGTCACTCTCAGGATAGACGCGGGGTACCGGGCAGCATAAAACACAGAACGGCTGACTCCCTCTTTTAGAGGGGGGAAAAAAGGAAAGGCGTTTTGAACAGGGGAAAAGGGGACGTCAGGAGGAGCTACAAGAGTGCACTGGTTTCTGAGCGCTTGAAAAGAAAACACCTCGTCACATTCTGCCATCCCTATCGCACCTGTTTGGGGAGTAAGAAAGAAAGGAGGAAGTGCTGTGGGCTAATGGAATGAGGGCGTCCTAACGACCACACGCGGAAACGAGGGAAAAGTGGAGGAAGCGCCCGCGAGTCTCTTGCGCGGGGGGGACAACTGCAATGGCAACCTTGACCAATGTAAAGGAAAGAGTAACAGTCCAAATATCCAAGTCGTGGGGCCAAAGAAAAGGTTCCACAGGAGTCTTGGGGGGCTGTCATCTGGGAATCCTGATAATTGTAAGGGCAAGGAGGCACAGTCATGTTCCACGTAACCGTCCTGCCGAGTCTCGGGGAGGGGGGGAGAAGAGGGGGCTCCACCAAGACCATCAGACTGCGGGGGAAAGGGTGTGTCGTTCTACTGGTTCATAATGTCGGGCCACGAACATCTAAACGAAAGGGAAAACAGAACCTTTCCGGATCGCGGAAATGAAAAAAGAGGAACTAGTCAAAGAAAACGAGCAGCGGGGAAGCAGTGTCAGTCATCATCTCGTCTCCACGCTGGTGGAAAAGGAGGAAGTGGCAGAGGCTACCATGGACCGGGGAGGAAAAGGGAAGGAGGGAGAGGAACTGGCACAGGGCGATGGAACTCGGGCCTTAGACAGCCATCCTATCACTCACAAGGTGGCGTAGGTAACATGGGGGTAGTTTGAAGATCGAGGAGTACTGAAGAAACAGGAGAAAGGGTCTTGAAAAAAATAAAGTCTGCGCCGAGAGGGGACTCTTGAAGCTAGGACAGGTACATGCATGGACGGCCTCGGTCCTCACCTTTTGGAATCAAAGGGAAGAGGGGGGAAGAGGGGCGAGAGTGTGGAAAGTTGCCTCCACTGAGGAGG
>Ga0179593_1495580_pt1 | contig 11359 bp, 11 predicted proteins | sample CZODoug2_1_08_16_FD_185931 | JGI IMG/M metagenome (GOLD analysis project Ga0179593, IMG submission 185931) | Vadose zone soil fungal communities from Angelo Coast Range Reserve, California, USA - CZODoug2_1_08_16fungal (PacBio error correction) | ecosystem: Environmental > Terrestrial > Soil >...
ATGAGAAAGGGGGCGATACAAGGGAAAAAGCAATGGGGGGGTGGGGGATCGCCGAAAGGAACGAGAGCGACTATGGGGGAGGAGGACAAGGGTATAATCTGCTGAGAATTTCCGGGGAGGAGAGAAATAGAAATTGGGCTTTTCTCAGTGGTTGGCGATGATCTGCAAAAACAACTAAAAGACTGTTCCAGAAAAAGCTGTATGTTGGCCACGGGTCACTTGCCATGAGTCGCTGGCAGCAGATGAAGAGGGGACATATTTATAATTCAAAGGGAGTAGTTGATGTAGGGGTGGAAACACGGATATTAGGTGTCGGGGTGAGAGGAAGGGGATAAATGTACACCAGTGATCCTTGTCTAGGAGGAGGAGGAGCTCGGACCCACATTCCGTGGGAAGATTTGTTGTTCCAGAAAGAACTTTTGCGGTGGGGCAAAGATGCGCAGATCAAAAAAAGAAGGAAACTAAAGAAGAAAGAGGTGGGAGTTTGGAGCTACATCTCAACAGAGGTCTACTATAGAAAAAGAGGCCTACTGGTCACCGAGACAAAACACAAACCTAAAAAACAACACCCCCCTGCCACGCAAACACAACTTTCGAGGACGAACTGCCAAAAAGCCAACACAACCAAAACAAATGGAGAGCAAGCAGAAAAATCCGCCTTCAAGCATTATACTCCTCAATGTGCACATACATGCATGAGGAAAAAGGGGACTCCATCCCCGAGGGTAGGAGTTCGGGAGAGAGAAAGCCTGAGTTGTACAAGGGAAATGTTGATTGTGAAGGGGGGACAAGACGGGAACACAATCAGAGGAAGGAAGGCCTCCCGTGTGAGGGGGGATAGGTAGAGGTTAGAGAAAAGTCACCTCACTAGAAACCGAAGGGGGATAAACAGATAAAATCAGCCAGGAACGGGAGGGAGGAGGGAAAGTCGAGTGATGAAAGACGGGGGATCACGAGAAGGGAAATGAGTGGAAGGGACCTGAGGCGGGACTTCCGTCGTTTGTAGGGTAGATGCACAGTGAAAAAATAGGATTATAGCGGGCAAAAAGGACCGGAGTTTCTAATCCCAGGTTGAACCAAGACCTTGATAAAGGCAGGCTCATTAGGGATCGGTCCGAACCAATTAATGCGAAGAAAAAAAGACCTAGAAGAGAAGATTGAGGATTGCTTTCTACTGATTAAAAGGGATGAAATAAATCTTTGGAAGAAGGTTAATGGTGTGGCATCGCTGACCCAGGAATGGGGGTCCCGTGGGTGTATAAAAGGGGATTCAAAGTACTTAGGGAGGCATTTCACTTGCTGTGCTGGAGACTCATACAAGGTACTTAGACGGTTGAAATGAGAAAAGTAGCAGGCTGTGTGTCGGAATACCAGGCGGAAGAAGAGTTAGGGGAGGTAACGGGAGGGATAGAGGAAGGTTTGTGCGTACAGAGATAGAGCCTGCAAAAAAAATTAGCGGGGGGGACCGTATAAGTGTTATTGAGGGAAAAACGAAGCGGGGTTCACAGCTACAAGAGGGGAAAGAAGATTGTTACCGGGGGAGGGGAGAGTCAAGGCCACGAATTTACTTTCGAAGGGAGGGTGGGTACGCGCGGGGGAGAAAAAACGCTGGTGTCCGTAGAAAGGTGTGCGAGAGCTGAAACGACGCCCATCTTGGTCGGAGCCGAAGGAGATGTGGTGAGCGGTAAATTACTATGAGAGGGGTGGAGAGGCTATAGGCGGAGGTTACGAATCAAACGGTCCCCAGCTGTACGAAAAACCCAATGAAAGAACGACCACTCGCTGGAGATTGTCGCAAAGGAGAAAAACGATGACAGACGAAAAGAAGGGTAACGTGGGGAGGGTGGAAGGCCATTAAGGTAGTGAGAGCATGTGGTGGGAGGGGTGGAACTAATCCATCGTGGGTTGGTTCTACGGACTGCGGGAGGAAGGAACGAACAGAGTATTACCCCAGGAGACATGAAAAAAAGAGGAGAAGAAATACCTGGGAGCAGACGAAAAGGAAAACTCTGGCCGAAGGTCAGACTACCGGATTAGTTTGAAAAAAGGGCCCGCCTGTCAGGAGGCTACTCAGGGTTAGCAAGGCAAGCGTATTAAGTTGAGCGTAGTAGAAAGAGGTCGGTAAAGGACTGTCAGGCGGAAGCATTTGGAAACGCAGCAAACCATAGGGGAGATGTCTTGCCGTGAAGCAAGAATTGTTGGACGAAGAGAGGGAGAACGGTCCCACGCCTAGAAAGAAAAAAGATAGAAGAAAGCCCAGAGAGACTAAAGAAAGGGGGAAAACCTTGCCAAAGGTACTACATGGGAATTTGCACTGGAGTTGTCGAAAAAGCCGAAAACAATTTTCTCCTGCAAAACCGACCACGCTTACGACGGGTTAGAGGAAGAAAGCAAAATGCAGAAGAAGAAGGGAAAAATCCTCTTCAAAGGTGCGCCAAGAATGTGGGGAGTTGATGGGGGGAAACGAAGGGAAGGGTCGGAAAACATCAGGGAAAGGTCAAGGACAGAAAAGCGAAAAAAAAATGACTAGGATCTTCCATCCTTGAACAAAAAAAGAGGAGGGGAGAGGCTCGATCGGAGTACGAGGAGGAAGAAGAAAAAAAAAAAATATGCGGTCGAAACTCAGGCACCTAGCCATTCGGGCACGGGCTCGTTTGGGGTTCAAGACGAAAAAGTAGGCAGGAGGAACTACGCCAGAGTTCACTAACTTTCTTGACGAGCGAGGAAGTCGCTAAAAGCCCTGCAACGAAACAGCGAGGCTTTACAAAAGAAGCTGAACGACGAAGCGCAGATGCCGCTTTCGCAAAGAAAAGGAGACTAAGTTGTCTCATGAGCAAGGCGCATGAGAGGGAGAAACAATAGGAACAGAAGCTAACATGAACGGCGAAGGTGACATCGTGTGTTGGCGTCCGAGCGGAGGACGAAGAAATGAGCGGGAGGAAAAGCACCAAAATTGACACATTCTGAAGTCGAAAAGGTCTCAAAGAAAGAAAGGTCCAAGGCCCTCAGAGCATGAAAGGAGGAGAAAAAAGAAGAAAGAACGGAAAAAGGGGAAAAACGTCACCTGCCGGACTATCCTATTACGAATGCGAGAACTCTTACTACAAGCAAAATAAAAAAGAGGCGGGGTCCCCATCACAATGAGAAGACGAAGGAGCAGGAAGAGGTTAAAAAATACTAATGCAAAAAACTTTGCAATGCAAGGATGGTGTAACAAGACCGGGCTTGGGAAAGGGGAGTAAAATTTCCTTAAGAGGGACAGGGGAGGGGGGGCAGCAAGGACTTCAAAGGAATAAGGGAAGAAGTGCATGGGTTGGGACACAACGCATCCTTGACGGCCGCTCGACGCATGGGGAAAATTGCTAGGAAAGATTCTCCGCAAGGCCGAACAGAATTAAAGGGCCGGCTTAAACTGGATGAGTGATCCAAGGAAAAAAGGACCGTCAACCTTCTGCATTATTTAAGCACGGCAGCCTGATGGCTGTTAGGGAAGTGACAGGCAGTCAACGTCGTTAAGCTGACTGAAGGCGAAGCACATGGAAATGGAGGGTTATCATAGACAAGTGGAAAAGGATACCGCCGGGAAGCGAATGTTAGACTCGGGACGAAAAAAACAACGTCCCGTCGGAGAGGGAGTAGGGTGTGAGGGACCATCCTGCAGATGCACTCAGTTAAAAAATAGAAAAAGGTTCAAACTCCGAGAAGGTTCTTTCGACTTGGGGAAAAAGATTCAGAGGAGAAAGCTTAACCAGGCAAGCTTATGGGGAAAATACATAAAAGGCGTTCAAAGAACACGGGGACGCCAAAAAAGGGGGGGAAAAAGCCAAAAACAAGAGCTCTCTCAAGCTGAGTAATGAAAGAAGTAGAAGAGGTGTTTTTTCCCGGGGGAGCCTGGGGCTACCCCCCAGGAAGAAAGATGAGTATGAAGAGGGGTAGCGAATGGTCTAATCTTGTCATATTGCAACAGCATTTTGAAACAGTGGAAAGGAATCCGAAGGCGGAAGGTCTTGCAAAAGGCTGCGGGGAAAGAAAAGAGAAAAATCTGTAGTGGGGACCCTATTAAAGGGAGCATAAAAGAAAAGAGGCGGAAGGTCATGGACTGGTCTGCTTCATCTCGAACCGAAGACGAGGAGACAGAAATCCTAAAGAACTGTGAGCTCCGAAGGAGCAGTGAGAAAGCATAAGAGCAGTATCAGGGGACCAGGAAACCCGGAGAAAAAGGAATCAGGAGGGGCCTAACAGAATGCACCTTACTGTCCGGGTCATTGTAGGGGACATACGGGAAAAGGTAACGAGGCTTTCCATATTAAGGGGGGGGGGAGCACCTTGACGTTGGCATTCTTCCTTCGGAAGTTGGGGAAGAAAAAGCGCGTCTAGGGACGGACAGGATGGGAGCAAGGCAACCTTTCCCGGACTGCTCAGTCAGCCGGGACGAACAGGGACGGCACTCTGGTACTTGAAAGGGAAAGCCAGTTACAACATTTCCAAGGACAAGGCAATGGCTCACAAGAACGGAGAAGAATATGGAGTGATATCAGCGTGCAGGAAAATGCATGGAAACGGGGAGAAGGGGATAGAGTCCAGAGGAAAACCGGATCGCGAAATCTGGGGGTAAAACCATCGTAAGAAACGAGGAACGGTATTGGGAAAAAAAAGAGTGCACTGTCGGGGGAATCAGGGGAAAAGGAGGGCGAAGAGTGTGGCAAAAAGGTTCTTAGGGAGGTCGCCATTAAGTGACAATAAGGGGTGGACATGATGGGGTCATCGAAAATCGATAAAGCGAAAAGAGCCCCACCACAAACACCCACCCACCCCAACAACCCCCCCCCCTCCCCACACCCCCCCCCCCAACCACCCCACACCCCCCCACCGAACACCCCCACAACCACAACCCACCCACCCCCCACCCCCCCCCACGCCAACCCCACCCCCCCCACACCCCCAACCCCCCCCCCCCCAACCCCAAACACAACACCCCCCCCCCACCAGTCCCCCCGCTCGGCGCACCCCCCCCCCCCCCGAAGACCGCAACCCCCCCCCCCCCCCCCCCCAACCAACACCACCCAAACCCCCACACGCCCCCCCCGACCACCCCAAACACACCATCCACCCCCCCACAGCGCCCCCTGCCCAAAAGCCCCCCCACAAAACGCCAACGCACCGGAGGGACCACGCACCAGCACCCGCCGACACAAGCAAGCCCACAAAAAAAGCGCCCCCCGCGGAACCCGCCTCCACCCCAGGCCACCTCAAGCCAACCCGCGACAGCCCAACCCTACCCCTCCCCCCCCACGCCCCCACATCCGCACCCCCCAACGAAACAACCCCCCCGCGGCGTACAGCCCCCCCCCCCGTAACCCCCCGGCGCCCGCAAGCCCAGAGGTCCCCAACCCACGCCACTACCCCCCCCCGCGCCCGCCCAACCGCCACCCGGAACCCGGTCAACCCCCTTCTCGAAGGGCCCACCTACGCCCCCCCCGCGTCGACCCCGACCCGACCCCACACCAACGGATAGACCCCGACATCAGGCCGGAGCACCCACCACAACTCGCAGGCCAACCCACCCGTCCCCCCCAGATAGCACTGACGCCCTGGCCCCTCCCGGCAGCCCCCTGCCCCGCTCAATCCGGCCCAAACCGACCGCAAGAAACAAGCAGCCCCCCAGCCCAAGAGTATGATGAAACACCCCCCGGGTCGACCCCCCGCCATCACGCTAAATGGCCATAAACCGCGACACAGCCCACCCCTAGCCTTTCCCGGCGAACAAGTCCCCCCCGCCCCCGCCAGACACCCACCCAACCCGACCAAGTTCGCGATCACCTTGACATACCAACCCACGTAACCCCTTGCCTCCCCCTCCACAGACACCAACAAGGCTGAATGGGAACGGAATTTAAGATTTGATGGGAAAAAAGGGTTTAGGGGGGGGGCCGGGGCACCAACTGACATAAAGAAAGAGGGCTATGACATCAACTCAAGGACCGTCAGGCGCAGAGGGGGACAAGAGCGGAGCAGCAAATGAGAAATCTGGTAATCGCGGATGCGTTGCAGACGCAAGAAGAAGTGCTCACATCTCAAGAGGTCAGGGTTGCAAGGATAGCCGTCTAACCGGGGGTACCGAAAAGAAATGGAATAGAAAAACGAGCAAAAAAAACCGTAGGTTGGGAGCAGTGAAGTGCCTGAGGTTCCTACACATAGGGAGGGGGAGAGGGCCGCTAGACTTACGAATCAGGAGGAGGGACGCAAAAATTAAAGAAGGTTGAAAAAGTAGGGCAGGACCGAAGTCGTCTTGAGGAGGAGCTTCACGGTGAGGAACCTGACGACTTGATGGCTGAACCAATGCGACCGTCAAGGGATTCAAAAATCGGAAACCGCAGCAGATAAAAAGCGGATGTCAAGGAACAAACGTCAACATGTGGGGAAAAAGATTCGGAAGACAAAACGCTGAGCAGCTGGGAGCTCCTTGAGTGGGGGCATGAGAATTTGGGGGCAGTGTCTGTCATGACGCAAAAAGCAGTGCACAAGAGGAGTGCGAAAAAAAAAATGTGGGTGAGGCGGGACTGCGCTCGAGGGAGGGAGATAATCGGAGGGGGGGGGCGCCGGAGGAGAGGCAGGCCAGCACAGAAAAAGAACGGCAAATGGAAAGTGAAAGGAGACAGGACGTCCATCCCGCAACGTGGAATCAGAGAAACCTCCACGAGAACAAGACAGGAAAGAACATCAAGATGGGCCTTGATTAAAACTAAGGAAACATCATGACGAGGAGGTGGCAAAAGCCCTGTTATCTTCATCGGGACATCGTTGCGTCAGGGGGGAGAGCTGGACTGCGAGAAGGGCGAGGTATCAGCAGAAGAACAAAGTCCTAGGGCAAGACTAAAGAAGTGCAATCACCACGACGGAAAAAAAGGATATCACTAATCCATGCAACGGAAACCACGCACAAACCAGCGAGGTCCGTAGGTATCGAACGTAGTAACGTTGTCAGTGAGAGCACAAACAACAAGAAACATGGACAACGGCGTCACCGAGATGGATGAGTTAGTAGCTGTGGGAAACGATTTAAAAAGGAAGCTAGGCGAAACAGAATCCGATCGTCTCAGGGGAGGGACCGAAAGCGAATCGCCCAAATCGAAGGAAGGCAGCATGAAGAATGGGCGTTGAGAGTCGAGCCTGCAGGGGATCGGGGAACCAGTAAGTTAACGCAAGACAGAAGGAAAAACTGAGAAACCGTTACCGGGTAAGAAAAGTACAAGAAGGACGACAAGGGGGAAATCGGAACGATAGTGGGCAGGAATAGAGTAACGCAAGGGGGGGGGACGAGAAACGGAGAAAAAGAAAAGCAAAAGGGGAGACACAGCATTTGGGGGTTTTTCAAGTTTTCTAGCTCGGGAAGGCAAGGGCCAAAAAAAATGAACCGCGACAGTCCTTAGAAAAAAAAAGCTCCAGGGGGTTAGCTCAACAGGTTGAAGAAGCAACCAAAGGCACCGAGGCGGGCCCAACATTAAAATATAAAGTGTCTGGGCGAGAAAAACCAGGCACGCATACGCGGAAAGCCCCATCAAGAAGTCAAACACCGGTGTGACAACTTTACTAAAGAGAAGGGGAATAGGAAAAAAAAACAGGTAGGGAAAATCGGGAATCCAGTTAACAGGATCAGTGAAGCAAGTAAAAGCAACTGCGAGGGAGCGTTTAGTATCGCGGCCTGGTCGGGCCAGATGCCAAGATGATCTCAAGGGGGAAGGGATCAAAAAGAGTAACGGAGGGAAAAGTGGAAAAAGAAACTGTACAACCAATTGTCAAAACGAACTGACACACTTGTTCACTGTAAAGGGCATCCTACCAAAAAGGGAAGGGGCCCGTACAAAGCTCGCGCAGGCCATCAATCAAACCGCGTTCAAACAGTCGCGTATTCCAATGAGTTCATAGAATCTCCAGATGATAAGAAGCAAAAAGACATTCAAAAGGGGGAAAATGGGTGAAAAAGAAACAAACGGAAAAGGCGGTCGCTGAATTGGATGTAGCCACCAAGACGTTCCCACTTTACGTAGAAAAGAAAAGGGGGATTAAAGGAAGGGGAAAGCAGGGGGGGAGGGGGGCCACACGTTGAAGTGCAAGAAAAGGGGGTCCATTGAAAACTCAGAGGAAATTAGCAGAAAGGTAAAAGATCAAAAGAATGCGAACGTCCATTCAGCATTATTGGCTGGCCTTAGGGTACGTCCTTCTATTGGAAAAAAAAAAAAGGAGGAAAAGACCGGCGGGGGAAGCAGTATAAAAACAATGAGTGGGAATTATCGTCGGAAATCTGCCTTCGAATTAGCAAGACCCAAGCGGTTCGTTTCAGGGGGGGTCAGAGGGGGGGGGGAGGGGAAGGACTGTTTGGATAAACCGACCTCTGGCCAAAAAACCGCAAACCCGGATGAGAAGGGTTCTTAAAAAGAATAAAGGAAGACCGTCGGCGACATCCAGCGAATAAGCAATTCTGGGTGACATTTATAATTGAGGAGACATAGAAGTCATCTCAAAAAACCCTAAAAATAAGAATCTCCATAAAAAACAATCCCTCAATACAGGGAAAGTGAATGTCGCTTTATTTGGTTTCTGAGGGAGAATCTAATTTTTGCAAGGAAATCGAAAACGATACATGGCAAGGAAGGGGGGAACCGACGATCGGTATTGTGGTTCACTCAGCGCCCACACTCACGACATAGGACAACACAAGTCTGTCGTCTGCTCCTCAGGGGGAAGGAAACACAACGAGGGTGGAAAAACTCCGACTACATCCAATCCACAGATAGAGACGGGTGAGGGGCGGAAACCAGAAAAAAGGCGGTGATCACCGATTACTCGACAAACCTTTCGGGACAAGTAAATCTCTCTCCAAAAGAGGAGGTAAAAGAGAGGGGGGGAGAGTCCCTGCCACGAGGAAAAGTCAGAGTGGGAGAAACCCGAAATGAGTGGATTTTAGCTCCCATCAACTTGAGGCGAGAATTCACAGAGGTGGGGAGGGGGGAAAGGACGGACAGGGTCAAGTTGCTGCGGGTATGCCGAAGGCGAATGACCAGTACTTCTGTTGTAGGTGGAAGATGCAAAGGTAGTGATAGATGATCAGAAAACCAACTATATCACGGGAAAGAAAAATCGGGGGGATACGTGGGGGGAGGAAGGGTCACTGCACGGTCGGCGCGCAAAACAGCATATATATGGGAATAATGAACATAACGCGTCAGGAGGGGAGGGGGCTGGGGGAAGAAGATCGGATTTTTCAGGGGGGGGGTGGGAGTGAAGGGAGGAAGATGAAGATGGGGCAAGGATCCTTCAAGGAAAGGAAAGCTGATTTAGGGAGAAAAAACAAAGAAAGGTAGGGGTTGGACGACAAAGGCAGCCAGGTTTTCGGGAAAGAAAGGAGATAAACGCCCAGGAGGGAGACGCTGCAACTAAAAAGCTTGGGAGGTTTTCTCTGACAGCAGAAAGCTAAGAACATAAAAAAAGAAGGAAGAAAAAAAGTCACAAAGACCATGAGACAAGAATTATCCTCATTTAAATTGTAGAGCCAGGGAGTAAGAAGGCATCGACTCAGGAAGAGTCAAAGAAGGAGAAAGGGAGTTTCGTTTTTCAGAGAGCGAGAAGCCTGTAACCCAAAACTTTGATTTGTTGACAAGGGGCATACGGGGAAATCAAAAAGCTGTAAGGACGACAACATGTAAATGATACTTCGAAGTGGGAAAGGAAGGAGAGGAAATCTCATGAAGCAAGGGGCGGCGATAATCAAACAGGTGAGGACGGGATGTCAGGGAAGAATTAGGAAGGAAAGACGGGAAATAAGAGAAGTGGCAGGGAGTTGGGGGTGGACCTGAGCGAAGGGGAGGAAAGGAGTTTGGGTAATGCGAAAAGACATTTGAGTTCTCGGACAAGGAAAGGGGGCAAAGGAAGAAACGTTTGAATCGGAATCGTTTAGACATGAATTGAGTCTATGGCATAACTGGGAAGACGGAAAACAAAGGCCCCTGAGAAAAAGGAGAAAAGGGGAGAACTTCAATGAGCGGCTGAGGAAGCACCTGAGAAAAAAGGGTCACGTAGGAAAGAGTGCATGGTGGAGCATCGATCCACGATGAGTCAACTTTTGTGAATCCCGCAGGACTTCGGGGAGACTACGTCAGGGAGGCAGGAGAGAGATTTACATGAAAAAGGGGGGAAGGAACCTCACGCGGCCGGCTTGTGGTGGACGACCGAGTATACGACGGGGAGAGAGAAAGGAAGGGAAAACGCGTGCTCTTTTTGGGCGGGGCCGCTCTCTAGCAACTGGGTAGGGAAAAAAAAAAAAGAGAGGGGGGGGGGGGGGGGGGGGACCATATAAGCGAGCGAGAAACGCCGTGTGAACTGAAACAAAGAATTTTTCCTAGGACGGTCGGTCGGAGGGAAAGGAAACTAAGAAGCGAAGGTGGAGGGTAAGTATCGCTTCGCAAAGACTGGTGCGAAAAAAGGGGGGGTCGAGAGCTTGAGACGCTCAAATCGAAAGAGGGGACTTAGGGAAAGGCTTGGAGGCTCTGAAACTGTCCCCGAGAGATCTTCGATCTGTGTCTCTAAGACGAAAAGAGAGGTTACTGAAAACCATAAGCCCTGACGATAATCATACGGGGAAAGAAAGGGAGCGAGAGAGCATAAAGAGAAAGTTACATTCAGACCGACTACGTCACACGAGTGTTTGTGTCTTTGGTACGGTGAAGGTGAAAAAACGAAGGGTGTCGGAGGGTTCATCATCCTCTGTCCGGGGCACGCGAGAAAGGGTCTACCACAGGAATTAAAGAAAAGATCGTCAGGAAAAATCCGAGAGAAAAAGCGTCTGGAAAAGGAAAGGGTTTGCCACCTTGCTCATCATTCGGCTCGAATTGGGAGAAAGAAAGTGATCTGCAGGTCTGGGAAAAGGCTTATTTGCTTTTAGAGGGAGGGCGGGCCAAGGAGAGGAAAAAAGTAAGCCGGGAAACGCATCGGCGAATGGCAGGGCAGATTGGGCGACTGATCTAGCAGGATTACGACATCCCCGTCGATAAATACAATTCCGATAGCGACCATAAGGAAAAACCTGTGGCAAGGGAAGAAAGGACTTCAGGGTAAAGTAAAACGGGCCTAGCTAAAAAAGCAAGTCTTCAAGCAGCAAGACGTTTTTGAGACGAGTAAACATGAATTGCAGCCGCCTATTGCACCTACTGACGCAGGTAGGGAGAGGAGGGAATATTGGGTAGGGATCGAGCGTCGCAATGGAGTCTAGCATCCCATTCCGAAAGAGAAAACAAGACATTCTATGAGAGATGACATCCATGCAGTCTCGGTAATTGAGCTGGTAGAGAAATCTTAGTACGTC
>Ga0179593_1631603_pt1 | contig 11359 bp, 13 predicted proteins | sample CZODoug2_1_08_16_FD_185931 | JGI IMG/M metagenome (GOLD analysis project Ga0179593, IMG submission 185931) | Vadose zone soil fungal communities from Angelo Coast Range Reserve, California, USA - CZODoug2_1_08_16fungal (PacBio error correction) | ecosystem: Environmental > Terrestrial > Soil >...
GAGGAGGTTTGAGATGGGGCGGGCAAAGAAAGAAGGACGGGGGAAACGCCTTAGGTAACCCCCATCTCTTATCTCTGGGGGGAAGTAAGGGTTGCCGGGAGCTTTTCCCTAGGGCTGATGCACCCGGAAAGGCTTGAAAAAAATAGCTGATCTTCTGGATGGAGGTTGGTCTTGCGGGGGAGGAAAGATCCTCTTTCAATCAGCGCCTCCGGGGGCTTTCGAGGGGAAGAGACCCAAGAAAAGACCCGTAGCGCCAGAGGGTGGAAGGGAGTCGACTATTCTTCGGCCATGGGAGGAAGTGCCTCAGGAAACTCTGAGGACCAGCGTTGCGTAACCGAGGCGGAGGAATGAGAATCCCTTGAACGGATTGGAGCCCGGTTCCAGGGCACATCCGTAGTTACAAAGGCGGAAACAGCGTACTCGACTCACCACATGGGAAGAGCGGGGAAGTTCGGCGTTGGACGAAACAAGGAAGCAGTGCTAAAAAGAACTGAAAGGAAAAACAGAAGCACTTGGCGGAATAGGTGCCCACACAAAGAAGGAGGTATTAAACGCGTAGGGGACACGAAAAAAGCTGGAGTTCCTCCCTTTGTAAGTAGAAGACTTCTCAGATACAGAAGAGCCAACGAGCTTACTTTTTCTGTCCTTGGGAGGAAAAGAAGGGAGGAGGAGTGTCCTTAAGGCAAATCGTGAAAGACCTGGGCCTCGGGTAGACGAAGGGGGGGCCCACTCAAGGGCCTCCTCTTTTGCCGGAAAGGGGGAACCAAAAAAAGAGAAGGGAAATCGGAGGGGGAACCTAGGGGAAGACTATGGTCCTCGGTATACCTTTGTTCTTTGACTTGAGAAGACGATAGAAGGGACTAATAAAGGTTTCTTTTATCTCGGAGAGGGAATCCAAAAGGGTCTAAAGGGGGATTCTCTGACACCGGACTCGCCTTTGCTGTTTGTAGAAGGAGGGCCAAAAGATCGAAGACGCCGAGGACTGTGTGAGGGGAGAATCGGCTCGCAAGTTTAAACGAGGGGACCTCTCTGGGGGCCTTCCCGTGGAAACCAGAAGACGACCCGGAGAATCGCCGAAGGGGAGCTGGAGAAAAAGAAATTGAACTTTTCAACGAGGGAAGCTCCTCGCTCATTGTTAAAAGCGAGCGAGCCGAACGGAAAAAAGCAAAGATCCAAATTGTTAACTCAAATGGCCTCACGGGGTTAAGCAGGGGCCGGGGGACGAGGACGCCGAGGCCATCACGGGGGTCAAAAAGGAGGCAAGCAGTCACAGCAGGGACGACTATACGGACTTAACGGTGGGGAAGGGGAGAAAAGACAAGGTGGAAAGAAGCGAGGCATCAGGAAAACTCGGTTTGGTGCTGTGGCGTCAATAAAAGGGGGGGAGGGGGGGACGAAGTAAAAATTCATTTGAGGCAGGCCAGAAAGGGGGGGGGACTGGAAAAGCCATTCCGGCGCCCTGCGCAAACGAAGGCAAACGGGTGAAAAAAAAAGCGTGGGACTGTCGAATGAGTGCAAGATTTCGAAACTTCCCGGAACCAGGACGACGTCCGGGAAAGGGGAGGGTGAGGTGTTGTTATTTGAGCGAACCAGGAAAAAAGCCCGAGACCCTCCCTTCTTTCGCGGGCGAGGTAGGCTAAAGGGGGGATCCAGGGGACGTCCAAAATGACTGGCGGATGATCCAGAGGGAGTAAGGAGCGGGCAAACCAGGGAAAGAAAACCTTGAAAGAAAAATGAGAGGGAAACCCGTTTGTGCGACCGATGAAAAAGGAGGCTGAGAACCGCAGACACCCGAACAGAGGATAAGGGGGAAGAAAACAGGAAACGGCCGTCCGGGGACGAGGCCACAAAGTCTGTTAAAAACACCAGGTGCCGGTAGAAGGGTGGAAACGACTGAACTGGAAAAGAGGAAGGGGGAATCTTTCCGGGTTTACACAAAAAGAACTAAAAAGGAAATCCACTCCCATCCTTGGGACCAATAAGGACAAAGACGGGACGCCCCTTCTTTCATATCGAAAAAAAGAGGAAACAATAAAAAACAGCAAGCAGCTTGAGAGAGCCTATAAAGCCAAAAGGAAGAAGACCCACCCAAGGTCCAAACGGGAAAAAGGCGAGGATTCCATGTTGAGGTAGATCTTTTTGTCAAAGACGTCAAAAAAAAAAGGAGAAAGGTGCGGAGTTCCATTTTCACTCAGTAGAACCCATGGGGGGCAGGTAAAAAATAGGAGAAAAAAGGTGTAACCGGCAGCCAGCCACTATGAACGCGGAGACAGAATTGACTTACATGAACGTCCCTCAAGAGAATAGGGGAAGGTGACAAACAGGCAACAACCACGGTCAACCCCCGTCATGTAAGGAGATGGGTAATTGTGGCTTTCTTTAAGCTTTGGAACATGGCATTTTGCTCATGGGGCTTAGAGCCCACCTCCTCCATGGCAAAGCGAAGAGGGAGGCCGACTTCCCAACTATATCCCCTCCAGCCTCAGAGGAGAAACCAGTCACCTTCAGGCGAATCACCCGGAAGGTGCTAGGGAAAAGGGGTATGGATAGCGGCAGTCCTCCTGAGCGGGAGGTGGACTAAAAATTGAGTTCGCCCCCGTGGGAAAAGCGATCTTCTCACCCCCCACAACACACCACTGATAGAAGATTGAAAACCCACGGAACGAGACCGCCACCCAGGCACTGAGCTCCGTCGGAGGCATGCACAGCCTCAAAAAAGCCCAGAAATGATTCGCCGTAAGGGGCCACTGAGACCCGGCAAAGAGAAACAAAGAGGGAGGGGGCTCTCTTTGGAATTGCTGAACCTTCCCAAAACGAAAAGAGAGAGCGAAAGGAGGGCCTCTCCACGCCTCAAAGTGCCAGACCCCCCGTGCAAGAAAGTAAAAAAATGCTACAACACATTAAGCCAAGGGGGACAGGGGCCAAGGGGGGGGGGGTGGGGCCATACCGGAGCGGCGAGTCCACCGGCTTCTTACTGAGGACGAAAAAACTCGTTTCCTCAAAGTGGGGGTCATAAAAAAAGCTCACAGAAACTGTGCGCCTTTCGCGTCGTGGCACCAAGGAGGAAAAAAAAGAACGGAAAGATTCTGGCGATCGGGACAACACGATTCAAAACCGAAAAGGGGAAAAACCCAACAGAAGAAAAAAAGCCCGCGTTGTTGCATCGTCGAGTTGTGAAAAAAAAAAAAACGGGGGGGCAGGAGCTCGCTAGGCGCCACAGCTGAAGGCGTGGTGGCCGGGGAACTGGATGGCCCTGGCCTCGGACAGGGAAGGAATCGTTGGGGGTTCGCGAAGCCGACGTGGGGGACGGAGGGTTTATGATCGCGTCTCTTCCTGGGGGGGGGGGGTGTGGAACGGTACCCTCCCGGACCTCGGGAAGAGTTTGGACTCCTCTGAAGGAGGAGAAACCCTAAGTGGTGAAAGTCCAGTTGGGGTGGCCTCGTCAGGGAAAGAGCGGGAAAGGGCGTTGTCCCGCGCCCGGGAAAGTGTCTTCGGAAGAATCCGTGTTGAACCCCCTTTGGCATCAAATGGGGGAAGAGGTGGGTGCAGATCGCCTCGTACGCCCGAAAAGGGGGATAAGAAATCAGGGGTAGACCAGATTTTCGAAAAAGGAGCCGTGCTCTTCTTCTCGAGGGGTAAGGGGGGGGGAAGGCGACAGGGCTTAAAATAGGCGACCGCGAAATGGGGGAGTCTGTTACAGCCAGGTGAGCGGAACAAAGACGGGAACAGCCACGCGGCCCGAAGGGGAAGGCGGGGCGCAGGAGGGTCTCCTTGCCCGAAAGGGGAAGTCGGAGGAAACCTCGAGGTAAGCGGTAAACACTCAATATAAAGAAATGACTGTCCCAATCCAAACCGATTATTTCCCAGAGAGGAAATTGCTCAAAAAGGAGGAATTCCTAAAGGAAGCCCTTAATTGGACCATTGATTTACTATGAGATGTAAAAGTCCCGCGGGGAGGAGGGAGGCCGAAAAATGGCAAATATCGTCAACCAAGCTCTGCCGCCAAGGGGGGGGAAGGTAACCTCGGGAACGGAGAAGTGAACCTACTAGCAACCAAAGAAGATTTGAAAGTTACAGAGGGGCCGAAACCGTGCTAAGAAGAAAACCTACCGGGAATAGGAAAAGAAATGCGAGGGAATAGGACTCGGATATCCTAGGTCAAAAGTATTTTTAAAGGGAGAGAGTGACTAGAACCGAAAGAGCTACGCTAACACTCCCGAAAGGGCGGGAGGGGGGGGGCGTAGAGGCTACAACCAAAAACGTCTGGGGGATAGCAGACTTCACAGAAAGAGTAAGCGAATATAAACGAAAAAAGGGGCGGCCATCGCGAAAAGACGTTCTAATGGGAAAGAAAGGGAAACCCCACCGGGAAAGAAGGGGGGTCCAAAAGCGGTACGTCTTCGATCTCGTCAGTACGATTGGGGGCCGTCTTAGACACCGGGAAAAAAAAAAAAAACACAAAGATTTCCATATGCGCGCAAGAAAAAAGACAGCGGGCCACAGTTGCACAAGCTTCAATAAAGAAACACAGGGAGCCCGAGGAGTAAATCAAAAATAGGTAGAAGCGCAAAAGGTCTGTTATTGAGGCGGGAGGGGTACGGATCCACGACGGGCGAGGGAGAGCCGTGCTTTTCTAGATTGAAGAAGCCTGAGGGGGTACGGACCGGAAAGCCACCGCAGTGAACGAGGGGGGGGGGGGCTTCAATATCGTAATGTAGTAGGATTACAAAAATTTCTTCAATCAAGGATCGGTAAATAAAGGTGACGTGCAAGTCTCAGAACGCACAATGATGCGGGGAGGGCCCGGGCAAAAGAAATGGCACAATCCAGATACATTCTTCTGAACCACTGGGGCTGTTGGTTTGGGTGGTGGGTATTGGGTTTGTTGATGTGGGAATCGTGTTATATCCTCGGAAAGAAAATGCCGAACTCTTCCGGGGGGGGAGGCAATAAGCACTACCTGATATACGGGGGAGGTCTTCGGGTACACATCCATCTGAAAAAGGACCGGATACGAAGATAAAAAGGGAAGGGGTATCCCTCTCCCTTTAACTCAATAATAATAGTCACTAACCGGTCACCTGGAAATTCAATAAAGGAAGGTCAACGAGAACTCGTGCAAGGGTCCCCTTTCTCTCCGTCTAGAGAATAAGAGACTGGGACCAAAAACACAAAAAGAGGACCGGGGAAAAAAAGGGCTCCGAAATCCCCTTCCCATACCCCATAGGGCCATCTTAGAGACAATCTTGGGAGGATTTGAAAGTGTGTGACGGGTCGTTCTTTTTTTTGGAATCGTGGTAACGCCTGAAGGAGGGGAGAGGAGCGGGATGGGAGGCAAAAACCGACGCCGGCCTCAAGGAGGATTCAAAAAAAAAAAAAAAGAGGCGGAGGGGGAGTTTCTGAGAGATCAACAACAACAAAGTAGTAGTGAAAAGAGAGGAAGAAGACAAGACAAACCGACTCAAAGAGAGGGGGGGCGAGAGGACACCGTCCGTGGGGATTTCTCAGAGTGCCAAGAAAACTTGGGAAAGCCTACTGAAAGGGGGGGGAGAAGATTTTCCACAACCGCCGGGCCAGAAAGAAAATTTCTAGCCTGGTGTGAAAGATGTAAGTGATTGGATACTAGCCCCATATGGGGGGGGGGGAGGAGTCAAGGGAGTTGGAAATCGGCAAGAAGGTTGCACACCAGGAATTAGAGGAAGCAAGCACGGAGGGGCGAAAGGGGACTGAATTGAATGCGGACTAAAGGGCCATATCTCTTGTATTACACCTCTACAGGGCGGACAGCGGACCTCGGGGAAAAGGACGGTTAAACCAGTGAGAATCTACAGGGAGGGGGTAGTGAGGGAAAAGGTCAGAAGGCCCGGGGGTCATCTGAATATGGAGGAGGGGGAAAAAAGAAATAAGAGAAAAAGTCCCTCCCGCTCGGCGGGGATCCCCAAAAAGGAGGTCCATGAACTGCGTGAAGGGCTAGAGAGCTCTCCGAAATGCGGGACAGGACATGTCCCGTCGGCTGGGCCGCTGGAACCTTTATCAACCAGGGTCAGGGAAAGTAAGAAACTGCCAGGGCGGGTCCCAATTGTGGGAGCGGGGGATTTAAGAGTGAAAAGGACCTGGAGCTCCAAGGAAAAGGGCAGACAGGGGCGTTCAGGACAGCGAAAGTCACGCGGTGGCGGCGAGCAAGCAACGAAGCCAAGGATCGTTGCAGCGACCGAAAGAGGAAGGAAACGTCCTTGAAGGGACGTACCGACCGGCGCCGGCAAGAAAATCTTTGGAGACTGGGACGAGAACTTCGTTGAGGGATTGGGAGCGCCGAGGAAGGGGCGCGGGTAAAGGAAATGAAACAGGGGGGAATTCACCGCGATCTCGGCGGCCAGTCGGCCCGGGGGAAGTGGGACTGTGGAGGTGACCGGACAACACCCCCCAACGGCCAGGGCTGGAAGAAACGACCGTACGCTTTCTGCCCCTCAGGGAACCAGGTGCGGGGGGAAGGAGCCGTGAGAACGGAGACCGATGAAGTGCAGTTAAAGAGGTTTCTCGGGGATAGTGACGTGAAGACGGTCAGTCTCGAAATTCTCGAGGAAGGTTTTAGTGCAAATGAGCAACCACGATTCACGACCTTGGAAGAGAAAGTTTGAGTGTTTCTTATCGGGCTAGGGACAGGGCCAAAAAGGGTAAATTACATATCTGGACCTCAAACCTTGCAAAACATCCAGAGCTGCCGACGTACGCCTCGCAACTTGAAAGGAGAAGTGAGCAAGAGGTCCGGGCCGGAAAAGCGAGGCCCATCGCGAGGTTTGCTCGTAGCGAGCAGGAAGCCAGGGGTTTAAGAATGGGCCTTCAACTTGGGAAGAAAAAAAGATTCGAGTTCGAAAAGCGTAAAAGGGGACAGAATGAGTACAGAGGAGAGCCCCTCCGCATAAAGGGAGGGGTTGAACATTACTGCCAAAAAGAGGTTAGTCGAGGAAGATAAAAAGAATCGGTAATTGGTCGTCATGTTCCCACTATAGGAGGGGACAAAAGAATCCCGGCCTTTGCCTCCAGGCCAAAAGAACTAACGGGGCGGGCAGCAAAATCCGGCAAAGTCATCGAAAAGCTTCCCCGGGTAAAGGGGGCGTGTGCGATGTTAGGGAACGAATGTCAAGAGGACGGCCACAGGAAATACCTGGGACGTGCCCTCAAGGATTGAATTGGGAGGGATTAAAATGAGAGGACCGAGCCCAGAAAACGAAAGAGCAGTTCAGGCGGGGAGATTTAGGCAGAACGGCTCCATTGGACGCAAAATGAAGGAAAAAAAAAAGTATCAGAACCTGCGGGACCCTTTCCAGCAAAAAACGAGGCAATGATCGCCAGACCCGAAATCAAAACCGGCGGAGCGTCGACCCTAAAAAAAAATAGGATAAAGGGGGAACGATCCCGGCCGTGCCGAAGGCCACCCAACCACCGAGAAAAAAAAAAAAAAAGCGAGGGGGGCAGAAGCCGTTGCCAGACTGCCCAAGCCATGAAAAAATGTAACAAAAAATCGGGAGCTTGTAGGGGGGAACAAAAAAAACCCGAGAACGACGCTAATCCACACATAAAAAAACGGGGCGAAAAAAAACCATTGGGTCGCTCCCCTTCGGGGCCCTTAGCGCCGGCGCCGAATAAAAGGAAGGAACAATTAAGCGAAAGAGCAGGCAAAAAGGTCAAAAAACCAAGGTCACAAAAGAGACGATGAAACAAGCTGGGCCAATCTAGTAAGGAACAATGGGAGGGGTCGGTGTGTTGAAAAGGGAGCATCAAATCCCGAGGGGGGGAAACCGGAAGTTATAAGGACCACGAAGGAGAAAGGCCACATCAACAAATTGGGGAAGGGAAAAAAACCTACCTCACTTGGGTGAGGGCGATCAGAAAAAAAGAAAGTACAATCCTAGATGAACAAAGGGGTGTAAGATGTACAATCCGTGGGTGAAAACTTTGAAAAAAAAAAACTGGATAAACAGTTTCTTTATTGATTGTGAGAGGAGGGGAGACTGTTGGGAGGGAAAAGGATGGGAAACGACAAATTTTTGAAGTTAGTAGCTGATGAAGGAGGCACCACCAAAAGGGCGAACGATCCCGAGCTAGGGGCCTTTCCCAAGGGAAGGAGGCAAAGCCTGCCAGGAAAGGGTCAGGTGCCCACCAGCTTTTACCGGGTCGAAGGAACAAGTTCTCTTGTGTGATGTCCGGGCTGCATAGAAAACCAAAAGGGGGGGAATGAAGGAGTCTCAAAAGTTCCGGCCCGTACGGTTCACGGGAGGATCAGATCAACCACAACAAAGGGATTATGAAGAGGGAAAAAAAAAAAAAAAATCAGGGCACCCGACGGGGTGCAAACTGATACCGCCCAACCACCCTGCAGACTTATTCAAGAAAGAAAATAGTAGACCCGCTGCCGATCCCTCCGGGGGATCTCCAAAGGGCACTTGAGACAGGAGAAGGGACCGGGGGAGGGATGTTTGCTCTGGTGACTGGCTGGAAAACCGGACCCCGGAAAAGGAGAGTAACATCACCACAAAAAGGAAGAAACCCTAAAAAGAAACGGGAAACCCTGGGCAAAAAGCCGTAAAGCCCGCCACCTCTGCTAACGCCATAAAAAGGGGAAAGTGTGGGGGTGAAAGGGGATGGGGGCACGGGGAGGTCCAAAGTCGAGTGACACGGTGAGCAGCTGTAATTAAAGGAAAAGGGAAGCGCGTTTCTCACTGCGGGTCTTCGACCAAATCGCAAGAGAGAAACGCAGCCTGTTGCTGTGGGGGCCGTTGACTCAGGAGTTTGACACCGAAGCCCCTAAAAAGGAGACCCTCTCTTGGAGATCTTTAACCCCAACGGAAGAGGCGAAGGATTCAGGGTTCAGCGAGGTGGAGCGGGTCGTAAAAGGTTGGGAAGGGGGAGACGTCTCTAGACCACGTCCAAGCTGTTTTCAGGGCGTTGGAGTGGAAAAAATACGACTTGCCAAGGGGGAGGGGGTAAATCAAGGTACCGCCAGGGCTGGTACTTGGGGTCGCCTCAGGGAAGGGGGAGTTTTTCAAAAAAGGGTGCCGTGGGGAGAAAAGCTGAGCCGGGTGGCTGGGTTTTGGAAGTGAAAGGAGGCCTCTGAAACTCGAAGGCTCTTTCATTCTGCCACAAAGAGGGGAACCAAAAAAGGTGGAAGAGGCAGAGGGGGGGGGGCGGGGGTCCAAACGTCTTCAAGGCCGATCTGGACTTAAAGTGTCAAAGGCCTGATCCTCGATTAGTAGGGGAGTAAAAGAAAAGCGAGAGAATTCAGGACAACCACTTGGGGAACTGGCTATCATGGACTGCTTGTCCAAGGGACCTAAAATCCGTAAATGGAAATGGGAAGGCTACTCGTGGGTGGAAGCACACAGGTTAGACCAGGAAGAAGAAGAAAAAAAAAAACCGGAGATTCGCGTGAGGGTACGGGGGACGGTAGGAAACTAGCACCCCTCCGTCGTCCAGTGAGAGAAACCTGTCGTAAAAGAAAGGACGTGTTCCAGGATGAAAAAAAATTGCCCCGGAAAAAAAGCCACGGGTAAAACTGGGCAAAGTCTTGGCTTGCCTTCGGGGGAGGCCTTATCAGGGAACAAAATGTCTTTCGCTGGAAGGAAACTTAAAAGGAAAGGAAAAACCCGAGAAGAGTTGTACAAAAAAAAGACACCGAGGTTAAGATGCACGCTGGGGGGAAAAAAGTAACTCACAGAAGTGAAGGGACGGTCCAACGGAAGACTTAGGTGGGAGGATATAGCAGTCGTGACCCTGCCTAATAGGAGAAGAAGAAGGGGGTCGAAACTTTGCAGGTTCAAAAGGGGAGGTAACCAAGGTGGGGTGGGAGAAAGAAAAACTGGGGATAGCCAGGAAATCACCACCTGATAAGAGGGCTTCAGGTCTAGATTCCACTGTGAAAGTTTCACTTCCGGAGAGAACTACCCCAAAAAGAGACCAACTCTAAATCCGTTCCATCGGCGCTTAAAGGCCTTTGAGAAAGAACTTAGATAAATTGGGGGGAGGGAAGGTAAAGATATGGCCTCAAGGGTCGTCAAACCACCCCGAGAGGGGAGAAACTCTAAAACCTGGAAGGGGGCGGTCGTGAAGCGGGGGGGTTGAAAAACCACAACCCGCAACGTAGGAGTGAAAAATCAGACCGATTATTAAGTGCGTCAGCTCAGGGCGAGATGGGAATAACTTCCATCGGGGGGCGTCTCGTCTAAGGGGAAGTCATACAAATCAAAACGGGGGGAGAACCGAGGATGGGATTAATCTTTGATCTAGTGGGGAAGAAGGGCAAGGAGCTCTGCGGGTTGAAACACTGACATTGCCCCAATAGAACACAAGAGGACCAGAGGAAGTTTGGCGAAACTACATCAAAAAAGCTCCACATAGGGGAATATAAAGGGTAATCTAATACTCCGGGCGTTCGGGGATAAAAAATAAGCGTTCCCATCTACATCAGGGAGTGGGTTTCGGGGGGAGAAGGGGGACTACGTCTGACTGAAAATGACAACATTAAGGCGTCGTTTCGTGACAGAGGCACTTGGTCCCTTGTGACGGGAACAACTGGCATAAAAAAAGGTGAACGTCGCCGCGTCGTGGAGGCGGAAAAATAGCAAAGGATGAGACGTGAAGATGAAGGTCGTAACTCAACAAGCCTGGGAACGCACGGCCACCCTTTTGGGGAGGAAGGAAAGAAAGAACGGGCAAAATAATAACTTACCCACCTCACAAGGAGGGAAGTAAAGGGTCGCAAAAGATACCATGCGGAGGTCAACCGCTAGGTAGCGCGCGAGCTGAGAAGGCCAAGAGGGAGCGAATTGTTTGCCGGGGCCCCCTTGTTTGCGGGAAAAGCCTAGCTGGCGGGAGGAAAAAAAAAAAAAAGGAAGGACCCAGGGAAAATCGCAGGGGGCTGACCCGGGACCTCTGAGATGGGAAAAAAGTCGAAAAGAGAAACCCTCCCGTGGGAGAAACAAAGGAACGACTACTTTCACATCAAAAGAGTTCAAGGCGGGCCTCGCCTTCGAGTCAGACGAAATAGATGGCGAGAACAATTTCTCAAACGGCCCCCTGTCGCGCTCGCGGATCAAAAAAAGAAAAGGGTGTGGGAAGGAGGCGATCGCGAATATGCCTCTAAAAGTCCTCCCCTTGGAAGAGGTGGGCCCGATCCAAGTGTGCACAGTCGGTGGGAAAAAGGTTTGACGAGTGGGGGATGCGGGGACATCAGGGGGAAGAAGAAGTAAGGTAAACGTGTGTTCTTAATAACGGGAAAAGAAAAAAAAAAAGAATTGCAGAGAGAGCATCAAAACGGAGGCCCTCGATCATCGGCGGCCACAAGTCTGAGGGGAGGTGAAAA
>Ga0179593_1259308_pt1 | contig 11358 bp, 10 predicted proteins | sample CZODoug2_1_08_16_FD_185931 | JGI IMG/M metagenome (GOLD analysis project Ga0179593, IMG submission 185931) | Vadose zone soil fungal communities from Angelo Coast Range Reserve, California, USA - CZODoug2_1_08_16fungal (PacBio error correction) | ecosystem: Environmental > Terrestrial > Soil >...
TACTCCAGCATAGGCACCTCGAATCAAGGCGTCCGGACGAACCAACACGACAGAAGTCCGGCCCAGTTCACTACATAAACCGTTGGACGGACATCAAGACTAGTTGCACGGATCACAGGAACATAGTCCGCAAGCTGTCTCCTCTGTTCCTGACCAGGAGTCGACCCCGGCCCATATACGCATCCGCTTCAGAGCCATAGGATGACGGAAGCGTCTGAAACGTTACCATAAAAATAGGCCTCGCGGGGACGGCCACTATGGACCCCAGCAGCCCCCGGAGTGGACACCGAAAAGATCAAAACAAACCCACCCGGGCCCATTAACTCCTGTCTCGTGCTCAAAAGCCGTGCGGCCAGTCCACATCGGACTCAGAAGTGAACCACCCATCACGGATAAAAAAGAGCGGAACTAAATCAACAGAATGAGGGCAGGGCGCTCAACCACTGGTCTAAACCAATGCGATGATCGCGTGAAAAGAGTTGAACGCAGGGGGTCAAAGGGTGTTCATGGGAGAGGAAAGGCGAAACAGATCCAGGGGAGCACGTGCCTTAAATCGAAGAGGAAGTGTCTACGGTCTTCACAGCTTGTAATCAGATCGGATAAGAGAGAAAACAGGGGGAGATGACCAGCGTCCCAGTGGGGGGAAAATCAGTTTGTTCTCGACTTTTTAATAAGCGTCAACACCAACACTAAAGGGAGAGAGGAAAAGACAAGGAAAAAAATTGAACACCAGGGGGAGGTCAAAAGAACACGGAGAGATAGAGATTGCTCACAAAAGGGAACAGAAGCGTCCCGATGCCCAGTTGCGGGGAAGGCACTTACAGCAATGGGATCGGGGGGGAAAAAAAACGTACAAAGAGGGAGAAAAAGAAAGTCTGAAAGGGCGGACGGGAGGGACGGACGTACTACCCTTCGGGGGGGTATGATTCAACTGCGTCTTCTTCTGGGGGCCGGAAAAAGCAACTAAATGCATGGAAGAGGCGAGCTGTTCTGAGGAAACGTTTGGGAAGTGGAGAAGGGCGGGGGGGGGGGGAGGGAGGAAAAATGAAAGGAAAGGATTACTGATAGGAGCTCAAAAACTTCGACGGGGATGAGGTTATGCACGGGGGGGGTTAGGATTGGTAGGAAAAGGGGGAAGAGCGGAGAGGGGGAGGGGGATCGTGCGTCTTTAATGGAGAGGGGGTGCGAGGGGAAGTCCACGAACTAGGGAGGAAGAGGATGTGGGGGCAAAAGGAACGAGAAGGAAGGGGTCAACAGAATGAGGGTGAGGCAATAGCTGAGAGGGATAGACTTTCAAGGGCGAAGACCTTCGGAGGAGGGAAAAACGAGGGGGAAGAGCAAAAAGGCAAGGGGGCAGGGAAATGCTTTGAATGTAGGGGAGGGCAACTAACTATCGGGGAGTATTGACGCGTTAAGATTAGAAACTTGGACAGGAAGAGAGTTTTGTTGGGGCCTCTTCAGGGTAAGAAAGGTAAAGGAAGGGGTTTCCCCACGCATGGAGAGGAAAGCGGCCAGAAAACGTATGTAGAAGACTCGGCTAAGAAGCGTGAAGGAGGGGAATCTACTAAATAGAACGCTTGCCGGTCGTCTCGGATGAGTCATTGAGAAAAGAGAAGGAAATGTGAAAGACAAGCTCATTTGGGGTGCAGGGGCAGAACTGCGTTCGGTAGAGAGGGGCGAAAAAAGGGGAAAAAAGAAGGGTAGCCTAAAGCGGGGGGCCGGTCTCATTCATATTAGGAGGGGGAGAGGGAAGTACTTTCGAGAGAGCGAATGGCGGAATGGAGGCGGCGAGGAGCGATTCTCGCGAAAGACCAACCCGTCACAACGAAGGAAAAGGACCAAAGGAAAAGAAAAACACAGTCCATTTGAGAGGGAAAATAGTCTTGAAGTTGCCAGCAAAGAAGTCGATCAGGAGTGAGCCGACCGTTACGCTGCCGGGCTGTGGAAACAGGACGACTGGGCGGTGATGGAAAAAAGAAGGGCATGATCTGAAGGCACTACTCTGGAATAACACTTCGTTCGGAGCTCCAGCCCCGTGCCAAGGGTGGTCGGACGAGGCGTGGCGGCGGCGGCAACGTCGAACGCCGGACAACCCTGGTCCACACAAGTCTTGCCCGTGTGGGGACTGTAAGTCAACTAGAGGGAAAAAAAACTGGTGGTCACTTGGAACTGGGCATCTATTCTCCTCTACCGCACGTCGGTCGCGCACGTTGCCGGTATGAGTGCCTGATCTGGAAGAGGTGCGCCGTTCCATGCCAACCGCCTGATGGGGTCCCTTGGTGTCCGCCGCTCGGTCGTCGATCGATCAGAGGATAGGGGAAGAGGAGTAGTCCGTCTGACGCGGGTACTGGACCGTCGAACATCCGAGGGCCGGAAGTCCACGAAGCGTTGTGAGACGAGAATGCCCTGGGACTTGGGGAAGTCGCTGGCCACCTAAGGCGTCGAGAAGAAACAACGGATTAGGAGGAAAAGGTACGCTTGTCCGAGGAAGACACAGCCAGCATGCATCACAACGCCGCGGACGACGTCCCTCCTGCACGGGAGTGTTCGAACGGTCCCAAGTCCGCGTCAGAGATGAACTTGGTTACTGCCGGCGGAACATATTAAAGACTATACTAACTTCGCGGCGTGACTCGCAACACGGGACCTCGGTCCCGGTGCTACCGCGAACCTCGAAAGCGTAACTGCACGCGGACCACGCGCTCACGACGGCGGAAGCGACAGCAGCCCTCGTGCAGCTGGCACGTTACCGGTTCGACTCAGCTGTACGGGCCCAGTCACCATTACCGAGGCACCACCGGGTTGTGATCGGCGGCCGATTGCCGCGGACACGACGCGGGCCACTCCTACCAGGGTCCAATGGAACGCGGATCTCTCAGGCCGTAACAGAAAGACTGACGCCCACGGAAAATGAGCATGAACTTGCTGTGCGCCTGTTCCTGGCGCAGGCGCAAGTTACTTGTCCCACCGTGCAGCGTGAAGGGTCGGTGTTTCCTTGCGACATTCTTATGGCCGACTTCGGGCGGGCCTCCGCACCGACCTTAGCCGCCCACGCCGTCTGACTGCTTCAGGGGCGCTTACGGCTGCCGGGTAGGGTGCCAAACTGTCAGGACAGCCAGTCCAGAGACGCCTCCATACGCGCCCATCCACGCCGCTGCGAGGAACCGCCGTCACTCCGCAGCCTAATGCCTGCGAACAAAAGCTGAGAAGAGAACGGGTCGGGAGGCATCGCCGCCCTCCTCACCACGCAGGGCCACGGCACGCTTCTAAACAACACGGCTCCGTCAGGAGGCTGAGCAATGCCGCGCGCGGGAGAGACATCCCATAAAAAGAAGAACGAACAGGACAGCAGTCAAGTCTTCCGGACCCTCGAATGCAACGAATTGCTCGGACGCCACCGATCTAAAGAAAAGAGTTGATCGGCAGCGTCTACTAACGAAAAAGGAAGGGGACACTCAGCAAGAGAGCTCATGAGGGAAGGGAGAGACCCCGCGCGTCCCTCCCCCGTGCACATAACGTTTGCCGGGAAAATACATACGGGACTACTACTCTTGAACGGAACATACCCCGCAAAGGGAAGGCAAAAGGAATCAGGGTGAAAGGGGAAGAATAGCCCTGGCCCGTCGATGACGCAACTCCGGGAAGAAAAATCCGCATGATAAATTCCAGGGAGGATAAATCGTCATCCTCAGGAAACAAAAAGAAGGGGGGAGTGCGGAAAGCACTCTCCGGCCCAGTTACACTCAGTGAAGAGAACGCAGCTCCATCGGGATACAGGAAAGAACGCAAATCAACCAACGGGTCACCCAGGGACGGAAAAAAAAAGATATAGGCAATTTCCTTCACAGACTTCGAGTCCCCTCCACATCGCTCGGAGAAAAACCCTAAAAAAAACTCCGACCATAAAGACCAACCTGGACTTATGAGAACTCCTATCCCAAACAAGAATCCGTGTAGCTCCAAGAAAAACTTGACTAAAAAAACTTCGCGCGAAAACACGTGTCGGGAGGGGGCCAATCGGATAGGTCAAACCATCCCGATAAATTTCGTCAGTATGAAAAAAACTGGCTCTCAGGGAGGGGGAAGAAGAGAGGAGAAATCTATCGAGAACGACATTGTCGATGAAACCTCCCAAAGTTCAGCGGGGGGTGCTCTTCCGGGAGAAGAAAAAAAAAACGGTTGAGGAACTAGAGAGAGAAGGAGAAAAACGACGGTACAACACTGTCGATGGGTAAGAAGGGAGCTCTCTGGAAAACTCAATCCCATGCTAGATTGAAAAAAATCCGGAAGGAAAGAGGGGATAAAGGACGTCGCACGGGGATCGGGAAACCGAATCATGAAAAGCTAAGAAACCGCGGGAAATGGCTTGAAAATGGCGCTAAGGTGGGTGAGATAGGGAGGGGCCGTTCTGTCTCTCAAATGCCGAGAGGGCTTTTCTTGGAGACTATCGGGGAGAGGAACTTAAAGGGGGTATTTGGGAGGGTCTGGGCGGGGTTCGGAAGAGGAAGTATTTTACTGGGGGACGCTACCTTATTGGATGAGAAGGGGGGGGAAGAGGACATTGATTTTAAGGGAAAAGGTGTGAGGTCACGGGGGGGGGGGGGGGGGAAATCGGGTCTTTTTAAGGGGCAAACGGAAGGGGGAGATACAGTATCAGGTTGAAGGGGGACTGAGTGGTAGACAGAAAGAACGGAGAGCGCAAAAGGGAGTGAATGCAGAAAGAAAAAGAAGGAAATCAAGCTATTTTTTCAACCAAGGTCAATGCTACGGAGAAACGGGGCCGCTAAGACTGGGACGTCTTAAAAGGGGGGACTTGGCTTTTGAGGGCATGGAGGGTCTAGGGAGGGCAAGGAAAAGATCTATTCTTAGTTGTCTTGAAGGCTTATAAAAAGGGGGAAAAAGTCAGTGGGTTCGGACGGGAAGTCATGCGGGAGAAGGGAAGCTGAAGTGCAAAAAACGGAGGCGGGTTAGTAAAAAAGAAGCGGATCAAAAGAGTTTTAAGGGGACCGGGGGAAAGGAGCCTAAGCAGGGGAATTAATGGAAAGAAAGACAGGAAAAGACAGCTGAAGGGGAAAGGGTTAGAGAGGGAGCACGCAAAGAACACATGGGCGCCAAATACGCAAAGTTGGGTCTAAAAAAAGTACCGGGCAAAGCACGGGGAGCGAAGGGGAAGAGGTAGGGCTAATTCAGAAAAAAAAAGAAAAAGCGATCTCTTTTTCGACTGAGGGATGATAGGAGTCGATTACGGAAGGTAAAGAGGGGCAGAGGCATCGGAGATTTGGTCCAGAGGAAAAATGGTCAGTCTATGCGAGGGGACTGCCTTACCTTAAACGGTGGAAAAAAAAACAAAAAAACCGCACAGAGGGAAGGAAGGAAATCTGGGGAAAAACTTCAATTTTGATAGAGACTGAAGGAGGAGGGGGAGGGAGGCAATCAAAGGTAAGTAGCCTCATACTTCCTAGGGGAAAAAAAAAAAAAAAGTTACTCGTTAGGAGTGTAACTTAATCTACTGCAGGATCGAGAAAGGGACACCAACTGGGACCTGAATGGAAGTTGGGTTAAGGAATCGTTAAGAAACGGTCAGGACGAAAACGGAGAAGGGGAACACAAGGGTCCAAAAAGGTGTACCAGGGTGGGGAGTAAGAGCGAGAGGGAGGTTTGCTCGTCAAAGGAAACGCCGCTCGAACCCAAAAAAAAACTTGAAAAGAAAAAGGGGGGGGCTACTGGAACCGTCGCGAAGACAAATTTTTAAAGGGGCAGGGTCCATCGAAAAGCAAGATCTACAGGAAGAAGGTTCACACAAGCACGGGGGTACGGAATAGGAGTTCAAGGAGAAAGGGAGTTGCAAGGAACTGGGAAAACCTACCGATGGGACCGGGGCGATTCAAAAAGACGAGAAGGTCTTCTATCTCTCGATGGAGTGGGGAGGCTGTTCGCCAGAGACACCCCCTGTCAAAAGAGGGGGAAACGCGGGTACTGGAACGGAAACATTCAAAAAGCAGGGGGGGGCCGGGGGAGAAACAAATTGGGGAGGGGGATATAGAAGTTCTCTGGGGGGTAAACGAGGGAAACCCTAATGGGAGAAGCTCAACAACAAAGAGGGAAAGGGAGGAATACGGCCTTCGGTCAAAAAAAGGAAAAAAATGCTAAAGCATTAGGACTTCTCAAAAAGCTTCGTGAAAAGGAAGAGGCAAAGCGCTAGGAGAAGAAACAGTACCCGAAAGCAAATGGGGGGGACTAGAAAACGTCTGAAAAAGCCGGAAAAAAACGAGGAAAAACGTCAACGCGAAAGAGGAAAAGGGGAAACTCAAGGCAGGGGTACAGGAAAGCCAAAATGAAACAGCAGTCGAAAGAAGACGGAGACAATGAGGGGCATTAATCTGAAGAGAGGGGAACGAAAATCCTACGGAAGGAAAGCTGGCAAAGCAAAGGTCCGAGCTAAACGGCCGGATTCACCACAAAAGGGGGGGAAGGACAGGAAAGGGGAAAACTTGGGGAAAGAAGGAACTGCATAAGTTAAGGAAAAAAGAGCCAGAGTCCGACCAGGGAAAAAACTTGGTCAACTAAAAAAGAGAAAAGGTACGGTTAGGGACAGAAGAAAAAACACAAGAAAGAAGCAAAAGAAGGGAGTTCAGCTGCCTTTCCAGTTCAAGGGAAGGGCCACCGAAGCGAAGGGAGTTGTGGCTCAACAAGGAGAAAGTCTTGAGGCGAACGTCGGGAAGAAGGAACAAAGACCCTTAAAGCACCAAAAAGTGCAAACGGATAGGAAGTGCGAGGCTTTCTTCTCGGGGGGGGGGGTCGGTTGACCCGAGAAAAGTCCGGGGCAGGGGGGACCCTTGAAGTGTCTCATCGCAAAGAGAAACAAGACGAGTAACGAGGGCAGGCAATTCCGACTCAACCTAAAAAAGATGAGAAAAACAAACCGGGCGAGAAGTCAGAAATAGGGGAAGAACGAAGCGACTATAGTCTCAAAAAACAAGGGAGGATGGTCCCCTGAAAAGAGTTCTACACAAGAGACTCGGCTTAGGGCAAAGGAAGTGGGCTCTTCGCTAAAGAGCAGAATCAAATGAAAGAAAGGTAGACTGCAGGGGGGGAAAAGGAGGAAAATCGGTAAAATGGCAACTATCGATTCTTACTCAACTAGAGAGACAACTGGGGAAGCGCCTTATTCAAGAACATGAAGTGGGTAAACTGAACCCAGGGCGCAATCTCTAAAGGATGAAAAAGGTCAGCCTAAAAAAAAGACTCTGGGAAAGGGCCCCGATAATAGAGTTGCCGAGGGAGAAAACGAGCGTCTGGGCCACCAATCAAGGAAATCCATGTCCAAAAGGCTCAATAGAAAATGGACGCGGGGGAAGAAGAAACAAGTCATCTTGCCACTGAATATAAAGAAAAAGAACAAGCCGGAAGAAAAGCGATTCTGGGAAACGGGAACTTCTTCAACGGAGCAAGGGATTGACAGGAAATCGACACTAGGCATAGTTACTTGTGGCTAGCACCTCGACTTAAAGAAAAAGGGTGAAAAAAGCCAAGCGACCATCAAGACCAAGACTTTGAGTAAATACAACTTCAAAGAAAAAAGGTAAAAAATTTACCAAATAGCCTTGAGTCGGCGCAACATGTCAATTAAAGACTACCGTCGAAGCCAAAAAAAAAATTCAGAAACAAGGGAAAAAAGTCCATAAACAAAAAATGGGACTGGCTAACAAGGAGATCTAGACAAACCGCGGTGCTAGCCTGAGCGAAGAACGCCAATGGTATCTAAACCCAAGCGGAAGCGAAAGATTACGGCGGGGGAGGAGGGAGGGGGGGGGGGGGGGGTGGTTGGAATTTAAAAGATCCAAAAAAAACCAGTTGGAGACTCAGCGGCGTACTCACGCGCAGTCGGGAAGATCTCTTTTCCCTATCTGCGAAACATAAAGAAAAAAAAAGAAGAAGAAAGTTGGACGAGGGAAACAAGGACTGTGAAACTGCAGGGAAATCTCTCAACACAAAAAACAAGACAAGGAGTAAAAATAAAGAAATAAGGAGGAAAAATGCTTGGTCCCAAGGTGGGAAGGGAAAGAACCAGATGGGCGTCGAGTGAAGAAATCTGATCAAAAAAGAGGGAAAGAAAATAGCCAGGGCAAAAAGAATGAAGTCTCCAACGGGGATCAGGGATCGGGGGGATAGAAAGGACCAAAGCGAAGAGACGAGAAACGCGAGTTACCGAGAACAAGGGCGGGGCCGTTGCCTGCCGCCGAGAAAGAAAAAAGGATGTTGATAAGAGGGGGCTCGTACGTCCATGGGGGATAGGGCGTCGTGTTGAGTGGAATGAAGTGTGTACTTTTGACACGACGGATTCGAAGGAAATGCTAAAGGAGGGGCAAAGGTAAATTGTTAGGCAAGGGTGTTGGGAAGCTTGGGGTAGGTTAACGGAGAAAAAAAGATCAAGGGTCAGGCGGGAGCGTCTTGCTGTAAAGGGGGTGTCCGGAGTGTGCTCGCAGTAACAGCTGCAAGTGAAGGCTCGAGTTGATGGGCAGAAGGACGAAGACAGCTTCATTCAGGCTCGATGGAGAACGCGGGGCTGCTCGGGGAGAGACTTAAAAAATACTGCCTGTCGTCATAAACGAAGGGAGGAGCCTTGAACGAGTGGTGCGGCAGGAGAAGGGGAGGGGCCAAGAGAGAGCTAGACGTCTGAAGGTCGTCAAAACAAGGTAGGGAAAAAAGGGAATGTATGTTGGGGGCTCAGAGGTTCAGACATCGCGAGGGTGGCCGACGGGTGAGTGGCCAACGGCATGCGTTATTACGAAAGGCCCTCACTCGTTTAGACCGGTCGTCAATATAAAGAGTTGAAGAGAGTTACGACAAAAAAGGGCCTGGGAGGAATGGCTCGTCCAACTCTCCCAGAAGCATGCGTACCGACCGAAGAAGGATGCAGTGGTTCGAAAGCGTGGGAACAACTGTCTTTAGCTGGCAAGGAAGGGAGCGATTCTGAAAGAAAAAAGCATTCGTATAAGGGCGATTCTCATGAATGCTTCGGGAGGACGGCCGGTTAATCGCAGGGACGGATGTAGGTCTGGATGAGCAAAAGGGGAAGGGGGCTCAGAAAGGAAAATACACAGCCGTCCAGACTCGGAAATCGTCCACGACGGCCAGGAAAAAAAGCTTCGAAGGTCGGGACGAGGCCATAAATAGAACCGAAGACGACAAGGATTAACACCCGAACGTTACGATTATTATGGACCATGGAGCAATGAGCAGGCTCACAGCAAGGTTCATGCTCATTTCCCGTGGGGTGATCTCTCTGAAGCAATGAAAGAAGGATCTCAAAAACCAGTTAAACTTTGGGCGTACGATCGGGAGGAGGCGGCGCGGCAACGCGGCAGGCCGCTCGACAACCCCGGTGAAGGTCGACCGTGTGTGTGAGCAAAAGTATCTTTCAAGGGAGGAGGAAAAGGGGAAACAAAAAGCCATCGCTCAGGAGACAGCCGGAGATGTCGCACGTGTCCTACGTATGAGTTAGCTCTGTCGAGGTGCACCGACAAGACGGTCCAGGTGGCTACGAAGCACGTATCCCTCGTCGTCTGATCTTTGCTCGCTGGAGTACACAACTTGGTCACGCCTGACAGTGGGAATGTCTAAATCACCGCTTTCCTAGGAGTTAAATACGAGTGGGGAGGAGAAATTGTGGGGCCGGCCTGATCCCTAGCGTAGCTCTAGCACAACGAGGGATGAGGAAAAAAACGCCTTCGGGTCAGGCAAATCGCCCAGCATGCTCCTCGCAAAAAAACGAGTCGGAACGGAAAGCGTCCAGTACCCCCCACCGCGTCAGAGCGCTGACCAGCCCAGTCCTAGCACGAGCTTAAAACGAAGTAGAGGACACTACAGGAACTCAGGTTGGGCACTTTGAAAGGCGCAACCTGACTCGAACTCATACGTCAACCGGCACGGGCGACCTCGACCTGAGTAGAGAGAGAAGAAAGCATCGATGCCATTGACATGTCTTCTCAGTACGCCGTAAGTCAACACACTTTCAATGACCGCGTACGTTGCCCCCGGGTTGACGGGGTGTACGTTGCAGCTCCCACAGTCCAAAGAAAAGAGGGGACACAGCTCTCCTGCACCGCTATTTCCCACCCATCAACGTGGGCCTGGAGCTTCCGAATGCACGTTCCCGAGAGACTGCCACCCACGGAAATGAGCAGAACTTGGCCAGCCGCTCCTGGCCATTAGCAAGGCCTGGTCCAAACCGCCCAGCGTACCGGTCATGCTCCCGCCGGCAGCTGATGAAATCTGAAACCTCCTGCACCGCTACTTGCCGTCGTGGAGAGGGAGGGAGGCCGGCGTTCTGGGGTTGGTCGGGTAAAAGGTCAGGTCCCAACGGTCAAGCCGCCTCCCTTCCGCGCCATTGCCGCCCGCGCGATGACACCGGACGTCCTCGAAAATGCATGCGAACAAACTATCACGGCGACCGTGAAACTTGGCCGCCCGCTCAACGCTCACGCAGTGCGGCCCCGGCAAGCTGCGACCCCAAACCTAGCGCAGTCTGCGGGAATGCCGTCCGTCGCGTGAATCGAGCTCAGCATCGACCTTACCGTCGTCGCAGGAACCCTGAGAAGGACAACGAGCTGCTCGGCGAAAGAGGGGCGAAAGGTGAGCGGCACGGTCGTCGACTCAGTTGGGCCCTTCAGCCGTCTGCAACATCGACTGACGTAGCCGACCAACACGACGCTTCCTCCGCCCCCTTCACAACATACGCGTTTGACCGAAGTACATCGTACTAGGCAGGTGGACGACCCTTCACCGAGACAGGCCAGGTCCAAAAAAGACAATCTCCGTACAGCAGAGTCTGCGTCCCGTGATGACGGCAAGAACCCGCCGGAAGCCATCGATGGACGTAAGAGTCTGCGGAAAGGGCCATCACCTCCGCTCGCCATCGGGCACGGCGATCACCGCGCAACCACGTACCCGCGCCCGCGCGCCAGCTGCTGACTCCGGAAAAGCAAAAAAACTGCAACCACCAACCGCCTCACCCATTAAGATCCTTCGTGCCCATTTCAATTCCCTACTCATTCGCTTCCCCACAAACATCGCTCGGGGCATCCCGCAACCGCCGACAAAATAGAATATCATCACCATCCCCAGACCTGCAGGGCGTGCGCGCACCCGGCTTGATCTAAACCCCCTCGCGCGGAAGCGCGCAGACGCGGGGCGATCGCTGGTGGTCAGAGGAAGGTAATCAAACCGCTCCCGATCCGTTTGGTCAGGAATAGGCGCTGAGGCGCGCTTGGCGGCATCGCTGGATCCAATCTGCGCAGAGGGAGACGCCATAATTGGCGGGGCATCGACCAATTGTTCCGCTGGGGCGCTCCATTA
>Ga0179593_1371692_pt1 | contig 11358 bp, 14 predicted proteins | sample CZODoug2_1_08_16_FD_185931 | JGI IMG/M metagenome (GOLD analysis project Ga0179593, IMG submission 185931) | Vadose zone soil fungal communities from Angelo Coast Range Reserve, California, USA - CZODoug2_1_08_16fungal (PacBio error correction) | ecosystem: Environmental > Terrestrial > Soil >...
TGTCACAAGAAACAAGGACGGACTGCCGGCTCCGCAGAACAGAAGGCTAGAACCGAGAAACGCGACACTCAAACAAGTCAGGATGGGCAATCTTATGGGGAACTCTAGTGAAGGGGGGTGGTGTTGGGGGGGAAAAAAGAAAAAGGGGGGTCTGGCAGTAGATTCACGTGGCTCCTCACTTAAGTGTCTGCAAGGGCCAGGTAAGGAAAATGCCTGCTAAAGTGGATGCCACGAGGCTTGGGTGGGAATCAACGCCTTTTCCTCCCTCGACATGAAAGGGCGGGGGATGAAGCCGGGGGGGAATGACGGGGCGTGGAGGAGACAAAAAGGTTTGGACCCAAAAGCTTGGCTTACTTTGATAAGGGAGGAAGGTTCACCAAGGATCACTCACCGGATGACACTCAAGCTAGCTTCACGAGAATAAAACACACCAAACCTGAAGTCTCCGTAGAGTCATGCTTAACCCTTTCAGGGGTACCGGGAATATCATACGCGCAAGAAAAAGGGGTGGGTCCGCCTATCCTACTATGAAGTGAGAGGAGAAAGTGGGGGGTGTACCGCCGATTAAGGGTGAAGAGATGAAATTTCTTCCACCATAACGGGAAAGAGAGTATTTGTAGGTGAAGGGAAGACGGGACCGGAGTACTGAAAGAGATTCAAAAAAACATCTTCTCGGTCATTAAAGTTAGGGAGACCATTGATTGGGAGTATGGAAAGGGGGAAGCCGGAGTTCGATCACCCCTTATGTCAGAATTGGGAAGACTTCAAAGTGTGGCGAGAAAAAAAGAAAGGTTGAAATTAGGATCTGATTTTCCATGAATGCTAAAAGAATGTGGTGGTAAGGGCTCATAGCCGGGGGAGACTGGCGGAACAAGGGGGCGGGGGCTTCTAACTCATGGCGAATGGAAAAAGAGAAAGAGAGTGTAAAAGGGGGAAGAGTGGGGAGTTGGAACTGGCTCTGTTTCATCCGGTGCCAGCTAGAGTTTAGACTGAAACGGCGAGATTGGAAACATTGGGATCTTGGCAAAACCCTCCACTCCGAAGGGAGTCTTCTCTCTCATCGTAAGGAAAGTCAGGCACCAAGGAGGTGGAAAGAGCACACGAGGGACGAGAGCCATCCGAAACTCAGAATGGGAAAAGTTAGGCCCGGCGCGAAGGAGAAAGCAGTTAAACTAGTCAAACTAGGGACGTGAAGGAGCCAGCATCTTTCGGCCTCAAAACAAAAAAAAAAAAGACCACAGGGTCACGCCAGAAAGACACTCAAGGGCTGGATAAGGGCATACCCAGACCGCTTAAGCATTACCAAGTCCACTGTTCAACATCCCTCGAAAGAAATAGAAAAGATCTGGAATACCTCAAGGGGGTAAGCAGACAAAATGGATGAATACGTGGGGGAGAGTCGCTGTTATCAGAACTCTGAGGGGGCCACCCCGCAATCCTCAAAAGAACTGGGAAAAAGAAAAGCCCCAGGAACTTGAAATCAGCCTCCTTCATCTCTGACACGTACTCCGGCGGAAAGCCCGCAAACCCCTTCTCAGTTTAATTGGGGGGGGGTGCGAAAGGAATGGGCAAGAATCCAGACATTACCACGTAATTCGAGGAACAAACCACGGAGGAAAGTCAAGAGGGGGTAGGCGATAGGCTGACAATGAAAGGAATTGGTGTGAAGATGATATATTCCGGCGGACCCAAAATAGGTCATTTCAACAACACATTAAACTTCTTCTAAGTAATGGGGGGGGGGGGAAAGAGTCGAAATTCTCTGGGCATTATTTATGCCGGGGAAAATTAATCCTCAGCAATCAGCCACGCAGAAGGTGGGGAACATAAAGAAGCTAGCCACGTCCGTAACCCTTCACTATCCGAGACATTCTCTTAAAAAAGTCGGGGATAAAGGGAGAGGGTGCATATGAAAATTGAGGTATGACTGAGCCTCAGGTCAGAACGACATAATTGGGCGAAAAGGACCCGGGAAAAAGATTGAAAAAAAAAGAAAGCAATCAAATAATATACTATTGTTTACGGGCGTAGACGGCCAGTGGGAAGGAGAAGGCCGGGGGGGGCTGACAGGGGACGAGCGCCGCGAAGTTGATCGGGGGGGGGAAAGAAGCGAGCTTCCTATTCTTGAGACTTCGGGCCAACCAGAGGAGAATAAGGGGCCGATTGGCTACCATGCAATGATGAAGCGGAAAGTGGGCAGCTCGCATCCGAAGGGAGACTAAATAACTAGGGGAGCACACTAAAGAAATGATGCACAGTCCAAGAAAAAAGAAACCCCCTCCAAGCAAAAAACTTAATCCCATGACAACGAAATGCCGTTAATAGCCGGTAAAATCCTGGGTTATCCTCCAAAAAGAAAACAATATCACCGGGGGAAGGGGGGAAAGCTTCAAGAATCATCATCTCCTGATCCGAAGGACTTCAAGGAAAGTAAAGAGAAAGCAAGAGGAAGAACCATCGCCAAGAAATCAATAATTTCTGTCGGGGAGGGTACGGAGTCGCATGCCAAACTGGACCGGGACCACTGAACAAAAAAAAGTGCGGATGAAGTAGCACACAACGAGGAGAGGGAAAGAGAGACCGATTTCAATGGGGTGGGACAGCGATGAGAGAAAGATACTAAGGAGCGACGAAAAGCTGATTGCGGTGTAATTACTCTCGGGAGATTACCTGATGGGAAGAATGGAGTAGGGAGTCCATTATGCACCTCAGGAACATAGGGGAGGCGTGTAGGTCACGGGGAAGGGGGGGGTTTCTAAAAGTATCTACGGGATGATAACATGGAGGGAAATGGGGAATCCAGGGGTGTGTTTTGGGGTATTGTTTCTTGGAGGGGAGGAATTATGGGGGAGCAACTCCTCGTGAGTACGGCAAACTCGAATAGACCAGCTTCATATTTGTTTGAAAAGGATCGACAAGAGGCAAAGGAGAGAAGAGGGGAAAAGAAAGTTAGGAGAACATCCCCCGAGGAGATCTTGCACAAAAAAAAATGCAAGAGACGTCTGGGCAATAAGCACAGAGAAGCCCGCGAAAGACGACACGAAAGTAAAAAAAGGAAGTTGAAGAGAAATGGGGGGCGCTCATTGAGTCAATCAACGGGGGGGAGAGGAAACTTATTTCGGAAGTGCATCAGGGACAGCATAACTAAAAAGCTATTGCAGACCGGAATGGAAGAAAATGACGGAAAAGTACCTGTAATTTTATTACAGACGGAATACGGTGCGAGAGGGAAGCAAGTTCACATAGTTAACTTTCTGCTGTGGAAATCGTGTGAAAAGCAGGTAAATCACTCCTTTTACAGCCTCTCTGCGGAACTAAGACAAACCTGAATGGAGACGATTACCTTGGGGCCCGGAAAGGGCGGGAGGGGTGTACGCCGGACTCTAACGGCGCCTAAAGCTAGGGGATGGACAGCCGCGCGCACGCATCGGATCAATGTCTACGGACAGGGTGGTGGACCAAACATTAAAGAGTCTTATGAGGGCCAGAGGGCTGAAACAACCTCTGAGAGGAAGGGGGAGGAATGGGTGTGACGTGATGACGAACCGGGACGTTGAACCATTCCGCGATGGGAGTGGAGTTACCTTCCCTGGATTGCACCCTTTTGGATTTGGGGGGGTCTAAAGTTCCTGTTGTTCACTAGTGAGGGCAAAGGAGTTCATCTCGAATCTACTTGAAGAACCCGGGGAAAGTTTACCGACATTTCCGAAAAGAGATCTTTACCACTTTCGCAGGGTTCCTGGATCCCCAGATCGGGGTTGTGGGGGGGGAAGAGTTAGAAGAATACGGAAGGAGTCAGATTTGCATTTAATTGAGAAAAAACGAAATGATTTGGGGTTAGTCATGAATAATAAGAGGGCTACGGGAGTGGCAAAGGCAGGGGATAGACGAGACAGGAGCTAAAGCCGGGTACCGGGAAGAGTGTATGGGTTGACACTCGAGAGGGGACCTAGCGGGGAAACGTGCAGACACTTTAAATAGATGGGAAGGGTGGAAGCGTTTTTCATTAATGGGGGATCTTGCAAAAAAAAAAAGAGCAAAAAAGGAAGTTTGGGAAGGAAAGTCTCGCAAAATCTTAAAAATTAACTGTCAAAAAACTGCTTTGGGAAAGAGCCACACGGAAAAAAGAGCGAAACGGCCCCGAACTCGAGGGAAAGGGGAGACAAGGAGCCGAGGGGAAAAAGACCTCCCTTACAGATTGGATTGAGACGAGACTGCGTCTAAAGCCGAAAACGCCTTTGCAAAAGACTGAGCCCGAGAGAGAAGGATCAGAGAAAAGAAGTCGTTGGAAAAGGGGGCTCAATGGCCTTTCAACACTCTGAACTCTACAACCTGATGATGAGGACAAGGGGAAGAAAAAGTTGTAAGCGTCAAAGTCTGAAATCCCCAGATTCGGACGCTCATCGAAACGGTCTGGGAAAAACAACTGCACGCGAGCAACAATCAAAGGGTCGCATAAAGACTTAGCCCGCCGCCTGCATCGAGTTGAAAGTCCTCGGCCCGCAAAGATAAAGACCAATCAGCAGAGGGGGTAAGGGGTGGGGACGGATGGACATCTCTCACGTAATTCGGAAATCACAAAACCGGCCCTTCCCGATCAGGAAACGCTCGCTGGCAACAAAAAGAATTTTAATCCAGAGAGAAAAGTTACCGGGTAAAAAAAAAGGGAACAAGGTCGAAGTGAAAATTGATCAGGGCTAACAAGGGGGGGTGAGATGTCCGCCAGAGAAAGGAGAGGAGGGAATTCATGGAAACCCAAAACGAAGAAAAAAATCATAAGCCCGCATGGGGAATCAAAGGGCGCCAAGAGACAAGAAAGTGGACGGAGTACCAGGGAAGGATAGTGACGTCAGGAGGCAGAAAAGAGCGGGGGCAGCACCCTGAAGTAGCCGGCGTTACGCCAGAAACCTTAAAGAAAGTTCGGAAGCCTTCCGATCTTGACGAACCTCAACGCATCGGCAAAAGAGAAATTGGGGAGGGACGAAATCGAATTTTGATCGCGGCGGCGAAGCTGTGCGGAGGGAGCCGAGAGGGGAAGGGGGGGGGGCAGGGGTGAAGAATCGCTCCTGCACTTGGGATTTAGCCGAGAGGCCAAGAAGCGAAAAAGAAATTGGGCCTCTGGGCTCAGGGTAACAGGCAGGGCAAGTGGAACGTCAGAACTTGGAATTGGAAGGTACCACGAGCGTGAAGCCACTAAAACCATCAATGGCAGTCCCCAAAAAAAGACCAAAAGAAGAAAAAAAAACGACAGCCATTACGCGCGTTCCTCACAGTACGCCTTTTATCCCAACAAAGAACGACACGATCACAAGGGTTACAGGCGGGGGGGCCCGCCAGGATCGCTCCAGAGACGGCACCAGGAGGGGACCATCGAGCAGTCAGATCACCACGCTTAGATGAATCTCAGAAAGTCAGAAAGGGATTCGTCGGCGTGGCGTGATCCCGAGGGAACGACGAAGAAAAGGGGGAGTCAGAAACAAGCCTTTATCGATATCAAAAAAAAACGAGAGGGATGACAGGGAATAGAGATCCCAGGAATTCTTTGGGCCCAGCGGGGGTTCTGGAGAAAATACTCTGAGAAAAGGGCTGGATACGCAAAGAAATGGAGAGTTGTCAGGCAGATGCGGGAATTACGAGCGCGCTACTAGTTATTCGACGGCCACCTTCTCTGGCGGGGGGCTGGAATGGAGTTGAAACGGGGCGTCCCTCGGTTAGCGGTAGTGACGTTTCCTCACGGGGAACCGGGAGAAGCATGGCGGTAATGGGGGAGTAGGGTTTTGTTGGGGTGTTCGTTTGTCTTGTACTGGGAGGGAATTCATGGCAAGGGGATGGGCACACTACAGGGGAGGTACGATACGACAGGAAAAATACACTGCAAGAAAAAGTAAACATTGTGACAGGAGCAAGGCCCTACCAGGGAGAGTTGGCCAGGCGGAGCACAGCCAGCGAAAAGATAGCAAATGATTTAAGGAAAAGCCGAAGCCACATCAACAGCAGACATAGTCAGCAAACAGACGCCCGACCGAGCCTTCACTCAACCCTCTTCTATGTAACAAAAGGGAGGAGGAGGTTCGGCAAATCAAGACTTCGGAAGGACGTATTTCGTTTTCAGGGAGGTAAACGTCTGTTTCAATGGGGAACGAGGCAGTTTGAATTGGAACCACGAAGGGGGAAAGGGTCAAGTTAACAGGTAATTGAACCGCGTGCGTGAGAAAACCTTTGGGGGACCCAATTCTTGAGGGGGAGAGTTTATCGGGGGAAAAGGGGTGGAAAGAAGACGCCGGATTTCCAGAGAAAATGCGGACACCAAAAATGTAACTATCTATTGAATTAAGGGGAGGGGGGGGGAAGAAGGAATTCTAAGGACGAAGAGAAGAGGGGGGCGAAAGCAGAGAGCCAAGATCGACGCTAAAGTGCAGGGTGTGGTTCCAAACTGAGTTACGTGAAGGAGAATGCCAGGGCCATCGTCAAAAAAAAAAAAGGACCGCTTAGCGGGGATTGGAAGAAAGGGCAGGGAGGCGCGGGGGGAGGAAAAAAAACGGGAATATATGAAGTCGTCTTGACTCACTGACCTGGATGACGACCCGTGATTTGGGCAGAAAGAAAAAGTGCAGGGTCCGGAAGGAGGGAAGAAGAGAGACGGATCAGCGGAGGGAAATGGAAAGGGGACAAATTGAATGAAGACGCAGAGAGGTTGGGTATATGTCTCTCTAAGGGACCGAAAAGAGGCGATGGTTCCAGGGTGATTACAAACGATAGGGTCTGATCCTGATCAGAGGCCGGAGGAGCGGGGGAGCAAAGGGCGCTTTGGGGACGACGCAGAGGGACAATACAAAACCCTCCTGAGGGCCAAGGTTAAGGAGGGGAAGGGGGAAAAGGGAGGTACGCGAGAGAACAGGGCATCACTACGCTTAGTCCTGCCGGTATCGATTGTGAAGAGTGGGGGATAGGAAAACACGACTAAAATCGAAGTTCAAAAGGAATCGACGGAAATTCGGAATTACCCTTCCTGAAGAGGGTTGTGAGGAAAAGAAGGGAAAAAAAAAATCGCCGCAGCTGCTTCCTCCCTCGGATGAGGAAAATGCAAAGGAGAGCGAGTCAAGCATAAAACTCGCTCTGAAGGAACTCCGGGGTTTGCATGGGGAGAAGAGAGGCGAAAAAAGGAACGCCGGAAAAAGAAATGTGGACACGAAAGACTCAAAATATCATTCCGTACCAAGGTCCTTTCTCCAAAAAAGGGCCAAAAATGGGCAAGAGACTCAAAATTAATCATTCTCAGAAAAAAAATCTACGCGGGTTCTACTGAGTCAGAAAAGAAAGAAAAGGGGGGGGGGGTCCAAAAAGTCCAAGTTCTGAAAAAAAGTACGGAGCTGTCTTTGTTCTCATGAAACATCCGGGGGAGGAAAAACAATGAACGCGAGCCCCAAGAAAGGGGGAGAAGACAGGTCATTGAAGCAGAACGCATGAAGGACTTTCACGGGTAATACTCCTCTCGGGACCCCAAAGGAAGAAAATCGAGAAGTATTGGTGGAAAAGAAAAAGTTCCTCATCTCCACGGGAACGTCACAAAACAAAACTTTAGCAACCATCGTCAGGCGCTCGAAAGAAACTTGGAAATCTGGCGGGGGAGGGTGAAGGCTGGAAAGGGAAGGAAAGTGATAGGAGACATTCGGGGGGGTAGATTAGGGAGCAAATCTCAGGCTGCAGGGACTTGACCTTGAAGCCAAGAAGAAAAGAAGAAAACCGAAAAGGCGGCCACCCCGCATTCAGAGTGAATAACAGGAAAGGAGGACAGAAAGTTATAACAAGTAGTGGGCAAGCTCGTGCACCAGGTATTTTCCGGACGGTCAGCACATGGACCGGAGCGATATAGGGGAGAAGGGGGTTCAGGGAAAGACAAAAAAAAGCCGGCATAGAAAAGTTTCTTGCCGTAAGCTCTAAGGGGAAGGCGCGGGGGCGAGGGCGACAGGATGGATGCAGGAGTCCGGGGGGGGAAAGCAGTGTAAGGTGCAAGGAGCTCGGCGGAGCGTTGGGATGGGGGAAAAAGATGAACAACCCGGGGGGGGGGCCTCTGTCTGCCGACCGGCAAAAAAGGATGAAAAGATGACGTGACTCCGGGAAGATCTGGGGTCACTACGGGGTAAGAACTGCGTTCTCCCGAAACAAGAGGAAGGAAAAGAAAGCAACTCCAAGCCATCCAGACAAAACAAAAAACTGTTCCATTAGGCTCAAAGTTAAGAAGTTGGAAACCCAAACCGAAAGAAAAATAAAAGAACTAGTGGACCGCAGGGGCGCCGGAAAAGAAAAAAAGCCGCGGAAGAAAAGGTCAAAGCCATTCGTGGCTCAAAAGTCCAAGAAAGCGCTTAAATGAAAGAAATCGCCGAAGAAGAAAAGGGGAGGGTCGTCGCAGCATTGGGCGTGGTCCGAAAAAGGGAATAAGGGTCTAAAAAACCCATACAAAAGGGTCTCTCTGCTCTCACAATAGAGGAAATATATAGATCCCCGCGGGAAGTGGGGGGGGGAAGAAAGCGGGAGGGCGCGGAAAGAACTAGACCTACTAGAGCCTTCACGGAGGGTGGGGCGCAATGAGTGAAGTTCGATCGTGAAGAGGGCGCATGTATGGGTCTACAGAAAACTTCTCTTGTGAAGGGGGGGGGGGGGGGGGGGGGGGACAGAAACACCTCGGCAAACACGTTTATTGCGGCTGTTGGGGGCGAAAAACAAGATCTCCCGAGGTACTAAATGGGAGGAGAGGGGAGGTAAAGGGTTGTTTGAGGAGGGGGTGGGTGCCGGGGATTCAAAAGCTTCTGTGATTTGAGAAAAGCCTAGAGGTAAGGACTCGAAAAGAGCTGCAGGAAAGGGGAAGTATCAGGGGTTTCAGCCGGAGAAGTCCAGCGAAAGGAGGGGGGAAGGGGGGAGGTTGAAAGAGGCGGGAGTCAAAGCCCAGCTGCGAGCTAAATTAGGTCCATATCCAATCCACCTAAGCCGCAGAAAAGAAGTCAGCCCGTCCGAGCCGGAAAACGCGAGCGTCGCAAGGAGATGTCATATTTACGGCTAGGGAGGGGAGGGAGTCAAGGCACGGACGGAGGACGACTTCAGGCTCTGAAAAGGGGGTTCATCGTACCTAATAATCCAAGGGGGGATGACACGAGACTTGGGTTAAAAGAAAGATGAAGAAAGTGACGGAATGAGTGACCCGAAGAAGTTAGTTATATAAAAGTTGATCAAAGGAGGCGTGGATGGAGGGAAGGGAAGGGAAAGAGGCCTTAGTAACCGCGAGATGCGGACTATCACCCCAACCTGATAACGGATCTAATTGGATGGGAGTGCAGGGTGTATCAAGGAAATTCAAATAGGGGGGGACTAGCCGAAGAAGGAAGGGAGAGGAAGAGGAGAGAAGGGTGTGACGCGATACGAGAAATCGGTCAATGTTCAAAAAAAACTACGATTATCGGGGGGATGAAGGGGAAGAGACGACAGGTAAGGAAAAAGGAGGCAGGCGGCGGCTTCAACCGGTCCTGTGACCGACCGTTGAGGGGCGAGAAAAAGGGGGGAGGGGTCAGACGTGTGTCATCTAAGAAGCAGATCAAGAATTTTACGCAATGGGACAAATGGATGGAGAGGAAGAAAGAAGATAGGGGGGGGATGCGATATAATATAGGAGAGACGAAAATCATGATTTGGTAGGAGACTGATCGAATGAGAAGGGGGGAGTGGCAAAGGGGCGCTGGGAGGAGAGAAACAAAATACTTACAATACTACACTACGAGGCCGGGAAGAGGGGAGGGGTCACAGTGATGACTCGCGCGCCGGGGAAAGCAAAAAATTTCCTCGAGTTCAGACAAGGCGACTAGAGATTTTTCGATGGATTTCCACCAAGAAACTCAGAAGGGGACGGAGAAAAGGGAAAAACAAGACGTAAAAAGGAAAAGTCCGAAAGGGGGGAATGCCTCCTTAAAAGGACTCCGTCCCATTCCTAAATAGGAGTGAAAGTAGGGAAAGGCGAGGGGAACAAGCAGTGGAAAGAAAAAGATCAAGGGAAACTCAACAGGATGGGTCCATAAGCTCTGAGGAGCCGCCAAGAGAATTTGGGAACACGCCCAAGAGCAACTCAAGAACCTGGGATATGGGAAAATCAATACGTTGTCACATGGAAACGCAGATCCAGGGCCGTCAAGGGAGACGGAATAAACGTCGTAAAGGCCAGAAGTGGAAATAGAAATTTCTGAAAAAGACGGGAGGAGTCGTCGCTTTCTCGTGACTCAAACTGGGTCGACCCCCGACACAGAATAGCACCTCAACTGGTCAAGCATAAAGAAAGTGAAGCAAAGCCGAATGCATACGAAAACTCCGGCGTCATCCAGCACCCAAGCTCATAACGGTAGGGGTTGGAATCCTTTCCAAGAAGCTAAGTCACGGAATGTGAGAGTCACACCGGACACACTTGGAAGGAAGAGAGTCGGCGCAGATTCTCCGAACAAGCTTGATTAGACGGATGGTCCGGCGTAACCGGTTAAAGACACGGAGATAGGGATAAAAAGGTCAGGTGGGTAGATAGTCAAAAGAGCACATGTGAAATCAAAACGGATGCCCAACCTTCAAGCCCAGATCAAAAATCAAAAAAGAAAGAACTCTTTGATAAAGGGGGGAAAAAGAGAAGCACGCATAAAAAACTTTCACTAAGATCAGTTCTGCCACAAGTCGGCGGAAAAGAGGAAGAAAAGGGATGTATGAAGGAGGTACGAATGCACTTCAGCGCAGTTCGAAAAAGATCTTGACGACAGCCGCCACGGGGGGGGGGGGAAAGAGAGGTCAAGAAGGAATTGTTTACCTTGCCGGCTCAGAGTTGGAGAAGGGGGAAAAAGGGGACTCTTTTGAGAGGGAGCCGGGAAAGGGATGGGCATCTGGTGCACGTAGAGGGAGATGCCGCAGGGGGCAAATGGAGCCGACTGAGGGGCCAAAACGGGCAACTATCCTTAGACGGACATTCTGGTCAACAATTGTTAAAAGGGAGGGGGAGAAGGGCAGCAGGGTTCGAGTAAGTACCAAACGATGCATTCTCCACTCAAAAAGGCGTAAAAGAAGCACAAGAAAGACAACAAAAAAGGGAAGAAGAAAACGCCATGCGATCAAATCGTTTAAGCCCAACAGGAGGAAGACAAAGCGAAAAGGAGGAGAAGAGTTAAAAAAAGCAACATCAGAAAGAAGGAGACCTGAAGCATTCTTAACCATCAGCGCAGCGGGCAAAAAAAGTAATTCAAAGAAGAACCGAAATAAGAAGGGGGAGGAAAGGGGGGACTGTCGGCAAAGCAGTCTCCTCGTCCTACGGAGCCTCTTTCCTGCAAAAACACCGAAGGG